>Ga0209427_10005627_pt1 | contig 14361 bp, 11 predicted proteins | sample DeeMarSWOR136_30_FD_187465 | JGI IMG/M metagenome (GOLD analysis project Ga0209427, IMG submission 187465) | Marine sediment microbial communities from White Oak River estuary, North Carolina - WOR-1-36_30 (SPAdes) (version 2) | ecosystem: Environmental > Aquatic > Marine > Intertidal zone >... | reverse complement strand
CCCGTTGAAAAGAAAGGAGACCATTATGGATAAACCAATGTCCAATTTTGATTTTCAATTCATGTCGGTGGGCTACAAATTCCGCGATTTTTTTCTGCCCCGCATGAATATCTTAAAGGAGGTGGGGATAAGACCGGGATTTCATGTGCTCGATTTTGGCTGTGGCCCAGGGAGTTACATAATCCCCCTGGCAGAATTAGTAAGCGAATCGGGGAAAGTTTACGCCCTGGATATCCACCCACTGGCAATTCAGAAGGTTAGGGATATAGCCTCAAAAAAGCAACTAGCGAACGTGGAAATAATTCTTTCTGATTGCCAAACCGGGTTGCCGGATAATACCTTACATGCCGTTCTATTGTATGATGCCTTTCACCACTTGAGTGACCCAGACGTGGTATTAAAGGAGTTACATCGAGTATTGAAACCAGATGGAATCTTGTCCTTCGGTGACCACCATATGAGGGAAAATGAAATAGTGGCTGAGGCAATAAATGACAGTTTGTTCAGGCTGCTGAGAAAAGGCCAAAGAACATATACTTTCTTAAAGAAACAGTTGACCGCGTAGCGTCGTGTAAAATTCCTCGTCCTCGATGTGGTTGGCTCTTGCTTGTTACTTCTATGTCCTTCGAGGCTGCCACCTTCGTTTACTGAGAAAATGCTCTCCTAATTTAGCACCTGTCCTTTAGCCAGTCCAGCACAAAATCCATTGCTGCCTTTTCCAAGCGCATTTTATGCTTGGCACCGGGAATTATTTTTAACTCCTTGGGCTCTTTAGCTTTCTGGTAAAGATTGTGTGCATGATCCAAGGGTATTAATTCGTCGGCGTCTCCATGAACCAAGAGTAAGTGACGGGGAGAAATTTTATCGATCCAATTGATTGGAGAGATGGTCTCAAATCCCTTTTGCCAGTCTTCTATCGAAGGTGGAAAATCTTTATCCCTGATTGCCCCGATTTGACGAAAACGCTGTATGGTTTCCAAAGGTGTTTCTCTTTGGCGGAGGGAGCGAAAATCTGCAGGGCAGGCACAGGTTATCACTGAATATACCCTGGGGTCATTGGCAGCGGTATAAACTGAAACCGCTGCTCCTCCGCTAAATCCCAGTAAACAAAAACGGGTCTTATCTACCTCCTCCAGGCTGTAGAGGAAATCAAGGGCAGCCTTTAAATCTCGACTCCAGCCTAGTATGTCTAAGTTACCCGCGCTTTTTCCCGTCCCCCGAAAGTTGAAGATTAAGGTGATGAAGCCAGCATGACAGAATCGCTGTGCAAGTAGAGTATAGCCTCTGTCGGTCGGGTCAGGTGGAGTAGCCGGAATGCCATGGCAGATGCACAAGGCGGGATGCCCATTCTCCCCCGATGGAATATGAAGTTCGCCGGCGAGTTCAAGCCCATCGGCTTTCAAACAAATTTCTTTTATTTCCATCTTGTATTAACCTAAAAAAGTGTTGCGACTTTTTGGAAACCACGATAAACTTACTCTAAGTTTAGTTGAAATCCCAAGGAAATCATGAAATTCCTCTTGGAATGGTTTAAAAGGTCAAAAATAGTATATTCGCCTTCTCTTCTTATAAATGAGACCTGCTACAAGCCCCAGGCACAAACCCCCGAGGTGAGCTTGCCAAGCTATTCTTGTCTGGATGAGCATAGGCAAGATAACAAGGATAAAGAAAAAGATTAAAATAGCTATCCAGAGTGGTATGGGGATAGGGATGGGAAATAATAGAACTGGCACTCTAGGGACCATAATCGCCAGGGCTCCAGCAAGGGCGAAAATGCCTCCTGAGGCTCCCACCCCTGGGATTAATTGAGGGCCAAAAAGAAAGTAAAGGCCATTTCCCACTAGACCTCCAAGAAAAAATATCGCCAGGAAGCTCTTTTCTCCAACTGCCCGGAGCATGAAACTTCCCAAGAAATATAGGCTTATCATATTGACTATAATATGCCAAAAACTGCCGTGGACAAACATGCTGCTTATGATGGTCCAGGGTTGTTTTGAGAGCAATGCAGGTGTCAAACCCAGAAAATAGATTGTTTCCGGCCTTATTAGAGTGATTACGAAGAGTATGACATTTAGAGCTATTAGAAACCAAAGGACACTTAAATTGGCAGCGCGATAAGTCCGCATTGCGCAATTATAGATTAAATCTGGCTTCTGATTCAACAAGCTGCATTAACGATCTTGTAGGTTATTAGATGTATTGTAATGTCCAGCATGGTAAGCTTATAATAGGGAAAATGTTCAGGCCAGCAGGATTTTTCTTCGTGTGAATTTTAAGTGAGCGAGCAAAATCCAGAGCATAAACGTAAAATTACCCCAATAGTTGTAGTGGGCATAATTCTGGCGGCCCTATTTGGTATCTCCTTGTACATGCGTATAGCCCTGCCTTATGACCAAGTTTTTGTCAATGACTGGGTCTGGTTTCAAGAGACTGATGCCTACTGGCACATGCGCAATATAGAAACTCTAGTTCATAACTTTCCCCATTTCAATTCTTTCGACCCCTACATACTCTATCCCGGTGGTGGGGGAGGACTTGTTCGGCCATTCTTCGACTGGCTTACCGCTGCCGTTATTTTGCTTGTTAGCTGGGGAGCACCAACTCAGCATACCATTGAAACAGTGGTCGCTTATATGCCTGCTATTCTGGGCACTCTGACGATAATTCCTGTTTATTTTATCGGTAAGGAACTGTTTAACCGCTGGGTAGGTGTAATTTCAGCAGCATTGGTTACTATCTTGCCTGGTGAATTTCTTAATCGCTCCCGGATTGGCTTTTCCGACCACCATGTAGCCGAGGTTTTATTCAGCACCGTGTGCATACTCTTTTTAATAATAGCCATTAAACGGGCTCGAGAAAGAGACATTTCTTTCGGCCATCTTCTGAGTAGAGACTGGGCAACCATCACCAAGCCTCTTGTCTATACCTTGCTCGCTGGTGTCTTCCTGGGTATTTACCTCCTTTCCTGGCAAGGTGGGTTGCTGTTCATCTTCATTATATTTGCTTACCTAGTGATTCAGTTCATCGTGGACCACCTAAGGCGTAAATCGAACGACTATCTGTGTATTGTCGGCACTCCTCTTTTCCTTATTGCCTTTCTCATGCTTCTTCCCGTATTAGGCAAGGGCGGCTTGGATACTATTTCTCGTGTATCTTTGCCAATTGCCATAGTGTTGCCTATAGTCTTAAGCATTATTTCACGGCTCATGGCAGGCAGGGCCTGGAAGCCTGTTTATTATCCTTTGACCTTGCTGGGAATAGCTGTAATTGGTCTCGTTGCCTTTCGTGCCGTTAATCCCTCCCTGTTTCAGTCCATGCTCGACCAATTTAGTGTTTTCACCCCGGCTGGTGCCAGGCTGACTATCCTTGAGGTGCATCCCTTAACCTTAGGGATAGCCTGGGCTAACTTCACCACTTCCTTCTTCATCTCATTTATTTCCTTTGCTATGCTTGCTTATCTGGTTGTCAAAGAAAAAGGTGCCGACCAGACCTTGTTCTTGGTATGGAGCATAATAATGTTAGTAGCAGTCCTGGGACAGCGTCGCTTCGGTTACTACTATGCTATAAATGTTGCCTTACTCACAGGGTATTTTTCATGGAAAATGCTGGACATTGCTGGCTTAGGCAAATTACTGACTAAGTCTAAGGAAGTAGTAGGGGCAGTTAAAAAATTTAAAAAGCGGAAGAAAAAGGCCAGGGAGAAAGCCAGGGCAGAAACATTTATGCAACCCAGAGGTGCCTGGATAGGAGTCATCGTTGTCGGAATAGTTATATTTTTCACGGTCCTTTTTCCCAATATTGGCAGAGCAGAGGCACTTGCCGGGAAGCATTCTATTATGGACGAGGGGTGGTATAACTCGCTTCTGTGGTTAAAGGATAACAGTCCCGAACCTTTTGGTGACCCCGATTTCTATTATGATCTATACCCTCCACGGGATGAGTTTGAATATCCTGAGACCGTCTATGGCGTGATGTCCTGGTGGGACTATGGCTACTTTATAATGCAAATCTCCCATCGCATACCTAATTCCAATCCCGGCCAGGCTGGGGCTGTCCAGGCTGGCCAATTTTTCACCGCACAGGATGAAAGCTCAGCTAATAAGTTAGCGGATGATTTAGGTACGAAATATGTGATGATTGACTATGCAATGGCAACACCAGCGAAGTTCTATGCGATGGCTGAGTGGGCTGGCAAAAGCAAAGATGATTTTTACGAAGTTTATTACATGCCGACGCAAGACGGGCAGCTGGAGCCAGTGATGTTATATTACTCCATATACTACCAATCCACTGTGGTCAGGCTCTACAACTTTGATGGCAAAGCTGTTGTTCCCACAGAATCGGTAGTCATATCTTATGAAGATAAGGAAGATAGAGAAGGAAATAAGTATAGGAAAATCATCAATGGCTGGTCCTTTCCCACTTATGAAGAAGCTGAAGCCTTCGTCGGATCCCAGACGTCTGGAAACTATAGAATAGTGAGCACCAACCCCTTTAGTAGCCCCGTGCCTCTTGAAAAATTGAACAGTTATGAACTCATATATCCACGCGAGGGCACAACAAACGCAACCACAGTGAAAATTTTTGAATATCTGGGTCAGGTGAGTCCTGGGTAAAAACACAGCAATCACCACCGGTGGGTTAGAATTTGTGGGCTCTCATCTACTTGAGTAAGAAAGGTTCATCTCTTCTCTCTAGTTTTCGGTAGAATGATCGTATATGACCAAACTTGGCCAGAAAATACATGTAGTATGATCTGGGCTTAATATCCATCTTAGCCATTTGGAACTTTGAAAGGGAAGATGATGAGGTATGTTTGCCAGTTGCTGAGCAAGTATATTCCCCAGAACCATGGATGCACGAATTGCCAATACTTCTTATCTAATAAGGCAATATGGGTTTTATTGGACAGTCCAACCTTGTTGGGGTAGTATCAGCATCCAAAGGAGGACGATATGATTATTGATATTCATACTCATCTTTGTAATCCTGATGTCGTTGCCCAACCTTATTGGGATGGTTGGGTAGAGATTGGAGCATTGAGGGCTAACCGACCACTGCAAAAAGTGCGAAAACGATTGCCAGAGTTGTGGAATATTACAGGTGACAGGACAGTGGAAGATATGGATGCTGCCGGTATTGATAAAAGTGTGCTATTGGTGATTGATTGGGGTCTGGCTCGCGGACTTGGTGAACCTAAACTAAGCATTGAGGAGATAAACAAGGTTTATGCTGACGCGGCGGATAAATATCCCCAGAGATTAGTTGCTTTTGCTGGCGTAGACCCCAGAAGAAATAATGCTGCCGAATTGGTTGGAAAATTCCTCAAGGAATGGGGTATGAAAGGGATTAAACTCCATTCGGCTGCCGGTTTTTACCCCAATGATAGAGAATGTTATCTCATTTATGAGAAGGCATTGGAATATGGAGTTCCTGTTCTTCTCCATACAGGGGAGGTGCTAAAACCACTTCACTTTAAATATTGCCAACCCATTTATGTACAGGAAGTAGCTATGGATTTTCCCGACCTGTCCATTATTCTGGCACATACTGGTGGATGCTGGTACTCGGAAGCAGTGGCAGTCTGTAACAACACGGCAAATATTTACCTTGATTTATCTTTATGGCAGCCACGGTTTCTCTGCCCTTTGGAATTCTACAGAGCGCTGAGAATGTTATTGAACTCGGCCCCATGGCAGAAAGTGCTGTTCGGTAGTGACTACCCCTTCCTGAAGCTGCTAATTAATCAAGAGAGGTGGGTAAAAGCTTTTACAGAAATTCCAGACTCAATAAAGGAACAAGGGATCGAGTTTAAAAACGAGGAAATCGAAGGAATAATGGGAGGCAACGCAGCTAGAGTATTAGGACTAACAAAATAAAAGATTTCCTTACTTATCCGCATCAGACGGTTAAATATGCCTTATACTGTAGCGTTGTTAAAGACGATATCCAGGTGGGGGTATTTTTTACGGCTGGTTTCACCACTTTAGCTTCCGTTTTACTCACTAAACTAATGCCGGAGCAGATCTACCTTTAAAGTGGAGTTGTGGCGAAACTTGATTCTCTGTATATCCGTTCTACCGCTTATGTAGCATACCTCTATCGAGCCTTATGAGGCACATTTGGACATGTATCGTTAGCAATTTACACCCCAAAAGGCAAATTACTATAATTATCCTGGTTAAAAGCATATAGTTTAGGCAAAAGTCCCTCAATATCCCAAATGAATTTATACTTGCCAATATAATTCTTTATGCAAAAAGAATTTAGAAGGGAGGAAGAAATATGATTTTAAAGAGATATTGTGTGATTGCTCTTTTAGCAATTATGGTGATGGTGTTGTCTGAGGGGAGCCCTATTACCGTTGCCGAGGAGTCTACGCTCCAATCAGGTGAGATGGAATATGGTGGATATGTTCGCACATATGAATACTATATCCCGTCCGGTTACGATGGTTCAGAAGCGGTCCCTCTGTTGTTTTCGTTTCACGGCTTAGGTAGCAGTGGAGAGGGGCAGAGGTATCTAACCAACTTTACTGCGGTTGCCGAACAGGAAGGCTTTATTGTCGTTTTTCCTGATGCCACATCATTAGACACGGAGGGGAACGAGTGCGCAGCGAATTTGCCAGCACTCCCTGGTAGTAACATCCAGTGGAATGTTGGTGGACCATGGTCATTACAATATTGCGCGGATGTTGATGACGTGGGCTTTATTTCGGTGCTGATTGACTTATTTGAGAACGAATACAATATTGATGAAAGCCAGATCTACGCCACGGGGATGTCCAACGGCGCCATGTTTACATACTATGTGGCCCTCAAGCTGCCGGAAACGTTTGCTGGCATTGCAGCGGTTACTGCACCAATGACAACAAACATGTTTGAAGAAGGAGTTACCAGTCCGCTAAGCGTGATAGTGATGATGAGCCCAGATGACCCGATCGTTCCTTATGAGAGCTCAGGGTGGCTTGGTTCTGCCGATGCTACTATCAATTTCTGGATTGAGGCCAACCAGACATCCACCGAGCCGGAGGAAACTGTATGGGAGTCAACTAGGGAAGATCCAACCAGAATTGTCCGCTATGTTTATAGTGGAGGAAAGAACGGAACCAAGGTGATATTGTATAAGATTGAAGATGGCGGGCATACATGGCCCGGCGGGCCTCAGTATGCACCACCATCCGTTATTGGCCTCGTTTCTAATCATATCGACGCCAGTGCAGAAATATGGGAAAATTTACCGCGGATTCAATATGAACTGACGACGTACGGCACTACCGGTGGCTCAATAACCGAACCTGGAAAGGGGACGTTTAGCTACTACGAAGGGACTGTGGTTGATCTTGTCGCCGTGGCCGAAGAAGGCTACCAGTTTGTGAAATGGACTGGTGATGTGAACACTATTGCAAATGTCAACGCCGCTGAAACCACCATCACCATGGTGAGCAACTACTATTCCATCACCGCCAACTTTGAAAAGACTACCGGGATATGCTTCATAGCTACTGCAGCCTACGGAACCCCAATGGCAGAGGAAATAGAAATTCTCCGTGAGTTCAGAGATGAATACCTGCTCACTAACCCGATGGGACGAGTCTTCGTAGGTTTCTACAACAGGGTCAGCCCACCGATAGCCGAGTTCATAAGCAAACATCCCAGCCTGAAGCCAATAGCAAGGGCTGTGCTGGTGCCAGCTGTGGCCATGAGCACAGTAGCCGTTAACATTACCCCGCTCGAGAAGATAGCTATGGTAGGCTCGGTGGCACTCGTTTCGATGGCACTGGCGATATGGGCAAAGAGGCGGCGAGGCAGAAGTCACGATTATGCCTGATTAGGCAGACCTAGTAGCGATAAAAATATAAAGTGTTACCTATCTATCTGAACTGGACCAGGATGTTGAGACTGAGGAGCAACTTTCTCCAGGGACACGTAAAGCTCTTTTTGCTCTTCAGGGGAACTGAAGAGTTCGTTTTGTAGCATTATTTGCCCTCTGGACCTTAGTTTAGCTAGCCCTTCGCGGCATTCAGGCTTGGATAGGCTGGGGGTCCATTCCCGGCAAGCTCTAGGACGCAAAGAATATATGCTGCAGCGGGCTTTCCCATCTACATCCCAGGCCAGAAATACGCAGCCTTGGTCGGTTCTCTTAAGTAAATAACCTTCCTTTATTGGCACCTTCAGTGTATAGAGAGCGATGCACTTTGAGCGCGATATTTTTAATGCTGAAGCAATTTTATCTATTTCTTTGCGTGTAACTGGAGCCTGATAACCAATACAGCAGACACCACAGCGAAAACATGGGATGGGAGTTTGCTCTGTTATCGTAATCTTTTTTCCTTCTTTGGTCTTTATAATTGCTTTTTCTGTTGACATAATAGCCTCAAGAGCTTTAGTTCAGGGTTGCCTGGAGACCAAATCCTTTCCCTGGTAGCCTAAATAAATTGGGAGGGGACAAATCTCACCCTTATGAGAGCTTGCCCTGACTTGTCGGGGCCAAGTTCTCCATTAATTCCTTTATGTGTTTCTAGAGTTCGTGAGAACATGCTTGCTGTGAATGCCATATGTTGTGATAAAGAGCCAATATACTAGAGTAAAAATAGTAAGCAACACGAAATTTCAGAGACGTTCCTTTATTCCGCATACCTTACAATTGGGGTTCCTGGTAAGGGGGCGGAAACTAAACTCCATAATAGCGCCGTTGACATATAACATGCGATTTGTAAGCAGATCGCCAAAACCAGCAAGAAGCTTGATTGCTTCCGTCACCTGCAGAGCAGCTATGAAAGCTGGTGTGACGCCGAAGACAGGGAATGTTTTCTCCCCTTTTTTGGGAGCGGTGGGGAAAATACAGGCTAAACAAGGTGTTATTCCCGGGATTATGGTTGTAATTTCACCAAGAAATCCATAAATCCCACCATGGATAAGAGGTATCCTCTCTACCACACATCCTGAGTTCAGGATGAACCTAGTCTCAAAGTTATCCATTCCATCTATCACTACATTAGCTCCTTTGATGATGTCCTGTACATTTTCTAGAGTAATCTTCTCAAAAAGCGGAGTGATATTTATTGTCGGATTCAGCTTAGCCAGTTTTTGTGCTGCTGAAAAGGGCTTCTTCTCCCCGATGTCCTCTTCCCAATGGAGGATCTGCCGGTTTAGGTTGGAAAGCTCTACCAGGTCCCAATCCACCAGTGTGATATGTCCAATGCCAGCGCTGGCTAGATATATGGAAGCTGGGCATCCCAGTCCCCCAAGCCCGGCTACCAATACATGGGATTGTTTCAGCTTTTTTTGTCCTTCCTCCCCAAAGTCCGGGTATAAAATCTGCCGTCCATATCTAATGAAATCAGTCTCTGTCAACACCTTTCAACTCCCTCTGACCAAAATGATACATTTTCGACATTTCGATATATTGTACCAAGACAGCATGCAGCCTAACATCAACCTTGCGCCTCTTGCTCATCAAGCCCGATCTTGCATAAATATCACTTTTCAAGCAATGACATATCATCTGGAAATATCACCAGGCGATCTTCATCCCTCACTTTCTTATTAAAGGCAGAATAACCATCGTTGATGAAGCTATTGCCACCCCGCTCTTTCAATGGACTATCAATACGATAACCATCGAGGTGTATATCTCTCGTATTTATCCCCCGCCTATGGCTGGAAAGATAATTACCTTGTCTCCATCTCGAAGGAGGTAACTCTCTTCCTCCCACTTGCCGTTTACGAAGACCGTGTTTGCGTCTTCTCTGGGGAGCTTAAGCTCGTCTAATAGATCTTCCAACTTAGTTTCGTGGTTCAGTACCTTGACCAAAGGCTCAGCGAACTTCAGGTCCGGGCAGTATTGTTGCAGGTTGGCGTAACACTTTACCTCAACGGTAATCATTTTTGCTCCTTGAAAAAACAGCTTTAATATAACTTAATTTACCCTTGGAAGGCAAGGCTGCCATTATGGTGACACAACACCTGAATTCAAATATCTCCAATATGGACTATTTGACTTAACAAGACACTCGACCTGAGCCTTGGCTCTAGTAAGCTTCGGTTAGGTCAACTTTTACGTTATGCAATAGAATAGTGTTGGTCATAATTCCTTCCCAGTTTAGAATAACCCTGAAAAGGAGGTGCTCTTATGACCAACCTGGTGATGGAGTATCTCTCAATTGCACGCTTTTTTAAGTGGCTTATGCTAGCGACATCCGACAAATTCGCAACAATTCATTGTAGTCACTATAATAACGCTGGATAGATAGTGAAGGATAATTGATGAATCTCTATTGTTTGCTTTCTTTGCTCAAGGAAATGCCTATCTATAGGCAATTGGTGGAGGAACTTTCTACAGTAAAAGATGAGCATAAGGCAATCATACTTGATGCCGCCAAGCCCTACTTGCTTGCTGCTCTTTACGAAGAGCTTAATGTGCCCTTCATGGTGGTGACCGGTCAGCCGGAAAGTGCCAGAAAGCTTCACGAACAGCTTCGTGCCTGGTGTTCACCTTCAGCCGCGTTGCATCGTTTCCCTGAGCTCGACTTCTTACCTTATGGCAGTTCTCAGCTATCGGCTGTCGGCTATCAGATGATGGAGAGGTTGAGGGGATTAGCCACCTTAGCGCTTTATGAAGAGAGCATTAAACCTCCCTTAATAGTAACCTCAGCCCTGGCAATCATGAATAAAACCATCCCGCAAAGGGATTTTGTGGCTGCTTGCCATATTTTAAAGCCGGGCGTGGCCGCTGAGCCCGTGGAGCTACTGCGCCGATGGCAAAGTATAGGCTACGAAGTAGAGGAAGTTGTCGAGGTGCCCGGGCAGATGAGCAAACGGGGTGGCATTGTTGATATCTTCCCCACTTGCAGCCAGTTGCCAGTTCGCATTGAGTTCTTTGGCAACCAGATAGAGACCATGAGATGCTTCGACCCGGAAAGCCAGCGCTCAACCAGCCCCGTATACTCGTTGGTTGTCACCCCGGCTAAAGAGTTCATACGAGTAGCTGATAGCTGTGAGGTAATGGCCGGAAGCATACTTGACTATCTTCGCGGTGATGCCTTGCTTATTCTCGATGACCCTGAAGGAATCGGACTCACCGTCACCAGGCTAAACGAGGAAGCTCAAAAATTAAGAACAGCAAAGATGGAAAGAGGCGATCTGCCTGAAGACTTTCCTTCTCCTTATCTCAACTGGGAAGAATTAGAGTCGCAGATGAAAGAAAGACATCGCCTGGCGCTGGAAACATGGGATGCCGCCCTGGGCTATGGGCAGGCTTTACCCTTCACCAGAGCCCAGAGTTATGGAAGCCAACTGGAAAGGTTCCTCAAAACAGCTAAGCAAATGCTAGAACAAAGACAGCGCGTGTTCGTAGTCAGCCATCAGGCAAATCGTCTGGCTGAGCTTCTACAGAAAGAAGACATTCATACTTCGCCGGCATCACAAATAGAGCAGATACCTCGGCCTGGTTCAATCACCGTGCTTAAGGGCTCACTGGACGGAGGCTGGGTGATGGGTGACAGGCTGACCCTTATTACTGATGTCGAACTCTTCGGCTTTGTGAAGCAGCCGCGAGCAGGCAAGAAGAGGCCAATACCTCACCAATGGTTTCTTCCTCAGTTATCTCCCGGCGATTATGTCGTTCATGTTGACCATGGCATCGCCAGGTTCCACGGTATGACCAGGATGTCCTCCGATGGGATGGAGAAAGAATTCCTTGTTTTAGAGTATGCCGCTGGTGACAGGCTCTATGTGCCTACTGAACGAATAGACCGCGTCAGCCGCTATATCGGTTCTGGCGACCAGGCACCACACTTGAGCCGTTTGAGGACCCCAGAATGGCAAAGGACCAAGAAAAGGGTTAAAGAGTCGGTGGCGGAAATTGCTCATGAGCTGCTCGACCTTTATGCTGCCCGGGAAGTAGCTCCGGGCTTCGCTTTCTGTGAAGATTCACTATGGCAACAGGAGCTGGAGGCATCATTTCCCTATATGGAAACACCAGATCAGATTGAGGCAATCATGACGGTTAAGGAAGACATGGAAAAAGCTAAGCCCATGGACCGGCTCATCTGTGGAGACGTGGGCTATGGCAAGACCGAGATAGCCTTGCGTGCTGCCTTTAAGGCGGTTATGGACAATAAGCAGGTAGCTATTCTAGTCCCCACCACCGTGCTGGCTCAGCAACATTTCATTACCTTTACCGAGAGGTTGCAGACCTTTCCCTTAAGAGTAGAAATGCTGAGCCGCTTCTGTCCACCGGAAAAAGAAAGGGAAGTTATGGAAGGCCTAGCCAATGGCACTGTGGATATATGTGTTGGCACTCATCGTCTGTTGCAAAAAGACATCACCTTTAAAGACCTGGGAGTGGTGATAATCGATGAGGAGCAACAGTTTGGCGTGGTGCAGAAGGAAAAACTCAAGCAGATAAGGAAGGAAGTGGACACCTTGGCTCTCAGTGCTACTCCTATCCCGCGCACCCTTCACATGTCTTTAACCGGAATCAGGGATATGAGCATCGTGGAAACGCCTCCTGAAGAACGCCTATCTGTCCAGACCTACGTCGGGGTTTACGATGCCGCTCTGGTCAGGCAGGTGGTATTGCGTGAACTGGAGAGGAATGGTCAGGTCTTCTTTGTCCATAATCGCGTTCAAAGCATTGTATTAGCTGCCAGCAGATTACAGGATTTAGTGCCTGAAGCTCGAATAGCTATAGCTCATGGGAGAATGCCTGAAGAGCAATTGGAAAAGGTGATGACGGATTTTATCGCTGGCAAGTATGACATTCTGGTCACCACCACTATCATCCAGTTAGGTCTGGATATGCCTAATGTGAATACACTGATTATTGACCGGGCTGACAGGTTCGGCCTGGCTCAGCTTTATCAGTTGAGGGGCAGGGTAGGTCGCGGTATCAACCAGGCTTATGCTTATTTCTTCTTTGACGAGGGGAAGCAACTAACCACCCAGGCTTATAAGAGGCTCAGAACTATCTTCGAGGCTACCGAACTGGGTTCTGGATTTGGTATCGCAATGAAAGACCTGGAAATTCGTGGGGCAGGCAATCTTTTAGGTGTTAAGCAAAGCGGGCATATTGCCGCCCTGGGCTTTGACCTGTATTGCCAGTTGCTGGCTGAGGCAGTGGAGGAGTTAAAAGCAAAGCAAGCTGGCGAAGCGAGGAAGAGGGTCATTATCGGAGAAACAAAGGAATTGCCCAGCATAGTCTTGCCCTTAAACGCCCACATACCGGAAGAGTATGTTCCCAATCTTAATACTCGATTAAGCCTTTACCACAGGCTGGCCAGGGCGGGGCATATCGAGGAAGTGGAGGACATATGGCGGGAATTCAAGGATAGATTCGGTCCTTTGCCCCAGCCTGTGGAAAATCTTCTTTATATAGTGAAAATCAAGGTTCTGGCTGTGCGGGCCAAGGTAAGCTCCGTTTCCACACAGGGGAGGCAAATTGTAATAAAGCCCCAGACTGATGGTCGGCGGCTGATAGCCACCAGCCCTGTTGAGGGCGCAGTTAAAATAGGCGTCACGCAAATCAAGTTGGACACCAGGCTCCTGGGAGACAAATGGACAGAGGTGCTGGAAGAGATACTGAGGTATGATTAGAGGCTGCTGAGATACACAAATGACGGATTTTGGAGATAAGATTGTCGGGGTTTATCACTTTCTCACTGATAGGGTGCCCAGGGATATTCCGCTTGTTGATCCCCGGCCTCGCTCTGCTAACCCCTGGCTCAGAAATGACCAGGCTATGGTGGCTAAGGTGAAGGCAGGTGGAGACGTCAGGGCTGCTATTGAGAGGACCATCGCGCTGCTGGGTTCCCTGGAGCAAGTTATAGACAGGGGCGACAAAGTTCTGCTTAAGCCAAATTTTAACAGCCAGGACCCCTATCCTGGCTCTACCGACCTGGCGTTTCTGCGCGCCGTAGTCGAACTCCTCATGGAGGCGGGAGCAGAAGTTACAATAGGCGAAAGCTCTGGGGGGATATGGAGACCCACCAGGAAGGTGTTCAGGAAACTGGGTATGTTCGAGTTAGCGCGTGATTTGGGGGTGGAGCTTATTGCTTTCGACGATAAGCCTGATGATTGGGTAAGGGTCAGGGTTAATGGGGACTATCTGAGCTCTGTTTCCATGCCGCGCTCAGCCTATGAAGCTGACAAGATAGTATATCTGCCCTGCCTGAAAACCCATAATTTGGCACGATTTTCGGGTGCGCTGAAGCTTACGGTTGGCTTTTTACACCCTGGCGAACGGCGTGCTCTTCACGCTCGCCACCTGGAGCAGAAGATTGCGGAAATCAGCCTGTGCTGGCAACCAAATCTCATAATCATGGACGGTAGAAAGGCCTTCGTTTCAGGTGGTCCTGCC
>Ga0209427_10005626_pt1 | contig 14362 bp, 15 predicted proteins | sample DeeMarSWOR136_30_FD_187465 | JGI IMG/M metagenome (GOLD analysis project Ga0209427, IMG submission 187465) | Marine sediment microbial communities from White Oak River estuary, North Carolina - WOR-1-36_30 (SPAdes) (version 2) | ecosystem: Environmental > Aquatic > Marine > Intertidal zone >... | reverse complement strand
CAATCCCGATACAACCGACCGCCCACTACTCAATGGGTGGAATTCCAACGGATAAGGATGGCCGAGTGCTCGAGGACGGAAAAACGAAACCGGTCGCTGGCTTCTTCGCCGCCGGTGAATGCGCATGCGTGAGTGTCCATGGGGCCAACCGGCTCGGGACGAACTCGCTGCTGGAGGCTTCCCTCTTCGGGCGGCGGGCAGGGAAGACGATGAAACAATTCCTACGGGAGCAGAGCGATTTTCCAGATCTCCCTGCCTACGCCGCGAGGCTGGCAATTGATGAGGTAGAGCGTCTCCTCTCTTCTTCGGGGACCGAGAGTGTGGCGGCCATCAGGGGGGAGCTGCAGGAGAAGATGATGGAGAAATGTGGAATTTTCAGGGATACCAGCCAGTTGCGGAGTATGATGGTGGATCTGCAGAAGCTCGAAAACCGTTACCAGAATATCAGGATCGACGACAGGAGTGAGAAGTACAACTTCGATCTTCTCGAGGCTATCGAGCTCGGTCATATGCTCGATTTCTCCGAGATTATCGTCGCCGGTGCACTGGCGAGAGAAGAGAGCAGGGGAGCGCACAGTCGGACCGACTTTCCCGAGAGGGATGACGACAAGTGGCTCAAACATACTCTTGCCTGGAGGAAGAACGGCAGGATCACATTTGATTATAAGAAGGTTGTCATAACGCGCTTCCAGCCGAAAGAACGAACGTACTAAAGGGGGCCACCGAAATGGCAATGCTCACATTCAAGATTAACCGCTACAACCCTGACGATGAACGGCGGGGCCATTACATGCAGGAATACACACTCGACGTCCAGAAAGGGACCACCGTCCTCGATTGCCTGAACGAGATAAAGTGGACGAAAGATGGTACAGTAACCTTCCGCCGCTCTTGTCGAAGCGGTATATGCGGTTCTTGTGCTATGACGATAAACGGTGTGAACAACCTTGCATGTGAGGTTCAGGCCCTGGCACTCGGGAGCAGTACGGTGACGGTTGAGCCGCTCAGGGGTTTTCCAGTGATCAAGGATCTCGTCGTTGTGATCGATCCCCTCGTGCGAGGGCTCCTGGCGGTTAATCCTTATCTGATCACGAAAACCCCGCCACCAACCGACCAGGAGCGCTTTCAGAGCCCCCAGGAGCGGGCTCGACTCGATGGTCTTTACGAGTGCATACTCTGTGGGGCTTGCACCTCGTCATGTCCCTCGTTCTGGGCTGATAAGGATTACATCGGACCTCACGCTTTCTTAAAGGCGTATCGGTTTGTGGCCGATAGCCGGGACGAGGGAGCGAGGGAGCATCTCGAGCCATTGAACGACAAGCATGGTCTATGGCGATGCCATACGATTTTCAACTGCGTGGAAGCGTGCCCCAAGGACCTCAACCCGACGAAAGCGATATCAGAGCTCAAGAAAGAAATTGTCAAGGAGAGCATCTAACGGTTCTCACTTTATTCTTTCGTTCGCCGCATAGGGTGCCAGGACGATAGAGCGTACTCATGGTGGGCGGGGAGTACGTGCATGCAGGGGCTTGCATCACCGTCGTTTCATAGATGCTCGGTAAGTGAGCGTGCGGTTCATCGGGAGGGAGAGTCATGGCAAAGATAACGAGAAGAAGTTTCTTGAAGATTTCTGCCGCGCTCGGAGCTGCGGGGAGTTTTTTCCCGTTCCATTCCCTGTTTGCCGGTTCACCGTTGAAGGATCTTATCTCGAAGGGGAAGAAAGCCCCCATAGTCATATCGACGTGGAAGCACGGTGTAGCAGCGAATGAAGCGGCCTGGGACGTGCTCTCCAGAGACGGCACGGCACTGGACGCCGTCGAGGCCGGAGTGATGGTCTCTGAAGGTAATCCTGAGGTGATGAGTGTCGGATACGGCGGATTGCCCGATGAAGACTGCCAGGTGACACTCGATGCATCGATCATGGGTCCCGACGGGAACGCCGGTGCCGTGGCGTTTGTCCAAAGGTATGCACACCCGATATCGATTGCGCGGCAGGTGATGGAGGAGACTGACCACGTGATGCTGGTCGGGAAAGGGGCAGAGGAATTCGCCCGGAAGCACGGTTTCGAGAGTGAGGAGCTCCTGACCGATGCCGCGAGGAAGGAGTGGCTGAAGTGGAAAGCTGAATCGAGCGATAGAGATGATTGGTTACCCCCGCAGGAAAACCACGACACCATCGGTATGGTCGCCCTCGATTCATCAGGTGATCTTGCAGGTGCCTGTACCACATCTGGTCTCGCCTTCAAGATTCACGGCCGGGTGGGCGATTCTCCCCTGATCGGAGCGGGTATGTACGTTGACAACGCAGTGGGAGCGGCAGCATCGACCGGAAGAGGGGAGGCTGTGATAAAGATCTGCGGAAGCTTCCTTGTCGTTGAGATGATGCGGCAGGGTCATTCGCCGAAGAAGGCCTGCAAAAAGGCACTCGAACGAATTATCAATAAACACGGGGGGACGGTTGATTTTCAGGTGGCTTTTATCGCGGTCAGCAAGGAAGGGGAGGTTGGGGCTTGCTCCCTCCAGAAGGGATTCCAATATGCACGTTACGTGGATGGAAAAAACGAGTTGATTGACGCCGAATATCTCCTTTAATTTCTAATTGTCGGTATTGTAATGTGATGGACATGTGAGAAGGGGGAGTAGTGAACGTACGAGGGAAACGAGCCGGTGTCTTTCGGTATCTCATGTTAATTCTTCCCATTGTTGTGATCGCGTCTTGTTCCGGAATGGTGGACAAACCTGAGGATGCAGTCAAAAAGATGGTACGTGCCTATGGAGGTCCACAGAAGGTCGAGCTCCTCCGGAATTATCTGGGTAAAGGGTTCATGAAGGATCTCACCAGTACCTCTGTCGCAAAAAGTCATCCCCTAGACGTTTACCAGAAGGGAAGGCTGTTCAAGAGCAGTCTCTACAGGCTGTATCAGGGTAAACTGACGGATGTGATGGTGCTCTATTATGACGGTCACACCAGTTACCAGTGGATAAATAAACAAGGCAGGCGGGAGATTACCGGCCTCGGCATTGAACTGGTCGATTACAAGTTCCCCCTCGTCCTCACGTGGATTCAGGAACCCGGACGCACAGGAGAGATTCTCCCGAGTGATGACGAGCATACATGCCGTCTCCAGTATCAGCACGAAAATGACATAATTACCCTCACCCTAGATACGAAGAGCTGGCTTCTCAAGGAAGTGGAAATCGTACGGGGATTAGAGTACAATGCGGTTTACAATGAAGCCTACGACAATTACAGGGAGGTCGATGGGATCCCGTTCCCGAGCAGATTCACCGGGAAGTTTCTGGGTAAGGTTACGTACGAGTTCCTCATATCGTTGATTGAGATTGATGTCGATCTACCGGATTCACTCTTTCAGGTGACAGTAGATGATACACTCGGTCTGGCAAAATCATCCAGGGAAGCGAGACCGTAGACTACAGGAGCTCGCTCACCTTGAAGAGTGACCTAAATTCAAATCCTGCCTCTGCAATCCTTTCGGGAGCCCCTTCCTCGCGATCCACGAGGGTGTAAATACTGACTATCATTCCACCGCTTTCAATGATTGCATCGGCCGCTTTGAGAAGCGACCCACCGGTGGTCGCAACATCCTCCAGCAGTATGACTCGCATTCCCTCCTCGAGCCTTCCTTCGAGCTTCGATTTCGTTCCGTGCTCTTTGCTTTCTTTCCTGATCAGGATGCCTTCCTTCTCGAGCCCCCTCTCGGCACAGAGGGTTAGCAGTGCACCGATCAGTGGGTCTGCACCGATCACAGGTCCTGCGAACGCGTCGTACTCCTCTTCGCTCGAAAGATCGAGGAGTAGCTTGGCGGCAAGGAAGAGACCACGGGAGTTGAGTGAGGTCATCTTTCCGTTTATGTAGTAGCTGCTCTTCCTGCCAGAGGTCAGCGCAAAATCACCCTTCAGGATCGAGCGCTTGATCAAGATGCTTTTCAATTCATCTCTGTCAGTCATGTCAGCTCCTGTTTCGAGAGATGCTTCAAGTCCCGACGTCGTGACGAATCTTCTGACCGTTCAACCGGTGTAGATTGCGACACCAACCGTGAACTGGTAGATCGTGGTTCTCTCGTCGCCGGTGTAGAAGTATACAGCATTGTCGTTGTCGTCTCCGGAGAAGATATAGTGGTACTTCAAATTTGTATTCAAAGAAAAGCTATTCGTAATTTTGATGAAAAGGCCCACTCCTCCGTAGAGGCCGAACCGGTTATCCGTTATGGTTCCCTCATAGAATCCCACGGGTATGATGGCGTTGATAGAATAGAAACCGAGCCCGGCTTCGACAGTCGGAGTCACTCGCTTCCCGATATCCTTCAGTGCCAGGAAAGCAACGGTGGCGGAGTATATGTGGAGGTCGACCTCACGGTCTGAGCCGGTAAAGAGGATATTTTTTTCGCGGTTCCCCGATTCCCCCAGGCTGTGAGACGAGATGGCGATATTCACCCCGAACCACGAGCCGAGCCCCTCGATGAAGTGAAGCTCGATTTCACTCCCGTTGCCAAAGTTGTCGTGTAGCTCACCAGCGGTGAAGGCTTCACCGATGCGGAAGCCCAATATTTCACGACTCTTGATCCCCTGGGAATAACTGGAAGTCGTGAAAGCACAAACAAGTATAACCGTACACCAGAATGATATCCGCATTACCTGTCGCATCATCTATAAGATACCATACAGAAATGATTTTCTCTAACGAAAAACGAATGTATGAATTTCGAGCACGAGTCCACTCACAGGGAGGATCGTGTCGAGTTTGGTGTGGTGAATCTCGAGAGGTCCTGTGAGGTATGATTTTTGCATGAAAAATCGAATTTGAAGGGTTTCTGGTGGGAAGGAAACACCCAGGATGCGTTAACTTTCTGCCGGTATTGAAGTTATATATTCACGCTATCATCAGAGGTTTCCTATGAGAGCTCAAGATTTAGACGTTGCCAAGCAAAATGAAACGTTCGAATCCCGCGATCTCTTCAAGAGAGCCGAAATGCAAATACAGCGGCAGGGATACGATGAAGCCCGTTTGCTCTTGGAAGAAGCCCTCAAGATTGTACCAATAAATCCCGTCTACATCTCGCATCTCGGACTGTGTATCGGTATGGATGGTAACCTGCCGGAAGGTGAGAGGATATGCAGGGAAGCGATAAAGCTTGCTCCGAAGGATCCGATCCTGTACGTGAACCTCGGTCGTATACTCCTGGAGATGGGGAAGCGACAGGAAGCCAGGGCAGAGTTCACGCACGCGTACCGATTAGACAACACGAATGCACCCGCGGCCCTTGAGCTGTCGAGGATGGGAATCCGTCGGCCGCCTGTTATACCGTTTCTCCATAGGAATCACCCTTTGAATATTTATTTGGGTAGACTCCGCCACAGGTGGTTGTATCTCAAGAGACCCAACTGGAAAAAGCTCTAGATTCTCGCCATCACTAAGGCTACATTCCTAACAGAAGAGACAGGTACGTTTCGAGCCGTTTGCCTGCGCTGGAGAGGGGCTCTTCTGTACGCACAATCCTGCATTACCCGTGCTTGGTTGGCCGCACATGTGGCACTTGGTTTCTGCGCTCTGATATCCTCCTGCTCGACAGAGTACAGGGGTGAGGGGAGTGGTCAAGAGTGGACACAGGAGAGATCGGTCGTTGATGCACGGATCGTTTCGTTGCTCGACCAGAGCCGTTTCGAAGAGGCGCTCGTTCTCGCTGACAGTATTCTGACAGGTGGCTTACGGGATCCGAGGATTCTGGGGCAGAAGGCACAGGCACTGGGCGCATTAGGCAAGCATGAGGAATCAGTCACCCTCTTCGAGGAAGCAATCCTGGACGATTACGAGGGTTGTGAGAATCACCTGAACTTTGCCGTCTTGCTGATGCGGATGGGGAAAACGGGGAGGGCAATTACCGAGTTTATGGAGGCAAAGAGATTTTGCGGTCTGAGGAACTTGTCGGTGATTAACCGGAACCTCGCTGTGGGGAACATCAGCATGGGGAGGAACGAGAAGGCACAGAGGTACGTGAAGGAAGGATTGGAATTCGACCCGAACGATCCATATCTTCTGGGACTCATGGGGATGCTCATTGCAGATGCTCATCCGGTGGAAGCCGAAAGCCTCTTTGTCCGTTCACAAACCTCGGAGGATGCTCAACCTGAATTCCTCTTCCAATACGCGTTGCTACTGCTGAAGACCGGCCGAGCGCCTGATGCCGTCAAGGCACTCGAGTTCGCCATCAGCATGCGTCCCTCAGATCTCGAGATCCGTGAAGTTTTAGGAGAGGCTCTGGACAGGGCCGGACGGTCTGCGGAGGCCGAGCAGGTGCTCCGTGAGCTCGTGGGACAACGACGTCTTCCCACTGCCGAGAAAAAGCTTGCCAGGGTACTCTTTCGGCAGGGACGATTTGAAGAGGCGCTCGCACTCTTCCAGGAGCTTCCCCGCTCTGCGGAGATTCTTGATCGAATGGCAATGTGCTTCCATGGCCTGGGGAGGCTCGATGAGGCACTTGAAATGGAACGAGAATCCCTGGAGATGAAGCCGAACTGGACAGTTGCAATGGTTAACCTGGCCGTGATCCTCGCCGCCCGTGGGGAGCTCTATGATGCGGCTTCGGTACTGGAGAGGGTTCTCGAAATCGATCCCGCAAACAAAATGGCGAAGGTGAATCTTGACCGATTGAAGAAGGCCATGGAAGATACACAGTGAGCCAGGCTTGCAACTGTTCCCCAATCCGTCATACTCCCCGTGGAGTTTTTGGGGGAGAAAAAGATTGTTTTTCAGTAAGGTTTTCCGGTAAAATACATTTCGTTAGTAGAAACAATCCTTACCTGGAACCGTATTTATAAGTAGGAATTCCAGGGACGGAGGTTACACAATGTACTGTCAGTTCTGCGGTAAAGAAATCAACGAAGGCACCGAGGTTTGCATGTACTGCGGGAAAAGGTTGAAACCTGCCCCTGCAAAGGGGAAGGGATTATACAGTTTTGAGTTGACCAGGCTCAGGGTTCCGAAAGAGGAGAAAAGTCCGAAGGTCGCCGCAGCACTCGGTTTCTTCATGGGGTGGATACTGCTCGGTCCGGTGGGGTATATTTACCTCGGACAGTGGAACTGGTTCTGGATCACATTCATCATTCAAATCTTCGCTTACCCCTTGACTGCATTTTTTGCCTATCCGCTCCTGCCAATCGTCTACGGTATTCATCAATACCAGATGGCGATAGACCTGAAAGAGCTCTTGGTGGTGGAGAAGAAGGAGGGAACGGAGCTGACAACGGGAGAGGAAACGCAGGAAGAGAATAGCATTTCCGGGTAAGCCTGGTATGGGGGGAATGGGAGTTGGATCGTAACCTCGCTCTCGAACTCGTGCGAGTAACCGAAGCGGCGGCGCTCGCATCAGCCAGATTCTTTGGCAAGGGTGATCCCATTGCGGCTGATCAAGCTGCTGTTTCCGCTATGGAGCTTGCAATCAGAGGAGTTAAAATCACCGGACACGTTATCATCGGGGAGGAGAGAATCAGCGAAGCATCCAAGCTCTGCGCCGGTGACAAGGTCGGTTCGGGTGGCGAGCCCGAGGTTGATGTCGCGTTGGATCCGCTCGAATGCATCGAATCTCTCGCTGCAGGACAGCCGAATGCCATCTCGGCCATCGCCCTCGGAAAGAAGGGTGCCTTCAAGAATTTCCCATCGTCGCTCATGAAGAAGATAGCTATCGGAAGGGATGCGGCTGACCGGATTGATCTCAAAGCATCCACCTTTGATAATCTCGTCAGGATCGCGGAAGCAAAGAGGGTGTATGTGGAAGACCTCACCGTTTCCATAATCGATAACGAATATCACCGGAGGCTCATCGAGGAGGTCCGGAAGGCGGGTGCCAGGATTGAACTCATTCGTGATGGTGATCTTGCGGCGGCTATCGCAGCAGCGATGCCGGGGACTGTCATCGATGTCATGATGGGAATCGGGGGGACAAAGCAGGGGATCATCGCTGCAGCGGCACTCGCCTGTATCGGGGGAGGTTTTCAGGCGCAGCTCCTGCCACAGGACCAGTTCGATATGGATAACCTACCACCGGAGTACCAGAAGATTTTTACGATCAGAGACCTCGTCGGTAACGAGAACATCATGTTTGCAGCGACCGGTGTTTCACACAGTGATTTCCTCGAGGGCGTCATGTTTCGTCCGGAAGGGGCGATCACGAACAGCGTCGTCTTCCGCAGCAAATCCGGGACGATCCGATTCCTAAAAACGGAGCATTTCTTCGATAAGATCCCTGACTATACATAAAGAGCTGTCCAGCCTGCTCCGGGATGAAATATGAAGTCATCATCGTCCCGAATGCCGGTGTCAGATGCTGGAAATCCATTTTCAAAAAATCGTGCATGATCTCTTTTCCCAGAATGTTCAATCTCCCCTCGCTGATCGAATGAGGCCCCGGACCCTCGATGAATTCGTCGGGCAGGAAGATGTTCTCGGTGAGGGTAAGATCCTTCGCAGGATTATCGAGCGGGGGAAGCTCGAATCATCGTTGATATTCTGGGGTCCACCTGGTTGTGGGAAAACATCGCTCGCACACCTGGTAGCAACCTCAGTCGATGCCCACTTTGTCTTCTTTTCAGCAGTAACCTCTGGCATTGCGGATGTCAGGCGTGTTGCCACCGAGGCCGTCTCCCGCCTCAAGCTGCACGAGCGAAAGACCATCCTGTTCGTTGACGAGATACACCGCTTCAACAAGGCACAACAGGACGCCTTTCTCCCGTATATCGAGAAAGGGACCATTGTGCTGATCGGGGCAACGACCGAGAATCCGAGTTTTGAGGTGATCGGTCCACTCCTATCTCGATGCCGGGTATTCGTACTGAAGATGCTGAGTGAGGAAGACGTGCTCACCATCCTGAAGAGAACGTTATCCGACGAGGTGCGAGGGCTCGGCGGAATGGAGATTAACGTGTCGGAGGAGGATCTCGCATACCTCGCATACTTGTCGTTCGGAGATGCGAGGACGGCGATCAATGCTCTGGAGATGGCAGTTCAATCGCTGCAGGAACCGGACAAAGAGATTGTTCTCACCAGAGAGCTGCTCGAGGATGCACTCCAGAAGAAAAGTGTACTCTACGATAAAAAGGGTGAAGAGCACTTCAATATCATATCGGCCCTCCACAAGGGTCTCCGTGGGGGGGATCCAGATGCATCTCTTTACTGGCTGGCACGGATGCTGGAGGCTGGAGAGGATCCCCTGTATATCGCCCGGCGTCTCGTCCGTTTCGCATCAGAGGATGTCGGCAATGCCGATCCCCAGGCACTCCAGGTTGCGCTGAATGCGATGCAGGCATTTCACTTTATTGGATTGCCGGAAGGAAAGCTTGCGTTGGCACAGGCCGTCACGTACCTGGCGACTGCCCCGAAGAGTAACGCCCTCGATGTAGCATACGCAGAAGCTGCTCGGGATGTGCACGATCATGGTCCTCTTCCGGTTCCCCTCTGGATCAGGAACGCACCGACGAGGCTCATGAAGGAGATCGGATACGGCAACGGGTATATCTACCCTCACCATGATCCCGATGCAGTGGTGGTGCAGGAGTACTTTCCCGAGAAGCTCACCGGGAAGAGATACTACCGACCGGTTGAGAGGGGCTTCGAACGGGAGATCATCAAGCGGATCAGGTACTGGAGAAGACTTCGGGAAAAGAAGAAATCAGAGGATGAGCAGTAAGCAGAGCGCTTCTATTTCTTTTCTGCAAGTATGTCTTGGAGGAGCTCGACGAACTCCGAGAGGCTCGAGAAGAGCAGGTCAGCTGCACAAAAGTCAAATCCGCGTGTGATCGGTGTTTCAATAACGATTACTTCCATACCAGCGTCTTTGGCGCTCTTGATCCCTTTCTCTGCATCTTCTATGACCAGACATTTTCCTGGTGGTATACCAATCTTCTCGGCGGCTCTCAGGTATGTTTCAGGATGGGGTTTGTACTTTTTGACGCCGTCCTTTCCGATAACTGCGCTGAAGTACCCTTCTATACCGTTGGCAGCTAGTATCGTTCTGATATCGTGCTGGTAGGAGCCGGAGGCGATCGCGAGCGTGAATCCTGCTTGCTTCAGTGCCTCGATGAGGGGGAAGACCTCCGGGAATGGACGTATCTTCGTTCGGCAAAACTTAGAGTAGATGGGATCCTTCTCGCGGCGTATCCCGTCAGGATCAAGGTGGAGGTTGTAACGACTGATCTCTCCTTCCGCGCCCCCTCCCTTTGACGTCCATTCTCGCCAGTACTCGTTGCGATCAAGGGTGTGCCCCCTCCGGGCAAAGACGCGCGAATACGCCTCGAAGTGGTATGCTTCTGAGTCGACGATGATGTTGTCGAAGTCGAATATCACCGCATTTTTGTCGTTAATGATTCTGGTGAGGAGTTCTTTCTTGTTCACGATATCTCTCCCATAATTGCGATGTTCCATCCGCGACCCAGGACGTCGACCGTGCTCCGCAACGGTGTCAGGTACCGGAAGAACCTGTACATCAAGTAGCATTCCAGGGCGAAGGAAAGGAAGCCGAGGTACCCGAGCACCGGCATTTCAAAAATCTTGACATGTGGCAGGTAGGGAACGTGGTAGTGCCACTTCGTTCCTGCCCAGAAGTTCCAGAATTCCCACAGGAAGCCGCAAATGAGACCGGAGATGATCAAGGATACGAACAGGCTGTAGTCGCCCCGGCGGAACATCGCGGAGAAGGATCCAATACGGATCCGATCATTCATTCCTTCGAACCACAAGAGAACGCTGATCCACGGTAAGGGACAGAGGTAGCGGGATGGAAAGATGAGCGTGATGACGAAGAGAAGGAAGCCGGTGACAAAGAAGATACGTTCCGTTTTCGAACCGAAGTGCACCGCGCGGCAGTCTCGCAGTCGATCGCCGATGAAGGTCTCGATGAACTCGGCGGTGATAAATATGGCAGGCAGAATCGTTGCGTATGCCCACCCGTAGCCGATATACCTGGCTGCTGTGTTCTCAGGAAGGTTCACGTAAGACCAATTCTTGAGAAGCAAGTTGACGCCTTCAAAGACATACCAGCAGATGATTGAGAGTGGGAGGGTGATGAAAAATTCCACGCGGCGGGTTGTCAGCGGTGATTCGCCTTTCCTCAGTGCAATCAATGCGTCGATCAGGATAATGTACCCGGTCCAGACGAGTGGAGTGAAGTTTGTCCTGACCCACGAATTCCCCCTGAAGAGAAGGATCTCGCCCCCTACAATTATCACGGCTCCTACGATGCCGTGAAAAGGAAACCGTCTGTTCTTATTCATCGCGAATTGATCGGACGCTCAGCGATTTGGATTATTGATTGACGTTTCAAACGTTAGGGCTTACCCTTTTGCTCTAATGTACCATTGTTTCCTCTTTTCGACAAGTGATCCTTCGAGCGCATGATGAGAACAAGGTAAGCGTTCGTGTAGCAGGGTTTTGTTTATCGTTTGGAGGGAAACGTGCAGCGCGAAGTCGATAAGGTATACAGTCCGCGTCACCGGTGCGGACTCATTCTCGGCCCCGTGCTCTTTATCCTGGTTCTCCTCTTATCGAGTTCTCACCTCGAGCGGGACGCACGCTGTGTTGCTGCCGTTGCAGTGCTCATGGCCACCTGGTGGATTTGTGAGAGCATCCCTCTCGCCGCGACGGCACTGATCCCCCTTGTTGCCTTTCCCGTACTCAGGGTCGTTCCCGCCCGGCAGGTCGCGGCGTCGTACGCGTCCCCGGAGATCTTCCTCTTCATGGGGGGTTTTTTCATAGCCATTGCGATGCGGCGGTGGAACCTGCACCGGCGAATCGCACTCGCGATCGTACATTTCGTAGGTGTGAAGGGGGACAGGATCATCCTGGGATTCATGATTGCAACGGCCTTCCTTTCGATGTGGATATCGAATACCGCGACGACCATGATGATGTTACCCATCGGGATTGCCGTTATCGTAACCCTCCAGGAGCATGCGGGAGATTTATCGAGAGGTTTCGACGATTTCAGGATGGCGCTCATGCTTTCCGTTGCCTACGCGGCGAATATCGGAGGTATCGGAACGCTCATCGGTACACCTCCCAATATCGTTTTTGCCGCCCAGGTGCGATCCATCTTTCCCGATGCCGGAGAGATAAGCTTCTTCAAGTGGATGCTCGTCGGGCTGCCTCTCGTTGTCGTGTTCATACCGCTCACTTGGTTTTTCATCACGAGGATTGCACTGAAAGGAGCCCATGTCGAACTCGCGAGCGCGGGAAAAGCTGTGGACCGGGAGCGGGAGATGCTGGGAAGAATAAACCCTGGAGAGAAGAGAACGTTGATCGTTTTCCTGGCAACGGTTTGTGCATGGATAACGAGGGCGGATATCACGATCGGTGAAGTGACATTGAAGGGATGGGCCTCTCTGACCTCGCTCGGCACCTACGTCCACGACTCAACCATCGCCATGGCCGCTGCACTGGCTCTCTTCATTATCCCGGTGGACTGGCGAACGGGTGTTTTCGTGCTGAACTGGAAAGCCGCCAGAGAGATTCCCTGGGGGATATTGATTCTCTTCGGTGGTGGCATCGCCTTGGGGCGGGGGTTCTCCGAGAGTGGGCTCGCTGCGAAGATCGCCGGTGGCATGGAGCTCGCTTCCGGGGCCCCGATCATCATCATCGTTGCGTTGACAGCTATCCTGGTGACATTTCTTACGGAAGTAACGTCGAACACGGCGATTGCGACAATATTCCTTCCCATCCTCGCGGCAACGGCCGTTGGTTTGAAGCTTCATCCGTTCCTGCTTATGATTCCGGCAGCAATTTCGGCTTCCTGTGCATTCATGCTGCCCGTGGCAACACCTCCGAATGCAATCGTCTTTTCGAGCGGTATGATATCAATGCCGGGGATGGTCAGGGTAGGAATCTTCATGAATCTGATAGGGGTTGTCTTGGTGACGCTTATTTTGTACCTTCTTGCTGTTCCGGTATTCGGTATCTCCTTCTCACAGATGCCGGGGTGGGTTGGTTGATACGGATTTTTTTACTCTATGGATGAGCAGGTGATGAAGATTACCGATTTGAGTCCGCAACTTGAAATGGAACTGCACGATCTGATAGGCGTATTGGATCTGAGCACCGACGTCCTGAAAGACCTGGAACTTTTTGCGAGATTCGATTTAAATGGGAGGGTGCAGGGATTTGCCGGATCGAGGGAATTCGACGAGGCGTGTCTGCTCGTCTTGGTGGTGGTGAGGGAAGACTCCAGGGGAAAAGGAATTGGGAGTGCGCTCATCAGCCATATACTATGGCACTACGCGGGAAAGGTTGAACAGATGTATCTCGTCACGAAGACAGCTGAAGAATTCTTTCAACGGTTCGGTTTCAGAAAGATGGCTATCGACAAGCTTCCTCAAAATATTGCCGATGCGGCGGGCCTGGAGAGCCTCTTTTCGCCGGGGGCAGTGATGATGTCACTCAGCTTACCGCGAAGCTGGTCGATGACGTGAGGAATTCGGTGTGATCCTCATGCGAGGGAAAGGCACAGTAGAATGGCAGATGTGAAGGATTACAGGGATTATTCCATCGCAGCCTTGACTGATAAAGGTTTGGTGCGCGAGGTAAACGAGGATTATTACGGTATCCTCGTGCCTCATACGGAGGAAATCCTCGATGAGCTTGGATCGCTCATTATCGTTTCTGATGGCATGGGAGGACACTTTTCCGGCGGGGAAGCGAGTCATGCTGCAGTGGATGTGGTCAGTGAGGTCTACTTTGAACGAAGTGAGGGTGATCCAATCACGAGACTTGCGGAGGCGTTTCAAGAGGCGAACCGTCAGGTATTCGAGACCGTTGGAAAAGGCTTGAAGAGCTTTGCCGGCACTACCTGCACGGCTGCATTACTCTTCCCCGATAAGATCCATATTGCACATGCCGGCGATTCGAGGGCCTACCTCATCAGGGGATGTGTGATTGAGCAGGTGACGAGCGACCACAGCGTCGTCGGCGAGATGGTGCGGAAGGGGATGTTGAGCAAGGAGGATGCGAGGCATCATCCCCGCCGCAACGTCATCACGAGGGCCATTGGCCTTCGGATGCAGATTGACGTGGATGTATCGGAGTCGATCCCCGTTGAGACCGGTGACATTGTCCTCGTCTGCACGGATGGTCTCTCCTCGATGCTCGATGAAGGAGAGCTTGCCAAGATCGCATCCGAAAACTCACCAAAAGATGCCTGCCATGAGCTCGTGAAACGGGCGAAGGAGGAGGGGGGGGAAGATAATATCACGGTTGTAATCGCGCTGAAGAGTTAGGATACCCACCGTAACAACTGCACCGTCAGGGCCACTTTTCGACCGATACCTCTATGGTCTAAAAAATGACGTTGAGTGCAGCCCC
>Ga0209427_10005625_pt1 | contig 14362 bp, 2 predicted proteins | sample DeeMarSWOR136_30_FD_187465 | JGI IMG/M metagenome (GOLD analysis project Ga0209427, IMG submission 187465) | Marine sediment microbial communities from White Oak River estuary, North Carolina - WOR-1-36_30 (SPAdes) (version 2) | ecosystem: Environmental > Aquatic > Marine > Intertidal zone >... | reverse complement strand
ACCGGATTCTTTCCGGAAAAAAACAGCTCACACCTACACCCGTGCTCAGCCCCAAACAGCGGCCCATGCAGATCTACACCGTGCTTCTCAAAACGGGCCTGCGCTTTCCGGCAGGAATGCTGGCCGTGTGTGTGGTAGCCTTTTTTCTCAGCCTGGTCATCTGTCTTGGGCTCAGTATCAACGTCCCCCAGGAGGTCTCGCTCGACACATTCAATCTGTATGCCATCCTCCCCTCCGGAACAACCCTGGAAACGGCGGACGAACAGGCCCGGAAGATGGATGAACGGCTGAAAGATATTCAGGAAATTGAGGAAAGGACATCCTCCATCCAGGAGGACAATATTGTCCTGACATTTCAGCTTGTGGAGAATTATGAAAAAATCGCCGGCCGCTCCCTCGAGGAAATCAAGGACTCCATCGAAGAGATGCTGGATGACTCCTTCCCCCGTGTCGATTTTTCCTATGACGAACCCACGCAGAGTGTCGGCTTCCAGGGCGGCAGCGGCCGGAGCCAGGATTTCCAGCGGCTTCTCGGTATGGGTGCTAGCCAGGAGAAAGTCGTACTCAGCGGCCAGGACCTGGAAATTCTGAGGGCTATCGCCGAGGACATCCAGTACAACATCGAGGAGCTCGATACGGTTAGGTCTGTCAACCTGAACGTTTCCAACCAGCAGCCCAGCATCGATCTCCTCCTGGACAAAGCGGCACTCAAACATTTCGATGTGGGACTCCAGACCGTCATGAACGAACTGAACACCTTCCAGAAAGAGATTTCCTCCACCGTTAAATATATGGATGGTCCGGAAGAAGTGGACATCATCTTGAAGACCGAAGAGGAAGAGGAAAAGACCTCGGATGACCTCCGCAGGCTCCAGATCCCGGCCGACACGGAAGGCCTGGTTCCCATCACCCAGATTTCCCAGCTCCTGTATACAGCAGGCTACAGCCGGATCATTCGGACGAATCAGGAAAAGCAGGTAACGGTGACCTACCGGTTCGAGTCGGATATCGAGGATTCTAGCTCCCTTCTGGAGCAGGCTCGGGCGGAAATAGACACTTTGGTGGCAGGCATCTACCCACCGCCTGGGGTGGCCATAGAGGTGGTCCATGACGAAAGCGATGTTTCAGAATTTTACTTCCTCATCGGCATCGGAATCCTTCTCATCTTCATGGTCCTGGCTTCTACCTTCGAATCCCTGATCACTCCACTGGTGATGATGTTCACGCTGCCTTTGGCTGCAGTGGGCGCCTTCCTGGCCCTCATCGTGACTGGAAATTCCATATACAACGCCAACGCGCTTATCGGATTCCTGATCCTGCTGGGCGTTGTCGTCAACAACGGAATCATATTGATCGATTACTCACGCATCCTGCAGCGGAAAAAATTCCGCCTGTCCCGCGCCCTGATAACGGCCGGCCAGATCCGGGTTCGACCCATCCTCATCACAGCAGTGACCACCATCCTGGCCATGCTGCCCATCGCCATGGGAAGGGCGGAGTACATCTCTCAGATCGGCGCCCCCTTCGCCATCACAGTCATCGGTGGGCTGGCCTTCGCCACCCTCTTCACGCTGGTGATTATCCCCACGGCCGCCTTTGGCCTGGACAACACACTGCGCTGGCTGAGCAAGCTGCCGCTCAAAACCAAGCTCTTGATGATGGGCCTGTTCATCCTAGGCCTGGTCCTGATAGTCAACACCATCCATTCGGTGCTCTGGCAGTCCGCCTATATACTGGGGCTTCTGGCCGCCGTGCCCGCCGGCACCTGGTTTGTCCGGACCAGCCTCCGCCGCAGCCGCACCCGGCTCTTCGCCGATGATGCATCCATTACCATCACCATCCGCAATGTGTCCAAGGTCTATGATGACTTTATCAAATTCGCCAAGGAGTGGAGAAAAGGGCGCAAAGACCGGGAGACATCTTCAGGAAGCCTTCCTTTTAAGGAGCGTATGGCTCGCTGGCTTTATATCCTGCCCCTCTACGCCTTTCTGGTCTTCTTCCTGTTCTTTTACATGAGGGGGGGATTGTGGCGGTTGGTCCTGGTCGCCATCTTCTATCTGGCTAGCCTGAGCCTGTTCCGCACCTTCAAACCCGCACCGGGACCGGACCGGCGCCTGCGTGACCGGATATTCATCATGGGAGAGAAGGTGGTGCGCTGGGGACTGCCCCTCCCGGTACTCCTCTGGCTGAGGGGACAATGGAGGGATACATTTTCAGCTGTGTTTTTCGGCCTGATCTGGTATCTGGCCATTCTCTTCCAGGCTGTGGCCAAACGTCTGGAACTAAGGGGCACCATTATAGACCGCCTGACCGGCCGGTTCGGCCGGCTGAGACGCGCCTTTTACAGGTTTGTTCAGAGCATCCCTTTGCTCAGCCGAAAGAAAAAGCCCTTTGAGGCGCTGGACCGCATCTCTCTCTCCATCGGAAGCGGCATGTTCGGGCTGGTGGGTCCCAACGGCGCGGGGAAGACAACCCTGATGCGCATCATCTGCGGCATCCTGGGCCCCAGCCGGGGCAAAGTGTCCTTCAACCACCTGGACCTGGAGGAGCACAGAGAGGAGCTTCAGGCTCTTATCGGCTATCTGCCTCAGGAATTCGGCACCTATGAAAACATGACCGCCACCCAGTTCCTGGATTACCAGGCCATGCTCAAGGGGATCTGGAACAAGGGGGAAAGGGATCGTATCGTCAACACTGCCCTGGATTCCGTTCATCTTTCGGAAAACCGAAACAACAAGATACGCACCTTCTCCGGGGGGATGAAGCAGCGCATAGGGATCGCCCAGACCTTGCTCAAGCTGCCCAGGGTCCTGGTTGTGGACGAGCCCACTGCAGGGCTGGATCCGAGGGAGAGGATCAGATTCCGCAACCTGTTGTCCGAACTGGCCAAGAACCGCATCGTGATCTTTTCCACACACATCATCGAAGACATCTCCAGCTCCTGCAACAAGCTGGCCGTTCTCTTAGAGGGGAGGGTTAAATTCGTCGGCTCCCCCCAGGAGCTGATCGAACGGACCCGCGGGAACGTCTGGCAGGCCCTTATCCCGGAAAGTGATCTGGACAAAGTCAGACGGACCGCCAATGTTGTCCATCATATGCGGGACGCAGGCAAGGTCAGGATAAGGATACTGGCCGAAGAACAACCCCTGGCAGAGGCCAAGCAGGTGGTTCCCACCATGGAGGATGCCTACATGTGGCTGATGGGCCGGAAGGAGCAGAAGCAAGGAGGCCAGCCGTGAACAGGGTCAAAACCGTCGCCGCATTTTTAAGATACAACGCTCTTCACATATTCGGGGGGCGGTTTGTCGTTTTCCTGGGACTTGCTTTGGGGCTCTTTTTCCTAGTGCTGATCATCGGTCTTCTCGGCCGGGGAGGGACGCCTAATTCGGAGCGGCTGTATAACTATCTTCTCGCTCCCGGCATTCTGCTTGTTTTCTATCCATCGGTGTACGGCATCCAGAAGGACCAGGACACGCGCATGGTGGAAACACTTTTCGGCATCCCCGATTACCGCTACAAAGTCTGGTTGACACGACTGGTGACGCTCTACCTCATCATCGCCGTCATGATGTTCGCCCTGGTTCTCCTCTGCCGGATCACCCTGGCCGACTTCCCCGTCTGGCGTATGGTTTCTCATGTTATGATGCCGGTAATCTTCCTGGGGAGCCTGGCCTTTTTCATCTCCGCCCAGACCACCAGCGGCAATGTCACTGCCGTAATTATGGTTATCTTTCTCATGTTCTTTTGGGTGCTTGGGGATGAGATTCAGAACAGCAGCTGGTATCTCTTCCATAATCCCTTCCGCAGCGCGGAGGCTCTCATGTCTGTGCTCTGGGTCCAAACCACATTCTACAACAGGCTTTATCTTATCCTGGGATCAGTGGTCGCGACGCTGTTTGCTCTTCTCCGTCTGCAAAAACGTGAAAAGTTTATTTAGTTAATCACCTCATCTCTCCCGTTTCTCAAGCGAGAAGTACTTGTACCCTCACACTCAAGCTTGATAGAAATCTGGTCCGGGATTTCCCTTTATTTTAAGCCAGAGCGGGTATTCAGGCCTGTCGACTGAAAAGGGCATCAAATCACCATGGCGATGACATTTGGAGACATTTTTACATTTCATTCTAGATGTTAAAGGAAGCTGTGACTTATGCAACCTTGAATCCTTAGATGAAGAGAGGAATGCAGGTGAATTTCAAGGAATAGTGAAATTAATATTTGTTTTTTGATGCCAAAAAATATATATATATGTGCATACATAAGAACAAAGGGGACTTGTGTCCGTAAAAAAACAAGTTTTATCAAAGTCAATATCATCAATTTTTTTAATTATTTTATCTTCCACTGTTAATGTATTTGGAACAGTCAAAAAAATTAGCCTGGAGGAAAAAACTAAGAAGGCAAGCTTGATAGTCATTGGAATAGTCAAACGTTCTCAATCTCAATGGGAAGGATTAGATGGAGGAAAAAGAATATTCACTTATGTTTATGTTGATGTTGAAAAGTACATTAAAGGATCCGGGGAAAAACTGATCGAAATAAAGGTTCCAGGGGGAAAGGTGGGTGAAATTACTGAAGAAGTACCAGACACACCACGTTTCACTTTAGGCGAGAAGGTTATTTTATTCCTTAAGCCAAAATTTTTTCGAGTCGTGGGATGGCACCAGGGAAAATACACAATTAAAGATAATAAAGTTGTAGGGCTTGGAATTGAAATTAATGAATTTATAAGAAAAATCAAAGAAATATTAAAAGAGTGAAATGGATTTATATTCAAATTTTTAACTTGATAAGGGGAAGAAATAATAGAGGGAGAAAGACTAATGAATAGACAAATTATTTCCAAGTCTTTAATGCTTTTGTTTTTTATTTTATTTATCAGCTTGAACACCTTTGGAATAGTTGAAAAATTGAGCATTGAAGAGAAAGTCAAACGTGCTAATGCAATTGTATTGGGAACAGTAGAACACAAGCAATCTCAATGGGAAGAGGTGAATGGAGGAAGGAGAATATTTACCTATGTCTATATTAGTGTTGAGCAATACATCAAAGGCGTTGGAGGAGGGCAAGTAGAAATCAAAGTTCCAGGGGGGAAAGTTGGCGAAATTACAGAATGGGTTTCAGACACACCACATTTCACAACGGGCGAGAAAGTTATTTTATTCCTTAAGCCCGAATATTTTCAAATAGTGGGATGGCAACAAGGGAAGTACACTGTGAAAGATAAAAAGGTTGTTGGACTTGGGGTAGAAGCAAGCAAATTTATAAATATGGTCCAAAAAATTAATGAAGAATCTCATTTTGGGCCAGATGATGTTTTACCAGCACAGGTTCATTGGTCTGGAGAGAATTTCAAGTCAAAAGAGACACCTGTCATTGGGGAACCTTGCAAAGAAGACATCAGCATTGAATTTTTAAAGTCAGCTTTTATTAAGATTAAAGATAGAGAAAAGAAAGAGATATCTGGTGTTCCTCCATCTGTTTCAAGTGGCGATATGCGCACACGGGCTTCTTGGACGACTATTATGGAAGAAGATTTTGAGGGGGCATTCCCCTCTGGTTCATGGAGTGTGCAGGGAGATCCTACATGGGATGATGATGATTATAAGCCTCACAGTGGTTCTTGGAGCGCGTGGTGTGCGAATGGCGGCTCATCGGGCCTTGATCCCGAATTTAACAATTATCCAAACAATATGAATGCATGGATGATCTACGGGCCTTTTGATTTAAGTGATGCCTTAGATGCTGAACTTCTTTTCTATTATTGGAATGAGTCTGAAACAGGCGCTGATTTGTTTAAATATTATGCTTCTTCTAACGGTACTAGTTTTTATGGATACGGAGTAAGCGGAAGTACTGGGGGATGGAATTATGTTAATTTTGATCTAACAAATGTCTATTCAATTGGAAACTTGTGCGGAGACTCTTCTGTCTGGATAGCCTTTAAGTTTGACAGTGATTCGATCAATTCCTATAAAGGTGCATTTGTTGACGACATAATTCTTCAAAAAACGACAGGAACAGAGCCCAACTTAACACCTTATCAGCCCAGTGGCTGGGCGGATAAGATCGTTGTTTCTAATCATCAAGGTGACAATGATGATGACTCCCCTCTGTATTCTACAGACACCCTTTATATCGACTGGGCAGTCATCAACAATGGAGCTGTAGCGACTGATGATACATTTTATACTCGCCTGTACGTGGATGGCCTACTGGAAGCGACTTTTAGTACTCCTTCTCCACTTGAGCCGACTTGGTATGCATATATATCAGATTATTCACTGGGCTCTTTATCCGCAGGCAGCCACACGATAAAAATTGTGGCGGATTACGATGATCAAATTACAGAATCAGATGAAAGCGACAATGAATATCAAAGAACTATCAATATTGAGGTGGCGGCTAATGCACCTCAAATTTCGAGTATTTCACCTGACATTGATTCTGCTGGAACGGATACCGCTGTAACCATTAATGGATCAAATTTTGGAGCGACTCAAGGTTCAAGTAAAGTCGAGTTCTTTTACAAGAGCGGGCAGCCAAAAATAGAAGCGCCTATCATCTCCTGGAGTGATGCGCAAATTCAATGCATTATCCCGGTAGACACAGTCAATGGGTACCCAGCCTCATCCAGCAGCGGTCCTGTAACTGTCACCACAGAAAATGGGACTAGCAATGGTTACATCTTCAAAGTAACATTCGGCTATGGAGAAGTGGAATGGTCAGATACTCATCCCTGGATACTTTATGAAATAAATGAGAATACATCTGATTGTACAGGGGAGGGCTCAGCTGTTAGTGCCGGAGCCAATGAATGGAACAACAGTTGTGCACGATTTATATTTGTATATGACGGTCCTACCAGCGCAACAGATTATTCATATAATGGCCACAATGAAATCGTGTGGGGTTCCACAGGAGGTTCTCTGGCGACTACGGTTTACTGGTACTCCGGATCAAATATATTAGAGTGCGATATTGTTTACGATGACTCATATACATGGTGTACAGATGGTTCAGCAGGAGAATATGACATCCAGAATATCGCTACCCATGAATTGGGACACTGGTTAAATCTAAGAGATATTTATGGCGATATAGGGGACGAAGAATATGATACGGCAAAAACAATGTACGGATTTGGAGCAACCGGAGAGACAAAGAAAAGGACATTGCATGCAGATGACATTAGCGGCATTCGCTGGATTTACGGGACAGGAGGCGATTCGTGGGATCCTACCGATGATACAGGTTCCGGAGGGACAACACTTACTCCAACGGATGGTACCTGGCAGTCTGATGGACGGCATACCCTCACTTCATGTGATCAAGATGATTGGTTCAGGATATATATGGATGCGAATTACAGTTATTATTTTAAATCTTCTTGCGATTTCCTTGCAACTTCTGCTGGACATGGAGATGTCATTGCGTATCTGTATTCGGACAGTAGCGGAACTAATCAGGTCGAAGAAAATGATGATTCAGGGGGAAACTATCAATTTGAATTCTCGTACAGACCTAGTACTAGCGGGTATTATTATTTAGAAATTAACACATACACTTCAGGAAATTTTTGGAGTGGCTATATTGATTACAAAAAGGAATTAGAAGGCACTCCGCCACTCATCACCACCCATCCTCAGAGCCAGACCATTAACTACAACACTGCTGCCAACTTGAGCGTTACGGCTACCGGCACGGGACCTCTCTCTTACCAGTGGTATCAGGGGAGTTCAGGAGACACCTCCACTCCTGTGGGAACGAATTCAAGCTCATACACCACCCCGAATCTTACATCTACGACATCCTACTGGGTGAGAGTATCCAACACTTACGGTACGGATGATTCTGATACAGCAACCATCATTGTGAATCCTCCTTCAGTGCCGGAGATAAATATCAAATATGATACAACTAATATTCCTGATGGGGGGAGCTTTGATTTTGGCTCGCATTCTTTGGGGACTGATACGGATGTCACATTTACCATAGAGAATACAGGGACTGCGGATTTAATTTTGAGCGGTTCTCCGATAATCACCATTACTGGCGCTGATGCGGATCAGTTCAGCGTCCAGCAGCAGCCGACATCACCAATATCAGATGGTGGAGGCAGCACTACGTTTATCATTCGTTTTTCGCCCATATCAGAGGGTTTCAAGGAGGCATCGATTTCGATTGTTAATAATGATGGAGATGAGAATCCGTATGACATTTCTTTAGAGGGAACCGGAGTAGTTTTAACAGGTTCCTTGACGGTGACGATAGAGCCGCAAGGAGCGATTGATGCCGGTGCGCGGTGGAAGAGGCTGTGCACGACAACGTGGTATGACAGTGGGTATACTGAGAATGACATACCTGAAGGCAATGTGATCGTCGAATTCAAGGAGGTTGCCGGCTGGCTTAAACCGGATGATCAAATCGTATCCATCATAGCAGGAGACACTGCAGAAGTGACGGGCATCTTCGTCCAGCTCACCGGCTCTGGTGTGTTTGTTGACAGCGGCCAGAGCCTCGGAGATTCATGGAGTGATAATGTCGCGTTAGGAGATCTCGACGGGGATGGCGACCTGGATGCGTTCGTAGCTAACCATGGAGCTCAAAAGGTCTGGCTGAACGATGGCAGTGGTACATTCACAGACAGTGGTCAGAGCCTTGGCACTAACTACAGCTATAGCGTTGCTTTGGGAGATTTGGACTGTGACGGCGACCTGGATGCATTTGTTGGAAATTGGGGATCTAATAAGGTGTGGCTGAACGACGGGAGCGGCACTTTCACAGACAGTGGCCAAAATCTTGGCAGTTCAGACAGCGTTGTAGTGACGCTTGGCGATTTGGATTGTGACGGTGACCTGGATGCATTCGCAGCTAACTATGGAGCTCACAAGGTGTGGCTGAACGATGGGAGCGGCACTTTTACAGACAGCGGCCAGAGCTTAGGAGATTCATCCTGCTATGGAATGGCACTAGGAGATGTAGATAATGATGGCGATCTGGATGCCTTTATCTGCAATCGAGGGCCAGCTGATGAGGTGTGGTTGAACGATGGGAGCGGCACGTTCACAGACAGCGGCCAGAGCCTCGGCAGTTCAGAAAGTATGGATGTAGTGCTTGGCGATTTGGATGGGGACGGCGATCTGGATGCTTATGTCGCCAGTTTCTCTAATCAAGACGACAAGGTCTGGTTGAATAATGGAAGCGGCACCTTCACAGACAGCGGCCAGATCCTTGGCAGTTCTGGTAACTCTGGAGTGGCGCTAGGGGATGTCGACGGCGATGGCGACCTGGATGCTTTTGTTGCGAAATGGCTTAATCATACCAACAGCGTGTGGTTAAATGATGGGAGTGGAGTTTTCACAGACAGCGGCCAGAGCCTCGGCGATTCATGGAGCGCTGACTTAGCGCTTGGGGATGTCGATGGGGATGGTGATCTCGATGCCTTCGTGGCGAATGGTTATAATACCCCTGTCAACAAAGTCTGGCTCAACTCATGTATATCGCCGGAAATCACAGAACACCCTCAGAGCCAAAGCATAAGCTACAACACAACTGCGACTCTGAACGTCACGGCTACTAGTATTAATGCTCTCTCCTACCAGTGGTATCAAGGTGATTCAGGAGATACTTCCACTCCAGTGGGAACTGATTCAGACTCCTATACAACACCCAATCTTACTGAAACAACATCCTACTGGGTAAGAGTCTCCAATGTCTGTGGGTCCGTAGACTCCGATACAGCTACTGTCACAGTGAATCTACCTCCAGAGCAAGAGATAAATATCAGAGTAGGGGACAACGATATTCCAGATGAAGGGATTTATGATTTTGGAACTTGCGTAGTCGGAGACTATATAGATGTCACATTTACCATAGAGAATACAGGTGCTGCGGATTTAACGCTTAGCGGTTCTCCGATTATTACAATTACTGGCCCTGATTCGGATCAGTACAACGTGCAGCAGCAGCCGACATCACCTGTAACAGCTGGTGGAGGTAGCACGACTTTTACAATCCGTTTTTCGCCTGGCTCAGAGGGTTTCAAAGAGGCATCGATTTCCATCGGAAATAACGATGCGGATGAGGATCCCTATGACATTACACTGGAAGGGACTGGAGTTGCTGCTGGCTCTTTGACAGTAACCATAGAACCACAGGGAGCAATAGACGCTGGTGCCCAGTGGAAGAGGTTATGTACGACAACGTGGCATGATAGTGGATATGAAGAAGGTGGCCTACCTGAAGGTGATGTGATAGTCGAGTTTAAAGATGTTCCAGGCTGGCTCAAACCGGCCAATCAAATCGTTTCCATCCCTGCAGTGTTATCAGGAATATATACACAGCTATTTGGTTCGGGAACATTCGTTGATAGCGGTCAAAGCTTGGGCAGTGGAACAAGCAATGGAGTAGCGTTTGGGGATTTGGACGGCGATGGAGATCTCGATGCTTTTGTTGCGAATTCTAGTAATCAAGCTAATAAGGTATGGTTGAACGATGGCAGTGGCACCTTCACAGATAGCGGCCAGAGCCTTGGCAGTGGATACAGCTTTTGTGTTGTGCTAGGGGATCTCGATAGCGATGGAGACCTTGATGCTTTTGTATTGAATGATGGGTCCAACAAAGTCTGGATGAATGATGGCAGTGGCACCTTCACAGATAGCGGCCAGAGCCTTGGCAGTGGATACAGCTGGGGTGCAATGTTAGGGGATGTGGACTGTGATGGCGATCTTGATGCCTTTGTCGCTAATCATGGAGAAGCCAACAAGGTATGGATGAACGATGGCAGCGGCACGTTTTCAGATAGCGGCCAGAGTCTGGGCAGTAACAAAAGCATGGAAATAGGGTTTGGAGATCTCGATAGCGATGGTGACCTTGATGCTTTTGTTGCGAATGCTGGTAATGAAGCCAATAAGGTATGGATGAACGATGGCAGTGGCACCTTTACAGACACTGGCCAGAGCCTTGGCAGTGCATGGAGCCTTGATGTGGAGCTTGGGGATGTGGATGGCGATGGAGACCTAGATGCTTTTATTGCGAATTCTAGTAATCAAGCAAACAAGGTATGGTTAAACGATGGCAGTGGCACCTTCACAGATAGCGGCCAGAGCTTAGGAAATTTTACCAGCCTTGGTTTGGAGCTTGGGGATGTCGATGGAGATGGAGACCTGGATGCTTTTATTGCGAATTCTCTTAATCAAGCCAACAAGGTATGGTTAAACGATGGCACTGGCACCTTCACAGACAGCGGCCAGAGCTTAGGTTCATACAGCAGCAAAAAAGTAGCGATCGGAGATGTCGATGGCGATGGAGACCTGGATGCTTTGGTCGCGAATTCCGGTGGCAACAAGTTATGGCTGAACATATGTATATCCCCAGAAATCTCAGAACATCCTCAGAGCCAAACCATAGATTACAACGCAACTGCGAATTTGAGTGTTACTGCCTCCAGTGCTTCACCCATTTCCTACCAGTGGTATCAAGGAACTTCAGGAGACACCTCCAATCCTGTGGGCACTGATTCAGACTCCTATACAACACCTAATCTGACAGAAACAACCTCTTATTGGGTAAGAGTATCAAATGAATGTGGTTCAGTTGACTCTGATACTGCCACCATTTGCGTTTTGCCAACAATCCCAATTTATCTTTCCCCTTCCGATGGGGCAACGGATATTCTGCTTGATTCAGATTTGGATTGGGAGGACAGCAGTGGAGCGACGTCTTATGATGTCTATTTTGGAACCAGCTCACCGCCTCAATATGTCAACACGGTAACGGAGAGTTATTATGATCCGGGTCCCTTAGATGCTTGCTCAACATACTTTTGGAAGGTAGTGGCTAAGAATGATTGCGGGGAGACCCATGGTGAGGAATGGAGTTTTACCACAATAATCATCCTTCCAGAACCATTCTCCAATCTGGCTCCTTCAAACGGGGCTACAGATGTAGCGCTCGATATAGACCTGGACTGGGAGGACAGCAGTGGAGCCGCTTCTTACGATGTCTATTTTGGCGAGAGTTCACCTCCGCCATATCTAACAACCGTTGCGGAGAGTTTTTATGATCCTGGGGAGTTAAAGTCCAACACAACCTATCACTGGTATGTGGTTGCCAAGAATTCATGCGGCGATACTCCGGGTGATGAATGGAGTTTTACAACCGGCAAAAAATCATGGACATTCATGGTCTATCTGGATGGGGATAATAACCTCGAAGGGGCAGGAATAAACGACTTCCTGGAGATGGCCTCAGTGGGCTCCAATGCACAGATTAATATCGTAATCCAATTTGACCGAATCGACGGCTACAACACCAGTTACGGAAACTGGACGACAACCAAGAGGTTTTATATCACTTCTGGGATGACTCCCACTGCAGATAACGCTCTCGAAGACCTTGGTGAGCTGAACCACGGTGATCCTCAGACGCTGATTGATTTCATCGATTGGGCCAAAGCGGACTATGCTGCAGAAAAGTATGCCCTCATTCTCTGGAATCATGGCGGCGGTTGGCGTGAATCCAAGGAGAAAGAGGAGCAAGCCAAACTTGAAGGGAAAGATAGACCCTATTACAGAGCCGTGTGCTGGGATGACACAGATGAAGGAGACACTCTGTACATGGATGAAGTCCAGGGGGCTTTAGATGTCACTGGGAGCAATCATTTGATTGGTTTTGATGCCTGTCTGATGGGAATGGTGGAAGTCGCTTATGAAATCAAGGATTATGGTGAAGTCATGGTTGGTTCTGAGGAATCAGAGCCTGGGGATGGCTGGCCATACGATACCATACTTCAGGATTTGGTGAATAATCCTTCTTGGTCCTCCAGCGAATTAGGCCAGGCCATTGTCAATCGTTATTATGAATCATATGGGGAAGATGAGACTCAATCCGTTATTGATTTGACAGCGATGGATTCACTTGCAGGCTCTATAAGCTCGTTCGCTCAATCTCTGATGGACAACTGGAATACAGATGTGAGTGCTGTTAAGAATTCGGCTTCGGAAGTGATAACCGAGATCGAAAATGCAGTGATTCATGAGCAGCACGGTTCAGACTGGCCCGGGGCAAACGGCCTGGCTGTCTATTTTCCGTTGACTTCTGGAGATTTTGATTCAGATTATGAGTCTGTCATCGATTTTGCAGACGACACTCAGTGGGAAGAGTTTCTTCAGGAATTTTACAACTTCATGGCAGGATCCTGGATTTTCCAGAGGAGATCCATTACCCAGCAGTTTGGCTTTCCGGAACATGTCGACCTCTACCATTTCTGTGAACTTCTCAACACCGAAACAGAGGATTATTATACTCGCTCTGAGATTTCCCCTGAATATCTTGGAGGAGGAACAGGTTGGAATTTTCATTACGATGAAGCTTCAAGGACATACACTCTGCCTTTTGATTTTCCTTATTTTGGAGAGACCATTCCGGCAGGAACGACGATTTACGTATGCACCAATGGCTATGTGGATTTAAATGACTTTAATATTGACTACAGTAATTCTGGTCAGGAGCTGGCCGACAACAAGAGGATTGCTCCCTGCTGGATTGATTTAAGAACAAACGGTTCTGCTCAATCAGGAGAGGATGTCTACATCACAGAAAATGCAGACAGCCTAGTTATTCGCTGGGTGGCCCAGACTTATTATGGAGCAGTTCCTGTCAATGTTGAGCTTATCCTTTATGATGACGGCCGGATTCAATTCAATTATGCTGGCGGAAATGATTTAAGCGCAACTCCCTATAGCCCAACGATAGGCATCTCAAAGGGGGATGGAATTAATTGTTATTTTGCTGCTCATAACGGCCAGAAGGTGTTGACTGATGTGGATTCTGCGGTATTCACTCCCATAAGCCCGGAACCTCCCCCTTTGCCTGTAAATCCTTCCCCTGCCCATGAAGCGACAGATGTTTCCGTAGAGATGGATTTGGACTGGGATGACTGTATTGGTGCCACTTCTTATGATGTTTATTTAGGAACGAGTTCCCCACCGCCGTTTGTGACGACGGTGAGCAGCAGCTATTATGATCCTGGAACATTAAATGAAGGGACGACGTATTACTGGAAGGTAGTGGCCAAGAACGATTATGGAGAGACCCATGGAGTGGAGTGGAGCTTTACGACTGAAGGTATTCAACAATACACATTGACAATAGCTGCGGGTTCTGGCGGGACAACCAATCCTTCTCCGGGAAGCTATGCGCATGACGCAGGCACGAATGTATCCGTAACAGCCATACCTAACAGCGGTTATCATTTCAGTGGATGGAGTGGAGATGCCTCGGGAACAACAGAAACAATAACGATAACAATGGATTCGAATAAATCCATAACCGCCAGCTTTGCTTCTGATAGTCCAGGTGG
>Ga0209427_10005624_pt1 | contig 14364 bp, 20 predicted proteins | sample DeeMarSWOR136_30_FD_187465 | JGI IMG/M metagenome (GOLD analysis project Ga0209427, IMG submission 187465) | Marine sediment microbial communities from White Oak River estuary, North Carolina - WOR-1-36_30 (SPAdes) (version 2) | ecosystem: Environmental > Aquatic > Marine > Intertidal zone >... | reverse complement strand
TGTAGAATGGTAATTGAAGATTAGATTTCTCCTCAAATTCGGATTTCATCCTCATTTTCGTTTGAAATGACACACTCTTATTATCATTTCGACTTCTCCCGCACTCAATAGACCTTTCAAAATATGTATGAATATTGGTTACAGAATTGAGTGCGGGAGAAGTCGCGAAATCTTAAAACCGCAACAGCCTCTAAGGCGGGACTCGAAATGACAATTTTATTAACTATATAAAAAATAATATGTTATTATTAATGACAGTGGACTAAAGGGAAACATTATAATTTTTTTTAATATTCGAATTCTATAAGGAGTAGATATTTATCTAAATCTTCTCTAAATTGATAAATAACATCATTTATTTAATAATTTTGGGTTAACTATTAAATGGACATAACACTCCAGAAACTTCGGAAGTTTTTAGATAAAGTAAAGGTCATTTATAGTGATGTGGACGGAACCTTTGTTCATAATGGTTGCCTATTTTGCACAAAAGATGGATACACCCTGAGAAATGCAGAAGCTATCTACACCTTACTTTCTGCTGGTATCGATGTCGTGATGACTTCCGGAAGAGAAAAGGAAAAGCTAAAAGATACTGCCCGGATTCTTGGATTTCAGAACTATATTGCTAATCTGGGGATTGAGATCGTCTATGACCAGGGAGAGAAGGTTATCAACAATTATGGTATTGACGTTACCAGTCAGCAGGATCTTAAATCCTGGATAGAAAAAACCGGGGTGGTTAACAATATTTTGGATAAGTTTGCCGGAAAGGTTACCTTCTACAAACCATGGTCCGATATTCTCAGAACTCACTTTTTACTCATAGGTGAACTTGACAATAACGAGATAGATATTTTTATTGTCAATTATTTTCCGAAACTCCGGATTATTGATAATGGCGCCGTACCTCCCTACCAGGATTTTAAAAATCCCCATGCTTATCACATCGTCCCCAAAAATGTGGGCAAGAAAGAGGCTGTACGAATCGACAAATCTGAAAGGAATCTAAAAACACAAAATTTGATCGGTATCGGTGATTCTCTGGAGGATGTCTCAATTGCAGATGAAGTAGCTGTTTTCTTTCTGCTGGATGAAAATGTAAAGACATCAAAAGAAAATGTTATTTATATCTCTAATACAGATGGTGAAGGATTCAGCCGCATTGTTTACTTTTTAAAGAACTATAATTTACTTTGAAAGTAATATTAATTGTATGATAACTTTTTGAATTACTGATAGTGCCATTGAAAGGTTTTCCCTAATCATTAGTTATCATAATTAATCGCTTTATCACTCGTCAGGAGACATAGTTTGAAACCGTATAAATTTATCATTGTTTTAGCCATTCTAATATGTACTTTATACTCCCAAATACCCTCTTTTGGGAAAACAGGGAATTCAGACCTTGATAGTCTTGCTTCCTGGTTGAGCGGTTCCTTCAGCAGTCAGGTACAGGCACAAGGTGACACAAATTTCGTCAACGTCAGGTTGGAAATGATACCCATATGGCCAGACCGGCGTGACGGATACTGGTTTTATGTGGAGCAGGCCCTTGCCAATTACCCGCAAAAACCTTACCGGCAGCGTATCTATCATGTTTCCCGCGTCAATGATAGTACCTTTCAGAGCAATATCTATCTGCTAAACAGTCCAGAACAATTTATAGGATTCTGGGAAAAGGGAATTTCCTTAACCAATCTCTCGCCAGATTCTCTCATATTTCGTGAAGGATGTTCCATCTTTCTGAAAAAGACAGATACCTCAACCTTTCAGGGAAAAACAATTGGGAAGAAATGCATCAGCAATCTCAAAGGGGCGTCATATGCCACTGCTGAGGTAATTGTGAGACCAGATATGCTTATCAGTTTAGATCGAGGTTATAATGAGTTTGATAAGCAGGTATGGGGATCAAAAACAGAAGGGTATATTTTTAAAAAAATAAAAAAGTACCATATCAGATTTTAAACTAAATTTCCCACCATAGCGGATCGCACTAAGGATCTGTCTTGCCGGTCTGGGGAAGCCTTCCCGAGGTGTGCGGCGAATCAAGCAGATGACTTACTTTTTCCAGTAGAGGAAATCTTTTTACGGGAACTCCTCTTTACTGGTTTTTTCTCTTTTGAGCGACCTGTTTCCCGTTTTTCAGCAGTAGATACTTTAGAGTCAGCAATTTTATCTTTTTCTGCAACTTCCTTTTCATCTGGTAAAATAAACCAGGCCACAATATAAGTAGCAAGCAGAGGTATAAAACCTGTTACCAAAAAAAGAAGTACAGCCGCTAACCGTAAAACATTTGGATCAATACCATATAGCTCACCTAATCCCCCAAATATACCGGCAATTTTTCTATCAGTATCAGACCGATACAATCTTTTCATCATTTTTTCCTCTCTAAATGTAAAAATTGCTATGTCACTTCCTTTTGCGAAAAATTCACTCATTTTTCTTCTATGACATCCACTTGATCCGATTCAGGTTTCTGTAAAGTTTCCTCTCTCTTTGCCCGACTTTTTATAATCAAATACATCCCAACTGCAATGATGGCTATTGGCCAGAAGTAGTGAAATGTATGCTTCCCTGACCAGAATAAAAATGCCAAAATAGTCAGGATGGTCCCGGGAATCAGTAATCCCTTATCACGATTACCCAGCAGATACATTGCAAAAAATCCCAATCCCGGTCCTAATAAAAATCCAGGCCAGAGATTTTCCATATGATACCATCCTACCCTTGCACTGTATTGAAACATTATGCCATATACCAGAAGGATAGTACCTGGCATCAATAACCTGTACTCTTTCCGGTTCGCCAGCCAGCCGATCCAGAACATTATACCACCAAAAATCATCAGCAAAGGCCAAAACTCATTCCACTCTACCTCAAACCATTCTAAATTATTACCCAGAAAGATAAAGCCCACCAGAATTAATAGAATTCCCCAAACCAATGATTTTGAATCTTTATCCATTTTCCCTCCGAATATACTGTTTAATATAAAATTACGGAAATTTCAACTAAAAACAAGTACGGATAAAGTAATCCAAAAGTTACCTCATTGGATTTATGGCAACATATTCAAGCAACATATCATATTTGATTCTTTTAAACAAATCACCATAATTTTTAGAACCTTTTTTGAAACTTTTGAAAGGTATGTAGACCTTGAAATAAAGAAGGGAGATCAATATCACCCTTTATTGAACTCCCTTTAATTTTTGTCAACAAAATTTAAGGATTCTCAAATATCAAAACTACTCAATTGATTGAGAGAACTTCTCTTCCATAAAGCATTAATACATGACACTTATTTATTTAAATCCTTATTCCGGCACAGGAGCCGGTATTCCCCTCCGCGATCTCGGTCTCCTATTCATTCCTGCTCTCTTACCCCAATTCCCTTTCTTATCAGAAAGCAGGTGCATATCAAAGCTCTTCTGCTGTTCTGGTGTTAAAAGATCTCTTACTGCCCGTTTATTCAGGAGATGTTTTAATTTGATCTCTTTTTGTAGATTACTGATATCATCATTCAACTTCTTTACCTTACTTTCATTGAATTTTTCAGCGGTCATCTCCAATTTCATTTCATTGCGAAGTTTCTCAATCTCGCTTTTCAATGGCAGTAGTTCTTTTTGCAACTGTAGACGCAAATCATCGATTTGGTTCTGCTGATCTTCAGACAATTCAAGGTATCTCGCATAGCGATGCATGCGGGAAAGATTTTCTCCATCCCTGGCCTGCAAGACAGAGAAAATGAAAATTATAAATAAAAATCCAATTAATGCCATCTTTTTTTTCATTTCTTTCTCTCCTCATTTTCTTGAATGTGGTTTCTCTTTGATTTAGAATTGGATCTGCGTTCCGATGGACTTCCCGGGTAAAGCCCTTTCGACCGACCCATCTCTATTTGCATTAGTGCTCTAAAAAAATGTTGCTGTTGTTCATAAGATAACACTTCCTTCGCCTCGATTATTTTCTGGAATGATTTTTGACTTATCATAAATTTTACTATCAGTTTTTTTTCGCCCTGTAGATCCTCGACTCCATCGCATTTATTGTTATATTAAGTATTAATGCAATCTCTTCAAGACTCATACTTTCATATCTTTGAAGATATAATGGAACGCGATATTTCATTGGCAGCGAATTGATTATTGATAAGACGATCTTTTCTCTTTCTCCTTTTTCAATGATAGTTTCCGGCGATAAATTGTTCTGGTCTGTTTTATATATTTCCTTTTTATTCAATAAATCCATCACACTTCTGTCCAGCAGATCCAGCCAGAATCGTTTCCTTTCTCTTTTTCAATGGTTTATGCAGTGATTCATGGCTATTCTATAGATCCAGGTATAAAGTTGAGATTTATTCTGAAAGCCCTCCAGATTTTGAAAAATTTTCACAAAAATATCCTGGGTTAAATCTTTGGCCAATTCCTCATTTCCGGTTAAACGACAGGCAAGATTCAGCACTTTCTTTCCGTATAAGTTATAAATCTCGTCGAACGTCATCGCAAATTCTTTAACCACCAAAGCTGAACTTTTCTCAGTAACTTCAACCATTATATTAATTAAGTATTAAATCCTCTAATAATTAGACAACAAATGAAATGATTTTATTTCAATATTTTTGGAGGAAAGCATTTCTTAGAATATTAATTTCAGGGAAAAGCTTTAATCGATGATAAAGAATAGAAAAACACCAAATAAATCTCTAACTAATAATTATAGGGGGATTAATCATTATCAGATTGAGGTAAATTATTCAAAGGAGAAATCATAAATGTACCATCCGCATTACGACTCAATTTCTGAATCTTTTTCTCTGCCTCATTTAATTTTGATTGGCAGAACTCAACAAGTTTATTTCCCTCATCAAGTAATTTGATGGATTGTTCTAACGATATTTCTCCACTTTCCAGTGCCTGACTGATTTCTTCCAACCGGTTCATTGCCTGTTCAAAAGTTTGTGTTTTTTTCATAATTTATCTCCCAGCTTTTTTACCTTTGATTCAAACTCGCCTTTATAAAGCTTTACTTTTACCTTATCTTCTATATTAAGTTGAGCAACATCTTTAACAATCTGACCATTTTTATAACATATACTATATCCTCTTCTTAATACATCCAAGGGATCTAAAGATCTGAGACGATTATAGAAACTGGATAATTGATGAGTTTTAAGTCTTAAGAGATATTGGGTGGCCAGTTGTATTTTTCGGCTTTGTTCATCGAGCTGTTGCATTTTTTGATAGACAATATCCTGTGGTCGACGGAATGCATAGCTTTTTTTCATATTCAGAATACGTTCCCGGTAACTTTCCAACTTTTGTGATAGTGCATTGGTAAATTTTTCCTGGTAATAAGCCAGCACACCTGCTAATTCCTGATGATCTCTTACAACTATTTCCCCTGCTGCTGAGGGAGTAGGTGCCCGGCGGTCTGCCACAAAATCAGCGATGGTATAATCAATCTCATGTCCCACCGCTGTAATTACGGGAATATGAGACTGAAAGATGGCCCGGGCCACTTCTTCTTCATTAAAAGCCCACAAATCCTCTAATGAACCTCCCCCACGACCTACAATAAGGACATCAACTTGCCCATATTTATTAAATTCATGAATAGCAGTAGCGATCTCATCAGCGGCACCCTCACCCTGAACCCGCACAGGACTCACAATTAATTGAATCGCGGGATATCTTCTGGTTATCACACTGATAATATCACGTAAGGCCGCTCCCGTTGGAGAAGTGACAATGCCAATTCGTTCCGGGTAAAGCGGGATAGATTTCTTATGAGATTCATCAAATAATCCCTCATCTTGCAGCCGTTTTTTCATCTGCTCAAAGGCAAGCTGTAATTCACCAATACCGGCAGGTTGCAGTTGATAAACAATGAGTTGATAATTTCCCCCACGCTCATATACCTGCAGGTCAGCCTCAACAACAACTTTCAATCCATCTTCCGGCCTGAACAGCAGATTACCCGCTTGAAAACGCCACATGGCACAGCGAATTTGCGTATTCTCATCCTTTAGTGTGAAATAAAGATGACCGGAAGAGTGTTGTTTAACATTGGATATTTCACCCTCTACCCACAGACGGGGGAAAGTTGTTTCCAGCAAATCTTTAATGTCTCTGGTGAGTCCGGAAACACTGTAAATTACTCTTTCCATGAAATACAATCCCAACTTCAAGATAAGAATATAAACCGAATATTATCAGGACAATCAAACAATATTCGGTTTTCAATATTCAGATCAAATATAAAATCTTAATAACTGGTGTAAAATATGGAAGGTTATAAGATGTTTATTATCTTAATTTCTTTTTATGCCGATTTTTACGCAAACGTTTTTTACGTTTATGCGTGGCCATTTTATGACGTTTCCTTTTACGCCCACATGGCATATCATCACCTCCTAACCTAATTATTTTTCTTATTTGATACTTTCACTTGCTCTATCATTCGTCTGGCATTCTGAGCCGCTGGTGATTCCGGAGCCACTTCTATCAATTTCTCCCAAACTTCTATCATGCGAGACATATCTCCCATCTGTGCGGATACAACACCAAAGTTATAAAGTGCATTCGGGTGGTTTTCGTCGAGCGCTAATGCTCTTTCAAAAAAGATTTTAGCCTGTTCGAATTGTCGAGTATTAAAATAGCTTACTCCGGCATCTATAATAACATCAACATCATCCGGTTTAATTTCCAGGGCTTTCTGATAGTAATCAAGCGCCTCATTATATCGCTGATGATCAAAAAGAAAATTACCTAAATCGACATGTTCTTCAAAACTCCCCGGATTTACAGAAAGTCGCGCCAGCAATTGATTGAACTTATCCTGATCGAAAGCGGGTCTCTGAGCAGTCTTCGTTGTCTCTTGACCATGAAAATGTGGATCGGGATTTTTCGCCGGTACAACATAGCGATAACCATAAATCCCCACGATGATCAGGGAAATCAGGGTAATAAAATAGATAATATTAATACCGGATATCAAAGGCTTCTGTTGAATAACTTGTTTCTTGGCTTTAACCTTCTTTTTTGAAACACTTTGAGCACTACCACAGTTCGGACAGAACTTGACTTCATCCGAGATAACCACTCCACATTTCAAACATTTATGATTCATTCTTAGATATCCCATGCTTACTTAAAAGATGACTATTTACAGTTTGTTTAAAACTTTTGGCCGGTTTAAAAATGGGAACAAATCGATGCGCAACCGAAATCACTTTGTTCGTTTTGGGATTTTTTACCAGACGTGGTTGTCTTTCTTTATTATAGAAACTGCCAAATCCACGGATTTCCACCCGGTCTCCTTCACGTAATACTTCAATTATATTGGCGAGAAAACCATTCAGGATAATCTCGCAATCCACTTTGGTCCAACCAGTGGCTTCTGCTAAACGATTTACTAAATCACTTTTTGTTACCGTCATATCTTACTCCCAAAAAAGTCTGGAATTTTACAAAAAAAACCATGCAAAATCAAGATATAGAAGAAAAATAGGTAAAAACTATATGTACTTTATAGAGGAAACACATCGCTTTCAACAGGCTCACAGGAGATGATAATACAATTGTTCTGGTTTTAACTCACCAAATTTACCATTCTGAACCAGATGTTTTCGAATATCAATGCATAAATGACATTTTGAATAATAACCATCAGAATCTGGTCGATACCCATTTTGCTGGGCAAAAATGATAAGTCCCTTAAAATCCTCCTGGATAATGTATCCAAGAACCGGAAAATCGTCTAGCTCAATTCCATTTTTCAACAAGCTGGTTAATTCACGACAGTTCCCCAGAGAGATGCCTCCACAAAATCCCGGCATATAATTTCCGTAATTATCAACGTGGTTATGCCAGTCTCTTAAAAACGGCGGATAGCAGGTTTGACAGGACAATGAATCTATTGAATATTTGGGAAAAATTTTTGTTAATTCCTCACCCAGTTGATAAGCGGCTCTACCCATCATAAAAAATTCCACCTCCCTGAAGAAGTCAGCTCGATCATCCAGTTCCAGATATTCCTCCAAAGGCACTTTACCTCGAATTCCCAACCTCTTAAAACGCTGAAAGTACTCCCATTGATAAACCATGGTATTCTGGCCAAAAATTTGGTTACTGATGCGTGCACATCTTTCAGTTCTCTCAAAAGGAACATACTCAAGATAAAAGGGATTTACCGAGATCATAATCCCTTTCAATCCATTTGCATACAAAAGTGATAGTTTTTCATGAGTGGTCTCATCATCTGTACACCAGAAACAGTTTGTTTCCACAAAGGTTGAGGGAATCCCATATTCAGATGCAATATCCACAGCCATACTTAGCAGTGGGAAATTTAAAAAGGGCTCTCCCCCGGTAAAATGTAATCCATGGCTTAAAGTGACAAATTGAGGCCCATAGGGACTTGGTACTATAGATCCTGATAATTGCTTCAAGAAAAACCTCAAATCATCTTCATTTACCCAATCTGCTGACCACTTGGGAGTACAGGCATACATACAATGTCGGCATATGGCATTACATTTGTAAGAAAGGATAAATCCTACAGAAGCTGGTTTGGGAACAGGTATTCTCATTATTTACTTACTTTAAAAGCATGTTTTAATAAACATGAATACATTATTTATAAGCATTCACTGCTTTACGAATTGACCGGATATGTTCCGGAGTGGTACCGCAGCAACCGCCAATTATAGATACACCTGCATCTAAAAGGGCAGGAACTTTTTCAGCAAAAAACTCGGGTGTTTCCGGATAAACTGATTTTCCCTCTTTTGATACCGGTATACCAGCGTTCGCTTGAATTAATAAGGGAAGAGAAGTAACACTCTTAAATTCTTGCGCAATCTTAATCATATTTTCAATTCCATTGCCACAATTAGATCCCAAAACATTGGCTCCGGCTGCCGAAAGACCCTCTGCTGCTTCAGGTACGCTGATACCCATCATAGTAAAAAAACCAGTGGGTGTTGGTTCAAAAGTCATGGTAGCCATTATGGGAATTTTAGCATTTACGGTTCTGGCAGCTTCCACAGCTAGCACTGCTTCCTGTAAGTCTGTCATAGTCTCAATACATAATAAATCCACTCCAGCCTCTATCAAGGCTTTTACCTGTTTGCGAAAGCTTTCCGATAACTGATCTGGATCAGCATCGCCTAATGGTTGCAGAATTTTACCGGAAGGTCCACAAGATCCGGAAATATAAGCCCCATCACCAACCACTTTTCGTATATGCACTACTGCTACACTATTGATATCTTCTACTTTATCATCCAATCCATAATCAGCCAGCTTTACAGCAGATCCGCCAAAGGTATTGGTTTGAATTATTTCCGCTCCAGCGTCAAAATATAGCGCGGCGATTTCTTCCAAGATCTCCGGTCTGCTGAGATTAAGAGATTCGGGACACATTCCCAGCTTTACTCCTTTCTCAAACAGCATAGTTCCCATTGCACCATCTGCTATCAGAATGTCTCCCTCTCTTAATCTTTCTAAGAATGGTCTCATTTTAATTTACCTCAGTTAATAATTTAACTGTCTCGACTGCTTTAGCAGCATCATAGGCATAGGCATCCGCCCCAATTTGTCTGGCATATTCTTCACTGACCGGGGCACCTCCTATGATAGTCTTAATCGAACCGTCAAGCTCTTTTTCCTTTAATAAATTAACCACCTCCTTCATCACGGGCATAGTAGTGGTCAATAAGGCAGACATTCCGATAATACTCGCTTCTTCCTTCTGGGCAACCTCTATAAATTTTTCCGGAGAAACCCCTTTGCCCAAATCGATCACTTCAAAACCTGCTCCCTTTAACATAATACCAACCAGATTTTTCCCGATATCATGTAAATCCCCCTGAACCGTGCCCAGTACTACTCTACCAATACTCGGTATTCCTTCCTTTATCAACAATGGTTTCAGCAATTCCATTCCGGCATGCATGGCCTTGGCAGCTAATAATACTTCCGGCAAAAATATTTCGTGCTTTTTAAATCGATCTCCAACTATATTCATACCAGCTATTAAACCATTTTCCAATATTTCTTTAGGTGAAATTTTCTCAGAAATTGCTGTATTAGTTAATTGAGATATCTTCTCATGGTTTCCCTGCTGTAAAAATTCAGAAATTTTTACTAAAATATCCATTTCTATCTCCTTCAACAATTATCGCAAATAGCACAACAACTCGTTCACTTAACAATTTGGTCAATTGCATTTAATTCATCGTCTGAAAACTTGAGCATTTGTAACGCCCCAACATTTTCTTTGATCTGTTCTACTTTACTCGCTCCAATGAGTACCGAGGTCATTCCTTGCAAGCGTAATATCCAGGCAATGGCCATCTGAGCAAGTTTCTGTCCTCTTTTTCCGGCAATCTGGTTGAGTAAGCGGATTCTTGTTCGCTTTTCATCGGTGATATGCTGTGGTTTCAAAAACCTACCATCTTTTTTCGCCCGCGAATCTTCCGGAATCCCTTCTATATATTTTTCGGTCAGAAGTCCTTGAGCCAGGGGAGAAAAAGCAATACAACCTATTCCCTCTTCCTGCAGAGTTTTCAAGAGTCCTTCTTCTATCCAGCGATTGAACATATTATAAACTGGTTGATGAATTAAACAGGGAGTTCCTATTTTATTAAGAATCCTGGCAGCCGTGGTTGTCTGCTCCGGTTCATAATTGGATATACCCACATAAAGGGCCTTGCCTTGGCGGACGACATAATCCAGCGCCCCCATGGTTTCTTCCAAAGGTGTCTCCGGATCAGGTCGATGGTGATAAAAAATATCCACATAATCAAGCTCCATTCGTTTTAAACTCTGATCAAGACTGGCAAGTAGATACTTACGTGATCCCCAGTCACCATACGGACCAGGCCACATATCGTAACCCGCTTTTGTGGAAATAATGAACTCGTCTCTATATTTCTGAAAATCCATTTTGAAGATTTTTCCAAATACTTTTTCTGCTTCTCCATAAGGAGGACCGTAATTATTTGCCAGATCAAAATGGGTGATTCCCAGGTCAAAGGCAGTACGCAACAAAGCCCGGCTATTTTCAAAATCATCAGTAGCACCAAAACTATGCCATAGTCCCAGCGAAACGGCGGGTAATTTCAATCCACTGCGTCCGCAACGTCTATATAACATTTTACCATACCGATTATCTACTGGAAAAGAATTCACTGGACCCTCTTATAATTTTTGTTTTCATTAAATTTAACATTTTCTTTCAGGTAATTTTTCCTGACCGTACTTTTTGGCCTCATTCTCCATTAGCTTAATAAGTTCTTCCTTAATTTTTTCATCCATACCTGGAGGTTCATAACTGGCTAATAAACTTATTACTTCCGTATGGGCTCGTTGTTCAAGAGTTAATGACCCTTCTTCCTGCCAGCGGGATCGATTTGCTCGGTCAATTACTGTCCCTGGGAAGTAATGCTCTTGCTTGAGATGCCGCCGGGTGTGATCGGCAATCAATAAGTGCTGTTCTGCAAGTAGTTCCTGGAATATGGGAAGAGAAGGAAAATCATCTTTTGGCTCTATCCCAGCAATTAACCTGTAGGTCATTCCACATATTTCATTATCCAATACCAGTTTTTCCAGGCTCTGGCAACTTTCAAAATCAAGCATTCCAGGACCCGAAATATTATTTATACCTGACAATGCTGCCAAGGTTGCTCCAATGGATGTTTCCAATCCTGCTTGAGCATCCAGCTGTTTGGCATCACTAAGCGATATATATGCCTGGGTTGGTAATCCAAGGTATTTGCCTATTTCATTAAAAGCACAATCGATCATTATTGTTTCGATGGCACCCATGGGAGTGGTTTCAAAACGAACATCAAAGACGGCCGGGGAACCGCCGTACAAAACAGGTGTACCAGGATTTGCCAGCTGACTGATAACAATACCGCTTAAGGTTTCAGCAGTATGCTGAATGAGGGTGCCTGTTAAAGTAACAGGCGCCATGAATCCTGCCAGTGGCATAGCGATAAATTCAACCGGTATGCCATATCTACCACAATCAATTACATTCTGTGAGGTTGTTTCGCTCCATTTCAAAGGCGAGGTCGGACAGCAGGAAAATATTGAAAGAGGCTTTTCCCTCAAAGCTTTTGGTACACCTCTAACGGCAATCTGTAAATTTTTCATTATTTCAAATGCTTCTATAGTGAAAGTACCGGTCACTACTGGTTTTTTCCCAAACAGAAGACTAAGGAAGAGCCGGTAGCTATCCGAGATTTTCTCATGTACATCAGCTGGAATAAAAGCGGTACTTTGCGAGGCAATATAAGGTAATTGATTGACTACTTTGACGTACTGTATATAATCTGTAGTAGTTGGTTTTCGAATTTGCTTCGTCTCATAATCCAGTAAATGCAGGGCAGCGGATCCCGGGGTAAAGTAAACATTATTCTCGGTAAAGTGATGTGTTTCTTCTCCATAAATATCATACAGTTTAAATGAAACTGGAGATGATTTCAGAGTCTTATCAACCAAGTGATCACCGATCTTCACCAGAGATGCATCCTTATTTACCTGTGCTCCATGATCTGCTAGCATATTTAACACCCTCTCATTTTGAATTTCTATACCAAGGGTGCTAAGGAGCTGCTTGGCTTCCGATATAATCTGCCGAATGAGTTGTTCATCTAAAAATCTAATAGTTGGTCGCATTTAAAAATCCATAATATATTGTATTCGCTGAATGATAATAAACCCATTCAGTTAAACAAAGAGAAATCTGTCAAAACCTGAACGGTCGCCATTTCAAAAACTCATTGAACTGAAAGTTGACTGATAATTTACTTTATCAGTTCATTTTAATATATTCACTTTATTCAATATCCCTCGATTTGAATCATGCTTATGACAGATTTTTTATAATTGACAGGAGAATATTCATGTATTTTAAATACTTCCTTTACTGGTTACCTCTCCCAGTTATTGCTATTATAAATGGCATTATACGACAACTCATATATCATCAATTTATGGGAAATTTGAGTGCTCATCAGTTGTCCACCCTATCAGGACTTATTCTATTCAGCATTTATATCTGGCTGCTGAGTACCAAATGGTCTATTAATTCTGGCAGACAAGCTTTTGCCATGGGTATTACCTGGTTAGTAATTACCATGTTCTTTGAATTTATTTTTGGTCATTATATAATGAATAATCCATGGAAAGTACTAATACATGATTACAATCTACTGGAAGGGAGACTGTGGAGTCTGATATTGGTATGGACTGTATTTGCTCCCTACCTTGCTTTTCGGTTAAGAAAATGAAAAGTTCTGTATGAAAATATTTACACTAAAAGGAGGGTATCATGAAAAGTATTATTCAATTAACAGCTTTCGTGACTATTTTCTTCTTGGCGGGTGCCTTCCAATGCCAAAGGCCAGATCCGGCGAAAAAATATGATGCATTGCTTAATGATTATTTAGCTTTATGGAATACCGGTCAGACGGAAAACCTCGAAAAAATTATCCATCCAGATTTTGAATTACGCATGACCCCTAAGTACGAGGCTGAAAAAGGAATCGAAGCTTGCCGGAAGAGTGTGTGTAACATTTTCCTTTTGAACAACCACAACCAATTGTTCAATAAATAAGCCATTTTGAGCAGTTTTAATTTAATTCCTTCCCAAATTATCCTTGTTATTCCTTTGTGACTTTAGTACATTTTGTTGTATCCTTGTTACTTGTGACTTAGAGTATCACAAAAACAGGAGTCATAAATGAATAACAGCAATGAAAGAAATGGCTTTTCTCGACTGCTAAAAAAGATTAAAAGTTCCAACCACAACAAAAAAATAAAACTTCGATATCGTCCCACAGATCAGAAAGGATATTCTCTTTATCTTGATTTATGGAAAAATGGTAGGAGACAGTATGAATTTCTTAGTCTATATCTTGAGGGTAAAACAACAACACTTCAAAATGATAATGAGATTTTAAGACTCGCCTTTTCAATGAGATCGAAAAGAAATCGAGCTGCTTGAAAAAAGGACTGGATTTGAACTGACCCAGCAAAAAACAAAGGCAAATTTTATTGATTACTTCACTGTCCTTGTTGAAAAAAAGACCCATCACAACTGGAATTCTTGTTTGAAACATCTCGTTGATTTCGCTGGAAAAGGTATAACATTTAATGATATTGACAGGAAATTTAGTGAGAAATTTAAAGATTACCTTTTATCTAAATTAGACCAGAATACATCACAATCGTATTTTGCAAAGTTTAAGGCAGCTTTAAATATTGCAGTGGATCAAGAAATTATTAACGAGAATCCAAGTAGACTTGTAACCATACTCAAAAGAGAAACGACTAGAGAATT
>Ga0209427_10005621_pt1 | contig 14365 bp, 10 predicted proteins | sample DeeMarSWOR136_30_FD_187465 | JGI IMG/M metagenome (GOLD analysis project Ga0209427, IMG submission 187465) | Marine sediment microbial communities from White Oak River estuary, North Carolina - WOR-1-36_30 (SPAdes) (version 2) | ecosystem: Environmental > Aquatic > Marine > Intertidal zone >... | reverse complement strand
CCCATACCGGCTGGATCATGGGTAAACGTTTCTCTGAGAAAAAATAATACCTTGGCTGTCACCTATTGCCTCCTTATTCTCCTGAGCAGGCCAAAACAGATAGTGATCGGGAGATTAGGAACATTTTCTTTTAAACGAGGCAATTATATTTACGTCGGTTCGGCAAAGAGAAATATAGAAAAGAGAATTGAAAGACACCTCAGAAAGAAAAAGAGGAAATTCTGGCACATAGATTATCTGCTACAATATGCCCGTATAAAGAGGGTCTTGGTTAGTAATCTCTCAGAGGAAAGGATTGCAGCAATGCTATCAGCAAAGATGGAAATACCGGTGGAGAAATTTGGAGCATCAGATAAAAAGAGTGAATCACATCTCTTTTTTAGCACCAAAGGCGAACTTTTCTCGGATTTTCCGCTCTCTTTATTGACAGAAATTAAAAAAGGATTATGATAATGATAATGTCAGTACTGTCATTCCTTGTTGTCCTTGTACCTATCGACTCGGTTCTCTTGAATAGAGAATTACATAGTGTTGAAATCTATGGCCGCCATATATATTGCGCTCCGTTCATCGGTAATAGCATCTTTACGCTCGATGAGTCCTATAACCTAATACCACAAACATTTACCGATGACCAGAGTTATCGAATTTATGATTTTCATACTACACCATTTGCATTCTATATCAATAATGGCAGGTCGATAGAAAAGTTTTATATCGCATCTGGAACAAAGGAAACCATTTATTCATCAAGCGATATATCTACCTTTATCGTTACTCCTTCGGAGGAAGTTATTTTCTATGAACGTCAAAAACGTATGCTCGTTTTTCTCGATTTCATTAATCAAATAAAATTAACCTTAGACGATGTCAATATCAAAGATTTTTGTTTTGTCAACAACGTGCTTTATATACTGACAAAAAATGGCATACTTTTTTGTGATGAACACGGTAACGTATTTAAAGAGGAGAAGATTCCAGATAGATTTAGCAAAATTTATGCTGACAGTACACTTGTACTACTTTTTTCTCCTGACAAAAAATACATTTATGCATTTAATCCGTCCTGGAAAAAGATAGAACTCTCGCATGGCGTTCGCGATATTACTGGCAATGATGAATTTATTGTAATACTCAGTGAAAATGGCACTACTCTATATTTTTATAATAAGTCAGCTTTCTGAAGGCGACACATCATTATTCACGCTGGATTCAGTATATTATAAATATCAAGCTATATACAGTGATACAACACCCTTTGATTCATTGTTTGTGGCTGTCCCTCAAGATACGTTCAAACGTGAACAGGAAGGATTGAGGATTAGTGGCACAAAGGATTTTTCATATGACATAAACCAAGGGTTTGACCAAGGATTAAAGGTTGACCTATCAGGAGAAATAGAAGGCGTAAGGATTGAAGGCAATCTATCAGATAAGGCTACTCCTTCGTCAACCATCCAAATTTCAGATGTCGATAAGATGAGCCTCAAGGTTATCACAAAAAATTTTTACGGCGGAGTTGGAAATCTTACACTGGACCTGCCTTTCGGTATTCAGGATGAAATCCAAGGAGGCAGAATAGGAGTGCATGCCCAAGATAGACAAAGTGCCTTAGGCGTATCCTACGCAATAAACAGAGGCGCTTTTAAGCGCATGAGATTTCAGGGCGAAGAAGGTAAGCAGAGCCCATACCTTCTTGAAGGAAGTGCAATTGCCGGCAGTGAACGAATATATAGAGCAGAAGGAATAGAGCCTTCACTCTTGTTGAATAGAGATGAAGACTATACTATCGATTATGAAAGGGGCATCGTCTCCTTCACCAATAATATAATAATCACAAATCGTTCACGCATCGAAGTCGAATATCAGCAAGCAATCGACGATTATCCCAACATCTACATGGAGAGTGATGGCAGAATGCAAATTGACGAGTTTGAATTCACCGGTATATATAGGCGCAGATATGATGAAAAAGAAGACCCTCTTACCTTCACCTTGAGCCGAGCTGAGATAGAGAGCTTGAAGATTGCCGGTGATAGCTTAATCGTGTTACATACCTATGCAGATACATCGTCGGAAGGTGCTTATGTAATCGAGAATGACCATTTTGTCTATGTCGGTAAAGGAAATGGTGATTACAAAGTCACGTTCTTCTACGTGGGCGAGAACAAGGGTGAATACATCTATGACCCCGTAATCAAAGCATTTGCTTATCAAGGACCAGGACTCGGCAATTATTCTCCTACAAAATTCACGCCGTTGCCTGAGAAGGATGAGTTTTATGGGATCGGAATGAATGCGTTTGAAATTTTCGGAATAAATATCTATGGTTCTCAATATGATAAAAACACTTTCTCATCGGTCAATGATGACGATAATTCTGGTCTTGGATATCAAGCCCGCCTGAATAAAACACTAGGTATCTTTACAGTCGCTGGTGAATATGTCTTTTATAATGAAAGACTAAATATGCCCCAGGGCAAGGAGCGCGTTGATTATCAATATTATTGGAATACAGAAGAACCTCTTGAAAAAATGGGTAGTATTGCCTTGACTTGTGTTCCTACATCTTTTTTAGGCATAGATTTGAATTACGGTATTTTGAATCGTACGCACAAGAAGAAGGCAGTAGTTGTCAGACCATTCTTCTTTCATTTCGGCTACGAAGGAGTCGATCGTATCGACAGATATTTCGCTGGCATAAGAAAACAATTGGGAAGGTTTCTTATCAAATCACGATACGAAAATTCCAAAAAATCACATCTATTAGATTATGATTTCAAATATACTGTAGCAAAGTACTTCACCTTAGGTTTGTCCGGAAGCTACGATAAAGACACTACAAACAGAGGCATTACTACAATCTTAGGTGTATCCACATCTCCTGTATCGTTATCTTTAGGACGTAGATTATTTAATGACACGACATTTCTGTTTGGAAATGCCGAATTAAATATTAGATTCAAAGGAGTGTCACTCATCGGTGACCTTCAGCAGAGTCAGCGTTACTCCCAAAAGAGAGATGAAATCTATATCGAAGTTGAAGCGGGAAAAGGAAATTACGTGTACGATCCCATTACTGGTACCTACATCGAAAAAGAAGGGGGCAACTACATAAAGAGAACATTTCTACTTCAGGAATTTGAACGCGTTGTAAGTAGAGTTTATAACATCGATGTTGGATACACAAAATCAATCTTCGACTTAGGTGGTAGATTCTATCATGTAGACGAGAAGGATTTTAGAAGTAGTACAGGTGATCTTTTGTTCTCCGTCAACAATAATATATATGATATTGAATTTAGTTTTAGTCAGGACATAGTAGAAGATGCGCGCTACGCATTATATAAATCGCTGAGCCGCGAGCGTCTTTATACTCTCAGACCTTCGTATAAGGGATTATCGATCCGTGCGGAGATTGAAACAAGTCTTGAGAAATACAATGAACTCGTAAGAGAAAAAAGGAATTCTTATGGAGGTGACATAGCCTACCGCCTCATAACAAAACCTCTCGTACGCCCTCTGGTTGGATATTTATACAGCAAGATACTCTCAAATTTTTTTGAAAATTTAGATATTCGCCTTCAGACGCCACGAGTAAGTTTACTATTTGGTATTCCTTTACAAACGAAGGGGAGAATAGAACTCACTGGAGAATTACTTTACAGAGTCTACAACATCGAAGAGATACCCTATTTTTTCACAGCGACAGAACCACCGGGATTAACCAAACTATTCTATGCAACAACGAGTTTTGGTGTCGGAAACAACACCGTCTTCAGCCTGTTATACAATCTCGAATCACCTCCTGAGGGGAAGATTAACCAGAATCTCAGATTTCAAACAAAGATAAGATTCTAATGCAGGACCAACATAGAGAATTTTACGAATGCGTTGGGCAACTCTATCCTGAAGATAGGATTGCTTATTCTACATTAAGCGGCATATTAAGAAGAAAGTGGATTACAGCGAAAATGCAAACGATGCCCCGAGGGAATTTGCTTGACTGTGGTTGTAATGTTGGCCGATTATCATCTCGATGGAATAGGGGTGCGGTATACGGAATTGACATTGCATTTTCAGTGTTACGAAGAGGGAAAGGGTTTTATCACAATATTCATTTTATCCAGGGTGACCTTCGCACAATCAACTTCATCAGACCGAATACAATCGACAACGCAATCGCCATTGAGGTTCTAGAGCATCTCGATAAACCGTACGATTTTCTCAATGGGCTTTACGCAATAATGAAGAATGGTGGACTCGTACTAATCACGGTGCCATGCTACACGTATACACGCCCACAGCATATTTCATTAGGTGTCATGAAAAGTTTTGGTGTACATAAAGGAACTCATGGTCCACTGTATCTTCATACAGCATACAAACCTGAGGACCTTGTCAACATGTTAACACAGTGTGGTTTTAAGGTAGTTGAAAAGGGATACTTCGAATTTGAACTAAGAGGTTGGCTCAAACCATTATCCATTGTAGTAAGTATTTTCGAACTGCTTAGTGAGAGATTTTTTCCATACTCAAAACTGAATTATATGGCTGCCCAATTTGTTGAACACATCAAGATCAATCTCTTTCATATTCTTGAAACATTTTCCTTTTCGAGATTGCTCAAGAGGATTTTCAAAGAAGGAAAAAGATCGTACGTAATGGCTCAAAAATGAAATTACATGAATTCAATTATACTCTACCAAAGGAATTGATTGCTCAGTATCCACTTGAAGATCGTAGCACGGCAAAATTACTGGTCGTCGAGAGGAAGACCGGCAAGATATCACACTCTCTATTTCATGAAATAAGTGGATTTTTCAGAAAGGGCGACATCCTTGTGATTAATAATACAAAAGTATTTAAAGCTCGACTCAAGGGGAAAAAGGAGACTGGTGGAAGTGTCGAGATACTGCTCATTAAAGAAATCCGAGATAACATGTGGGAGGCAATGATTTCTCATTCAAAGAGAACAAAGAGAAATATAAAAATATTCTTTGACACGGATGTTTATGCTACAGTAAGAGAAAAACGAGGCACGCGGTGTTATCTGGATTTCAATATATCTATCGAGGACATAATAGGAAAATATGGCATTGTGCCTCTTCCCCATTATATAAAACGTGCTGCCGTTGAAAAAGACGAAGAATACTATCAGGCTGTATTCGCAAAGAGACAGGGTTCTATCGCAGCACCCACTGCGGGTTTGCACTTCACACAAAAGATATTACATTCAATAAAGAACCAGGGTGTAGATATTTGCGAAATCACCTTACATATCGGCCCTGGTACATTCAAGCCAATCAGGGTCGAAAATATCCAAGAGCACACAATGGAGGCTGAATACTTTGAAATATCAGAAGATGCAGTGAAAATGATCTATAAGGCAAGGAGGATATTTGGAGTAGGGACATCGGTCTGCCGTACGCTGGAAACATACGCACAAAAAGGGACTACAAGCGGACTCGCCGATCTGTTTGTCTATCCAGGATATAGATTTAAGATGATCGGCTGTTTAATTACCAATTTTCATCTCCCCTGCTCCACTCCTTTGCTCCTTGTCTCAGCATTTGCCGGAAAGGATTTAATATTCAAGGCATATAATGAAGCGATTGAGAGAAAGTACCGATTCTTGTCCTACGGCGATGCGATGCTCATACTTTAGAAGATAACAGATAACGGATATGGGATGGGAAACAACAGATAACGGAAAACAGATAATGGATATGAGATAGGAGATCGGAGATAGCAGATATGGGATAGGAGATGGGAAAAACAGATGGGAGATGGGAGATGACGGATAGCCGATATGGGATATGAGATAACAGATTGCAGACAAAAGAGGAATTGTCGATTTTCCCAATTGGCAAAATAACTAATTTGTCAATAATAGTGCCTTTTAACACGAGAGGCTAGTTATGTCAGAATGTATATGAGAGGGAAATTTTGCGGTTTTGGGTCACAAAATCAAAAATATTTTCGTCTATACCTATATCGAACGCAAGACCTTTAAAATGTACTCCTCCACCAAAGGTAAAGCCATCCCGTGCACCCTCTGAGTCATAAAAGTAGCCACCACGCAGGGACAACAAATCATAAATAGTCCATTCGAGTCCTATCCCCTTCCATGCCTCGTCAAATTCATATTTCACATTCTCCCAGAACGTCTTTTCTTCATCTGCAAACATGCCGATGAGGATTTTGGTCAGTTCAGCAGAAACAATCAATGAAACATATCTACTATCTATCGGTTTGTACGATAAACCAAGTCGATACAACCAAGGCAATGGAGAGTTCCTACTCGGGTAATAGGGAAAGGAGACTTCCTCTTTGTATTTAATGCTCGGCCCTGCATTATGGAGCACTGAACCAATAGTAAGATTCGGTAGGACCTTGTAGAGAAAATCAACATCAAATGCCCATGAAGACCCAGTACCTTCCGAGTAACCATCTACTAACTCCCACGGATGCCAAAGACCATACTGCTGCTTGATGAATTTGCAGCTGATGCCAAGTGCTATCTTACTACTCAATCTACGCGCATAGCTGATTTTCGGTGCGATACGCCATATAAGTCGTTCGTCTAAGTATACTCCCTGTTCGTCGACCAAACGAATATTTCCGAGTGTATAATAGATAAAATCAAAACCCCACGCTGACTTCATGAGGGGATACGCTGCTCCAAAATAAAAATAGTGCATATCTGGATGCAGACCAGTAAGATACGTAAAATACGATGCAGTAAAACTTGGTGATTCTAAAAAAACCAGTCCTGCAGCATTGTAGTAGTTTGCAGATGCATCATCTGCTATTGCAGTATACGCATATGCCATTGCAGTTGCCCGTGCTGTCGGTGGAATCAAAAGAAATGTCGCACCAGGTCTCTGTGCAGCAAAGAAATGCACGTACACCCCAAAAGCAAAATACTGATTGTGCACTTCATAAAAAATGATAACCACAGTGATACCTTTGTCAAGAACTTGCACCAATTTATCTACGTATGTTATAAAGGTATTCCGAAATCCCCTTTCTTCTTTCTTATCTCCGTTTCTCCCGTTCGCAATATCACCGATTCCCATATATAGGTTGACAAACATCGATTTTTGGCTATAATTTTAATCTATGATGATAAAAATAATAAGGGAGGAAAATGCCGACGATTAACCAACTAATTAGAAAAGGAAGAAAAAAGGTGACGTCAAAGAGCAAGGCTCCAGCGCTGCAGCGAAACCCTCAGCGTCGCGGCGTCTGCACAAGGGTGTATACGACGACACCTAAGAAACCCAACTCAGCCTTGCGTAAGGTATGCAAGGTACGATTAACCAACGGTTACGAAGTGACCGCGTATATACCGGGCGAAGGCCATAACCTGCAAGAGCATTCAATAGTGCTTGTCCGCGGCGGTAGGGTCAAAGACCTTCCTGGTGTCCGATACCATGTGGTGCGTGGCAAGTATGATACAGCTGGCGTAGAAGGAAGAAAGAAGAGTCGCTCTCTTTATGGTGTAAAGAGGCCAAAAGAAGCGGCTGCAACTTCATAGAGGAGGTTCGGTGGGAAGAAGAAGAAGAGCACAGGTAAGAAAAATCCAACCAGATCCTAAATTCAATAGTGTTGTAGTTAGTAAATTTGTAAACAATCTTGTTTGGGATGGAAAAAGGAGTAAAGCACAAAAAATTTTCTATGCAGCGTTGAACCGTATTGAAAAACTCACGAAGGAAGATGGTCTCACTGTCTTTGAAAGAGCGCTCAATAATGTAAAACCCGTACTCCAGGTCAGACCACGGAGGGTCGGCGGTGCAACATACCAGATACCTATGGAGGTGAAATCGAATCGTAAAGAGAGCTTAGCCATTAAGTGGATTATCAGAGCGGCAAGAGGGCGATCAGAGTACCGCATGGAAGATAGACTTGCACAGGAGATACTCGCAGCAAGTCGGAATGAAGGTGCTGCAATAAAGAAAAGAGAAGAAGTCCATAAGATGGCTGAGGCAAACAGGGCATTTGCTCACTTCCGCTGGTAATATTTTGGATACAAAACTCAAGAAAGCATCCCATACAGCAGTCAAAGATTGTCTTGGTATTAAAAAACACGAAAAGGTTATCATTGTGACTGACGTGCCGTGTCGTGCTATTGGCTATGCATTATGGAGTGCTGCGAAAGAGCTCACTGACCCAATCATAATCGAGATTGTACCGCGAAAAATTCATGGTGAAGAACCACCGCCATTGGTTGCCGAAATCCTCAAGCATTGTGATGTATTTATCATGCCAACGAGTCACTCACTCACCCATACCCGTGCTCGAATAGATGCACTAAAGAATGGCGCAAGAGGTGCCACCCTACCTGGGATTACGCCTGAGATAATGGCACGCTCAATAGATGCTGATTATCGTAACATTGCTAAGGTCACAAGGTATGTAACTGCTCTGCTCTCCAAAGCAAAAAGGGCTGTTGTAAAAACAGACAAAGACGCTGAATTGGTATTGGATCTATCAGGGAGAAGTGGATATATCGATACGGGTATTATCAAACGCCCTCGAGAATTCTCCAATCTACCGGGTGGTGAGGCATACATTGCACCTCTTGAAAATAGAAGCAATGGAACCATTGTTGTAGATGGTTCTTTTGCACCGATCGGTGGTTTGAAGCGAAAGGTTACTGTAGCAGTAGAAAAGGGACAGATTGTCAGGCTTAGCGGTAATAAGGAGCTGGCACACATCTTTAGTAGATACGGAAAGAAAGAAAAAACTCTCTGTGAGTTCGGTATCGGGACAAACTACAAGGCTAAAATTACGGGTAATGTGCTCGAGGATGAAAAGGTTCTCGGAAGTATCCATATTGCCTTTGGCAACAATCTCGCTTTCGGCGGCAAGAACAGGGCGCACATTCATCTTGACGGTGTTGTCAAAAAACCAAGCGTTTGGATTGATGAAAAATTAATAATAAGAAAAGGGAAATTTCTACTCTAATTACACTTTCGCTTGAATGTTCTTTTAATCACTCTTTTAGTCTTTAATACCCCAATTATAAAAATAGATTTTGTCGGTAATGAGTCAGTCCCGGGCAGAGTCTTGGCTCGAGAGATTTTATCTGAAAAGGGAAATGAGTACAGTGATGTTAATATCAATTTCGATACTGAAAAAATAACACGTTTCTATGAAACACAAGGTTTTTTCGATATAGAAGTGACACCTCGAGTTGAATCTTCTGAGCAGGGTGTAGAAATTATTTTCACAATAAAAGAAGGACCGAGGCCTCAAATAGTGGAAATTGTCATCAACGGTGCAGAAGAGAGCAAAATAAAGCATCTCCTTGAAATAAAGACCAATGATTTTTTCATCAAAGATAAAATACTGAAGTCAAGAGCCAAAATTGAGGACTATTACAAAGACCGTGGCTACCCTTATGTTGACGTACGCTCATCTATAATGGCAGATTCTGGAAAATTACTCTTTGATATTGAAAAAGGAGCAGTACATTATGTGAGGAACATTGAAGTGAAAGGACTTACGGTCTGCAATCCTGATGTTGTACGTCGAGAAATCGAATTCAAAAAAGGTGACCTCTTTAGTAAATCAAAACTCCTCTTCAGCCAAAGAAATATATATGCACTTGGTTTCTTTAGTACGATGAGTGTCACGATGTCGCAGCAGGAACCTGATAGCATTGATTTAATCGTTGACGTTCGAGAATTAAAATCGCGCATATTAAATTTTGGGGTAGGTCTATCTATTCCCTTGAGTTTCTTAATATCATTAGGAGTTGAAGAATTGAATATCTTTAATCTCGGACACCGTTTTCAGGTTCGTCCTTCCTTCAAAATCAACATAGAAGGTGAATGGGAGGGGAAGTTAGAAGGAAGATACACAATTCCTCATATCACCCCTTTAAGAATCTCCATCTCCATCCTACCATTCTTATGGTTTGAGGAAACACAGGAATTCACCCGTCAGACAAGGGGCAATGAATTCAGGGTATCAAAGCTATATACCGAAAACATCCAATTCGGTATTGCCCATCAGTATAAATATGTCGATTTTCGTCAAAAAATAGAACTACCTGACACTATTAAGGGAGTGACAAATAGTATCAAACTTCAGCTTATGATGGACTACCGCGACGAATTCTTCAACCCCAAAAGAGGAATATATCTCCTCCCACTCGTTGAATACGCCGGAGGAATCTTTGGTGGAAATAATGATTTTGTTCGCCTCGAAACAGATAATAGACTATTCCTTCCGCTCCTCAACAACACCATAGCGCAGAGATTAAAAGTTGGCGTGATTATACCAACGGATGGAGTAGCAACGTACGAGAAATATTCGTTGGGCGGGCAGTACTCTCTCAGGGGGTATCCCGAGCGATCAATTGGTCCTGACTCATTTGGTGATGAAAGATACGGCAATATCATCGCCAATTACAACTTCGAATTCAGAATCACTCTTCCAAAATATTTTGGGATTGTAGGATTTTTTGATGTTGGCTATATAGATAATAAAATAGACATAACCGATACTGATTTCTTGAAGGTAACTGCAGGATTTGGATTGCGTTACTACACACCGATCGGACCGATACGCGGTGATATTGGATTTCCTCTGATGGAAAAGGGGCGGGAGATTTACCTCGGTATTTACCATATCTTTTAACCTATGAAGAAATATATCATTCCTGCCATATTTCTACTAATTCTTATCACAGGCTACATCGTAATGAGAACGGTGGATTTTAGTACAATCACAATTGGCATTCTTGAGCGGACTGCCAATATCGATATTGAGTACGAAAAGATTCAGGGAAATATCTTTAGTGGATATAGAATTGAAAAATACAATGTAAAATTGTCTGAAACTGATAGCATCTATGGTGAAATCGCCGACATCACTTATCGATTCAAACCATTGTCCCTTAAACTGCCGAATCTTTTTGAAATAAACCTCGTTCAACCAACCGTTCACGTCAAAAAGAGGACAGGTGAAGAAGAAGGAAGAAAGTTTACCTTACCGCATTTCAACCTCGGTCTGAGAATAAATATCAAAAACGGTACAGTAATCTATGAAAACGAAAAATCATATACGGTCGAGTCGATATCAGGACTTATCTTTATTGATCTCGTGGGATCTAAAATCTTATTATACACGATGAACCTCTCATTAACATCACCAGAATATCCCATTTCTATAACAAATGCAACCCTTGATCTCAGAATGGATAACAAACAGATCGAGGCACGTTCATTCAAAATAAAAGGGAATGGTTTATCACTCATTGGCACAGGCACATATTCATTAGAGGAAAATAAAGCCATCTTAAAATTCAGAAAGGCAGAAGTAGATTTACAGACATTAAATTTATATAAGGGAGTTATAATATTTGCCGGAGAGATAGAATACAGTAATGATAGACTTCTCCCGAAAATCAAAGGTACTGCGAAAGGATTAGAGCCGATTAAACGATTTAATTTCGAAACCAATGCCTTTGCTGAGACAGTCTGGATAAATGTATTCGACGGTGAATTATTTGGCGGTTCTGTCTTTGCACAGGTCAAATTTCTTGATTTTGATGACTGGGGGTTTGAGGCAAACTTCAATGATGTAGATATTGGGGGTATGATAAAAACAGAATCACCTGTGGTTATCAGTGGATTTATGGGATATAGAAGAAATGATTTTGTGGGGCGTATAAAATTATCAACTGAATATGGAATATATATTGATTCTCTCATCATGTTCGGCTCGGTCCAGAAATCTCAAATATATTTAGATTCACTCATCGGGTATGCTCCTGGGAGATCGCTAGAAGTCAAGGGATTACTGTATCCTACCTATAATCTCACTATGGATTTTAATGAGTTCGATGTGAGGAGATTCGCAACGTACATTCCTTTAGAAGGAGAGCTCACGGGCACATGTCAAGTACAGGGAGATTTTGAGAATCTTCTGGGTACCTTAATGACGAGTGATATCACGGTGAGTGACTTCAAGATAGCTGATGTCGATGTTAGGCAAGTTCACATCGAGAGCGAAGACTACCGTATGTCTGATAACTCCGGTTATCTAAATCTTACACTGCAAAAGTGCGTATATAAAAATCGTACTATGGAAAAAATTAGACTCGATTTTGAAAACCGTGAAGTTTCAATCAACGCAACAGATGAAAGCGATACTCTCCTTATAGCTGGAGTCTTCAAAAACGATTGGCAAGGTACGATTTCTCTACTACGCCTACGATATAACAATGCAGAGATAAAGAATCTATCACCAATCACATTCGATCTCTTGAATAAGAAACTGGATGCCATTGAACTCTCCTTTATTGGCGGAACGTTAACGGGAACTTTGACTCCAGTGAATCTTCAGTTATCCGACGGAGATTTGAGCAAACTCGGCAGGTTGCTGGGTTTAAAGGATAGCATAAGCGGTGGGTTAGATTTCTTGATACAACCAAATAGATTCTCTCTCGATGCTCAAGAAATCGATTTTATGGGCCTCAGGCACGGCTCACTCAAGATAGATGGAACCTATACTGATAAAGGCATCATGGTAGAATCGTTAACTGTGTCCGATGAAAAAAACCAGAATATCCATGCAGAGGGTTTCCTATCAATGGAAAATTCCAACCTGAATGTGAAATTCGATAATGTAGAGGCATGGATATTGCCGTTTTTAAATGATTTCTTGAGCAGACCCCAAGGTATTCTGAGTGGTGACATTACGTTTAGAGGAAATTTGGAAAAATTCTCATTCACAGGAAAAGGTAGAATTGACAATGCCTCCTTCGGTATAGATGTCATTTCTGCACAATTTGATTCCCTCACCAGTACTGTTGTCTTCGACGACGACAGAATCATCTTTGAGACTGCACGCGGTAAAGTCTCAACGATGAGTCGTTTGGGGCTTTCACAAACACAGAGCGCAGAGGTACAGGCAGGAGGGGTGGTAAAATTAGACCCGCGACTTGGATCTAAGAATCATAATTTTGACATCAGTTTTCGGGATGCGCCTATTCAGTATCTTCCGTTTGCCTACGGTATAGGAAGTGGCAATTTTTCTGTAGGGATGAAAGCAGGCACGAGCTATTACAACGGTAATATAACGGTAAAACAGGCTATTGTGCCGCTTGAATTTGGCCAGGAGTTTGAAGAAGAAGGAGAAGGTGCTGATAACTGGACAATGAACGTGAGATTGAAGGGCGATCGAAATATATGGCTCAGAAATCGTGATGCAGACATTGAATTTGGTGGCGAACTCTATGTTATAAAAGAAGAGAGGGGACCTCTCTACCTATCAGGACGATTTGAAACGAAACGAGGAAACTACTACTGGCTCAACCACATACTCACAATTACAAGCGGGCAAGTAACCTTCATACCAGAAGAAGAACTTGATGGGAACCTGGATTTTTGGGCAGAAATGAACACGAGAGAGGGTATTAAGATTATCCTCCATTTCTTTGGACCAATGTCAGAACCGGTATTCGAATTCTTCTCAGAACCACCTATATATAGTGAACAAGATATTGTCACCTATCTGAATCTCAACATCACCTGGAAGGAACTCGAGTCTATGAAACAGGATGACTATGTTGGCAGGGTTCTTCCCCACAGTCTCATATCGTGGCTCGAAAGCGACGTTTCACGCAGAATCAGACGCGGTACAGGACTTGACTATTTCATGATTGAAACACCCTTCTTTGAGCCCGAGGGTAAAACAAAGTTGACTGTCGGTAAATATATATCCAAGGATTTGTTTGTCACGTATACATATGACATCACTGCATTTCAGAATGAATTCAATGTGGAATATTTCATTGATGACAAGAATGAAATATTAATTAGAAAGGATGAAGAAGGAGAATACAGTCTGCAGTACCAATATCGCATCAGATTTTGAAGCAGACTGCTATTCGACATGATAGTGTTTAACGAATTGGCAATTTACTCTATCGCATTAAAGTTGTCTAAAATACAGCTCATAAGAGGGTATTTTCGAATAGTTCTTTTAGGAAAGTTATGAAGCACACCTTGACAAATATGCGATTTTGGGTAAAATGTAATATTATCAATCAACGAGCAAGTGGGTAGTTATCGTCTATGACAGTGAGATCTATTTTATTTGTTAGTTTGTTTTAGGTTTTTGTGGAGGTTTATTATGCGTAAAATCTATCTCATGGTGCTGCTTGTGAGCACCTTACTTTTTGGTGCGCAAAGACCTGGTGCAGTGTTTCTCCTCATCTGGCCAGGCGCACGCGCAACCTCGCTCGGTGGCGCATATGCGGCAATCGCCGAAGACGCAACGGCATGCTACTATAACCAAGCCGGACTCGCCTTTATCGACAAGACCATGATTACACTCCAACACG
>Ga0209427_10005620_pt1 | contig 14366 bp, 11 predicted proteins | sample DeeMarSWOR136_30_FD_187465 | JGI IMG/M metagenome (GOLD analysis project Ga0209427, IMG submission 187465) | Marine sediment microbial communities from White Oak River estuary, North Carolina - WOR-1-36_30 (SPAdes) (version 2) | ecosystem: Environmental > Aquatic > Marine > Intertidal zone >... | reverse complement strand
TCTCCGATTTGGTTGTTGAAGGCGTTATCACCACCGAAGCCGACCTGCCGGAAATAACGGGGCTTTATTGAGGCTAACAGACAACGAGGTGGAAAAACAGTAGAAGGAGGTATCTTGTGACTCATCAAAAGGAAGATTCTCTCCTGGGAGGTTACCGTGTTCTAGATCTGGCCGATGAAAAGGGCCTCCTTTGCAGCAAGGTCCTCGCCGACCTGGGGGCCGATGTAATCAAGATCGAGAGGCCGGGTGGAGACCCGGCACGGCACATTGGTCCCTTCTATCATGACATCCCCGATCCGGAGAAGAGCCTATATTGGTTTACCTTTAATACAAGTAAAAGAAGCATAACCCTGGATATTGAAAAATCCGATGGGAAGGAGATCTTCATAAGTTTGGTCAGGACCGCCGATTTCGTGATCGAGTGCTTCCCGCCAGGCTACATGGACAAATTAGGCTTTGGATACTCGACGCTCAGCGAGATCAACCCCCGCATTGTTGTGACCTCGATCACCGCCTTTGGTCAGAGTGGTCCTTATAAGGACTACATGGCCTCAGATATTGTGGGCATGGCTATGGGAGGGCTGATGTCTATTTGTGGCGATGCCGATCGCTCTCCGGTGCGCCACGCTGCCTCTCAAGCCTATGCTCAGGCGGGGGTGCAGGCGGCCCTTGGCACTCTTATCGCGCATTATCATCGGGAACTCACCGGAGAGGGACAGCAGGTGGATGTATCGATGCAGGAATGTGTTTGCAACACCCTGCAACAAGACCGTCAGTGGTGGTTTCATGGCCATCTGATGGCAACAAGAAGCGGTGGCAATCTGAGCCTGTTTGCCGACATGGAGGTGCCCGTGATCTTCCCCTGCAAGGATGGCTTCGTCGCTTGTCAAGCGCTGGTTTATCCCACCCCGGCAGGGCTGAGACAGTGGATGGCCGATGAGGGGATGGCCGACGACCTCATGGAGGAGGATTATGAGGCTTGGTTCACCGGGGGCATAGCCGCGGTGGCGATGCGAGGGCTGGACCCTGAGGAAATGATGAAGCAGCATACCCATATAAATGATTTGATAAAGGCCTTCTTCATGACCCACACCAAGGCAGAGCTTTATGAGGGTTCGTTACTGCGGCGCATGATCCTCAATCCGGTGAATACTGTCGAGGACCTTCTGGAGAGCCCTCAGCTTAGAGCAAGGGATTACTTCGTTCGGGTAGAGCACCCTGAGCTGGGCGATACCCTTACCTACCCCGGCGCTCCCTATAAGCTAAGCGAGACCCCGTGGCGAATATGGTACCGACCTCCCCTTATTGGGGAGCATAATGAGGAGGTCTATGAAAAGGAGTTCGGACTATCTAAAGAAGAACTCATCCTTTTGAAACAGGCTAATGTTATCTGAGCTTTTAATTCCATCGAATTGGAGAGGTGGTTAAATGGCAACAAGACATGCACTGGAAGGAATTAGGGTAGTTGATTTCTCCTGGTATGGCACCGGCCCCCTCATTGCTAAATACCTCGCCGAGCATGGGGCCGAGGTGATCAAGGTGGAATCAAATACCAGGCCAGACAACTTCAGGTGGATCGGTCCTTTTCGCGATAACAAACCGGGCATAAACCTTGCTGGCGGCTGGAACAACTTTAATTGTGGCAAGATGAGCATAACCCTTAACCTGGATAATCCGGGAGGGGTAGAGCTGGCTAAGAGATTGATCGCCAGGGCGGACATTGTGATTGAGGGCTATACCCCCAGGGTGATGAATAAGTTCGGTTTGGACTACGAAAGGATTAGGGAGGTGAAGTCTGATATCATCATGCTCAGCTGTCCCACGCAGGGGCAAACCGGCCCCGATGCTGAGCGACCAGGGTTCGGTAGCGTCCTGCCTGCCCTCATTGGGGTCTACAACTTAGTCGGCTGGCCTGACCGCGATCCCTGCATGACAGGGATTGCCTACACCGATTACTTTTGCCCCTATTTGGCAGCGATAGCCATTGTAGCCGCTCTGGACTATCGACGGAGGACGGGCAAAGGGCAGTATATCGACTTCTCCCAGTTTGAGGCCACCATCCACTGCGAGGAAGCGGCGGTCCTGGACTATACGGTAAATGGGCGAGTGTTAACCCGCATGGGCAATCGCCTCCCCTACCATACCGCTGCTCCCCACGGGGCCTACCGGTGTAAGGGCGACGACCGGTGGTGTGCTATTGCCGTATTTACCGACCAGGAGTGGCGTTCTTTTTGCCAGGCTATCGGAAATCCAGATTGGACTCGGGACGAAAAATTTGCCACCATGACAGGTAGGAAAGATAATGAGGATGAGCTTGATAGACTGGTGGAGGAATGGACCATCGACTATTCGGCCGAGCAGGCGATGACCTTGATGCAGCGTGCTGGTGTGTCCGCCGGGATGGTGCAAACTATCGAGGACGTTTACCGAGACCCTCAGCTAAAACATCGGCACCATTATTGGGAGCAGGATCACCTTGAGGCGGGCACATTCATCGCTGATGCTTCTGCTTTCAAGCTCTCAAAGGCCCCGGGTGAGATGAACCGTCCCTCTCCCCTTCAGGGGCAGCACAACGAGTATGTCTTTAGGGAGCTTCTCGGTATGTCAGAAGAGGAGTTCTCTGAGTGGTTGGTAGCCGGATCCATAGATTAGAGAGGTGCTCAATGAAAGATAACTCTAAAACGGGCAAAGAAGCCAGACCGGGGGTGAAGCGCATCAACGAGATGAGTATTGCTTATCAGCAAGCGGGGGTTCTGTGGGCTGCTATTGAGCTGGAACTCTTCACCAAGGTGTCCCAGGGCGAAAATGAGCTGGCGGCGATAGCTAAGGAGCTTGATGTGGAACTAGATGCTACCGACAGGCTGTTGACCGCCTGTGTCGCATTAGGCTTACTCGAGGAGACGGATGGTAAATTCAGCAATGCCCCCGATGTGGATAGATATCTAGTCAAGGGCAAACCTACCTATCACGGTGACTGGGCGCTGTTTCACAAGACCGGCTATGAGATGTGGAAGGACCTGGCCACCGCCCTGAGGCCACCAAAGCCAAAAGGTATGTATGACTATATAAAAGATAATCCCAATGCCGCCCGTGCGATGACTGTGGCTGGCTACTACTCGTCGATAAGCGCTGGCCAGAAATTCGCCAGGGGGTACGATCTCTCACGCTACTCTCTACTCTTAGACCTTGGTGGTGGGTCAGGTGTCTATTCCATTATGGCTTGCCAGCAGTACCCAAACCTTCGTGCCATCGTCTTGGACTATTCCACTGTTTGCGCAGTGGCTGAGGAATTTATCACTCAAGCGGGGCTATCCGATAGGGTTAAAACCTGCCCCGGCGATTATATAACCGACGACTATCCTCCTGGGGCCGACGTGATACTAATATGTGGCACTCTTGAGCCACGCACCTCCGAGGAACACAAGCTGGTAATTCGGAAAGCCTACGATACCCTACCCCCCGGCGGTGGGCTCGTTCTCATTATCAATATGCTTGAAAACGATAAGAGCGGTCCTCTAGAGGCCGTGTGTTCCAACCTGGGCCACGTATTTTCACCAAAGCCTTGGGGTTACATCCACACCGCCGCCGAGCTATCCCACTTCTTAACCAAGGCCGGATTCGTCGATTTGGAGTTCAGCGACTTTGTTCCTGGCACGTATAGAAGAATCATTGCCAGGAAGCCTGAATAGAGGGACAACCGGATTGGCTTTTAGCCGCTGCCGTTTCTCAATCAGGGAGACATGTTCTAACACTGATTGGCAAATACCTAAGTGGGGAAAATCGGAAAACCCTTAGTGAGCATGAAGTCAGCTTTGTTTTTCCAAATATAGGGTAAGTCGATAAGTGTCCCCGGCTCCTTTATTGTCTTCAAGGTGTTGAAGGCGTCCTTGATGATGCTCATATGTAGCTCTCTATCAAAAGGCTTGCCTATAGTATGCCCCAAGGGGAAATCTAGGAACACTGCCCGAGGCGCTCTGACCTGCAGCATGATGTCGCGCGCCGCTCCTAGGTAGATGGTGGGGATACCAATCTCCTCAACTACCCTGGCGACCAGACCCACGGTCTGGTGATCCAGCACTCAGGCAGCGACGAGGAAAAAGACATCGACCTTAGCCTGTTTCAGCTTTCCTACTATTTCAGGCACTACTTCTTGCTGTAGTGCGGTACGCTTATAAAGCCGTCCATTTGGACCACTGATAGTCATCGGCGCCATCTCGCCAATGAATCCCTCCCTCTCCAATTCCCTGAATCTCTCGATAGGAAAGACACAATTTATATCCTTATCGGCATCGGTATGATCATAATACTCGTCGTTGATAACTAGCTCCTCTACAGGTGTGTCTTTGGGAATCTCTCGATACGAAAGATCATTGTAGGACCAGGGATCGAAGGGCGTTTGATCTTTTCGCGACACACCTCCTGAGGTATGTAGAGCCACCCTACATTTTCCTAGAGGCTTATCAAAGGGTGTCCACGGGCTTGTCTCGTAAACCGACCAGCGGAAGGGGGGAAAGCCCTGGCCCTGATAGAAGGCATCCATAATCGGGACGTAATCGATTGGGGACATTATCTTCTCCTTTATTCAGGATTTTACTCTCCCTATTTTAATCCCGATCTCGCATTCTGGCAAGCCGTTGTACTCGTCTTGTTATCCACATCGACACGCTATGTCAGCCTTCAGCGACGGGAATTTCCACACCTACCCCGCTATGTTGTGTTTCATACACACCGTATAAAGGCGAGACTATGATAAGTAAATTTCTAAGGACGCCCTTGCACAAATGTCCAAATTGTGCATACCATCACATCAACATCACACTCGCATCACGCACATTGAAATTTTTGGCTGTTAGTGGCATAATAGTGGTGGGAGGAGTTGAAGGAGACCTCCTGCCTAGTGAAGCATCAGCTTCGGGCTTCAACTGAGAATTATATTTGAACTGCTGGAAAAAGCTACGAATGCCTTCCAAGCAGGTTGTCGAGGGTTCGAGTCCCTTCTCCCGCTCCAAGTATGAAATCGGGGGGTTATGAAGGGGAGCCCCCCTTTTTTCCAAAAGTTAAGGTGTCTAAATTTTTCCTTCTCCGAATCATTAACTGGTCAAGGTCCTCTCATCACTCCGGGCTCACAAACCAATCACATGGTGGTCACGCATTTTTGACCACCGAAGGGCCATAGAGCTACTGACCCAGGAGTTTCTTTCAGTAATCAAAATAGGCTGATAGCTTTGGGTTTACTCACCATAATACAATCTCTATTGCTAACCATGTCACTACTTTATGAAGGCACAGTGGTTCAGCCACACCACCCCAGGCTTACCACCTGGTGCTTTGGTGGATAATCGCTTGTATTAGTCAATACCCTGAGAGGGGCCTTTGGATTTTTCTGATTTTATCCTTTGATGTTTCTTAGGCATGCCACAGTGGGATTGATAGCCACCATGATTAATGCTAGTATTTGAACAGACTAGAGCGGGTTAGTGAACCCTATATTTGCCTAGGTACAGCTAGAACGACATTGCCTAGAAAGACAAATATGCTGATTCCGTAACTTGTGTCCCAGGTATTCCAATGGTATAAAGAACTCAGATATTGGAGGTGTTTCAGTGATAGACAAGGTTATTGCATCTTGTGACGAAGCTGTTGCTGATATCTTTGACGGTGCTATCATTGCATTTGGTGGATTCGTCGGCACAGGCTATGCTGTGAATCTTATCGAGGCCCTCCATCGGAAGGGTACAAAGAACATCACCGCAATCTGTACCATGGCGGCAGCGGGACTGCTGCCGTTACACGAGGCGAAACAGATACGAAAGATGATCACATCCTTCCCAGTGTTCTACAGGCCCGAGAACATGCCTCAGGTTTACAACCCCTTTGAAGAGCAGCTTCTCGCCGGGGAAGCGGAGGTGGAAATCTGCCCACAAGGTACTATGGTGATGAAGATGTGGATGGGAGGAGGCGGATATCCCGCCTTCTATACGCCTGTAGGAGTGGGAACTCCAATAGCTAACGGCAAAGAGATACGGGTTTTTGACGGCAAGGAGTACGTTTTGGAACAGTCTCTTAGGGCAGATTTTACCTTGATTAAAGCATGGAAAGCAGACCGATGGGGAAATCTGATCTACAGGAAGGGGGCGTCCAATTTCAATGTCGCCTTTAGCACAGCAGCCAATGTAACGATAGTCGAAGTAGATGAATTGGTAGAATTGGGGGAGCTCGATCCTAGCTTCGTTCACACCCCTGGCATCTATGTCGACCGAATTGTGGTGAAAGAGGCCAAGTACCCTGAGGTGAAGCTTATCTGGACAGAAAAGGAGCTGCCTTCGGAGGTCACACATCTGCCGCATGTTGGGAAGATTGAGCCCGTTACTTAGGAGGCTGAAATGGCACTAACAAGAGAATTGATGGCAATAAAGGTAAGTCGGGAAGAACTGCACGATGGCATCACGGTGAACCTGGGGGCAGGTATGCCTGCCCTTGTGTACAATTACTTACCCCCTGATATTGAGGTTCTCCTGCAAGCTGAAAACGGTGTCCTGGGCTACAATGGGGCGCCTGAGCTAGACGAGATAGATCGCGATGTTATGAATGCCTCTGGGTTTTATGTGACATTACTTCCCGGGGCTTCCTTCTTCCCCAGCCATGTTTCATTCCATATGATAACGGGGGGCCATGTAGACGTGGGTATTTTGGGTGGTCTTCAGGTCTCAGAGCTGGGCGATCTTGCCAATTGGATAGTACCGGAGCGTAGATTTGGCAGCATTGGCGGAGCGATGAATGTGGCAGTAGGAGTGAAAAGACTAATTGTAATGATGGAGCACATCGATCACGCTGGTCGGCCCAAGATTGTTAAGGAATGTATCTACCCGTTGACAGCTGTAGGTTGCGTTAAAAGGATATATACCGACCTCGCTGTCATTGACGTAACAATAGAAGGACTGGTGCTTCGAGAAACGGCTCCTGGGGTCACACCTGAGCAAGTAGAGGCACGCACTGAGCCCAAGCTCATTAGAGCCGCAGACTTGAAGGAGATGGAACTCTGATTGGTGCATTCTGAGCACTTTTCGGTACTTTTCAAAGCAAAAGTGTCATACTATGACATTATAGGACATCTCCAGTTACGGAACAGCACCTTTATCGATTGCTCAGAGACGCAGCCAGAGCCCATCGGCAATTTCTCGATCATAACAAGAGAAATAAGCCTGATTGCCTTCAACTGCTCCTTAGAACATCAGGCACATCCGCTTCAGTGGTGATGACCCCTTCCACCAGCATTTCGGCTATCTCATCATCGGAGTATCCCAGGATCTCCCTGTAAACGAACTCGTTGTCCTCACCCAGGCATGGTGCTGCTTTCCAGATGTGGTTCGGGGTCTTGGACAGTCGATAAGCGGGGGCATTGTAGGCATGGGTGCCAATGACTTTATGCTCCAGGAAGCGGAAATGGTGCCTTTTTTTTAGCTGCGGGTCATTGAACAGGTCTTCAGCTGTCTGGACAACCCCGCAGGGAACTCCAGCATCCTGCAACATGGTCATTAGTTGATAGGGGTCGTAGTTTTTGGTCCATTCCCCTATCAGGCTATCAAGTTTCTCTTCGTTCTCCCTTCTCGATAGCAAGGTGGAGTATTTGGGGTCATTTGTCCAGGAGGGGTATCCCATGACACAACAGAGGCTCTGCCATTCCTCCTCGTTGGTTACGGTAATGGATACCCATCGATCAACACCGAGGCTAGGATATATACTATGAGGGGCCATATAAGGATCACGGTTCCCCATGCGGCAGGCTACACTCCCGTTTACAAAATAGTCAAGGAGAAGTGGTCCTAGGAAGCTGATACCTGCCTCAATCTGCGACTGATCCAAGTACATACCCTTGCCAGTCTTGTGCCGATAGAGAAGAGCTCCTATAGTGGTAATCAGCAGGTACCAGGGGGCGATGAAATCGGTGTAGTTGTTGAACAGGGGCAGTGGGTCGTGGTCAGGCCACCCAAGAAGGTGACAGTATCCCCCGTAGGCTGTTCCAAACTGCCCGTAGCCGCCAAATTTATTGAGGGGCCCTTTTTGTCCCATCTGGCAGGTGGAGTAATAGATGATATTCGGCTTTATCTTCCTCGCCTCCTCGTAGTCCAGACCCAGGGCTTCCATAGTGCCCGGGGTGAAGCCATCGGTCATGATGTCAGCCCACTTGATAAGCCTTTTAGCCACTTCCTGACCCTTGGGCTTTGTCAGGTCCAGGCTTATACCATATTTATTGGTGTTATACGCAGTGCCGAAGGCACTACGGTCTATGCCTGGGGTGTGATCCTTGAAGGGAAATGTGGTTCTGAGGGTGTCAGGCCTCTTATGGGATTCGATGCGGATAGCGGTTGCCCCATGCTCCGCCAGTTCCCTAGCGATCTGAGGTCCAACACCAACCCAACTGAAATCGGCGACCGTAATCCCTTCGAATATCTGCTTTGCCATTTTCGGCCTCCTCGTCTTAAATCACCCGTCGGGCCTTGAGCAGAGCGAGTTGCTCTGGGGACAGCCCCAGTTCATTACCGTAGACCTCCCAGTTGTGCTCTCCAATGAGTGGTGCCCGTCGCTTTGGCTTATAGGCAGGCATCTCCGTCCACTTCACCGGCCAGCCGGGGTAGGTGATGGTATCCTCCACCTCGGGGTGCTCCACATTCTCCCAGTATCCCCGAAAGGCAAGCTGAGGGCTTTCGGTAATGTCCTTGACTGTTGTAACAGGGATGAGGAGAATTCCCTCTCTTATTGCCTCATCGAAAAGCTCGGCCTTGGTCTTTGTGCGTATGAATTCCCCTATTAGCTGCTCCCTGTTGCTGACCTCCGCTTGGGGAACCGTGGAGGCATCGACCTTCTGCCACTCAAAGTCTTCCAACTCGAGGGCATACCCCTCACGGTTGGCCATCGCCACCAGCGCTTGTGTCGACTTGACCATACCAGCCTGAGCGCCGCCTGCGACCATGGCCAATACGTGGCCATCCTTGCACGGCCAAATCCTTCGATTGAAAAGGGGGCCAGGAGGGGTCGGCCTGGGCCAGAACATCCCTGGTCCCATTCCCCGGTAGTTAACTTTATGAATGTCCCATATCTCGACAGCGATCATTAGCGTCAGCACCGTCGCCTGTTGGCATGAGACGTCCACATACTGCCCCTCGCCGCTGAATTCGCGATGGTAGAGGGCCATCATAGAGCCTATGGCTCCATGAATTGAACCTAAGAAGTAAAACTGGGGGGCACTTATGCGATTTGGCGGGCGATCTTGCTCGCCATAGAGGTGCACCATGCCCCCCATGGATATACCCACAAGATCGGTGGTCTTGTAGTGGGCATAAGGACCGGTCTGGCCAAATGGGGTTATGGAAGTCATGATGATATTGGGCTTTATCCTTTCCAGTTCCTCATAGCCCAAGCCTAGGCTGTCCATATATCCCGGCTTAAAGGACTCGATGACAAAATCGGCGGTTACAGCCAGCCTCTTGAAAAGCTCCATGCCATCGGGGCACTCGATATCCAAGGTTATTCCCCGCTTGTTGAGGTTGGCGAAAAACCAGTAGAGGCTCTTCTCTGAATCAGGGATGTCATGGTAGAAGGGGCCGTTACTGCGGGCGGGATCTCCTCCGGGGGGCTCGATCTTAATAACATCAGCACCGAGGTCACCCAGGAGCTTGCCGCATAGATGCCCCTTCTCGTCAGTCAGGTCGATCACTCGATAGCTGTCGAGGAAAGAGGTTATTTCTTGGCTCACTTAGTACCTCCTGAGGATAGCATTGCCAATACCTGGCGATCTAGCGACTATTAACCTATTTCGGAAATAGATAACACCTCCTTCATAGCTTTAGACGAAATCGAGGTTCGCTTACTCCGCAATTGACTACTACACTATGAAGTGCTCCACAAAGCTGTTTCTCCACCACTGCTCTTATCTGTGGCCTCCATTTTAGGCCAATGCTTCTTTCAAGGCAAATAGGTAGCCCTCAGTCTCCACCGTCGCCTCTTGACACTACATATGCCCCATGCTAGACTTGTGTCACCTATTTTCACAGGATTTGACACTGTGCAGCATTGCCACCCAGACTTGTCGATCTGTTCCCCGGTAGGGGACCTTTCTGGCGAGGTCTAGCCTCGCCCCAACGGACAGCAAGGACATAAAGCAACTATCTGACCTGACTTATTCACTCCCTTACCTAGAAGCGTAGCCGCGGAGCAGCAGGAGAAGCCGATTGTATACCTAGAGCAAAGCTGCTTCTCTTTTTACATAACTAAGGTGAGAAAGGAGGCAAGTATGTCTGACGGAGCACTGTCCGGGCTGAGAGTTTTAGATATGGGCCACCATATTGCAGGTCCTTTTTGTGCTAAGCTACTGGCCTGCCTTGGTGCTGAAGTGATCAAAGTCGAGCGGCCGGGCGGAGGTGATGGTGTGAGGCGGATTGGCCCCTTTCCAGGAGACATTCCCCATCCGGAAAAGGGTGGCCTCTTTCTCTACCTAAACACAAATAAGAAAGGCGTTACGCTGAACCTGAAGACGAAAACGGGGGTGAAGATTCTTCAAGAACTAGCAAAGGACGCCGATATACTGCTGGAGAACTTCGAGCCCAGGGTAATGTCGGGCCTGGGGTTGGGCTATGATAGCCTGGAGAAGGTCAACCCACGACTTATCATGACATCTATTTCCAACTTTGGCCAGACTGGTCCCTACCGTGACTACAAGGCTGCCAATCTCACCGAAATGGCTATGGGGGGACTGATGTATGTCACCGGACAAGCTGACCGGGATCCTCTACGAACGGGTGGCTCTCAGGCGGAATACCACGGAGGTCTCAACGCTTTCGTTGGAACACTAACGGCTCTCTATTACAGGGATTTCACCGGTGTTGGGCAACACGTGGACATATCCATAATGGAATCTCTAGTTTCCATTCTTGAGTACAAGACAGTAATGTACTCTTATCAGGGGGCGATCGCTGGTAGGTGGTATAGTCGTCACCCGTTCTCTTGGCCGCACGGCGATATCTACCCGTGTAAAGACGGATATGTCGCGATCCCTCCCCAGGTGATGTGGAACGACTTTGGCAACTGGTTAGGAAGGCCGGAACTGGGCGACCTTAAATTCCTATCCCTGCGGAGCCGACTGGAGCACGCTGGGGAGTTCGATGGCCTTCTTATCTCTGGGCTCAAGGAATTGACCCGAGAGGAGGTCTTTCACCGCGGGCAGGAGGTGAGGTTTGGCACCGGGTACGTAGCAAACGCCCATGATTTAGTGAGAGACCGCCATCTCATGGAACGAGATTTCTTCGTCGAACTTGACCACCCTGAGGCGGGGAAGCTGACCTATCCCGGGCTGCCCTTCAAGCTGAGCGAGACGCCGGGACAGGTACAGCGGGCCCCATTGCTCGGCGAACACAACGTTGAGATCTACTGTGACCGTTTGGGCTACACGCGGGAGGACTTGGTCAGGCTTCGCGAAACGGGCATAATCTAGCAGAAGGGGGCTTTTATGATGTCGGGACAAGCACTGGATGGCCTGAGGGTGATTGATCTTTCCTATAGCTACGCTGGTCCATATCTCACTAAGTTGCTGGCTGATATGGGAGCCGAAGTAATTAAGATAGAAGCATGCCAGCGCCCTGAATTAACTAGACCCCTCATTCTGGCCGAAAACGACCCAAAAGACGAATACTGGAATCGGGCAGGATATTTCAATAAGGGGCATCGCAACAAGTGCGCGATCACCCTCGACTTGAACAATGACCGAGCGAAGGATATCTTTAAGGATCTTGTAAAAATAGCTGATGTCGTTGTCGAAGCCTACTCCCCGCGGGTGATGTTTAACTTCGGTCTGGACTACCCGGTCCTCAAGGAACTTAAGCCAGACATCATTATGCTTTCCCTTTCGGGATATGGGCAGACGGGACCATACCGCGACTATGCTTCTTTCGGCACCGTCATGGAGTCAATGTCTGGTATCACCGAGTTGACGGGGTATCCAGACGGTCCACCAATGAAGTCGGGCATTTCATATTGCGACCCGATTGTCGGAATCATCGGGGCAGGTCTGGTACTGGCAGCGCTTCATTACCGGCGAAAGACGGGCAAGGGACAGCACATCGATCTTTCCATGCACGAGGCAGGCATATCTCTTATCGGAGAGGTATTGATGGATTTCACTATGAACAGGCGTGTTTCGAGTCGTACCGGGAATCGCCATCCGTCAATGGCTCCCCATGGTTGCTACCGCTGCCGTGGGGAGGATGTGTGGATTACAATCGCTATTTCCAGCGATCAGGAATGGGAGAAATTCTGTGAGGCAATTGGCAATCCTTCATGGACTAAGGAGGAGAGATTTACCACCACCCTAGGGCGGTGGCAGAATCAAGAGGAGCTTAACCGACTGATCGAAGCGTGGACCAGCCAGCATGACCACTATGAGGCTATGCATATCCTACAAGGGGTAGGCGTCATTGCCGGTCCGGTACTGACCAACAAGGAGCTCCTGTTTGACCCACATCTAAAGGAACGGGGTTTCTTCGAGGTCGTGGACCACCCCAGCGTGGGAAAGCGTCCATACGCGGGCATGGCCTTCAAACTGTCCAAGACTCCGGGCAGAATCCGTACTCCGGCACCACTTCTAGGAGAGCATAACCAGCGCATACTGAAAGAGTATCTGGGGCTCTCCAAGGAGGAGATCTCAAAGCTAGAGGAGGAAAACGTGATTGGCAGTGCGCCAATCATCGAGTATCCGATAGAACTGGTGATGCAGCTTATCGTCTCCCCTCTTGACCTGCTGGAGAAGCTTGGTGCAGTCGTGAGGGTCGATCCCGATTACCTTGAGCAACTGGGACTCAAATGAAACACTAAGACTGGATCAGATGAGGTTAAGCATCAATCGTCGTGACCTCGGATCAAATAGAGGGTAAGAAGATTGTCAAGAACCTGAGCATGCTGAAGTGGAGTCTACGGTGTAGCCACGAACTTACACATATATGTTTGTCCCCAATGGGGAGGGACACACTATGCCTAACTAGGCGCTCCAGCCAACGCACATTCGTTACCAGCTAAGCCGCCTTGCCCGCGCTAGCCACCATTAACTGGTATTGATCCACTAGAAGTTTCGTGGTAATCTCTTGACCGCAGGCAAAGATAGCCCCGCTGAGGAGCAACCATCAGCCCGTAGCCTGGCAGCTTGAGATTTAGGGGCTGCTTTGGAGGGTCTTCTTGTGAGCAGCCCCTAGCAACTCCTCTAGGAACTAATGGTAAGAAGCCACCGGATAGAATTTCAGGGTGTCGCTTCTTCCGGACTTATCGGCTCCCACGGATCGGGCATTGGCATAGGGGGCACGCCTACCTCGTCCCAGGGATACATCATCAGAATATTACGGCGAAGCGCTTTGCCCCGTGGTGCCAGCCTATCCCAGGGTATGTGGGCCCAGCATAGCTGGTAGGAGAAAGTGTAGGTTTGCCGGTTGGCCACGCTCGGATCCATACGGATATTTACTATCGCTGGGACCCCTTGCTCAGCAGACTTGAAGGCTCTGGTTAAAGCGGGACGAATCTCCTGCGGTTCGGCCACGTATTCACTATGTCCGCCGAACATGGCACACATCTTCTCATACCTAATATTGTCAAGCTGTTCCTGCCCATATGCCTGATCCTGCTTGCCCATAGCTTCCCAGTTGTATCCATAGTGCACATATTTCATTGAACCCATCCAGCCCCGATTTTCGGTGACCAGATAGACTATAGGGAGGTGATGATGGAGGGCGGTCTCAAAGTCCATCCCCGCAAGTCCCATTCCGGCATCACCCATAAGCGCCAGCACCGGGTGTTTCCTAGCTTCGGGGTCAGCAAAGGCGGCACCGATGGCCATACCGACACCATGACCAACACCAGCCTGTTCCGAGGCGTCCATAACCTGCCCTGAGTAGCGGGCGTGAATAAATGCCGGCATGTAGTCGGAGATGGTATAGCCATCGATGATAGTGCGGTTCATGCCGCCATAGAGTTCTTCACAGACGTCCCAGATCGCCTTGGCCAGGTAGCCGAAATGTACCGGCTTATGGTTTTTGTATTTCTCTGCCTTGGACTTCCGACTATCAAGCCCTCCCTTTTGCACTTCCTGGCAATTTCTTACCCATTCTTCCCTACCCGGTGGTGGTTTCAGGTTGTTTGCCTTTATATAATCGATCATCTGACTCAACACAACCTTGGGGCTGCCTACTACAGCCACCGGCGTGTTCAGGTAGGACCAAATGTGATCAACGGACTCATTTACCTGAATGCAGGGAGGCCACCCCATGCCGAAGTTGTCAAAACTCCCTACCTTCATACCGAGGACAAGACGGAGGTCACTAGCCTGTATG
>Ga0209427_10005619_pt1 | contig 14372 bp, 11 predicted proteins | sample DeeMarSWOR136_30_FD_187465 | JGI IMG/M metagenome (GOLD analysis project Ga0209427, IMG submission 187465) | Marine sediment microbial communities from White Oak River estuary, North Carolina - WOR-1-36_30 (SPAdes) (version 2) | ecosystem: Environmental > Aquatic > Marine > Intertidal zone >... | reverse complement strand
CAATCCCATGTTAAGATATGCATTTTCATCATTAAGTTTTATGTTTAAAACTCTTTGATAGCAATCGATAGCCTTATCGAATTCGCCTAACTCTCTATAAATTCCACCCATATTGAACCATACATCTGCATCCGCAGGGTTAACGTTCACTACTTTTCGATAGGCGTGAATTGCGTTGCTGTATTCACGTAACTCTCCATAAGTCAATCCCAAGTGGTACCATGTATTCTGATCATCTTCATTGCTAGCTACTACTTTCTGAAAAGCAGCTATGGCGTCTCGATACTCTCCTATCATTTCATAATGCACACCTAAATTGTACCACGCCTCTATATCTTCAGGGTTTAATTCTACTACCTTTTTTGTGCATTCAATGACTTTTTCATGCTTTCCTAACATCTGATAGCATTCTATAGCCTTTCTATACTTTTTTAATTTCTCATAAGCTATTGCCATATAGTTTAAAGCCTCTGCGCTGTCAGGGTTGATGTTCAATGCATTCTGGTAGCATACAATAGCCTTAAAAAAATTATTTAAATTTTCATAAGCAATGCCCGTTTGAATCCATGCATCAGTGTAAGTTGGTTTTATTTCCACGGCTTTTTGATAAACTTCAATTGCTTTATTATACTCTCCCATATCACTGTAAATCCATCCCAAGCTAAACCAAATTTTTGTATCATTCGGGTTGATGTTCAAAGCTTTTTGATAACACTCAATGGCTTTTTTTAAGTGCTGACTTTCGTGTGCTAACCCAACTTTGTATTTATCTAGCTTTTCATAAGCTAATCCCATGTTGTATAATGCGCCTGTATGCTTAGAGTTGATTTTCAATGCTTTCTGATAGCAGTCGATCGCCTTCTTATACTCACTTAACTTGAAGTATGCAACCCCCATGTTGATCCATGCCGCAATATATTTGACCGTGATTTTTACAACTTCTTGATAAGATTCGATAGCCTTTTCATATTCTTCCAAAGCAAGGTATGCTTTTCCCATACCGAACCATGCTTGAAAGCTTATATTTCTTAGATCAGCTTTCACAGCATTTTCATAGTCTTCAATGGCTTTTCTGTATTGTCCTCTACTATGATAAACTTTGCCTCTTCTTATGTAGTTTTCTGCCTCCATCTATGTAATTACTCCTGTTTTATTCGCTTATCTTTTGCTGTGCAGCTGGAAGGACACCCTTAACTTTTATAAAAAAGTGAATTCGTAATAATTAAGTATTTTGGTTAACATCATCAGAAATTTTCTCAAAGTCAAATTACGGGCACAAAACACAATAAGGTAAATAATCTTTCAAGGATTGACAAATTGGAAGAATTGAAAATAAAATTGAACCGTTTAAAGGCTTTAAAAGACTGAGTACGAAAAGCCTTTATAGATTCGATCAGAATTATGACCATACAAAAAATCAGCCAACTATTTTAGGTTTGAAGTTCGATGATACACAACATACTTTTGGTTAAAAATGAACGTTGTATATTCAATTACAAAACAGGAACAAAGAAGAGTTTAGATGAAGTTATGTTTGCGGGTTTACTTGACACCATGTTTCAAATGGGACGTGTAGTATTAGAACGAAGAAAAATCAATAAAATATCATTTCATGATATTCGAGCAGCGTTTCAACCACTCAGCAGGGAAATCTTCATTGGTATCGTTGAAGATGCAGAAAATGATCTCAACACAAGCGATGGTACAGATTTACTTTTGAAAGAAATCTCAACAGCTCTCTATCCAATTATCTCAATTCTTGAGCAAAAAAGAATCAATCCAGAAGCAATCGAAAAAATTCCTTGGATAGAACAAGAAATTACAACAGCTCTTGAGAAAGCAATTCATAAGATTCCTTGCCTGTATTTGAAAAAGAAAAGAATTGGAAATTACTGCAATTTCATCAAGGGATCGATTGGGGGAAAATATGCAAATGATATATGCAACTTACGTGATGTAAACAACTGCAAGTATCTGAAAGATGAGTCATACTATAATGCCAATTGAATTTCCTGTAAAAGACTTTTTCATTATAATAATAAGTAAGCTATATTTGTTTTATCATATTTTCAGATGGAGTTGACTATGAAAATAACTGGTGAATTGCACAAAGGTGTTTTCTTAAAGCGTTTAAATCGTTTTGTAGCAGAGGTCGAAGTAAATAACGAAAAGTGTCTTGCACATGTTGCTGACCCAGGACGTATGAAAGAACTATTAGTAACAAAAATTGAAGTTCTTTTGCGAAAAATTAACTTGAATGATAAAAGAAAGACTAAGTGGGATATGTTGGGAGTTTATACTCCGACAGGCTTAGTTTCTGTCAACTCCAGACTCCCAAATGATTTGATAGCTGAAGCACTAAAAGATTCCCGGTTAAAAGAATTCTCTGAATATGAACTCGTTCAAAGAGAATACACATACGGCTCCAGTAGGTTTGATTTTTTTCTAAAATCGAATGAAAAACAATGCTTGTTAGAGGTTAAATCTTGCACCCTAGTTAAAAATGGGCATGCCTTTTTTCCTGATGCCCCAACAACAAGAGGAAGAAGACACCTGCTAGAACTAATTAAAGCGAAACATGAGGGTTATCGCGCTTGTGTCATTTTTGTAATTCAAAGAGGGGACGCATCTTTTTTTTCTCCAAATGACGAGATCGATCCCGAGTTTGCAGATACATTACGACTTGCTGTTTCAAAGGGTGTAGAAGTTTTTGCTTTCAAATGCGAAGTTACAGAAACTACAGTCAAGTTAAAGGAACAAGTTAATATCATTCTATAGACATATCTATTATCGGTTGAATTATCATGAACTCAAGAGAACGAGTTTTAACAACATTTCAGTTTAAAGAACCCGACAGAGTTCCCCTCTTTGAAGCTTGGATTGAAGGAGCGATTATGGATGCAATTGGCAATGGTAAGGGTGATCCATATGAAACTCGTGAAAGACTCGGTCTTGATTGTATGCCAATAGCAGTTGGACATCCTAAAAGCACTAACGCTTGGAGAACTGGAACTGATGACTGGGGAAGGATTTTCAAAAACCACTGGTACTTAGGAGGCGTTGTAAAGACCTTAGATGACGTAGAAAAATACTCGCCACCATTAGAGTACGCAGAAGAATGGTTTCCCACTGAAATGATGAAAGAATCCAGAAAGATTTATGGAGACACCCATGCACTGTACTATGCTTTCCATGATGTATGCTTAGTTTTATCTTATATGAGCATGGGAATGGAAGATTTTTTCGTGGCAGTTCATAGAAATCGTGAATTGGTTGAAGCGTTAATTCAAAGAAGCACCGACTGGACGATTGCAATGATCGAGCAAGCTAACGCAGCTGAAGTTGATTTTATTATGATAGGTGACGATGTAGCAGATAGCAAAGGCCCAATGATCTCTCTCAAAATGTTTCAAGAGTTGGTATTCCCCAGATATAAAGAAATTGTTGCAGCGTCTAAAGTCCCAGTTATCTGGCACTCTGATGGGCAGATTGAGCTATTACTTCCTTTCATTATCGAAGCAGGATTCGCGGGAGTTCATGCACTTGAACCTGATGTCGGTGTGGATATGGGTAAGATTAAGGAGAAATATAGTGAAAAACTAGTTTTAGCAGGAAACCTAGATGTAACAAATGTGCTGACTCAATCCGATCACGACTTAGTACACAAAGACGTGGAGCGATGTATTGAACAGGGGGCGCCAGGAGGAGGCTATTTGTTTTCTTCATCAAATAGTTTATTTAAGGGGATGCACATCGAATCAATACTTGAGGCCTATCGTTATGCTCAAGAAATCGGACGTTATAAATGAATAAAAATGAAAAACAGAAGTTCTATCTGAAAATAAGTTTTTGATCTCTTTTTAGAAGACCTTTAATACAGTATGCAATCAAGAAAAAAAGAATCCCCTATATTGTGAAAAAAGTGATGGTTATATATGTTTTTGCAAGTGGATCTTTAAGATACAAGGCGGATTGCTACCTACTCTCAGCGGGTAGCACGTTCTTGTGCATGAGACGACCTCATCCATAAAGGTCTGACGCCTTTGATGAGGAGGGATGACTCGCAGGGGACGAAAAATGTCACAAAAAAGAGGCCTATCGCTATGCCAAAGAAATTGGCATTACAAATAAACAAGGCCTATCCTCGCAGGAGGATAGTCCTGATGCAGCCATCTCTTTTTGAAAATTTGTCTTACAGGCGCGCAACAAACAGATCCTACCTTGAAAATGAGTTTTCTTTGGAATATTTTAGCTAGTTAAAGATTGAAGTCCAAAAATGCCATTCATAAGAATAAAATAACGATCGTTATGCCAAAGAAATTGGCTACTACTCTGGATAAATAGAATATAGCTCACGATATTCATCCCTATATAATACAAAGAGAAGAACTAGGCCATTAAAGTATTTGATATAGGAAGACGAGATTCATACATTATTTCTTAAAAAAAAATGTTATAGAAGAAAAGAAAAAAAGAAAAAGAGGGAAGGACCTCTACTGGATAGAAGTGGTGGAATTCCTACCAGAAAGGCCCCGGGTCAAAGATTCCGCTCCACCAGAACATCAGGTGAACGGTAGCAATCCAGGAAAGGAAGCAGAACAGACCACAGTAGTACGCACCGGCTTTTCCGCCGTATCCATGTGTAAAGATATAGAATCCAAAGAGCACAAGGATATAGAACCACAAGTCAATTTGCAGCATTGGTTGTGTTCCACCATATCCCCAAGCAGCCACCGAGCATATAATTTGTGGTATCATCTCTTGCAGACAGACTTGCCCTAATACCTTACCATCAAATCCAAAGGTATTGACCATGAAACCGACGAGCCATGTCACACTGTACATGAAGGGAATCAAGGCAAAGATAATGCTGAAGACACCACCTAATGGATTAGCAATGATGTGCCAAAACCCCTGGAAACTTAATGAATAGCAACCAACTAGACAGGTAGCACCAAGAGCTTTACCCTCAGCTGGGGTAAATTCATAGCCAAGAAAGATCGCAGCACCGATTGCCCACAATGGAAAAATTAAACCACCCATACCAATGGCTACAGCAGGTGCGGGTACTCCAACAGCGCCTGTAAATGGCATTTTTTAGTTCTCCCATATTCTTTTTTTGGTATAATGTTCGTCTTGTATTAATTTACTAATATATAAGCCTTTTCTAATATTTATCCAAAGAAATATTTATATATGAGATCAACCTATCCTCATGCAAATAATTGTCAAAGGATTCCTAAGATGGACGTATTAAAATATCATAAGATTTGTGAAGTGAATTAAACCGCTATCAAAGGCACCATTACCCTTTGTCAGGCTCAATTGCCAAAGATAGCAATCTGAATGAAATTGAAAAGATCTTTATGGACATTGGCGAAATGGCATATGTATAGGTTTGTAATGTCCATTTATTAAATGGGGCGCGAATCTTTTGATTATACTCCATAACAGCTCTTCGTAAACAATGTCTATAAAGATCACAAAAACAATCTGAAATCTATTTTTTTAAAAGAATGCTATCTGCAGTATGACATCGATTAATACTTCGCGCGTTTATTTGATATAGTCCACGAACCATTAAATTCCAACAATAAGAATTATTGCGAATGTTATAAGACCCGCGATGACCATCTTCAATCCTGAGATAATTAAATTGTCCTTTGAAATCCTCCCTAGAAATATTCCTAACATAAAAAGTATTCCGATTATCAGAACCATTGATACTTCCATTGCAAGTTGAACAGTAAATATCGCAAAAAATGAGAGATATATGGGTACTAAAGAAACCTGGGCTGCAACAAAAGGTGCTAATCCATCAATAATTGCCACATAATACGACGAAAAACGGGATGCTTTTGCTATTACAGAATTCTCTAAATCTGTTAGAAGTGACTGCTCTAGCTCTTGAACTTTCTTTTTTCTCTCCGCTGCTTCAGCCATATAAGCACCAAATAGACCCGACATGCCCATGGCTATGCTGCTGCCAAAGCCAACACCGATAATGACCCGGGCGTTGAAAACTCCAGCAACATATGCTCCAACGAGAATTCCCAAGATTGTCAAGCAACCATCAAACGCGTTCATCACGAAATATCTGCGAGCGATTTCATCAACTTGTGTAATCTCGCTATAACGTTTGAATTTTCTAAGTAAGTTGTCTATTCTTCCCATTGGAGAACACAGCTTTAATTCTTCGCTGGTGCTTATAAAACATAATAAATGCCTAATAATCTAATGGACTATTTGAGTTTTTGAAATTAAAAAGATTTTCATTCTCTCTCTTAATAAATAGGATAATTCTAGCACAACGGACTTTCCCAACGGACTTTTAAAAACGTATTCAAAAAATATTTAAGATTCGTCAAATGATAGATATGCGGCGATTAAATTGATAAGTATCCTTGCGAGCGGAAAGGAAAGTTTAAAGTTTCTTAATGGATTATTAAAAATTATCTCTCCAAAAGACGTAGATGTTAATGTAATTGTGGACACCTTTGATTTTTTCAATTTTTATGATATTCGCATCTACCCACAATTAACAAATGTATTGCTACTTCTTATGAATCAATTAAATGAAACTAAATGGACTGGAAAATATAATGACTCACTGGAAATCAGCAATTTTATTCAAAAAATTGATGAGGATTTTCCTGCAGTGAAAGAATTTGATGATATGGGGGATCTTTTTCTTGCACCAAATATTCTCATTAATCATTGGCTCCAAAAAAATCGTCAATTAAGCAGATGTATAAATGAAATTTCAAAAAACATTACAGAAGCATCAGTTATGCCTCTTTCAAATGACGAACTTGAATTAGAATTAAGTTCTACAGAATTAAGTGAAGGTGAAGAGTTTGGTAAACAAAAATTTTCCATATCGTCGATGTATGATGCATTTGAATCCGTTACACTTTCACAGGAGGCACAAACTGCGATCTTAAATTCAGAAGTTGTTATTATTCCAAAGCCTCCAGTCAGGTCCATATTAGCGATCTTAAGAATCCAACATTTACAAGAAGCCCTAAAAAATGCTGTAGGGCAAATTATTTTTGTTAGTCCAATTACAGAAACAGAACTTGATTCAGATAGCCTTCTAGCATTTCAAGAGACGGGATTAGCACACTCCGCCATTGGACTTTCAAAAGTACTTCGTGGCTTGGTTGATGTCCATGTGATTGATAAAATCGAGGAACCTCTCAAGGATCGGATTACGCGCTATGGCATGAAAGTCGTTTCCTATCCCCTTAACCTTGATACACCAAAGAATCAACTGGAAGTTGTCGAAGAAGTCTTAAAGTTGACATCATTTAAAGAAGTTGTCGAATCATTATCTTTTAAAGCTAAGAAAGAACTGAAACAAGGCTTTAAAAAATTTGTTGGTGGACTTAAACGAAAATCTTAAGCTATCGAAAAGTTAGGTCGAGGGGATATGCGCGCGAAATGGAAAAAGAAAAGACAACGGAAAATGCAGCGCAAACGAAGAAAGAAAAGGTAATAGTATTGCACATCAACTATTTTAGTTTATCCTAATTTTTCAGACATTTAGATCAAATTTCATGAATAGAATAATTCTCTTGTAAAATGAAGAAAATATTTAGATATTAAATTGTGTTGTGAATCTATGCGAGTTGCCATTTTCCGTTCAACGCTTCATAAAGGTTCTGGCCAGGTAGTTCACATTCTTGAATTGGCTAAGCGCTTAGTAAAACTAGGACTAGAAATTGATGTTTTTACAAGAGGATGTGAAATTGAAGCGGATATAGAAAAAATAAAATTAAACGAGATAAAATTCCGTGGATCAACGATTAAGTTTCTTCGAAATATATTAACACCGTTTTACACTAAAGGGTTATTAAGAGACTATTCCCTCGTCCACACTATGTACCATCCTGGGATTTATGTTGGCAATTATCTGAATCTCACCGAGACTATGCCCCACGTGTTTACCTATCATGGATTTGCACCCACGTGGATATGGCGCGATCTTGGTCAAAAGTTAAAAATGATTGACCATAAGATCGAGACATTCTTTGCATTGAGAAAAGGAAATGACCATATTATTACCGTCTCTAACTATTTGAAAAAAGAACTCTGTTCTGTATACAAAGTGTCCCCAAAAAAGATTACCGTCATTTACAATGGTATTGATCTCACCCGGTTCACACCGGAAAATGTAAAGTATGCACATCAAATTTTAGAAAGATATAACGTAGAACTACCTGTTATACTATTTTTAGGACGCTTAGCTCCCTACAAAGGTGTGCAATTTCTACTTAAGGCCGTTCCCCTGATCCTAAAAGAGAACCCTAATGCAAAGTTCCTTATTGCAGGAGGCGCACGTTTTGACATTCTTAATATAAAGCAGCTTGTTAAGAAAGAGCATAGATCTTCTGTAATTTTCACAGGTTTTGTTCCAGATGAAGATGTTCCACTGATGTACGCGGCATGTGATGTGTTTTGCTTCCCAAGTTTGTGGGAGGGGTTCGGCATACCTCCAGCGGAAGCAATGGCAACAGAAAGACCTGTTGTTGCTTTTGACAACTGTGCAGTTCCAGAAGTAGTAAAACAAAATAAATGTGGATTCTTAGTTCCACCTAAAAATCATAATGAGTTAGCTAAGGCCGTCATCACTCTTTTACAAGATGAAAAGTTAAGAAAAAAATTTGGCCATGCTGGAAGAAAACGAGTTGAACGCCTATTCACATGGGAATTAGCTGCAAGAAGAACATTAAATGTCTATAAAAAAGTCTTAAACGAAAGGTGACCCCCTAATGAGAGGACTGGCTGCATTTGATATGGATGGAACCCTTTTAGCAAAGCGCACAATTGACGTACTGGCCAATGAATTGGATTTTAAGCAAAAGCTTTTGCAAATTGATCAAGCGTCAAAAGGCAAATATGCCTATCAAATCAGTATAGAAGTCGCTCGTTTGCTAGAAGATGTTTCCGCTTCTAGAGTTATTGATATTTTTGATCAAATAGAAATTCGCCGAGGAGCCCAGCGTCTAATTAATTTTCTCAAAAAAGAAAAGTTTTTAACAGTAACAATTAGCGATTCTTATACCTTTCTCATTCAACGTCTAGCCAAAAAACTACAGATCGATGAGATCTGGGGAAACATAGTCGAAATAAATGAAGGTCGTCTGACTGGCAAATTAATTACGCAACCATGCTGGAGAAATAATGATCCTAGATGCAAAAGACATTCAGTGTGTAAATTACATGCCTTAGAATCAATAAGTAACAAATACAACATTCCTATGGATAAAACAATTGCCTTTGGTGATAGTAGTAGCGATATTTGTATGTTGAAACATGCGAAAGTAGCGATAGGGGTCACTCCAAGAAACGTTACTCTTACAGAATATGCTGATCTAATAGTCGAAAAAGATTTTGAGGAAAGTTGGAACAGCATAATCAGATTAATTTCAAAAATTTAAAAGGAACACTACGATCTTACGTTTGAGTATTTATCTGTTTCTACGTCAGAATAAAGAAGCAGAATCAACTATATTTTCATAAAAAGTCACAAAGACTATATATAGATATAAAGTATCTCTTTTGAGGGACTAATGATGATCCCATCAGAAAAGAAAAAGTTAGCAATTATACACTATACAGCACCACATTCGGAACACGGAGGTGTTGAAAGCGTAATTTCTGAGCATACTGAACACCTTTGTGAATATTTAGATGAAATGCATCTAATTTTTGGACGTGGTGGAGGCGGATGGGAGGGTAAAAATGTCATTGAACATCAGATCCCAGAATTACATGGGTTCCACCCAGACATTGTCCCAATACAGGATATTATCTTTCAAAAAGGTTTATTAGATGAGAATCTAGTAGGCTTTAACAGAATAAAAGAAATAATTAAAACCCGACTGTGTCAAATTCTTGAGGAAAATGAAATAGACAAGATTATAGTCCACAATATCCCTTCAATGCCCTTCAATTTTCCAGCGCTTGTAGCTATCAATGAAGTCGCTGAAAAATGTAGCGGCAAAATGATATATTGGATTCACGATTCTATAGTATTTCGGGATATGTATCGGGATCGCCTCAACGAATATCCGTTCACAGAAGTACACTATACACACAAAAATATTGAATACGTCACAATTACTCACTTTAGAGCCATGCAGTTTGCAGAAACAGAACATGAACAATTTAGGATAGAAGATATCACAGTTATTCCAAATGGGATCGACCTCGATGATTTTTTAAAGTTAGACAAACACACGTTGGAACTTAAAGACCATCTAGAAATTAATCACAACGATTATATTATTTTAGTCCCCGTAAGGGTGACTCCTCGGAAAAATATTGAACTTGCGCTCTATGTTGTTAATGAATTGCGCAACCTGATACGCGCTGGTAATATTAAATTATTAATATCTGGACCGCCTGATAACCAGGCATACATAGCTGGTAAAAAATATATGCGCTTCTTAAAAGACACAGCAACAAAATTAGGCATATCTAAAGATGTCATTTTTTGTTATAACCTCATAAGCAAAGAGAGGATCAGGAAGGAAGGTCGGATTATCAAATGGGGTATCTCTGACATTTATAATCTTGCAGATATAGTCTTTGTTCCCAGCAAAGAGGAGGGCTTTGGTTTGCCAATCATTGAGGCTGGTGCAAGTCGAAAACCATTATTTTGCAGTCGAATAGACCCTTTCGAAGAATTAGTAAGGGACAACATTGAAGCGTATATGTTTAGTTTAGATGAGCCCCCTAAAACAATTGCCTTTCGAATTCATAGATTTCTTATCTCTAGTGCTGTGGATCTGAATTTCAGAAACGTCCTGCAAAACTTCATGTGGTCAAAAATCGTCAAAAATAAGGTTTTACCTCTGTTATTCAGTTAATTTAGTATCTAATTCTCTGTTACCTTTGAGTTCTTAGTGAAAAACTGATGGAAAAATTAACTAACAAGCGTTTTAGTCACTTTCAATTGAATTTCATCAGCAAATGCTTCGAGTTCATTTCCTTCAGCATATGCCTTTTTTAAAAGTTCGATTCGTAATATCATAAACTGCATACAGACTGTAACAAGACAACGACCGATAAATCCGTAATTTGTCTTATCTATCTCTGATATGAGTTTTCTAAGCAACGTTCCATGATTCTGACAAACAATGTCTAAATTCGCCACATTAGGCGCTGTTTCAAAATAGCCAGGACGTATTGAGACAAGTTTTTCATATTCGTCCTTTCTTTCCTTATTATATTGTACAACTATTTTTTTATAGGGATCAGTATCAATTGGCTTATGTTCAATCTCTTCTTCTAGGTCACCATAAGTTGGTGGGTTTTTTGGAATCTTTGGTGTTCGTTTATTGATATCTAATAGTGCAACCATCCGTGTAATTCCACCGATCAGTTCGTTGAACATTTTTTCAATTGTACCAACACCCGCATCATCATACCTTAGAGCACTTCGATCTACCTTTGGTGTTACTTTCGCAGCACAGCATTTGGCGTTGTGTTCCAAAAGACTTAATACAACAATTGACGTATCAATGGCCCATGTTCTGTAATTGTCGATGGAACTCTCAAGAGAATCGGATAATTTGATAAACATATTTGGAGAGATATCGATAGTGTTATCCAATTCTTCTTTTATTTGCTCTTCATTTTGAATATTAAATAGTTTTTTCGCCAAGTTTTTTGTAAGTAAATAGTAACCTGAAATAAACCCAGGCACGTTGTAGTCGAGATAACATGTAAAATAGACTAACAAGGAGTTTGTTATTAATCCTGAAAATGCCGAACGCGGCATATCAACAAAACAAATATCTGCATCATACTTTTTTATTGATTCAAGCATATGAGGAAACTTACCTTCAGGGATTGTTTCATCGCCATCCATGAAACCAACGAAATCACAACCATTTAAATACGCTACAATGGCACCGTTTGACATCGAATGGCCTTTTGTGCAATACCCTGAATATTTGGAATCCAGAGGTTCTTCTAGTATGCGGAGCGGTAACCGATGTTTTTTTCTCAATTCTTTTATAGCTGAAACGGCATTCTGTTTATTTGGATCAAAAATAGTAACATAAAATTTTACATCAAAACTTGATTCTTTAAATTCTTCGTGAATCTTCAGAATACTTTCTGCCAAATCATTAGGAGTACAATCTTCGTTAATATATGCAGAATAACAGACTCCAATCGTTCTAGGTTCCACCTTTTCAACTCCAAAACGTTTTCAAAACTGTACACATTCATCCATTTATTTGCTGTGACAAAATTAAAGTGGATTTGTATTATCTAAATCAAGCCTACTGCAATTATACGTGACCAGGTACTTTGAATGCTCCTTCTTTTTAACATTTCACGAATTTGAAAGTACGCATTTGTTTCCTTTTCAATCATTCGCCAAGGTGGTAGGTAAAGCGTTTTTCCATCGCTTTCAAGCCACGTTTTTATTAACATTGCTCTAATAATTTCAGTATATTTGTTGATCCTTTCTATTTCCTCCTCTAATGAGAAAACAAACGTTTGTTTAATGGATTCTTCGAATTTATTTTGAAGTGTTTCAACTGTACTCGCATCGGCTTCTAACATTTCTTTTGCTGTAATTTCATATTCGGAAAGTATTGTTTCAAGTAAATCTTCGTGGGAGAAATCTATCCCATGCGAATGAAGATGATCTTTCAAGGTCATGATAATCTGTTCGGACATTTTCCATAAACCAGTTAAGGACTGTCCTATGTGCTGGAAAAGTCCAAGATCGACTTGCGCTAGAGGAATTATACCTATCGTATCACATAATTGTAGCAGAGTTGAGATTTCAATCCCATAATGATATGGAATCCGTAACATTTCAAGAACGTCTCGTGATAGGGACGCTTCACCAGAAAGTGGATATCTAAACGTTTCAATTCCTTCAAATACATTAAAATGATTTGCAATCACTTTCATTAGTGGTTTTGCGAGAAGACGAGTGACACGTCCTCCGAGTTTTGTTACATCACTTTTATCGCTTAATCGTGTTGTCAATCTATGATAATAGGCTTTTACATATTTAATCGCGGAATCTTTTACGGTTTTTGTATAAATGATCGGGTGGCATAAGCCGACAACAAACTCCTTTTTAAAACCCTTTATGTCTGAATCTACGAAGCATATGACGTCACCGCTAGTAATCGGGGTTGATAGCCATATCCCTGCGCCTTTGCCTGGAGGGACGCCAAATCTCCCAGCAACGTTAAATGCCCCATATTTTGCTAATATTTTACCCATATTCTCATCAAACTGATTTACAACCTTTAAAACAAAATCAAAAAAGCCTTTCTTCGCTTTGCTGCGTTCACTCATGTAGGCATTTAACAATTTAATCTGTTCTTTGAATAATCCTAATTCCTCAAATGCCGTTTCAACAACTTTTTCTAGAACCGTATATGAGGGCCTCCCTTGGCTATCTGTTGAGCCATCAATCACAATTATTTCGTCAAGATATCCAAGATCTACAAGTTTGCTACATTCTGACAAAACTTCACCAAGAACCGTTAATTCTAACTTTCGAGTCTCTCCATTCTCAACATCTATTTTAGTAGGAATGATTAAACTAATGCTAAGAGGTCGATTAAGGTTGGCTTCATCTAAAACCAGCGTATTTAACTTTAGAGAGATCGCTTCATCAAGGGATATCTTTTCATAATAGCCCAAATCTAAGACTCGTTTTTTCCATTTAAATCTAGTGTCCAACAATTTATTCTCCCCCAGGAATCTACACAGTTCCTAATCTGTTGTATAAAATTCAATTTATAGGAGATCGCAAAGTATGTGGGGTATTTGAATTCGTCCGATGTTCTGCGACTTTACTTAGAATTGGAAATGTCCAACAAAAAGTAAAGTATGAATTCTTATATCTAAATAAGCATGATTATCGCAGATTTCATCCATTAATGGCTCAACGCTTTATCTTAGGACGTGTTCTTTTTTAAATATTATCAACTTTTTTGCTGAAATTTAATCAGCATATAACCAAATGCGATGAAATATAACACGTATTTCTAAAAAATTATTGATAGCAGGCAGCCTGTGCGACTGTCTGCATTTGTTGGAGATATGCCTTGAATTTTAAAATTATTCTTGTGATTCAAGTTCTGAAAGTCGCCTTTGAATTTCGCCTAGTTGCTCTTCTAAGAATTTCAAGTTTTGCTCAAGCATTTCTCGTTCTTGAGTTGGCGGCATAGTTCCGAGTTGAGTTAGCGGACTAGCTCCATAACTCCACGTTGGAGAAAATTGTGGGAAAAACGGAAACCCTGTTGTCGATGGGTACGATGCACCATATCCATAGGGAGTACCATACCCATAGGGAGTACCATACCCATAGGGAGTACCATACC
>Ga0209427_10005618_pt1 | contig 14373 bp, 14 predicted proteins | sample DeeMarSWOR136_30_FD_187465 | JGI IMG/M metagenome (GOLD analysis project Ga0209427, IMG submission 187465) | Marine sediment microbial communities from White Oak River estuary, North Carolina - WOR-1-36_30 (SPAdes) (version 2) | ecosystem: Environmental > Aquatic > Marine > Intertidal zone >... | reverse complement strand
CATACGGTGATGACCACACTCCTTGAGGAGATCATGTTCAAAGTCCCGGAGATGAAGGCAAAAAGGATTAAAGTCACCAAGGAAATGGTGCAAAACACCTTGAAAGACATAGTCGAGGATGAAGATTTAAGCCGGTACATTTTGTAAATTTGGAGTGTCCCGCTTTAGCGGGACCATGTCAAGCTAAAGCTTGACACCCCAGTTGGTAGGTCAACCCCGCCTTTGGCGGGGTTGACAATTCTTTATAATTTGTTTTCGTCAAGCTTAGCCAGTGATTTTATAATAATCTATTCTAACGATTTGGAGAATGGCAAAAAGAGGAAGTAAAGGGAAAAACAAAAATCCTGAATTAATTGTTAAGGCTTGGCTGGATAAATACGAAGAGGATCTGAAGTCGGCAAAAACTTTATTAGACAGTCGCAGATATAGTTGGTCTGCCCTTGCCTGCCAGCAAGCGATTGAGAAATTCTTGAAAGCCGGGTACGTCGACAAATACAGAAAAATACCGCCTTATGTTCACAAATTAGAGAGACTTTGTGACGAATTAAAACTAACCGTGCCTGAAAAACTTGCGAGAGCAATGGTGGACATTGACAAACACTATATAATTGCACGCTACCCATCATACAAAGAGTCGGTGGACATAAAAGATTTTAAGGAAGCCAAAAGTATATATGATAAAACCAGAAAGATTCTAAAATGGCTAAAAGACGAACTGAAGCTGAAATCAAAATAGAAAGATTCCTCACCTTACTGAAGGAAAAGTGTAAAATAGAAAAGGTTATCCTTTTTGGTTCCTGGGTGAGAGGCAAACAGAAAAGATGGAGTGATATTGATCTGGCTATCATCTCCAATGATTTCAGCAAAATGAATTTTCACCAAAGGTTAGTCTTCTTGGGAATGTTAGCCTGGCAAGTCAAGGCCACAGAGATCGAAGCCTTGGGCTACACCTTGGACGAATACAAGAATGCAACCAAACTCGATTTCTTAGGCGAAATTAAAAGAACAGGGAAAATCATTTATGAGAGGTAAAGAAGATATATGGAAAGAAGGCAAAGAATTGTTGTCAAGAGAGTATGACGCCCTTTGGGCCCCGCTCATCGATACTTACGATAGAAACGAGAGTTGGTTCAAATTCCATATTACCTTCCTTACTTTGGTCACAGGAATTGTAGGGGTAACTTTCAAAATAGGCGAAACAAATGAATATGTTTGGGAAATACTTAGTGTTTTCTTGCTTATGCTTATCATAGTCGGCATAGGAACACTACACGTTCTTATCCACAATAGAGAAATTATAGTTGAGTATCTAAATGCGATTAATCGGATCAGAAAATTCTTTGTTGACAAAACAACAGAGAATGCAGAACCCGATTTTCGTAAATATGTTTTACTACCAACTACTCATCATAAGTACCTTAAACTAGGGAGTGTAAACTTCGTGTTGATTTATATAGTATCTTTCTTCAATTTTCTGGCGTTGATAGGGTTCCTTTTAATTTACATCACAAAGGTTTATTTGATTCTTAAATTTGGTTATGGTTCACCACTTTCTGATGGAATAGTTGGTTTAATTATAGTTTTCTTCATATCAATTCATGTTATTGAGCTTTTGATTGTCCGTAAAGATAGTAAAAGAAACAGGAACTTAATGACAAATATGTGGCCGGTCTGACAAACCCAAGAAACCTTCATCGGTTAGCAAAATGGAATATTGAATTAACATAGAGGCGTTGTTATAAAAGATTGGAGAGCTTGTGGAATTCAAATATCTTAAACGCACACATACCTGTGGAGAGTTAAGGAAAAAAGATGTCGGCAAAACCGTCATTCTGAATGGCTGGGTGCATCGGTGGAGAAACCATGGGGGGCTTTTGTTTATAGATTTAAGGGATAGGTATGGTGTCACCCAGGTGGTCTTTAAACCTGATCTGCTGGATCAGAAAACTATGAATGAAGCGGCACACCTAAGAGCAGAATATGTGATCGGCGTGGAAGGAGAGGTAAACCAAAGGCCGGAAGGAATGGCCAATAAAGATCTGCCCACCGGAGAAATCGAGGTCATAGTAAAAAAGATGACCGTTCTGAACGAATCAAAGACCCCTCCCTTTGAGATCGAAGAGGAAACTAATGCCAATGAAGAATTGAGACTAAAATACAGATATTTGGATTTAAGACGTTCACCTCTGCAGGAGAGAATGAAAGTAAGACATAAGGCGACCAAAGCGGTTAGGGATTATTTAGATTCACAGGGCTTCTATGAAATAGAAACACCCCTTTTGATCAGAAGCACTCCGGAGGGAGCCAGAGATTTCATTGTCCCCTCAAGAGTAAATCCAGGAAAATTCTATGCCTTGCCGCAATCACCTCAGCTTTTGAAACAGATATTGATGATGTCCGGATTCGATAAATATTTTCAGATAGCTCGATGTTTAAGAGACGAGGACTTGAGGGCAGATCGTCAACCCGAGCACACCCAAATTGATATGGAGATGTCCTTTGTCACAGAAGATGACGTCTTCGCTGTAGTCGAGGGGATGATGGTTTATGTTTTCCGGAAAGTGCTAAATGTCGAGGTAAAGACCCCTTTTCCAAGACTGAAGTTCAAAGAGGCTATGGAAAGATTTGGAACAGATAAACCAGATACACGCTTTGAAACGGAGATAAGGGAACTGACAGAATCTGTCAGCAAATCTGAGTTTAAGGTTTTTTCCGAGACCGTTAAAAATCAAGGAGTCGTTTGTGGAATAAATTTCAAGGAGGGAGCAAAGCTTTCTCGGAAAGAGATAGACCACTTGGAGCAGTTGGTTAAGAAATCGGGAGCAAAAGGATTGATCTCTCTTGCGCGATTAAGCGAAGGTTTTAAGTCGCCGATCACAAAATATGTAAAATCAGAAGAACTATCCGCCATTTCCAAAAAGCTTGATTTAGAAGAAGGAGACATAGCATTCATAATAGCTGATAAATGGAAAGTCGTCCTGGAGTCTTTAGGAAAACTTAGACTGAAGATCGGACGTAAATATAATCTGATAGATAAAACCAAATGGAATTTTCTGTGGATATATGAGTTTCCTCTTTTTGAATATAATCAGGAGGAAAAACGATTCGAGGCCATGCATAACATAGTTACCATGCCCTATGAAGAGGATACAGGGAAATTAGACTTAGGGTTTGAATCGAATCTCCCACCAGATCACCAAGATCATCCCTGGCGAAACATAAGAGCGCATCAGTATGATCTGGTCCTGAATGGTATGGAGATCGCCTCGGGTGGTATTCGTAACCACAAAAGAGAGCTTCAGCAAAAGATTTTGAACGTTTTGGGAATAGATGACCAGAAGGCGGAGAAGATGTTTGGTTTTCTTTTGAGAGCATTGGAATATGGCGCTCCCCCGCATGGAGGGATTGCACCTGGTCTGGATCGAATTGTGGCCTTGATGACCGGGTCCGATTCCATAAGAGAAGTCATTGCCTTTCCCAAGACCACCGCAGCTCAGTCTTTGATGGATGCGGCACCTTCGGAGGTCGATGAGAAACAGTTGAAGGAATTGGGGATAAAGATAGTGAAGGGTGGTAAGTGATCAGTTAACAGTATACAGTATCTCAGTGGGCAGAAGGCAGACTAATGCGAAATCTTTAAAGATGATGATTTTAACATTGGTCCTTTCGAAAATTTGAATTCGAATGTGCTCCTCGACATCGATAAGCGATAGTTCAAATCAAAGGATAAGAGAAAAAAGTATTGATAAGAAACAGGAAAATAAGTATTGGAGATGTTGATCAGAGGCTTCTTTTCGGGCAGAGCGGTTCTTTTCTGCGTATGATCGAAAGCCAATTCGATGCCAAAATTGTGGCCCGAGGTGACTCCATAAATCTAAAGGGAGATGAGAAGGAGGTAAAGCTACTGGAGGCTCTGTTTACTGATCTGATCTCCCATTTAAGAAAAAATAAGGAGCTTTCCGAAAGATACGTTTTATACGCCATCAGCATGGTAAAACAGAATGGCATAGGTCCCTTCAATGATCTGCAGGTCGGTTCCATAGTTACCTCCATTGTCACCAAGGAAAGCATAAAGCCCCGCACCATCGGTCAGAAGACTTATATCAAAGCCATAGAGAACTATGACATCGTTTTCTCCATTGGACCTGCTGGCACGGGAAAAACCTATTTGGGAGTAGCTATGGCAGTATCTGCCCTCAAACAGAAGATGGTGGGACGCGTGATTTTAGTGAGGCCAGCGGTGGAAGCGGGGGAGAGTTTGGGCTTTTTGCCCGGTGATATTCGGGCAAAGGTTGACCCTTATCTAAGACCGGTCTATGATGCTTTGCACGACATGTTGTCAGCAGAGAAAATACGCAAATTGATGGAGATGGGAGTAATTGAGATAGTTCCCTTAGCCTTCATGCGAGGAAGGACCTTGAATAATTCCTTTGTGATCTTAGATGAAGCCCAGAATACCACGGTAGCACAGATGAAGATGTTCTTGACCAGATTGGGTGTGAACTCCAAGGCGGTTGTTACCGGGGACATCACGCAAATAGATTTGGAGAACAAAAAAGCCTCAGGGTTGGTCCAGATTCAGAAGATCTTGGAAGGAGTAAAGGGCATACAGTTTGTATATCTCACAGAAAAAGACGTGGTAAGGCATCGACTGGTTCAGGAGATTATCAAAGCATACGAAAGATATGAAGATCACTTTGACAATTCGTCCCGAAAAGAATGACCAATGAAGGATGACGAATAAAAAATCCTTGATTTTTCATTAATCATTAGTTATAAGATTTTATGCGTGATTTCAGAAAATCGATCTTATCCAGGCCCAACTCAGAAAAAAACGGGAGAGATCACCAGATATTGACACGTGTTATTCGTGTCGTCTTAGCTTTGGTCACCACCAGTATCATTGTTTTTCTTTTTCCCTTCTCCTCCATCTATCAATCCTTGCATTTTCCATCTGTGGGAAGTATATCGGAAGAGGAGATCATCGCCCCCTTTACCTTTCCGGTTTTGAAAAGCAAAGAGGAGCTGGAAGAGGACAGGAAATTGGTTTTAGCCAATCTTCCGGTAATCTTCGATTTTGATCAAAAAAAGGGCGACTCAGCGATAGCTTCAGTCGGGGACTTTCTCTGCAAAGTAGATAGCATAAATAAGTCTAGCCAGATTCCTGAATCAAGAAGAAGAGATTTTCGTCGGACCTTTCCTTACTTGGAGGAGGAAGGAATCCTTTTCTTGAGCTCAAATAAGGATCTGGACATATTTGGCTCTAACCTGCTTGCCATACTTAAAGAACTTTATCAAGTTGGAACGGTGCAGGACATTGAGAGTCTGCCCTTCAATGAAAGTGGAAAAGCTATAATATTGAACGGATCCAAAGAGACTGCCGGCTCCGCCAAGTTCAGTGGAACCTTTGACAAGGATGAGCTTTTGGACCTTTCCAGAGCCAGAGAGAGGCTTCTTTCTTTAGCTATGGTAAAATTTGAAGATGATCGGCTTCTGGTAAAGGCTTTATACGAAGTAGGAAATCGCTTTTTGGTTCCCAATTTGACCTTGAACCAAAAAGAGATGGAGAATCGAAAGCAGGAGGTGCTGAGTTCAATCACCAAGCAGAAGGGACTCATCATAAAGGGAGAGATCATAGTGGCAAAAGGTCAGCGTGTTACCAAGACAGACTGGGACAAGCTTTCCTCACTGGAAAAAGCTCGAGTTGAGTCGGGTCTCAAATCACATCCCTGGCATTTTCTCCTGCCACTTTTTGGCCGTATCTTCTTCGTGGGGGCGATACTTTTAGGTTTGGCTCTATTCCTATACTTTATTAAAAAGGAAATCTTTTATGACAATGCTAAGCTTTTGATGATTTCAAGCATTATCATTTTAGAAATGGTGATCGCTTATCTTATTTTATTCAAATGGCATCTTTCGGAATATCTGATCCCGATTACCATTGCTTCCATGCTTTTGACCGTTCTTCTGGACTTGGAAGTGGGTTTGATTTCAACCTTCGCCTTGAGTCTGCTTTTGGGAATTGTGAACTTGTTCGATTTCAAGTTAGCTTTTATCAGCATTGTGGCTGGGACATTGGCGTGTTACAGTATCAAGGAGGTCACTCACCGATATAGGTTCTATCGCCCCATGCTCTTTATATCCTTTGCCTATGTGGTATTCATCTATTTCACTGAATCTTTAAAGCTCTCCTCTCCTGGTGCGGTTTTGACATTGAGCGGGTATGGACTGTTTAACGGACTCATCTCCCCTATTTTGACCATCGGACTTCTGCCCATCTTCGAGTCTATCTTCGATGTTACCACCGATATCACCTTGCTTGAGCTTTCCGATTTGAATCGCCCTCTTCTCAAACGACTGGCTCTGGAGGCTCCCGGCACCTATCATCACAGCATAATCGTGGCCAATTTAGCGGAAGCGGCAGCCAAGGCTATCGGAGCCAATGTGCTCTTAGCGCGAGTGGGAGCCTATTATCATGACATTGGAAAGATCGAAAAGCCCGAGTATTTCGTGGAGAATCAGACCGGCACCAAAAACAAGCACGAGAAACTATCACCTTCCATGAGTGCCTTGATCTTGGAGTCCCATGTGAAGGAAGGGGCGGAGATGGCTCAGGAGGCTAACCTTCCCAAAAGCGTAGTAGATTTCATCCAAGAACATCATGGCACCACCCTAATGAGTTACTTTTATAACAAGGCTTTGGAGCAAGGGGCAACCCAAGAGTTAATAGATGAATATAGATATCCGGGTCCTAAGCCACGTTCCAAAGAGACCGCCATCGTCATGCTGGCAGATGCGGTGGAAGCAGCTTCCCGCACCCTTGACGACCCAAAGCCTTCTCGCATAAAGAGCTTAATAAAGAAGATCATAGATTCAAAACTGCAAGCTGGCGAACTGGCGGATTCCAACTTGACCTTCAGAGAACTATCCGCCATACAGCAAAGTTTCCTTCCGGTCTTGATCAGTGTCTTTCATCCCCGAATTGAATATCCAGAGCCGGCAGAAAAAACCGTATGACTTGCTCCAGAGAAACTGAATTGAAAAAAGTTACCATCCACAACATTCATCCCATATCTAGGATCAGTAGGAAAGAAATTAAGAAGCTTGTCAACGAAATATTGAGGTCGGAGGGGACAAGTTTTCCTCTGGATATAATATTCGTGGACGATGGTTTCATGAAAAAAATAAACCGAAAATTCACCACAAGAAGAAAAACCACCGACGTTCTATCATTTGGGATGAAAGAAGGTAAAGATATGGGAGTAGATTATCCCAGCCTGGGGGATATCTATGTTTCTTTGGACCAGGCCAAAAGACAAGCTAAAGAATACGGAGTGAGTTTAAAAGAGGAGACAGCGCGCTTAGTGGTTCATGGGCTTCTGCATCTATTAGGATATGACCATAAGAACAAATCACAAGCAAAGATAATGAAAGAAAAAGAAGAGACATATTTAAGTGGGAGTGTTTCGCAAAAGCTGTGAACTAGTGTGCTCCATGTCAAAAGCTAAAATCAAGAGATAAAAAAACTTTATGAATATTATCAATAAAATTGTGCATCCTGTATTAAAGTCTCTCAACCGCATTTTTCACTATCCCCCTCCAGAGAATAGGAAGGATCAAGGCGAAAAAGGGGAAATGACCGAAGACCAACCTGAACCCTCCGACGAAGTTATGAAAGCAAAACAGGTAGATTTGGAGGAGGAGGAAAAGAAGATGATCCACGGCATCGAGGAGTTGGCAGATACTGAGGTCAAGGAGATCATGCTGCCCCGACCGGATATGATCTGTGCAGAAGAAAGCTCAGGTTTAGAGCAGATCCGGGAACTGGTCAAAAAAGGCGGCCATTCACGAATTCCCATATACAAGAAAAACATCGATAACATCACCGGCATCATCCATGTTAAGGACCTCTTCTTAAAGGAAGCCGAAGGCAAGAAGATCACCGGTTTATCGCAATTGGCCAGAAAAGCTTATTTTATACCTGAGACCAAAAAGACAGATGAGCTTTTAAGGGAGTTTAAAAGAGACAAAAATCATATGGCCATTGTGGTGGATGAATACGGAGGCACCGCGGGGTTAGTTACCCTGGAGGATATCTTGGAGGAAATAGTCGGAGAGATCCAGGATGAGTATGATATGGAAGTTTCCCCCATTCAAAAAGTGGATAAGAGAACTTACCGGATTGATGCAAAGGTGGGCATCGAGGATCTGAATGAGGAGTTAGGGATCAATATTGAGCAGAAAGGGTTTGAGACCGTGGGAGGCTTCATATATGATCTGGTGGGAAGTGTTCCAGAGGAAGGCAAAGTGATCCAATACGAATCTGAGCGTGTGGGATTGAGAATCGTGGTGGAGAAAGTGAAAGGGCAGAGAATTAAGACGGTCAAAGTTACCTTAACTCCAACTTCCGCAACAGACAGTCCATCTAAAAACAATCGTTAAGAAACAAAAAAGAAATTAAGTGAAAAGTAAAGTTTCAATCGTCAGGTGTGATGATTATACTTTAGACAATATTCGCTCAGCAGTCCACAAATCCTTTGCCCAACTGGGGGGACTGGAAAAATTTGTAAAAAAAGATCAGAGGGTCTTGATTAAACCTAATCTTCTTTCTGCCAAAGATCCATCCCGTGCCATAACCACTCATCCTGCCTTGGTTCAAGCTGTGATCGAGGAGGTTAAAAGGATGGGTGCAACACCAATCTTGGGAGATAGCCCTGGAGGTGTTGAACGAGGGATAAAAAGAGTTTGGGAAAATACCAAGATGTCTGAGGTAGCTGGTGCAACTGGAGCAAAATTGGTTGCATTCGAAAGCGGAGGGGTCTATGAGAGAAAAACCGAGAAAGGCAAAAAATATTTCATAGCCAAGCCGCTCCTCGATGCGGATGTAATTATCAGCTTGCCTAAGCTAAAGACACACACCCTAACTCTGATGACCTGCGCAGTGAAGAACATGTTTGGATCAATCCCTGGTTTTAGAAAAAGCGAATATCATAGAGATGCACCTAAGCCTGGAGATTTTGCCAGAGTGATAGTTGATATTTTTTCTTTGACCAAACCCAATATAAGTTTAGTGGACGCTGTGGTGTGCATGGAAGGGGATGGTCCTTCCTCCGGGAACCCAAAATATTTAGGACTTCTTCTTGCCAGCACCGATGCAGTGGCTTTGGACATGGTCGCTGCAAAAATAATGGGCTTCAAAGATGGCGAAATCGATATTACCTCGGCTGCTCAAGAAAAAGGATTGGGAGCGAGGTCTTTTTCGGAAATGGAAATCTTGGGTGAAAATTCGGCTGATCTTTCGGCGCCAAAATTCATTCTTCCTTCTAATCGATTCTTAAAATTAATTCCCAAATTCCTGCTCGCACCGCTTAGACCTTTAGTTTGGGTTCGTCCAGGTATTTTGGATGGCAACTGCACCAATTGCAACATCTGCGTGGATAATTGCCCCACTAATACTATTCGAAAGGGAGAGAAGATCCCCTATTTTGATTATACCGACTGCATAAACTGCATGTGCTGTCACGAACTCTGCCCCCAAAAAGCAGTTTTCTTGAAAAAAAGCTGGCTCGCCAAAAAGATCGCTTGAAATAAAAGTGGAGTTCAAAAATCTATTTTTTGATGCTTCGGCAATAGGAATTCCCGAAGCCAATTAGCATCGGCATTTCCTAATGCCGATGCATCAAAGGAAAAACTCGGTGCACCGAACTTAGATCATAAAGTAAGCCGTCCACCCACAGCACTTCTCCCCTCAGGCTCACGTGTTTTTTCATAGCATAAAGCGGATTGCAAGCCTTTATCGAAAGGCGCAGAATCGACAAAGCGTCCCTTCGAAGAGCCTTCACTCTCTTATGCATTTCTGATTATCTCCTTCACCGTTACATGTGGTTTCTTAAACAAATCCTTTTAAAATACGTGATGAAGTGAGAGTTCGCGAGAAAGGATGTTCGGTGCATTTCCCTTTTAGTCTTTGACAATGATTGGCAGGGGAGGACTAAACTCCCCTGCCAATCAAATGTGACAACAATAATCTCCTACCAGATATCCACCCTTATACCGGTGTTCAACGACGTAACCAAATCTTGACCTTCATATTTGTCAAGACTAAGGTTTACGGTCCAGTTAATGTAGTTTTCAATGTAGAATAGAAAGGAGAATATGGCAGAGTTGTCGATAAATGTGTCATCGGCTCCTTCGGACACGTCAGCCAATTTTCTGAAGTAAAGGATATGAGTAGCCGCAAAGTCGACGCGGTTACTCAACTCATAGATATAGCGGCTGGTTAGGGTAGCATCGATCCTTTTACCGAAATCCGAGTCGAGTGGAGTATCCAACAGAAATTGCTGGTCTAGTTGAGTTCTCCAAGCTACCGGACGCGCCCAGCGGAATCCGAAATTCACTAGCCCTTTGCCTCTGTCTATGGTAGTATCCGGTGTGGTTACCGTTACGCCGGCACCAGCGAATACGTCATAGCCATAGTATCGGTCCTGCACCCTTTCTCGAAAGATCACCTCATCGATACGGAGAGCTCCTAAAGCACCGATGCCTTCCTCTCTCAAAAGTCCGCTCTTCTTCATGACTTCTTCCATGTCTTTGTACCAATGAGGCTTATATTCGGCGCCATGGAGATCTTGGTACTCACCTTCCCTTTCGATCACATAAGCCAATTCAAGAATGTGCTCTTTGGGTAGGTGATCTTCAAGGATGCCCTCTTTCATGAGGAATTCTTCGATACGAACGGCTTTGGCTAACGGTGAGGCGTTGATGAACCTTCCGTAACCACCGCCAACCGTGACATCGGTTCGGGGTTCATCTCGTCCCAGTACGTCGGCTTCTGAATTATAATTCACGGCAAGGCGTCCGTAACCAAAGAAGTCTTGGTCTTCTTTGATATATTTGTTGAAGCGTCCATCCATATTGACAAGGGAGCTGAAATCATCCTTCTCTCTTCTAACCGTGCCAGCCAAATCCACACTCCATGAAAAAGGCAAGGAGCTGTAAAATCTCTTAAACGCTACTACTCCTGTTCCTTGATCAACCAAGGTAGAATCACCTTGGCGAACAAAGGAATAGTTAGCGTCAATCCGCAGATCTTTTGCCGTACTTACTGCAACATCATAGTCGGTAACCGAGACATTTTGTCCGACAGCGATACCCCACATGAAAACTATAGCCAGAGATGTGGCTATTGCCACTGTTTTTTTCATTTTTTGATCCTCCTCTAAGTTAAGTCTAAATCGTTAACGTTTTCTGCTTCTACACGGCGTTTTTGTCGCCTTTAACTGATCACCCCTTTCACTGAGTGTCCGTTTCGTTTTGAGTTTTTCTATTGTCTTTCCTTTTCAGTGCTTCTTGACTCCACTGACTGTAGCCATTCCTTTAGCTTGCGGGCAGCAATTTCACGTCCGCCCAAACCGAAGGATAGGGCTGCTGCCACAGCGATGGTTCCGAACAGCAGACCAAAGGCTATATTGACGATCTCGTTCGCCAGTCCCATCTGCCTCAAAGCCATAGCCCCAGCCAGCACCAGGATAGAGACCCGAGCGGCCACGGCCAGCAACCCTGATTGTGCTGCACCGCTGGACTGCACAGTCTTGAAAGCAAGTTCCGCTAGGAGCAGTCCGATGGCAAAGATGATCAGCCCCAGTATCACTTGACCGGCAAAGACCGTGAACTGTGCCACCAAGTCGGCCAACAAAAAGAAACCCAAAAGACGAGACGCCTCGATGGTAGCGAAAAGCATGATCGCTACCAGAACTATATATCCGACTATTTCTGAGAGCGTTCGCTTTCCTTCGACAGGCTCTTTGCCCAGGCCCAGCCGCATCAGGAGGGTATTGAGGCCAACGCCAGTCAGAAGGTTAGTAGTCAGCCGAGCCACCAAGCGTCCCACCACGTAAGCGATCACCAGCAGGAGCCCAGCGGCAAAGATGCCAGGCAGGACCCCCAAGATGGTGTTGAGCATGTTGCTGGCTGGGGTAGTGATGGCTTCCAATTGCAGGATGTTGAGGGCCGCAATCACCACTGGGATGAGAATCAAGATGTAAAGCAGCAGGCCAATCAACCCGGATAGCCTCTGTTTGCCCAGGACCGAAGCCAATCCGACCTTTTCACTCAGTTGGTCAGTGCCAATGGCTGACAGCAGATTAGTTACAATTCGCTGGAGAATCCGAGCCACGAACCAACCGACAAACAGTATCAAGCCAGCAGCAAAAAGGTTGGGTAAAATCGTGAGAATCTTATCCAGCATATCCCTGACCGGCTCTAGCAAACCCTCCAAACCCAAAGCACCCAGCACTGCTGGCAGAAATAGCAGGAACACCAGCCAGTACACAGCCTCGGAGATCGATTTGGCCATAGGAATAGGCCGACCTTCATCTATGTCAGCTTGGCTGATAAGTCGCTCATCCAGCTTGGCGGCAGTCAACCCACGCGAGACCATGAATTTCAATACCCTGGCCACAATCCAGGCGATAAGCAACAACACCCCCGCACCGACCAATCGGGGAGCGTACTGAAACACCTCATTTAAGAGCCGGTTGAACGGCTCGGTGATCAGGGTAAGATCTAAAACCTGGAAGAAAGCCACCAACACCAAAAGCATTATCAGCCAAAACACTCCCCTCGCCACCCACCTTTTCGACTCAACGCCTTCAGGGGGTTCCTTTCCGGTGATCCAACGAGAGAGTCGGTCGTCCACCTTCGTGCGATGAAGCGCCCTACCAACGATTCCGGATACCACCAGGGCAACCAACCACCCAATGATCAGTATGGCTACAGCCCCGACAAGTTTGGGGATATTGGCCCCAAGTGACTGGGCAATTTGATCTAAGAAAACATCCATTATTCCACCTCCTTTGGTTAATTTTAAGTAAGTTGCTTAATAACCAAAAAATTCGGTTATTCCAACTTTTCACCTCCTTTCGTTAATGTTTCTAGACTATGCCTATAGCGGAGCATGCTCCACTGACATTACAGGACTATAGATCAGAGACGTCTCCGGTCTTCTATAGACTGTTATTTCTCGATTTTACAATGAATGATTAACCGATTTGAAAAGATGAATCGGTTAAGGTGTGCGGCAAAGAATGAACAAACCCCTTGTTATAAACCACTATGTTTCTTACCCTATCCCTCATTTCACCCTCCTTACCTAACCACAGTTCTCCAACTGTGGCCAAGTTCCCATTCCACCTTTCCAAAATTGGCGGACTAATATAATGCCCTTTTTAAATCTGTCAAGTACTTTTTTTGCTTTTTTTGATTTTTTTTTACCGGGTCAATTTTTCACTCAGGCCTGGTGCTCCGTAGCCCGCCAGTCTTCAGCCAGTCGTGATCAGAGGTAACTGAACCATGTGACTCTCCCTCGCACAAGGTTCTCTCCACCGCCTATGCTTACGATACTTCTTCTCGATATATGATCCCGTCTCCAATAGAATCTACCTCACCGACTCCGGTCAAACCTTTAGCCTCTCCTCTTCATTGAAATACTCCGTCATGTGGGTGAGATTGAAACCTCTATACTTAATCTTATGAAAATGGTCTGTCTTATCCTTTATCTTCTCCGTAAGTCAAGGTGGCGCACGTTTACCTCTACTCTAATGAATTGTCCCTCCGGCGCCTTAGCTTTCCCCGCGTGCCTTTATCCGATATACCTGCCTGTGACTTAATCCCAAAATCTCAGCCGCTTCTCTAACCTTAAGATATCCTTCCTGCACCTCAGCAATAACCTTGCATCTCTGCGCATCTTTCATCGTCAAGCTTAACAAACTCATCATCTCCTCTTGAGGAGGCGATTATAACCTGACATTTTCTATTTGTCCGAATCTGGATCCTGCGGACAAACCACTGACATTATTATATTGCGAAGACACAAAAAAATCCCGACTAAAAAGAGTCGGGATCATTCATAATCGGCAACGTACCAATATGTGATTAGCCCTCTAAATCAATTTTAAATCCAAAAGCCGCTTATCTAAAATGACTGCGTCGTGCTCAGAATCGAGTTTCACTCGCCACTTTTGAAGAGTGGCAGCTCCAATCACCAATTCTTCTGCCAACTCAGATGCCACCACCACTTCATCGAAAATGGTTCCGTCCTCCAAATGAAAATCGACATGAGTAACTTCTTTAACCTCCAAAGTGCCCTTCCCATCACCTAAGCTGAAGCTCCGGGGAGAGGGGAGTGGAAGCAAGTCTGGGATTTTCTCACCTATATCTCGTCTTATGAAAGAGACCGAAGCGCCACTATCAAAAAGAGCATCCACCGATGTTTTGCTACGATTACCTTCAATAGATATTTTTTTGTAAATCAGTCCCATCTTGAAATCAGCCTCTTAACTGGCAAAAAAAATTCCCGGCAGCGTTCTACTCTCC
>Ga0209427_10005616_pt1 | contig 14376 bp, 9 predicted proteins | sample DeeMarSWOR136_30_FD_187465 | JGI IMG/M metagenome (GOLD analysis project Ga0209427, IMG submission 187465) | Marine sediment microbial communities from White Oak River estuary, North Carolina - WOR-1-36_30 (SPAdes) (version 2) | ecosystem: Environmental > Aquatic > Marine > Intertidal zone >... | reverse complement strand
ATAGCCCAGTTACGTAAATTGTCCTATGATGAGGTGGTCAAGTGTAACAGGTGCGGTTTCTGTCTTCCCAATTGTCCCATATACAGGGTTCGCAGGGTGGAGTCGGCTTCACCTAGGGGCCGAAACGCGATCACCCGCGCAGTTATAGAGGAACGGTTGGCATGGAGCCCTGAAATTGAGAAATCCATTTTTACTTGTCTTGGCTGCGGGGCCTGCACAACGGCTTGCTTCCCATCGCTGAAGACCAGGGACCTGGTGTTTCAGGACCGAGAATGTCTTGTGGATGAAGGCCTCTATCCGAAGATAGCCGATCGTCTCTACAAATCTGTGGAGGAAAACCACAATATCACGGACGAAGATAATGAGGAACGCGACGACTGGCGCGAATTTCTAAAGGACGTGCCAGAACACGTGTTTGAAAAAGAGCGCGCCCAGGTCGTCTATTTTGTGGGATGTGTCGCCTCTTTCTTCCCCCTTGTCCAAAAAATACCGGTGACTATGGCTCAGATCATGGAAAGGGCCCAGGTGGACTTTACCATCCTGGGGGGCGAAGAGTGGTGCTGCGGTTATCCACTGATTGGTGCAGGCATGCGGGACAAGATCAATGCCCTTAAAGAACACAACCTGGAAAAGGTCAAAGAGCTGGGTGCCAAGAAAATCATTTTCACCTGTCCATCCTGCTATCACACCTGGAAGACCTTCTATCAAGCGGAAATGGAAATCCTTTCATCCAGCGAGCTTCTGGAACAACTCATTTTAGAGCAGAGGATTCCCCTCAAGGAGATCAATGCCACAGTCACCTATCACGACCCCTGCGATCTAGGGAGAAACAGTGGCATTTTTGAGTCCCCAAGAATGGTGCTCCAATCCATTCCAGGTATTCGGCTGGTGGAGTTGCCGAACAATCGCGAGCTGACCCATTGCTGTGGAGGTGGGGGAAATCTTGAAATGGTGGATCCCGATCTCTCCGCAAAAGTGGCCCAAATGAAGATCGATGAGATATTGGAGACAGGCGCCCATATGGTTGTCACGTCCTGTCAGCAATGCGTCCGGACCATAGCCACTCGAGTCCGCAGAGAAAAGATTGATCTGGCGGTGAAAGATCTCACTGAGCTGGTGGCTGAGGCCATGGAGCCATAGGTCGAACAAAAGTCATTCCCATCCAAAAATTCCAAATCTAAAATCGAAAATCAAAAATCGAAAATTCCATCACTCCAATCCTACATAAAGCGGCCTACCAGTACGTCATGGCATCTTCAAAGATCTGGGTGAGGTCCTCTTCGCCTACGGGTTTGGGCGAAAGCTTGATGACTCGGTGTTGGGGAAGGGTTCCTTGAACCAAATGGGGAATATCATCCCGGGTAAACCCTATGGCACTGAGGCCGTTGGGGATATTGAGGCGTTTCATGTAATAGATGACCTGTTCAGAAAGTATCTTGCCAGCATCTTCAGGCTTGGCCTTGGACACATCTGCGCCCAAGGCCTCTGCAGCCTGGAGGTGCCTTTCGGGACAGGCTGGAGCTGTAAAGCGAAATGCCGCCGGCGCGTTAAGCACCACCGCCATCCCGTGGGGGACAAGGGGATAGTCCACCGGGTAGTCGTCAGGTTTCCAATCCCGTACCATTCCAGAGACCGGATAGGACATGCCATGGGGAAGGGTCACCCCCGCATTCCCAAATCCCATCCCTGCAAAAGATGCGGCCAGCATCATCATGCCGCGGGCTTCCTCGTTCTCTGGATTTTCAACGGCCTCAATGAAATTCTTCGCCAGCATACGCATAGCCTGAATGGCCCAGATGTCACTAATGGGATTGGAACCTTGGTATGCGGGACGAAGGATCGGCCGTTCTGGTTTGGGGCGCTGGTTGAATGGCATGGCCGTATATGACTCAATGGCATGGGTGAGCACGTCTAAGCCCGTGGATGCAGCGACCATAGAGGGAAGGCTCTCTGTATTTTTCGGGTCCACGATGCCGAGGGTGGGCTTGAGTCTTCTGTGTGCTATGCCTGTCTTCGCATGCATCTCTACCAAATCAAAGATGGCTACCCCCGTGGTCTCGCTACCGGTTCCTGCCGTGGTGGGCACTGCAAACAGAGGCTTAAGAGCTCCCGGAACAGGCAGACCTTTGCCGATGGGCGGGTTCACATAGTCTAAGAACTCTTCGGGCGGATAGGTGGAATAGAGATTGGCTACTTTTGCGCTGTCTATGGTGGACCCCCCACCAACGGCCACAAATCCGTCAAAAGGTGCAGACTGGGCAAAGTTGATGGCTTCTTTAAAGGACGTATCTGTGGGTTCGACCCGGACTTGATCGAACAGGACATACTCGATCTTTTGTTTTGATAGGGATTCCAGGACGGTTTCCACCTGGGCCATCTTACTCAAAAAGGGGTCTGTCAGGACCATCACCCTTTTGACCCCCATATCGGCCAGATCCATGCCCACCTCAAGGGTCGTCCCTGGCCCGAAACGGATATTTGACGCGGCCATCTCGAATGCGTAATCGTATTCCATCCTCTCTCCTCCGTGAGAATTTGCTTGCGTTGAACTCAAAATGCCGGTAATCCCCTCTAATTAGAGCGGCATAAGAGATTCTACTAGAAAAGCGCTTGGAGCTTGACTCGCCGACTATAGGGAAAGGCAGATGGTGTGTCAAGGTACAAGGCTTTAGCGGCGGCGGGTGCCGACGGCGGGTCTGCGGTTAATAAGAGAGGAAGGAGAGGGCAATGATCGGAAAGACGATTGATGAGCTCAAGGTGGGTGATACGGCCGAATTCACCAAGACGGTCTCTGAGGCGGATATCTATATGTACGCAGGGGTGACCGGGGATGTTAACCCGGCCCATATCGACGAAGTCCATGCCAGCAAAACCTTTTTTAAGACACGAATTGCCCACGGTATGCTTCTGGCCGGTTTTATTTCCACAGTTGTGGGGAACAGGCTGCCCGGGTATGGAACCATTTATGTAAGGCAGGAAGTGAATTTCTTGTCTCCGGTTCGTATTGGCGACACGGTGACTGCACGGGCGGAGGTGGTGGAAGTGATTAAAGAAAAAAATCGGGTGAGGCTGAAGACCACTTGTACGAACCAGAATGGTGCGACGGTTGTGGACGGTGAAGCGTTGGTGAGCCCCCCAAAGGACCCCCATACCCTCGGCTGACGGAACTTGCGAGTGATGCCCAAGCCTTTAGGGCGGGGAGCTTCACTGATTGACCTGTTTATGCAGAGGACCTTGATAGCCCTGACTATCTCTCTTAACTTGACGAAAGGAGCTGTTCTATGAACGAGACAAGAGGCGTTATCGAAAGGACTCACCCAATGCTTTCCGGTCTTCCGGCGGCGGGGGCAAAGAAGGGCAAGGTTGTATCAGCAGAAGAAGCCGTTCGCGTTATCAGAGATGGCGACACGATCGCAACGGGTGGTTTTGTGGGGATCGGGTTTGCTGAGGAGATCGCCGTAGCCCTGGAAAAGCGGTTTTTGGAAACTGGAGAACCGAGAGACCTGACTCTAGTATACGCGGCCGGGCAGGGGGATGGTGCTGAAAAAGGCCTGAACCATTTGGGCCATGAGGGGCTTCTTAAAAGGGTCATAGGCGGACATTGGGGGTTGGCGCCAAAACTCCAAAAACTGGCTATGGATAATAAGATTGAGGCCTATAATCTTCCCCAGGGTGTCATCTCACACATGTACAGGGACATTGCGGCCCACAAGCCGCGGACCATCACGACCGTGGGACTTGGTACCTTTGTGGATCCGAGGCACGGCGGTGGGAAGATCAATGCCATGACCAAGAAAGATATTGTGGAACTGATCCATTTTGATGGTCAGGAGTACCTTGCCTACAAGACCCTGCCCATCAGTGTGGCCGTCGTTCGGGGGACCACAGCGGACACAGACGGCAATATCACCATGGAAAAAGAGGCGCTCACCCTGGAGTCTCTCGCTATCGCAACGGCGGCGCAGAATTCAGGTGGGTTCGTTATGGTGCAGGTGGAAAGGATTGCAGATCGTGGGACCTTAAACGCCAGGCAAGTTAAGATACCGGGTATCATGGTGGACTGTGTGGTTGTCAGCAAGCCTGAAAATCATTGGCAGACCTTTGTTGAGCCCTACAACCCAGCCTTCAGCAGTGAAGTGAAAGTTCCCATACAGTTCATTGAGCCCATGGCAATGAGTCCACGAAAGATCATTGCCAGAAGGGCCGCGTTTGAACTGAAGGCGAACAGCATTGTCAATTTGGGTATAGGGATGCCAGAAGGCATTGCCCATGTGGCCAATGAGGAGAAGATTCTGGACTATATTACCTTGACCGCCGAGCCTGGTGTCATAGGAGGCATACCTGCTGGCGGGCTCAATTTCGGGGCTGCCACCAATACAGAGGCTGTTATAGATCAGCCCTATCAGTTTGATTTTTATGACGGGGGTGGCTTGGATGTGGCGTTCCTAGGACTGGCACAGGCAGATAAAGAGGGAAACTTGAATGTGAGTAAATTCGGTCCTAAGCTGGCAGGTGCAGGCGGCTTTATTAACATCAGCCAGAATGCAAAGAAGGTCATCTTTGTGGGAAACTTCACTACGGCAGGATTTGAGGGATCAGTGGATGGGGGCAAACTGAGAATCGAAAGAGAAGGAAAAGTGAAGAAATTTTTGGACCAGGTGGAACATGTGACCTTCAGCGGGAAATATGCCCGAATGAAAAACCAGCCAGTCCTCTATGTCACGGAGCGCTGCGTCTTTTCACTCACCCAGGAGGGTATGGAGTTGATTGAAATAGCCCCTGGTGTGGACCTGCAGAAAGATATACTTCTTTTGATGGAATTCAAGCCCATCGTCAAAGATACCCCTCGCTTGATGGACAAAAGGATCTTCGGGGTCGACCCCATGGGTCTGAAAGATTACCTCCTGGCCCTGACGCTAGAAGAGCGCCTGACTTATGATCCGGAAGAGAACCTGTTTTTCGTCAATTTTGAGGGATTTTCTGTGAGTTCGAGTCAGGATGTTCAGGATGTGAAAGAGGCGGTGGAAAGGATCGTCGCCCCGTTAGGAAGGAAAGTTTACACCATAGTCAATTACGACAACTTCTCCATCCTGCCCGATATCATTGATGCATATACAGAGATGGTGAAGTACCTCGTTGACCATTATTATTCAGGGGTTTCCAGGTATACAACGAGTACCTTTCTGCGCATGAAACTGGGAGATGCCCTCAAAAAGCGAGATGTGGCTCCCTATATCTTTGAGAGTAGTGAAGAGGCGAAAAAGGCCCTTGGAAGGGCGTAAATAGTTCCTGCCAATAGGGGGCAAGCGTCGTATTGATTTGAAACAGGGTGTTATGATAACTAAATGGGAAATGAGGGAAGGAATCGAGCCATACTGGATTTTCTGTTGGAATAGTCTTGAGGGATTTTTTTTGAAAGTCATCCCAATTGGTGTTATAAACCCATTTTGGATTGAGGAATTGAGAGATTAGAGAATTCAGGCGTTGAGGAATATCCGGATTCAAAACCTCAGTATGCCTGCTAGGAAGGAGATAAGAATGGCGAAACTACTATGGCGGCCTTCGGAAGAGCGTATCAAGAACTCCAATATGTACAAGTTCATGAATATTATCAATGAGAAGTACAACAAAGACTTCACGGAATATACGCCCCTCTGGGAGTGGTCCACAGAGAATATTCCTGATTTCTGGGTATCCATGTGGGAATTCGCGGACATAAAGGCCTCACAGCCTTACAGTGAAGTAGTGGATGACTTGACCAAGATGCCGGGCGCAAAGTGGTTTTCAGGGGCCAAACTCAATTTTGCGGAAAACCTCCTTCGCTACCGAGATGATCAAGTGGCTCTCATTTTTAAAGGAGAGGCTCGGGATTCCACTAAGATGACCTATGCCGAGCTTTATGATGAGGTGGCCCGTGTTGCCAAGTCTTTAAAAGGGCTAGGGGTTCAGGCCGGGGATCGCGTGGCAGGCTTTATGCCCAACATGCCCCAGACCATCATTGCCATGTTGGCGGCCACGAGTCTGGGTGCGAGCTGGTCTTCTTGCTCGCCGGATTTTGGCATCAAGGGTGTGCTGGATCGATTTGGCCAGATTCAGCCTAAGGTGCTATTCACGGCAAATGGATATTCCTTCAAGGAAAAGACATTCGATTCCCTTGGGCGTGTCGCCGATATCCTGAAGGAACTTCCTACCACCGAAAAAGTGGTGGTCGTTCCGTACACAGAGCCGGACCCAGATATCAGTGGTATCCCCAATGCTGTCCATTACCGAGATTTCAAATCCCCTGAATCCAATTTGGAGATTGAATTCGAGCAGCTGCCCTTTGAGCATCCCCTTTACATCATGTACTCTTCCGGCACCACCGGCCTTCCCAAGTGCATGGTGCAGAGTGCGGGCGGCATATTGATCCACCATATGAAAGAGCTCATGCTTCATTCGGATTTGAAACGAGAGGACACCATCTTTTATTTCACCACATGCGGATGGATGATGTGGAACTGGTTGACCAGCTCTTTGGCCGTAGGCGCCACACTGGTTCTTTATGATGGTTTTCCGTTCCACCCTGATGCCGGGGCACTCTGGAAGATGGCACAGGATGAACGAATCACCCTTTTCGGAACAAGTGCCGGATACATTGCGGCCCTCATGAATTCCGGCGTAAAGCCACGCGAAACTTATGACCTTACTCCTTTGAGGACTGTCCTTTCAACGGGCTCACCACTTTCCGTGGAAGGGTTTGAATTTATTTACAGGGAAGTCAAGGAGGACCTCCAACTGGCCTCCATCTCCGGGGGTACAGACATTAATGGTTGTTTTGCCCTGGGAAATCCCATGGGACCGGTGTACGCAGGCGAATTGCAGTGCAGGCCCCTGGGGATGAAGGTGTATGCCTTTGACGACAACGGAAAACCCGTCATCAATCAGCAGGGCGAACTGGTCTGCACAACCCCCTTTCCTTCCATGCCTATCTATTTCTGGGACGATCCTGATGGACAGAAATACCACTCCGCCTATTTTGATGTGTACCCCAATGTCTGGCGGCATGGGGACTTTATCGAAATTAATGAACGGGGTGGCATAGTCATTTCTGGAAGATCGGATGCGACCCTCAATCCTGGAGGTGTGCGAATCGGGACAGCCGACATTTACCGCCAGATTGAGCAGATGGAAGAGATCGAAGACAGCATCGTTATCGGACAGCCATGGAAGAACGACGTGCGTGTCATCCTCTTTGTGAAGACGGCCGAAGGTCATGAGTTGAATGATGAACTCAAGAACAAGATCAAGAATATCCTCCGGACCAATGCCTCTCCCAGACATGTGCCTTCAAAGATCATTGCGGTGCCGGATGTTCCCTATACCCTCAATATGAAAAAGGTGGAGTTGGCTGTAAGGAAGGTGGTTATGGGCCAGGAAGTGCTCAACAAGGATGCATTGAAGAACCCTGAATCGCTGGATTACTACGAGAACATAAAAGAACTTCAGGAGGATTAACAAAATCCGTTCCCCTTACCTCCCTGATCTGTGTGGGAGAAGAGTAAAGGATTTTGTAAAATGCGACTCTGTCGCCAAAATAGATGCTTGGGGCGGGTAAGAAACCCGCCCTGACTCGTTTGGACCCAAAACATATAAAGATGAAGGAAGTGCAAAAGATAAAAGACCTGCCAGCCATCTTGTTCCCCCACACGCATCTGTCCGAGTCTATGCTGAAGAAGATACTCTCTTTTTTCGGACCGATCACCATATTTCGGCCATGGTTCATGGATCGCCCTACTCTGAATTCGATCGCGGACCAAGCAAACGCCATTCAGGTTAAGCATCCCCCGAGCAACCTGAAGCCAGGAGAGGACTTCATGAGCCGCCTCTCAGAATATCGTCACTGGATTGAGTACAATCGGGACAGGGGCTACACAGAGTTTTTGCAGGCCAGCCAGGAGAACAATCTCACCGAGAACACCACGTGGGAGATCCGTCAGATGATTCGACGGGAGGGACGACAAAATTCGGCGCCTCAGGAGAATCCGGCGCTGAAGTGGCATCTCATCCTACATTTGGCCCAAGACGTGGAAGATCAGAAACTGGAGGCGGACAAGGCACTGAAGGCCCTGAAGGAGAAGGATGTCCCTCTAAAAGGGATTGTGGAAGAATCGGGTGAAATGGATAATCTGTTGGAGGATCTCCCGCCCTTTGAATCAGAACCCATCTGGGGTGAATATCGTTTAAGACAGATCCTTAAGGCCTGGTTTGCCCTTTTTGAGGGATACCTGAACGAGAATCATTTGCTGGTCACACCCAGTCCCCATGTTATGGCCTATGTCACTGACCTGTGGAAGGAAACTCAAATTGAAGAGCAGGGAGAAGGCTTCACATCTATCTGTTTCAAGTTCCCTGATCTGTCGCACCGCTCCTTGAAGGATCTCGCTGAAATAAAAAAGACGCATTTGAACGACGACAAAATCAGAAAACTGAAGGCCTTGATTCTGGGTCTGGGTAAAAACGCCCACACCCATTTACCCAGACTGGAAGCGCTGGCGAAAGAGGTTGAAACGTCTTGCCCGTGGGAAATATCCCAAGGAGTGCTCGACATTATGGTCACATATCTCGCCCCCGTCACTGAGCGAGATCAGGGTCTCATGGATACGATCCTAAAGGGCCTGGAGAACAGGACGCTTGTTTTAGTGGAGGATAAATCAGAGCATGAATGAGGAGAAATCAAGAACAGCAATGCTAGAAGGTGAGGGGTGGACCAAACAATTTGTGGCCTGTGAGCCCCGCTTGACCGAAGCTGTGGAGATGTACAGGGAGGCGGGCTTTGAGGTTCATCTTGAACCCCTCCCCAAAGAACCAGAATGTGATAAGTGTGCTGGGGAGGAGGGGGGAGATGCATGTCGCATCTGCTTTGAGGGTTTTGAGGACCAGTACAAGATCATATTCACGAGGCCAAAGGAAGGTGAAGCAGAATCCGAGGATGAGCTTTTCAAAGACAGTGTAGATAATCTGACTGATGACTGTTCCTTGTAATCAATGGAGGGCGGGAACCTTTACATTTTTGGCTTTGTCTTCATAGCGATGGCCGCAGGCGGATTTACCAAGGGTGTGGTGGGCATTGGTCTCCCTCTAACGGCCGTTTCGATCATGTCCTTCCTCATAGGCCCGCCTGTTCCTGTGATCCTTATGCCCATACCCATTCTGCTTACCAATTGCTGGCAGGCATTTTCCGGGGGCTATCTGATTCTTAGTCTTCAGCGGTTCTGGCCTACGTTGATCTGTATACCGTTAGGAACGGTTCTCGGGGTCAAAGTACTTGCAGAGGCTGATAAGGGATTGCTGAGCTTCCTCCTGGGCTGCAGCATCTTAGTTTTCACCCTGTTCGCACAGTGGAGATTGGATTGGCGTCTGTCTCCTAGGATCGAGCCTTATGCCCGTCCTTTGGTGGGCCTCGTAGCTGGCTTTGTCGGCGGCATGTCAAGTTTCTTTGGACCTCCCTTGACGATGTTTTTGGTTTCACTCGGTCTGCCCAAGGACCATTTCGTTGAGACGATAGGCTTGTGCTTCCTCGTGGGGATCATCTCGATGATTTTCTCCCTTGCGTTCTACAAGGTCTTCGGTCCGTTGGATCTCATTTGGTCTGCGGTCGCGGCCGTACCCGCATTCGGTGGACTGATGATAGGGCAGTGGTTGCGCAGTCACATTCCAGAGGCTAAATTCCGCCGCATTCTTCTCCTGGTATTCCTGCTGAGTGGGCTTAACCTGATTCGCCAGGCAATCCTGTAGAGAAGACAAAGGGGTCAGGGCTACACGGTTGAGTCTGGTGTATGAATCGTGTAGGGCTGACCCCTATTCGTTGCAAGACAAAGAGTTAATAGGATTTCGAGCGATGTGAAAGTGCGCGACAGATCGCTAAAATCCAGAAGCTCTTTTTCTGCGAAGTGCTCTACAATTCAAGCAAGGAGTCTTCGGAGCCAAAGTTGTTCGGTACGTAGGCATCCGCAGACCAGTCATTTTCCCAGCGCTTGCCATCCAGCAAATACTTGAATCGGTAACTCTGCCCCGCTGTCAGAGATACGGTAACGCTAAAACCGCCGTCCTTTCGCTGCTTCATGGGATGGGCCTTAGTTTTCCATTTGTTGAATTCCCCGCAGAGGGCGACTCTTTTTGCACCCACTTCAGGGGGTAAGTCGAAAGTCACCCGGCATTTGCGTCTGGTTGGTGAGAAGTTTTTCTTAAGCATGGCCATTACCCCTTTCCCTAGGCTTTGAGGCACAGAAATAAACTATACCAGAATATGTTGCGTGTCAAGCAAGAAATTACACTATATATTGTGCCAGATCTCATTCATCTTTTTCAAGCCAGAGCCACATTCCTAGGGATCGGTTAGGTTTTCGACACGCTGACGATTACAAAGGCTGTCTTACCCGATCCGGCCTGCCTGCAGAGTAAGCCTGAGACGCACCGTACTCGTTCCTCTCATATTCAAGGTGAACCGTCACCGTTCGATTGAGTGCGCGGCCCTCAGGCAGACTATTATCATAAAGAGGGTCGTGGGGGCCTGCGCCGGCGTAAGTGACTTTGTCACCAGCCGTCATCCCGCCGGACAAAACCAGATCGTAAATGGCCTTTGCCCGCCTCTCGGAGAGCCACAAGTTGTAATCAATTTCGCCTATGTTATCTGTATGTCCAACGACTTTCACTTCCGCTGCTGGAAACTCCTTCATCCTTTCAACAATCCGGTCGACGATGGCCTTATTCCGTTCCTTGATGACTGAGCTGTTAAAGTCAAAAAGTATCAGTGCGTATTTTTCAAGGACTTTGTAGCCCATTTTTTGTGCGACACGCTCTTCCCTCTTCACAAACTTGACAGAAGATATTGCAGCGGCTTCATCCCTGTAAATCTGGCCCTCTTCATCTGTGACTTCAATGCCTAAAGCAATCTCCTTGAAAGAGCGAACCCTTCGAAGGCCGATATCGTCAAGATTAAAGGTATAAATAGGTTTCAGGTCTCCTTCCCCTTCTAAAGACCGAATGAGGGTTCCGTCACCTTTTAACTCTATTTTCCATTTTTTTATGCCATAGCCACTCTGGATTTTCGGGGAGATTCGAAATTCTTTCGCCTCACTCATTTCCTCCACATAGGTGCTTTTAATGGGTTCCAGTATCTCCGGAAAATCAGAATGGATCTCTACGCGTTGATTCTCCAGCCTCCCTTCCAGTAATCTGTTTGTTGTTGCAGCAACAGGTAAGTTGCGTGCCTCCACTTTCATCCTTGATGGGTCTATTCCCCAGATATATCTGAAATAGGCCCGAACGGCTTCAGCACGGCCCCGTGAAAGATCGATTCGACCTTGCTCCATTCCATAGTTTGAGTTACAGCCGACAATTTTTACTTGGGCCTCAGGAAACTCAACAAGGCGCTTCCCTATAATGTTGAGAGTGTCGTAGTATTTTTCTAATGTGCCCCTTAAATTCGTTTCTGAAAAGGTCGTCGTGTCGCCCTGATTGGCGAAAAGATGGTACAATTCAGGAATATCACTCTTGCCTGTTTCGAAAAATACATAGTTCAGCATGGGCGAGGTATCAATCGTGGTCAACTCCTCAACGCTCAGCACATCCGGTTCCATAGCCACTGTCCCTTCTGGAGGATCGAAGAATTTGTAGGTGATCAGGTAGCGGTGAAGCAAGTTGGTGGAAAAAGATTGGAAAATGGGTAGAAAATTTGTCGCTGAAGTTGCTTTCCAAATTTGGCCATTATGAGTCTCGGCAAAGGATTTGAGAAAAGGATCCATCAATACCCTCGGCATATAGTCCACGGCGTAGGCTTCAAAATTCTTTATGCCCTCTGCTGCAGATTCAACGACGGACTTCTTGAAGTGGCTATTGAGATCCTCACCATCAGACAAAACTAATAAGAATTTGTTGGTTTTCACAGGCATATTACGTATGAGATCGATTCCGGCAAGCATGGCTTCGCGTAAATAGGTGCCACCGGTTAATCCGCGTTTGAAACTATAGGTTATGAACTTTTTCAATTCCGGGATACTTTTGGAATGAAAAGTCTTGGCGTGCAACCAACGCTCACCCACTTTCAAGCCGGGATTATCATCAAAAACGACCACGTGGACATTGTCTATGGGCCGCACGAGGTTAAAAAACGCTTCCAGCGCTGAAATAAGCGGCTCTATCGCTCCACGTTCCTTCATGGATAAGGAATTGTCCACAACAAGGACAATGTTTAGGCTTACCTTTTCAGTCGCTTCCAGGGATTCAAAAGAGAGGATTTTCGCCTTCTTTCCGTTTTTCTCAATAACAAAATGTTCTGGCTTCAGACCCCGGACAGGATTATTTTCGGCGTCCAAGGCTGATACCATAACCATATTCACACCTGTGACCTGATAGGTGAGTCTAGCCTTATTGCCTCGCATCAAGACCTGCAGGTCTTGGTCGGCATAGCCGTTGGGGAAATAAAGACCGTATATCAGGACGAATACTAAGTAAAATGTTGCCTTCTTCATTTGTTGCCTCCCATTTTTCTTAAAACAATGCCTTTACAAATTCATCATTAAGCAGCAAAAATCGTGCAAATTTGGTCTATGTCACAGTTTTTCCCTTTTTTCTTTTAAATTAAATAAGTTAGCTTTTATTGCGCCATGAAACAGGTCACGTTTCCTGTATATTTAAAGTTTCTCATTGTCTTAAAAACATCACGTTTGACTTAGAAAATTGAGATGAAAAGCTGGACTTGACCCCTCGTCCCAATAATAGGGCCAATCATGGCTTTGAGCAGCTTTGGCGAGGGCATCCCACACATAAGAAAGCGCCTATGAGACACGCAGAGGGGTGGCTTCCCGATGCGGGACTGAATGGGTAGGTGAGGGATGGCGAAAGGGCCAGATAACTAGGCTTGGGCTATGCCCATGGCATGGAAGAAGGGGTCGACGGACTCATCCCTTGGTTGCTTTAGCGGTGAGGTTATGTTTTTTCATCAGGCTGTAGAAGTTGGGTCTTTTCATGCCGACCTTTTCAGCGGCATGTGTAATGTTTCCATCGCATGATTTGAGGGCCCTAAGGAGGAAGGCCTTTTGTACCTGCCCAAAATAGCCCTCAAGGAGATTCTTTTTTACTCTATTGAGCTCGTCAACGGTTTCTGGTACGGAAACCCCGTCCCAAGATCGCTTCATGGGCAGGTGATCCAGAAGATCGAGCGAGTCCATGGTGCTGCCATCGCACATAATGACCAACCTTTCAACCACATTCTTGAGCTGTCTGACATTTCCCGGCCAGAGGTAGTTTACAAGGGTCTCCAGTGCATCGTCTGAAAAGCCGGAAATCCGTTTCCCCGTCTTTCGGCAGAAGCGCCTCAGAAAGTAGTAGAGGAGTCCGGGTATATCATCCTTTCGCTCACGTAGGGGGGGAAGGTAGATGGGGAACACGTTTAAGCGATAGAAAAGATCTTCCCTGAAGCTTCCCTCTTCCACCAGGGCCTTCAGGTCCTTATTGGTTGCGGCGATGATCCTGACATCCGTCTTCCTGAATTGACTGGCGCCCACAGGTTTGTATTCGCCCATCTCGAGTACCCTTAAGAGTTTTCCTTGTATCTCCATACTCAAGTTCGTCACATCATCCATGAACAGCGTTCCACTGTGTGCCACCTCAAAGATGCCAGCCTTTTTTTCAATGGCACCGGTAAAGGCTCCCTTTACATGTCCGAATAGTTCACTTTCCAATAGGGTCGGGGATAGGGTATTGCAGTCCACGGCTATGAACTGGCGTGTAGCCCTGAGGCTGTGAGCATATATGGCTCTGGCAAAGAGTTCCTTTCCTGTTCCGCTCTCCCCGTAAATGACTACCGTTGTATCCGTTGGGGCGACTTTCTCAATCTGACGGAATACTTGGAGGATCCTTTGGTTTTTTCCGACGATGTTGCTAAAGCTAAACCGGTCGAGGAGCTCCTTGCGGAGAGAGATGTTTTCTTCAACCAAGCTCTTTTTTTCAATGGCCTTCTGCACCATGAGTACCAGTTCATCATCTGTGAAAGGTTTGGAGAGGTAATCGAAGGCCCCCAGTTTCATGGCCTCCACGGCATTTTGGACCGTGGAATAGCCGGTCATGACAATGACATACACATTAGACTTCTTCTCCTGAACCGTCCTGAGGATATCCATTCCGTCAATGTCGGGCAACTTCATGTCCAGCAAGACCACGTCACATGTGCCGTCCAGGATGGCCTCAAGCCCTGCCTTTCCAGTCATACAGATGCTCACATCATAATCTTTTTCCTCCAATGCCATGCGACACCCGTCACAAATGACGCTTTCATCGTCTATGACCAGGATATTAGGGGGTTGCATTTCGACCACCTCTGGTTCCCTTGGTAAGGGA
>Ga0209427_10005615_pt1 | contig 14377 bp, 13 predicted proteins | sample DeeMarSWOR136_30_FD_187465 | JGI IMG/M metagenome (GOLD analysis project Ga0209427, IMG submission 187465) | Marine sediment microbial communities from White Oak River estuary, North Carolina - WOR-1-36_30 (SPAdes) (version 2) | ecosystem: Environmental > Aquatic > Marine > Intertidal zone >... | reverse complement strand
GTTTTACTTTGAGAACTTGATAATTGCCGGTCAGGCATCTTTTCACCCTTAAGAGGCAGAAATCAACTCAGCCTCTAAATTATCGAATTTGGCAATCCTACTCAGGAAGCGCAGCTTAATTTGTCCTAAAGGACCGTTGCGGTGTTTGGCTATGTGAATCTCGGCGATGCCGCGAGGATAAGGTTCCTTTTCGATATCATGCATCTTGCTCCAGTCTTCGGCAGAAAAATACATTTCATCTCGATAAATGAAAAGAACGACATCAGCATCTTGCTCAATACTGCCACTTTCGCGCAGGTCAGCAAGCTGAGGTACATGGGAGGCTCGCCATTCTACGGCCCGGCTGAGCTGGGATACTGTTAGTATAGGCACATTTAGCTCCCTAGCCAGGGTTTTTAAGGCACGTGTTATCTTGCTAATTTCCTGGACTCGGGTTTCATTCTTGCCATCGCCTTGTATCAGTTGCAGATAATCGATAATAATCAGGTCAATGTTGCGTTCGAAGTGAAGGCGCCGTACCTTACTTCTTATATCCAAAGCGCGAAGTTGAGGCGAATCATCAATATAAATAGGCGCCTCGGCTAAGACACCACTAGCTTCCATAATTCTTACCTCATCCTGCTCACTGAAGTGTCCACGACGAACCTTTGTAGAATTCACGCCAGATTCGCTAGCTAGAAGCCTTTGTACTACTGCTTCTCGGGCCATTTCTAAGCTGCATAAAGCAACGCAAGCTTTTTGGTTAATAGCGGCATTTCTAGCAATATTCAAGGCCAGGCTCGTTTTACCCAAGCTAGGCCTGGCAGCTAAAACAACTAAGTCAGATTTCTGTAATCCTCCCAAAAAATCATCTAGGGCAGTAAAACCAGTCAGAATATAAGGTATTTCGCCTTCACGAGTTGCAGTAGGTGGCCCAGCTCCCTCAAAGTATTGACCTAAGGCATCCCGAATGGGGACAAAATCCCGGGGTTCCCGCCTCATCCGCACCTGAAATAGAATATCTTCAGCTTTATTAAGGCTAGCTTCAACATCTGGGCTGGCTTCATAGCCAAGGGCTTCGATTTGCCCAGCGGCGGTAATCAGTCGCCGCATTATTGCTGTATTGGATACTATTTGAGCATAGTATTCAACATGGAGCGATGTGGGCACATTGCCTATTAAATGGCTTAAGAAGGCAGCACCACCAATTTGCTCTAGCTTGTCTTGACGCATTAGCTCATGGGCCACTGTAATCTGGTTCATGACTTCATTGCGTTGATAAAGAGCGAAACAAGCTTGGTAGATTACCCGATTTGTTTCTGAGAAAAAATCCTCGGGCTTGAGAGAAGTGGCAATTTTCAATATGGCCTCAGGGTCAATAAGCAGCGACCCGATTACTGCCTCCTCGGCTTCAATATCATGGGGTGGTAGTCTTTCTTCCGCCATGCCTAATCTTTCCCCTCTTCTTTCTCTTTGTCTTTTTCTTTCTTCTTCTCTGACCTCTTTTCTAACTTCTTCCCTGCCTTTTTCTCTGCCTTCTTCTCTGCTTTTCTCTCTACCTTTTTCTCTGCTTTTCTCTCTGTTTTCTTCGCTGCCTTTTTCTCTGCCTCTTTCCCTTCTTCTTTCTCTTCCTGGATAACCACTATAATTTGCGGATTAAGGTCGCTGGCTAAGTTGACGGCTACTTCATAGCTGCCTGTTTTGCGTAAAGATTTCGCCATATCTATCTTCTTTTTATCAATGACAAAACTTATGACCCGACTTAATTCTTCAGCTACGTTAGCAGCGGTAATAGAGCCAAACAAGCGTTCTCCGGTACCCATGCGAGCTTTAAAACGAATTTCCCTTCCCTCAATTTGCTGAGCCAGTTCAACTAATTTATCACGGTCAATACCTTCCTCAAGCTCCTCCTTCTCTAGCCTAGACTCTACCTCCCTAATGATCGTGGGGGTGGCTACCAAAGCTAAACCTCGAGGCAAAAGGAAATTCCTGGCATAACCTTTGTTTACCTCCTTTATCTCCCCAGCCTTTCCCTTTCCGGGTAAGTCTTCTAGCAAAACAACCTTCATATAATTCCTCCCCAGTACACAGTGCTCTGAGTGTTGAGTTATAATGACAGAAATCTCTCTGCTGATATGGCAGCAGTAGCGCCATCTCCAGCAGCAGTTATCGCCTGCCTGGCTGAATTATGACGGATATCTCCAGCAGCAAATATTCCCGGGATCTTTGTTTCCATGAGTTCATTGGTGATTATGTAGCCCCCTTCGTCTAAAGATAACAATGCCCTCCACTGAGTACTATTGGGTTCCGAGCCTATAGCCACAAAAACACCAGCCAGCTCTAATGTTGATATTTTAGCATTTTTAGTGCTTTTTATCACGAGTTGCTTAACTATGCCATCACCTTCAATTTGAGTTACTACAGTATCCCAAATAAATTCTATTTTTGGTTCTCTCATAGCTCTTTCCTGAAATATCTTACCAGCTCGAAGCTGGCTGCGACGGTGAATAACCTTAACCGAGGAAGCAAACTTGCTCAAGTAAAGAGCCTCAGTGATGGCTGCATCGCCACCACCTATTACAGCCACCATTTTACCTTTGAATAAAGGCCCATCACAGGTAGCACAATATGAAACTCCCTTACCCACAAATTTATCTTCCCCAGGCACGCCTAGTTTGCGGAATTGCGAGCCAGAGGCAATAATAATCGCCTCAGCCATAAAATTGCCTTCACTAGTATTGACCAGATTATGCCTCGCGCTGGGCATTGCTTTGGTAACCTCGGCAAGCAAGGTTTTTAACCCATAGCTGGTGGCCTGTGCATAGATAAGTTGTCCTAACTCAATACCAGAAATACCCTTGGGAAAACCAGGGTAATTCTCCACTCGCTCAGCGTTGGTTATCTGCCCACCAATTACCCCCTTTTCAACAAGCAAAGTACTAAGCCTCGAACGGGCACAATATAGCCCGGCAGCAAGTCCTGCCGGTCCACTACCAATGATGACTACTTGATAATTTTCTTTGGGATCGCTTCGTTTCACTCGCAATGACATGACTCTAACCTATAGCAACTCATCCCACAAATCACAGCGCCATCCACCTAGCCAGAACCTTGCCCTCCATAGAGATTTGAGCAATCTCGCACAACTTGGGACAGTCTTTATACTAATTAATTATACCATCGACTTTTATCTTTCGGTTGGGAATACCTGCCCTAACCATTGTTGAATTCCTGCTTAATCCTATCAAGCATTCCTGGCTGGAGGATATCAACCATAGTCATAGCCATTGCCTTAGCTGCATCCATTATGCCTTGCTGTCCCGCTTGCGAGGCGGCTGCTGCGGCAAACTCAGGTGTATGTATCAATACCGTAAAGGGAGCAATAGCTATTGTAGGATGTATGCTTGGCACCACTTGACTGACATTTCCCATATCTGTGCTGCCCAGTCCAAAACGAGGGTCAAAGGCTTCGACATGTCGTCCTAGCGATTCTAGATTTTGTTTAAATAGCCCGGCTAAAGTCATATTGTTTTTCATTGGAGAATATGTCTTCTCTCCCCAGCGATATTCTAACCTTGCCCCACTCGCTATAGATGCCCCTGTAAAACAGTTCGAAACCTTATCCTTTAATTCATCAAGATAGTCATTATTCAGAGCACGTATAAACAAAGTTGCTGCGCTATGGGCAGGAACTATGTTGGGGGCTTCACCTCCATCGGTGATTATGCCATGGATGCGCGCCTCTGCCTTTATGTGCTGACGCAGCGAATTTATCGAGGTGAAAGCTAAAATCATAGCGTCAAGTGCGTTTATACCCCTGTGAGGTTGGGCAGCAGCGTGGGCTGCCTGGCCAAAAAATTCCACCTCCAATTGACTACAGGCAAGCGCCTGCATGGTTACCATGTTCAGGACATTAGGATGTACCATCATAGCCACGTCTATTTTTTTGAAGGTACCTGCTTTCACCATATCTATCTTGCCCCCGAAGCCTTCCTCCGCAGGGGTGCCTAGAACCACAATGCTGCCCCCTAACTGGTCAATAATAGACTTACTAGCAACACCAGCCCCGACTGCCGAAGCAGCTATTATATTATGTCCACAGCCATGCCCTATTTTGGGTAAAGCATCATATTCGGCAAGGAAGGCAATTCTCGGACTCCCCTGGCCGTATGTTGCTCGAAAAGCTGTAGCCAAGCCAGCAATGCCTCGTTTTACATAAAATTCATTGTCTTCAAGATAACTAGTAAGCCAAGCTGACGCCTTCTCTTCCTTGAATCCCAACTCAGGGTTATCATGAATATTCAGGCTTAATTGAATGAGCTGCTCCCTTTGTAATTCGACGCTATCTTTTATCCTTAGCTTTAGTTTTTCTATCTTCAAGGTTATTTAGCACTCCCTTCTGTCATTCTAAGCGAAGAATCTATTTCCGCTGATTGCGACAGAATAATCGTTTTCTATTTATAAAAGTTGAACCTCTTACAAATAATTATTATACTTTGTGTTTAATTTAAATTTCTAGGCCGTGACAGATGGAAAGAGAACCTTTGAAAGCTTTGATAAACGTAACTCAGTTACTGAAAGAGCCCATTGGCTCCAGCCAAAGCCATGATATACGCGGAATGATTGGTGAAGATGTTCAAGGTTTTGTAGAAGGAATGGCAAAGATGACTCATATCAATCGGGGAGTTTTAGTTCAGTGCACGTTAACTGCCGAGGTAAGACTCACGTGTAGCCGCTGCCTTGATACGTTCCTATGCCCTATAAACTACACGGCTGAAGAAGAATTTTTACAGATATCAAATGTATCTGACGATTTAGCACTCACTTCGCCGGAACAATCGGAAGAGTTCACTATTGATAATAGGAATATACTTGACCTGAGCGAGTTAATACGGCAATATACCTTGCTAAATTTGCCCATGAAACCCCTGTGTCGACCTGACTGCTCAGGAATGAAGGAGGCGAATTCACATGGCACTACCTAAGAAAAAATGCCCGAAAGCGCGCCAGGGGAAAAGGCGCAGCCACCTTAAACTAACTCTGCCTGCCATGGATGTGTGCCCACATTGCCACAGTCCTAAATTATCTCACCGCGTTTGCCCTAACTGTGGCTGGTACAATGATAGAGAGTCAATTGAAGTCAAGCCCGCTAAAAAATAAACTAGCATGGTTGAATCATCCAAGGTAGCTTATGTTTTCCCAGGTCAGGGCTCACAAAGCACCGGTATGGGATGGGACCTGTATAACAGCTATCCTTCAGCAAAGGAAGTCTTTGATGAAGCTGACGCTTCTTTAGGTTTTCCCCTCTCACATTTATGCTTTGAAGGTCCGGATGAGGAATTGACAAAGACTCATAACGTCCAGCCAGCGATACTAGTTGTCAGCATTGCCTGCCTTAAGGCGCTTGAGGAGGCAACCATAGCTAATTTCCCTTCTCCTACTTTTGCTGCCGGACATAGTTTGGGGGAATATACTGCTCTGGTCACTGCTGGTGTGCTTAGCTTGGCTGATGCTGTTTTGCTTGTCAGAGAAAGAGGGAGATTAATGTATGAAGCCGGGCTAAAAAATCCCGGGAGCATGCTCGCGGTAATAGGACTTGATGAAGAAACAGTTAAAGGTATAAGCCGCGATAGTGGAACCGAAATCTCTAACTTGAATTGTCCCGGACAGATCGTAGTCAGCGGGGCTATTGAAGCTTTAACCAAAGCCAATGAACTAGCCAAGGCAAGAGGTGCGCGCGTCCTTATCCCGCTAAAGGTTAGCGGGGCTTTCCATTCTGCTTTGATGGAGCCAATCATAGCTGAATTCAGTAAAATCATCTCAGGCTTTGAGTTCCATCCCCCAGTCGTCCCCATAATATCCAATGTGACTGCTCGGCCGCTAATCGACATTGATCAGATAGAAGAAGAACTGGTGAAGCAGCTTCGTACTTGTATCCAATGGCAACGATCAGTGGAATATATGATACACAATGGGGTCACCACGTTTTGCGAGATAGGTCCCGGGAGAGTACTAAGCGGTTTAATCAGGCGAATCAATTCAGAACTCCAAACTTTCAATCTATCGGGAATTGAGGATATAGCACAGCTAGCAGGTAAAGAGGGGCCAACTAACTAGTACCGCACGAAAACCGAAGTCCTTCAGGAGTGGATAAATAATGGCTGGCATCAGGCGACAGGCAAGAATCGCCGCCCTACAAACACTTTATGAGCTTGATTGCACGAACCATAAGGTGAAGGAAGCTATAGCTCGCTTAAGAGCAGGGGAAACATTGGCTAAAGAAGCACTTAGCTTCAGCGAGGAGCTTGTGAAAGGAGTATTCCAGAATAAATCTGAACTTGATGCTCTCATTAAGAAGTTTGCCCCAGCCTTTCCCATCGAACAGATGTCTATCATTGACAGGAATGTTTTGCGCCTGGCTATTTTCGAAATTTTATTTAGTGATAAGATTCCCTTCAAGGTAGCTATAAATGAGGCTATAGAGTTAGCCAAAGAATTCGGAAGCGATTCTTCCCCCCGATTAATCAACGGAGTATTGGGTTCAATGACAACTGAACGTAGCTCAAAACAATAAGGCTTCCCTAAGGGACATGAGAGCCTTAGCTGGTCTCTTGTAGCTTCTTAATCCGGGTAACGATCCACAAAAGATAAATTTTCTTGACAATATAGTCAATGCAGTGTAAAATTATTATACAATGAGTAACCTGGAGATTCAACAAACACAATCCCTGCAGGCACGCCAAGAGTTCAAATTGCTCGTCCGACTAGAACAGGCTAGTTTGCTGGAGATGCCCGAAGAAGAGTTCAACAAGCTGATCATCGAGGCAGAAGGCAACCCCTTGTTTAGAACGTTATATCGGAAAGAGAGAATAATTCGTTATCAGAGATATCCCAAGACGGATATTTCTCCTCACTTCTATCAGCTTAATGAAGAAATTGCCACCGGCGGCACAGGTACTCTTGATATCGAATCCCTTTTATCTGACAAGGCGGCTATAGTACGTCAGATACAAAAGATGGGGCTAGAGAATTTCAAGCGCTATTTCTTATATCCTGAACCCGGGGTAAGCGTAGAAGAAGTCGCTGAAGAGTGCAATTTGGAGCTTGCAGAAGTTAAGAAGATAAACAGCCTCATTAACGAATTCTCCATTATGAGCGAGTTTTACCACCCCTCTGCTCTCAGTTCGGGACATGGAATTTACTACTCCAAAGTCGCTTCGATAGAAAGGGGGCCAGAGGGATTTGTCATCGGCTATCTCTCACCCTCTTATGCTCGGGGAAGATACTCGATTGATTACGGGAGATTTGAGGAATTAAAAGGGAATGGGGCTTTCAGTGCCGCTGAGGCGAAGGAGATAAGGCAGCTATTTAAGCGGCTAGAACTAATCAATAGCCGTAAGGACACGGTAACCCGGATACTACAAGGAATCGTGGAAAAGCAAACACCTTATTTCGAATCTGGTAACGTTAAAGCTCTCCTGCCATTTAACCAAAAGGAGCTAGCCGAAAGGATTGGGCTTGTTCCAAGCTCAATTAGCCGCGCTATTAACGGCAAAAGCCTTGAGACGCCTATGGGTGAAGAGAAAGCTCTTAAGGATTTCTTTCCTCGCCCGAGAATGTTCAGGAAGGAACTAGTCAGGCAGCTCCTTGAAACAAGGGAGGAATTCCCCTCTGATGAAGCGATTAAAGCCAAACTGGAGCAACAATTTGGCGTTTCTATTTCCCGTCGCTCAATAGCAAGTTTAAGGAAAGAGTTGAAATTTCCGCCGGCCTGGAAGAGAAAACAAGCTTTGCCACAATGGAGGAAACTATGACTGATCATCCCGCCCCAAAGAGTACATGGCAGCGCTGGAACGATAACATTGCCAGAAAAATCCTTAAATGTTTACCGGAGAACCAAGTGTCTAGGGGTGTGCGAAGCCCCCACTTCTGGATAATCGCTGCGCTAATGACAGTTCTTACGCTCGTTTATTATGCGGGACACACTCCCTTAGCCCAATTCGGAGGCTTTTTCAGCAATGCTTTTCCTCACGATTTGCATAGGACTCTATTCATAATTCCCATAATCTATGCTACTGTAGCTTTCAGAGTACGGGGGGCCCTGGGTGCTTCGCTTGTTCTCCTGTGTATTTTGTTGCCACGTACCCTTTATTCCCCCTACGCTGACCCGCTAGTCAGACCGCTCCTCTTTGTCATGTTTACCGCTTTGGTCGGGGTGTTAGCTGCGATGCTGATGGATTGGGTTGAAAGAGAAGAAATGGTCCGTATCAAGCTAAGCACAGCTTACCAAGAAGTCGTTCGGCGATTAAGGGAAAACGAGGAACAACTCATTCAGGCTGAGAAGCTGACTTCTCTGGGGCAGATGGCTGCCTCTATTGCTCACGAAATCAATAATCCTCTGGCTGGAGTCCTGATGTACACCAAGTTGCTGGCAAAAAAAATAGCTGGTGACACCTTTAGGAAGGAGGAATCCTTAGATTACCTTTCGAAGATGGAAACAGAGGTAGGCCGTTGCTCCAGGATAATCCGGAATCTCTTGGATTTTGCTCGACAGACAGAGCCAACGTTGAGGCCGGTAGATATTAATCGGGTTATGGAACAGGTCTTGTCCATGGTAGGCCACCAAGCTCACCTTCAAAATGTTGATGTTGTGAAGGATTTTAGCCTATCCTTGCCTGAGGTCATGGCCGATTTTGACCAGCTTCAGCAGATATTTACCAATCTCACTCTTAATGCTATCCAGGCAATGCCTGATGGGGGCAGGCTGACCATTCGCAGCTCGGCTGTGGATGGTGGGGTCAGGGTCGATGTCCAGGATACAGGCTTTGGTATCTCCAAAGAGAACATGGGCAAGCTTTTCACCCCTTTCTTCACTACCAAGGAAAAGGGCAAGGGTGTAGGCTTGGGATTGGCAGTAGCCCACGGGATTATTGAGAGGCACAAGGGAAGAATCAAAGTGCAAAGTGAGGTGGGAAAGGGAACCACCTTCAGCGTCTATTTGGGAGGCCACAACGATGAAAAGAACTAAAATACTCGTTGTTGATGATGAGGCTATTGTCCGCGAGTCGCTAGGCGACTGGCTCGAGGATGCTAGCTATCAGGTTTTCACTGCTGAAAACGGTCACAAGGCATTAGAGGTAATTGAAAAGGAAAAGCCAAACATCATGATTGCCGATCTGGTGATGCCGGGTATGGATGGTATTGAGTTGATGAAAAAGGCTAAAGCACAACAGCCCAAGATTGATGTTATTATCATCACAGCCTATGCCAGCATACCTACGGCCATCACTGCTATGAAGGAAGGAGCTTACGATTACATTGAGAAGCCTTTTTGCCCTGAGAGGGCTGAATTATTAATCAAGAAATTAGCTGAACATCAAGAACTAGTTGAGGAAAACGTCTCTCTGCGTCAAAGATTGGAGGACCGTTACCGCTTTGAGAATATCATAGCGAAAAGCTCTAAGATGCAGCGGGTAATCGAGATAATAAAAGTCGTAGCTAAGAGCAACGCCACGGTATTGATCACAGGCGAGAGTGGCACAGGGAAGGAGTTGGTGGCACGTGCCATTCACTCTCAGGGCCATCGCCGGAACAAGCCCTTTGTCGCTGTTAGCTGTGCCGCCTTGCCTGAAAGCCTCTTGGAAAGTGAGCTATTTGGCCATGAGAAAGGTTCCTTCACGGGAGCTTATACTCAAAAGAAAGGAAAATTTGAGTTCGCCAATGGGGGGACACTTTTTTTAGACGAAGTCGGCGAGATGAGTGCCAACATCCAGGTTCACCTGTTAAGAGTCTTAGAAGAAAAAGAATTTACTCGTGTCGGTGGCAATGAACCTATTAGGGTTGATGTAAGAGTTATTTCAGCAACTAATAAGGACTTAAGAAAGGCTATAGAGAAGCAAGAATTCCGTGAGGACCTTTATTATCGGCTCAATGTAGTTAACATTGAATTGCCTCCCTTAAGGGAAAGAAAGGAGGATGTCCCTTTATTAGCTGAACATTTCTTGTATAAATTTGCATCGGAGAATCATAAAGAGATCACCGGCTTCTCTCCGGAGGCAATGGAGTTCGTGCTTGATTATGATTGGCCAGGAAACGTCCGTGAGCTGGAAAACGCCATTGAAAGGGCAGTCATCCTAGCTAAGGATAACATTATCACTGTTGCGGACCTGCCTCAGGAAAATTTATCGTTAGTTTATTCAACTACGCCAAGAAAAAACCTTAAAGAAGTAGAGAAGGGCCACATCTGGAATATTCTCCGTCAAACCGGCGAGAACTACAGTGAGGCAGCTAGAATTTTGGGAATCAGTAGAATGACACTCTACAACAAGGCAAAAGAGTACGGTTTTGATGTAAGAAAATAGACGTCAAGTGATTAGTTTCTTTACATAGTTAGAGAGACAATAAATTTTCAGTATTGGTGAAATAACTACCCGAAAATTCGGGTAGCTTTTTATTTTGGCAAGAAAATTGCAGCACCAAAAGGTGAAGGAGATAAAAATGAATAAACAAACAATGCCAACAGAACAAAAAAAGGAGGTGAAAGAAATGAAACCAGTGTTAATCGTTGAAGACGAAGCCATCATGCGTGAATCGCTCAGGGACTGGCTTAAGGACGGAGGCTATGAGGTAGAAACTGCTGAAGAAGGTGAAGAGGCGCTGGAGAAGATTGAGAAAAAAGAGTTCAGTGTCGCAGTTCTTGACCTGAGGCTGCCAGGAAAGGATGGGCTAGAGGTATTGAAGGAAGCTACGAAGAAAGACCCGAATATCAAGGGCATAGTCATCACCGCTTATCCTTCCGTGGAAACAGCAGTGGAGGCAATGAAAATTGGCGCGATTGATTACATAGTAAAGCCCTTTGCCCCCGATGCATTGGAGAGGGCAATTCAAGAGATTCTCGGTCCCGTTCAGGTGAAGGTAGAACCTGAAGAGAGTAAGGTTGTGGAAACCGCAGTTGAACTCCCGGTGACTGAGGGGGTCGAAGTTGAGGAAGCTATAGCAATAACCGAGGAGGAAATTCCTGCCCATCTAAAGCAAGGCCAGGCTTACTTCGAAGCAGGCCACTATAAGGAGGCACTAAGAGAATTTCAGTCCATTCTACAAGTCGCCCCTGGACATATAGAAACTCGAATCTGGGTCCGAAGGGCGAAGGAAGCACTGGTACAGCCAAGGGTAGAGGTACCTGAAGGTGAAGAGCCTGTTGAAGAAGTGGTGAAGGTCAAACAGTGTATCTGGGCAAGGATGGGAGTGGTCTCTTACAGGATCTGCACCCGAGACTATGACTGCCTCACCTGCGAGTTTGACCAGGCGATGCAGGAGAAAATAGCCACTGGTGAAGCGTCAGAGCTCGATGAGGCTCTGGAGAGGCTCAAGGAACTGCCGGCACCTCAAAGGGTTTGCCGTTATGCCCTCAAGGGCGATGTCTCCTATCGGCTTTGCACCCGTGCATTTCAATGTGCAACCTGTGAGTTTGATCAACTCATGCAAGATGCCCTAGAGCGAAAATTAGACAAGCTATCTGCTCGCAGGGAAGCCCTGCATAAGAAGGAAGAAAAGGCCAAAACACAGCCAAGTTGATTAGAATTGCAGGGAAAGGCCTACCCAATAGCTGTTTAAGCACAAAAAGGCTGGGGGTCTGACAAAACAGACTCCCAGCCTTTTTCCTTGTTTATTGGGAAAGATGTGGTGTTAAGGTTTACCCTCTGCAAAAAAATTTTCAAACTGGTTGGTTTTTTTTGAAGACTCTGTTATCATATAGGGCTGTGTTGCAATTCCTCTTGGGAAGCAGAGGGTAGCTATAAGGCTGTTATTGTAGCTATCCTTTTTTGCTATGTAATATTTGAAAAAGTGAGGTCATAGAGAAATGAAAGTACTGAGTCCCTACAAGGAAGCTACAGATGTGATACTTGAAGCTGGTGGTGAACCACTCAAATTGTGTTATCAGTGTGGTCTTTGTACCGGTATTTGTCCCTGGAACTTAGTCCGAAGTTTTCTCGTTCGCCGCATCATGCATGAAGCTCAGCTTGGGGCAACCGATTTTGGCAGCGAGGATACCTGGACTTGTGTCACTTGTCGAGCTTGTGTTCAACGTTGTCCCCGGGGCGTCGAGATAATAGATGTCATGAGGGCTATACGCCGAGCAGTAGCTGGCTTGGGTATTGGTACTGTTCCTGATGCCTTAAGAATTTCAGCTAAGAATATCGCTGGCGTAGGTAATCCGCTGGGTGAGGCACCGGAAAAGCGAAATGACTGGGCCAAAGACCTTAAGGTAAAGAATTTTACCTCGGGCACCGAAATACTTTATTTCCCTTGCTGCGTCCCTTCCTATGACCCTGACGTAAAAACAGTAGCTCGCTCTACCGCCACAATCTTCGATAAGCTTAAGATTGATTATGGCATCATAGGCACTGAAGCAAAATGCTGTGGCGAAGCAATTAGAAAAGCCGGGTATGAGGATACATTTCAAAGTTTAGCTCAAAACAACATTAATCTCTTTACTAGTAATGGTGTCAAAACCGTGGTAGTTTCCTCGCCGCACTGTTATCATACCTTCAAAAATGAGTATCCCGAACTTGGAGGCAAGTTTGAAGCAATCCATATCACCCAATACCTAGCTTCACTTATCGCGAAGGGGAAATTGAAACTCTCTAAAGAGATAAACAAAAGGGTAATCTATTCCGACCCCTGCTATTTGGGGAGACATAATGATGTCTACGATGAACCAAGGTTGATTCTGCAAAGCATTCCCGGCCTGGAATTAATAGAATTTCCTGATGCTCGCGAGAATGGGCTTTGTTGTGGTGGAGGTGGTGGTAGAATCTGGATGGATACCCCGAAAGGGGAAAGGTTCTCTGACATAAGGGTGGAGCAAGCTGTGGAGAAAGGCGCTGATATAATAGCTCTGGCCTGTCCTTACTGCTTCCTCAACTATAGGGATAGTGTACTATCTATGGGCAAGGCAGAGACCATGCAGGTTAAAGATATCGCTGAGCTTGTTGCCGAAGCAATATAGTTATGGAGGAATGAGATGGAAGAACCGAAAATCGGTGTTTATATTTGCCACTGCGGAACAAATATAGCTGGTACAGTTGATGTGGAAGAGGTAGCCAAATATGCTGAAACCTTGCCCCATGTAATAGTCTCACGTCATTATCCATATACTTGTTCTGATCCAGGGCAAGAGCTTATCAAAAATGATATTAAAGAGCTGGGGGTCAATCGGGTTGTAGTGGCTTCTTGCTCACCACGTCTTCACGAAAGGACTTTTCAGGGAGCGCTCCGCGAGGCCGGGTTAAATCCTTATTTGTTCCAGATGGCTAACATTCGGGAGCACTGCTCGTGGCTTCATGAGCCGGGCCCTGAGCTTACCGAGAAGGCCAAGAGGATGGTTAGGGCAGCGGTGAACCGAGTGTCCCGACATGTGCCCCTAGAGATCCGAGGGTTGCCAATTTTCCCAGCCACTCTTGTTGTTGGCGGTGGCATTACTGGCATGCAGGCCGCCCTGGAGATTGCCAACTCAAATCACATGGTTTATGTCATAGAACGAGAACCTAGCATCGGTGGGCATATGGCACAGTTTGACAAGACTTTCCCGACCTTGGACTGCGCCGCCTGTATTCTTACGCCAAAGATGACCGAGGTTTCCCGTCACCCGTTCATAAGAATTCTAACTTATAGCGAGGTTGTTGCGATTTCTGGCTATGTAGGTAATTTCAGGGTCAAAATTCGGAGAAAGCCACGCTATGTTGATGAGGGTAAATGCATTGGTTGTCTTGTTTGTCAAGAAAAATGTCCCTGGACGGCATTAAGTGAATTTAATGCTGGTACAAGTAAGCGCAAGGCAATTTACACCCCGTTTGCTCAGGCAGTGCCCAATATACCAGTCATTGATACAGAGCATTGTGCTTATTTCCTCAAGGGAAAATGCCGAGCTTGTGAGAAATTCTGCGATGCCGATGCGATAAATTTCGAGCAGAGTGAGCTCGTCTTTGAGTTGGATGTGGGCAATATCATTATTGCCACAGGATTTGACACTTTTGATGCTCTCTCTATCCCGCAGTATGGTTACGGGCGCTATCCCAATGTGTTCACTAGTCTTGAATTTGAGAGGCTGTGTAGCCCAACCGGGCCCACTGAAGGGCATATAATTCTTGCCGATGGGCGGCAGCCTGATAGCGTAGCAATTGTCCACTGCGTCGGCAGCCGTGATAAGAACTATCACGAGTATTGCTCCCGTGTTTGCTGTATGCATGCTCTTAAATATTCCCACTTAATTAAGGAAAAAACCAACGCTGAAGTCTACCAGATGTATATTGACATGCGCTGTTTCGGCAAGGGTTACGAAGAATTCTACAACCGCATCCAGAATGAGGGTGTTAATTTCATTCGGGGAAAGGTGGCC
>Ga0209427_10005613_pt1 | contig 14382 bp, 14 predicted proteins | sample DeeMarSWOR136_30_FD_187465 | JGI IMG/M metagenome (GOLD analysis project Ga0209427, IMG submission 187465) | Marine sediment microbial communities from White Oak River estuary, North Carolina - WOR-1-36_30 (SPAdes) (version 2) | ecosystem: Environmental > Aquatic > Marine > Intertidal zone >... | reverse complement strand
CGATCCGGCCTCATTGGAACGGGCATAGGGATCATTCCCGGTGCAGGAGAGGACATAGGTGCATGGATGGCCTACTTTGCAGCAAGGGCCACGAGCAAGGAAAAGGGAAAATTCGGCAAGGGGTCCACTGAGGGGATCATTGCGGCGGAAACCGGCAATAACTCCGCAATTGGTGGAGCACTCATACCGCTTCTGACGCTATCCATTCCAGGAAGTCCACCGGCCGCAGTTCTCCTCGGAGCATTGCTGCTGCATGGTATAAGACCTGGCCCAATGTTGATGTTTGAATTCCCAGGGTTCCTTCAGGAAATGGGAGCTATAATGTTTCTCGTAGCCATACTGCTGTTCGTATGCGGCCTCATGGTCGCCAAGTTCTTTATAAAGGCCCTCGATATTCCCCCAAAGATCTTAATGCCCATTGTTGCCGTCCTCTCGGTCATAGGATCCTATGCCATAAATATCAGAATATTCGATGTGCGGTTAATGATCATTTTTGGAATTATTTACTTCTTCCTCTTTAAGCTAAAATACCCCGTTGCCCCTTTTGTGTTAGGCGTTATCCTTGGACCCATGATAGACGAGAATCTCAGAAGGGCCTTTTGGGTTCACGGAGGCTTGATGCCTGTTCTCACCAGACCCGTAGCCCTCGTTCTTTTTATTGGGTTGATCCTCATGGGAGCATCACAGATTGGCTGGATCAGGACCTTTATTAAAAGGAAGGTGTTAAAAGGAAGGTCCTTAAGAGATAAATGAGGGTTTTGCCCGGGAAGCGAGAAAAGAGAAATGGGGTCAGGTCTTGAATTATCAGTTTTTTAGGAGAAATGGGGTCAGAAATGGGGTCAGGTCTTGAATTATCAGTTTTTTGATAACCCCTGCCTTACTATTTTGCTGATGGTTGTGTAGTGAAGTCCCAAATGTCTTGCTATTTCCGACAAGCTGTATCCATATTCGAGGTGGGCAGACACGATTGCCTCGTTCCTCCCCTCTTTGCTTTTCCACCTTCCCTCGCTCAGTAGCTGGTCCAAGGATGGTCTGAAAACGAACCGCTCCCGCTTCGGAATCTCCGCTATCATGGCCTTGTCCTTAAGCGCCGGCTTGATCTTCTCAATGAATTCCCTGCTACCAAAAATACACTGGGCCTTGAGCTCCTTCCAAGGAGAGGGTCTCTTCGTACCAGCCAAGACAAACCGCCGATATCCCCTCTGGGCTTCCACCCGCTTCTGGCCAAATTGGCCCAGGACCCACTCCACCGTCAAAAAGAGGGGCCTTTTCCCAAATCCAGCCGTGGCCCGGTAACTGCTCCAAGGGTATTGGTCCGGTTGTTCTACCATGCCCGCCCGCACCGGGTTGAGCACCACGTAGCGGCAAAGCTCCAGCAGGTAGCTATCCCGCTCCACGAGAATGGACTTGAACCTTCCCTGGAAAACATGCCCCACCCGATTGTGACGACGGTTAAAATCCTGGGTGTAAACCCCGTTGATGTGCCGCATCCCTCGGGAGAGATTCCCCTCAAGCGTTTCCACCACCAAATGGTAATGGTTGGCCATGAGGCAATAGGCATGACAGAGCCAGTTGAACCGTTTGACTGCCTCTCCGAGAATGGTCAAGAACCGCTGTCTGTCCTGGTCGTCTTCAAATATAGGCAGCCGGGCATTCCCTCGCGAAGTAACATGATACAGTGCACCCGGAAATTCCAGTCGAAGTGGTCTCGCCATGTCGAGCACAATATCACGAAAAAAACTGATAATTCAAGACCTGACCCCATTACCGGAGAGTTTATCCAACGCATCGTGGAGGGCCCAAACGCGGAATGAACCAAACCGTGGAAAAATCGGAAAAGGGAGGAAGCTCCATGTTAAATATGGCCATTATTACGGGATATTTGTCCAGGACGAAGGATCGTTTCCACGAGTACAACGAGCCTCTCACCCTGGAGCAGAAATTTCAACTGATGACCGAGATCGATGGCTACGAAGGGGTTGAGATCGTCTACCCCTATGAGGTCAACGACCCTGCTGAAACCAAGAGACTTCTGGACAGGTACGGTTTGAAGGTGGCCGCCATCAACGTCAATGTCAAGGCGGAACCCGAATTCCGCAGTGGCGGGTTGACCTCCCGAGAGAAAGAGGTTCGAGAGAAGGCCGTCCGATTCATTCGAGACGGCAAAGACTTTGCGGCGGCGGTAGGGGCGGACAAAGTCACCTGCTGTCCGCTCGGCGACGGATACGAGTTCGCTTTCCAGTATGACTATGCCCAGTCTTGGAAACATTTGGTGGAAACATTTGGGGCTGCCGGATCATATAGACCGGAGGTCCCGCTCTTTATTGAGTACAAACCGAGCGAGACCCGTGGGCATTGCTTTGTTGACTCGGCGGCCAAGACGCTATGCCTGCTCAAGGATATCCAGTGTGAGGAGATGGGGGTGACCCTCGATTTCGGACATTCTCTCTATGGGAACGAGAATCCGGCCGAGGCCGTGACACTTGTGGCAGAAAGCAATTTCAAATACTACATTCACATCAACGATAACGATGGCAAATGGGACTGGGACTATTTCTGCGGAACCAAGCACCTTCTCGAATATGTAGAGTTCCTCTACTATCTGAAAAAGTACGGGTACAACGACTACCTGACCTCTGACACTTCGCCGACCCGATGGGACATCATTGGTACCTTCGAAGCTAACAGCAGAATCTCCAACAGAATATGGGAACGCCTGGAACACCTCGACGACGGTGAAATGGAACGCCTGATCGCCCAAGCCGACTATCTAAAAACCTGGCGATTCATTGAGACGAATCTCTTAGGATTCAAGTAAGCTGGGCTATGGACGATCCGATCTTGATGAGCGCGGCGGCCTACGATGGTTACGACCTCTGCGGGAAGCCTGCGTCCAATTCAAAAAAGGGGTTGACTTTCACCACCACTGTGGTAAGGATAGTGGGGGATTTTGATATGTCCCCGGAGGCTTTTGTGTGAAGTGAATGTATGGCCCTCTGGACTCTGCGCCAGACAAGCGTTCTAGAGATGGAGGGGAGGGATAAAGGGGGGAGACTCGGAAAGCTTTACGGGATATGGATTTCCGAGTTCGCCGAGAGGCTCGAACGAAAGAAAAGAAAGGAGGGAAACGAGGGGGAAAAGGATAGAAATCAAGATCATTAACTTCTTTGAACGAAGAAAGGAGGAGGCACCATGAAGGAGAGGCAAAGACCGAAAAAAGGTAAAGGAGACGCCATGATTTCCCGTCGAACCTTCCTGAAAGGAATGGCCACGGGAACTGGCGCTGCGGCCTTGGGCGGAATTCCTGGAATCCTGTCCGTCGGGCAGGCTCCAGCTTATGCCAAGGGGACCAAGCTTCACTTATTGCAATGGCTGAACTTCGTGCCTGAGGGCGACAAAGTTTTCCTGGCCCAGGCCGAGGAGTTCGGGAAGCAGATGGGGGTCGAGGTGCAGGTCGAACGGATCGGTATGAACGATGTTCGTACCCGCACCACCGCCGCTATTGAGGCTAGGTCGGGGCCGGATATCATCATAATTGCAAACAACCTTCCCCACCTCTTCGCGGACGGCTTAGCGGATGTCAGTGATGTGGCCGAACCGCTCGGCAAAGCACAAGGCGGCTACTACGATCTGCCGGTGGCCAACGCATACTCCGGTAACCGCTGGATCGCTGTGCCCCAGTTTGTCTACTCCTGGGCCTGGAACTACCGCGAAGACTGGTTGAAGGAGGCAGGATACTCCACGTTTCCGGAAAACTGGGATGATTTCCTGAAAATGGCGAAGAAGCTGAAATCCATGGGGCGCCCAGCCGGCCAGGCATTCGGCCATAGCGAGAACGACCCCAACAACTACTGCTATGCGCTCATCTGGGGCTTCGGTGGATACGAAGTGGCTGAGGATGGCAAGACCGTTGTCTTGGACAAAAAGGGCACCCTGGAAGCGATCAAATACAATACGACCCTCTGGAAGGAGGGTATGGATGAGGGTGGCATCTCGTGGGACGACGGCTCGAACAACCGGGCCTTCCTGGCGGGAAGCCTTTCGGTGACCGGAAACTCTCCCAGCATCTACTTCGTAGCCCGTAGGAAGGATCAATTCAAGGACATCTACAAGGCCATGAACCACGCGCCCATGCCCGAGGGACCGGCAGGCCGCTTTTACCAGCTTCCCTCACTGAGCAGCGCGGTGATGAAATACTCCGAGAATCAGAAGCTGGCCAAGGAGTTCATCGGCTGGTACATGGCCAAGGAGCAGTACGAGAAGTGGTTTGACGTCATGGACACCTATGCGATTCCGCCCACCAAGATGTGGTACGATCATCCGGTTTGGGTAAGAGATCCCAAGATGACGGTGTTCCGCGACGTGATCAAGGGCGCCCGACAGATCGGCTACGCCGGACCTCCGGGACGCAAGGCTTCCGAGGCAATGGCCAAATACATCATCGTTGACATGTTTGTGAAGGCCATCCAGGGGTCGCCGGCCGAAGAAGCTCTGAAATGGGCCGCCGACGAGCTCAGGAAGATTTACGGTGCCTAAGATCGAAGTCGCCCAGCCCGGATGTCTTCACCACGAGGCATCCGGGCTGGTGCGTATCCATTGATGTAAAGGGTTTCCCTGATGAGATTCCCCACAATCTCATCCTTAAACCCATCCGCAGAGCCTGATCCTTCTCGATGATTTCACTCAACACACTCTTGAACGCTCATCGTTCAGTCATTGATCGAGGAGCGGCTTACCTGGCCGGTACGAGCCGTTCTGTTGGAAGGGGGTGGCTGTTACGGTCACTTCCTCCCCTATGTGATTCCCGCGAGCTTCGTCTATGAATAAGACTAAGAGCACGAATACGGCCACTGCGGGGCCACTCCCTGAATTGAGCCGGGCGCGAATCAGGCCCTTCTCCCGATTTCGTATGGCCAGTTCGAGGGAACGCCGCGAGTGGCTGTTGGCCTTCTGGCTGCTTTTTCCCGCCCTTTTTATGTTGGGCCTCTTCGTGGCCTATCCCTTCGGCCGGGGAATTTGGCTGTCTCTCCTGAATTCCGTGGTGGGCCGGGAGGGAGATTTCATCGGGATCCAGAACTACATCAAGCTTTGGCACGACAGTATCTTCCAGAGGACCACCCTTAATACTTTCATCTACACTGGGGCTGCTACAATCCTGAAGCTCGCCATTGGGATGGCTGTGGCCCTCATGATGGATCGCCTCATAAAATTCAAACGTATTCTTCGCGCCTCAATGCTATTACCGTGGATCGTTCCTACGGTGCTGTCTACGCTCGCTTGGAAGTGGATGTTCGACCCCACGTTTAGTATCGTGAACTGGATTTTCTACCACCTCGGTCTGATCCAATTCCGGGTCGACTGGCTAGGCGGTCCGGTAGCGGCCATGTGCTCGGTTATCCTTGTTAATGTCTGGCGAGGAATGCCTTTCTTCGCCATTACGCTTCTGGCCGGCCTTCAGACCATCAACCCCGCAGTCATGGAGGCCGCCACTATCGATGGGGCAAATGCCTGGCAACGCTTCTGGTTCGTAACCTGGCCCCTCCTGTTGCCGATCACGATGGTCGTCTTCCTTTTCTCCGTGATCATGACGTTCGCTGATTTTCAACTTGTCTACATCCTCACTGGTGGCGGGCCTGCCAACAGTACCCACTTATTCGCTACCTATGCATATCAGGTCGGGATAGCCACGGGGAAGATCGGCGAGGGAGCGGCTGTTTCTCTCGCCATGTTCCCCTTCCTGTTCTGGGTGGTGCTGCTGCAACTATGGTACATTCGCCGCGGTCAAGGCGGAAAGGGAGGTGCGTGATGGCTGCGGTGGCAGGTGCACGGTGGAAGCGATGGCTCTTTCTTTACCTTCCCCTCGGAGCCATTATCATCATCACACTTTTTCCCTTTTACTACATGGCCGTGACCGCTGCACGCCCCGACAGGGAAATGTACATCCCCTGGAATCGACCAAACTTCGCCCCCTTCTGGACCTTAAGGCCTACTCTGGAGCACTTCGGCCTGCTGTTTCAAGAGACCCTGTTTCTCCGCTGGCTCGTTAATACATTCGTCATCGCCACCCTTGCGACCGCCATTTCCCTGTTCTGCGGGCTACTGGCCGCCTATGCGTTGACACGGCTTCGCTTTCCCTTGGGTGGTCCTCTGGGGACCGGTATTTTTGTGACCTATCTTGTCCCGCAAACCCTGCTCTTCATACCACTGGGGGAGGTTATCCGGAGCTTTCTTCTCAGTGATAGCCTGTGGGCTCTTATCTTAACGTACCCGACCTTCCTCATCCCCTTCTGCACGTGGCTCATGATGGGCTATTTTCGCACCATACCTGGGTCGCTGGAGGAGTGCGCCCAGATCGACGGCGCCTCACGACTGCAGGCCATGGTTCGGATTGTCTTCCCGGTAGCAATGCCTGGAATCCTTTCGGCCGGGATCTTCGCCTTTACCCTTTCCTGGAATGAGTTTCTCTATGCCCTTGTCTTCCTCTCGAGTGCCACCAACAAGACGATACCCGTGGGAGTGGTAAGTGAACTGGTCCGGGGAGATACGTTCTTCTGGGGTCCGCTCATGGCCGGAGCCCTGTTAGGCTCCGTTCCGGTGGCGTTTGTCTATTCCTTCTTCGTCGAGCATTATGTCAGTGCTATGACCGGGGCAGTGAAGGGATAGATTGAATGGGGAATAGTCCCCATAGGGGGGTTAGACGGTAATGATGTAACGTCCCAAGCAGTGGTTAGCTTTCCCGGTTATCCGGAAAGCTCAGGTGAACGAGCTTGTAGTCCTGTAAGAAGTCCGAGCTTTCCTTTTGGTTATTCGTATTAGTCGAACTCCCAATGCACGGGGGGCCAACCCGGAATTGGCGAACGGAAGGTAGCCAGCGAATCGCCCAGCAGACAACCGAGGTAAACCATGCTTAGATCTGGTCCCCCAAAAGCCAAGCTCGAAATATTGCGAAGCCTTTTGCTCTGAATCGTATCCAGATGGGGACGATCCATTCGGCCGGCCAGAAAGGCTGCTTCAACATTTTTCACATGCTCAGGGTCCGCATCTTCGAGAACTACATGCTGATTGCCTTCGGGGGTGATTCGGATCACACGGTTGCTCACGACGCTGGTGATCCAGATCCCGCCCTCCTGATCGAAGGCGAGACCATCTGGGTAGACCCCGTAGCCGAAAGTGGCCACGGTTTCTCTTCCCGCGAGAGAACCGTCCGCACCCACACGGAAACGACTCAATCGACGCCCAAATGTTTCGTTGACGTAAAGCCAAGAGCCCGAGGCATCAAACTGAATCTCATTGGTATACCCCAGTCCGTCGGCAACTATGCGCGGCCCCTCAGCATCAAGCAACACGATAAATCCATCATCTGCGTCGGGTCGATAGCCAAGTGCCCGCGGAATCCGTCTTGTGCTGACCGTTATCCAGATCCTGCCATGGTTATCGATCAAAACGAAATTTGAAGGGGGCAAATCAACGCCGTCTATTTCGAGAAGCACCGGCTGAAGGGTTCCGTCTCTGAGGAGACGCCAAACTCCACCATCATCGCCGAGATTGGCAATCAGAAACGTGCCATCACGGTCCAGTGCAATTCCATTGGGCTTGATCTGGATGGATGTGTCCTTCAGCAAATATGACTCTTGGCGTCCATCATTGGATATACGAGTAACGCCGCCACGCCAATCGGAGACGTACGTAGTACCCGATTTGGTGCACAGGACGCATTCCGGCCGGTGCAAGTCCTTACCGATAAAAACCAATTCGTTCAGGGAAACGCTAAAGTGCTGCATGATTAAACGCCTTGCGTATCGCATGTGGGTTCAAACCATTTTGCGAAACGCCCCATACCGGATACAATGTATTTCAAAACGCCAAAAAAGGGAATGAGGAGCATGAGCAACAAACGTGAATTTCGCATTGCGGTCTTCGGGGGAGACGGAATCGGCGAGGAGGTCATGGGGCCGTGTTTAAGAGTCCTTGATGAAGTAACCACTATCGTAGGCGGCTTCAGCCTGAAATATGAAAGGTACGAGGCGGGGGCCACCTTTTATCGGAAAACCGGAGTGGCTCTGCCTGAGGAGACATACAATAAGGCGTCTAAAGCCGATGCCATCTTGCTCGGAGCCATGGGAATGCCGAATATCCGTTATCCGGACGGACGTGAAATTTCACCCCAGTTGGACTTACGCGAACGCCTTGAGCTTTATGCCGGCGTTCGACCCGTTCGAACATTCCCCGGGCTGACTGTTCCGCTGGCTGATCCCAGAGCCAAGGATCTGGACTTTGTCTTGGTGAGGGAGTGTACCGAAGGGCTCTTTTATTCTCGGTCTCAAGTGGACCTGGAAGATGACCACGTAGCTCGAGATACCATGGTGATTTCCAGATTGGGGGCTGAGCGACTGTTTGATTTTGCCTTTCGGCTGGCCAGGAAACGGAAAGCAAACGGGTATCGGGGGCGCGTAACCTGCGTCGATAAGGCCAACGTCCTGGGTTCTTTTGTCTTTTTTCGTAAGATTTTTTATGAGCGAGCGAGGCAATTTCCGGACATCGTGGCCGATTGGTCCTATGTAGATGCCATGGCCTTGAACCTCATTCAAAGACCATGGGATTTCGATGTCATCGTCACCGAGAATATCTTTGGTGACATCCTATCCGATTTAGGAGCCGGGCTGATGGGCGGTTTGGGCATGGCGCCATCGGCCGACATCGGAGATGACCACGCCGTATTTCAGCCCTGTCACGGCAGCGCACCGGACATTGCCGGAACGGGCAGGGCCAATCCAACCGCCATGTTTCTTTCGTCCGTAATGATGCTTGACTGGTTATCCGAGCGACACGGGCTTATGGCTCTGGCTGAGGCTGCCGACTTACTCGACAATTCTATCACGCGCGCTTTTGCCGATGGAACATTGGTACCCTACGAATTTGGCGGGACGGCTGGAACAGAAGAAATTACCGAAACGGTAATAAAAGGCTTGCATCCTCATTGCGCTCGAAATAACGGATGAACGCCTCTTGGAACGGAAAATATCTTTTATGAAAATCTACTATACTGCTTTGATGGAATAGACCTAAGTAATACTGCCAAAAACTGATAATTCAACGGGTTGTTGCCCAAATCCCTGGAGCGAACATTAAAGAATTTTTGATAACCATTCTTAGTGAAGCGAAACGGCAGCAAACTCAATGTTTGAGCCCGAAGGGCGAGTTTTGAGGTTGCAGTGAAGCGAACTTTAGAATGGTCAAAAATTCTTTTCAGAGAGCGAAATGGGATTCGGGCAACAGCCCATCAAGGCCTGATCCCCATCACCTGTTCGGTTTGAAAGGAGGAAACAATAGACAACTCTCCCCCACCAAGGAGTTTTTCAAGAAGCGAGAAAATGAAGGAGGTTTTATATGGATCCCCTCGTGATAACCGTTGCAAGTACCAACGTAAATTGGACCAAGAAAGATAACCCATCCATGCCCGAGACACCGGAAGAGATTGCCGAGGATATCATCAAGGCCTCCGACGAGGGAGCAGTGGTCGCTCACATTCATGCTCGAGACGAGAAGGGTAACCCCACCTTTGACCCAAAGTACTACCGGAGGATCGTTGAACGCGTTCGTAAGCATTGCGATATCGTTGTGCAGATATCAACCGGTGGGCCTCCAGCTTCGGTCGAGGAAAAACTTGCCCCTATTCGGGAACTTCTCCCCGCTATGGCTTCCCTGAATATCAGGGGTACTCCTGAAGAAATCGAGTACACCGCAACTACCATGAGAGACTTGGGGGTTGTTCCAATCATCGAGGCCTTCAATCGGGAAATGATCGAAACGGCAAATACGTTGATCGAAAGGGGGGTGGTCAAGCAACCGGCACATTTCGAATTGGTCTTCGATTTGGTGGGCAGCCCGCATAGAGCTGTATTTGAAGACTTTGACGAACTGTTGCAGCGGCTTAAGGCTCTCTTCCCGGGGAGCATATGGTCACGAAATAGGGGTGCGCACAACCAATTCGCCCTTGACGCCATGACCATTACCCTTGGAGGACATGTCAGGGTTGGGTTAGAGGATAATCTCTTCTTAACAGGCTCACGTATCGCGAAGGGTAGTTCTGAATTTGTGAAACGCGTGGTGCGCCTTTCCGCGGAGCTCAATCGTGAGGTTGCCACCGTACAGGATGCGAAGAAGCTCTTGAAAGTCATTCACCAATGAAGGGGCGACCCCCAGCGACGGCTCCACGTGAGCCGAAAAGGATTGATGGGCAGACCCTGTAGGCCCTGCGCGTGAAGAGAGACGTTGGATACCCCTGAGATTCATCATGGGCCAAGCCCTAACACATGGTAACGGAGGAGGGTAATGGAACGGAGATTGGGTATTGTTGGCATTGGGAAAATGGGTGAGCCAATCGCTGTAAATCTCAACGACGCTGGATTTGATGTTATCACATACGACAAGCGTGAGGAGGCGGCCCGCAAAATGAAGGATAAGGGCATTAAGGTGGCGAAAACACCGAAGGAATTGTCCGAAACATCGGATATTATTCTCGATGTATTACCAGATACATCTGCAACCAGGGAGGTCTTAACGAGGAAAGAGGGGCTCCTTGAGGGAATAAGAGAACCGAAGGTCATTCTCGACATGACAACCAGTGATCCCAACGAATCGATTACATTGGGGAAATTCCTCAAGAAAAAAAACATAGAATACCTTGATTGCCCCATGACAGGGGGAGTCATTGGTGCAAAAACACGTAACCTCGTTTTGATGGTTGGGGGCAATGAAAGAGTTTTTCGGAGTTGTAAATACATCCTTAACGCGATTGCCAAGAAGATATTCTACATGGGAAAATTGGGCAATGGGCATCATATGAAATTAGTCCACAACCAACTTTCTCATTCCACGTTCTTAGCGGCCTGTGAAGCGGCAACATTGGGAGTCAGGGTAGGCCTTCCTCTGGATACCATGATTGAGGTGTTTAACGCTGGGAATGCAAGGAGCTATGCCACCGAGGTGAGATTTCCTCGGTTTATTCTGTCTGGAAGCTATGACGCGGGGGCGTCCTTTGAGACAGTTCGTAAAGATATCGGGCTTGTCATGAAGAAATCCGAAGAACTGAACTATGATTTTCCCATAACCAGGGCAACGTTTAATTATTGGGATTATCCCATGAAATATGGCCAGGGCGAAAAGGATTATACGACGATTTTCAATCTGATTGACGAGATATGTAGGATGTAAGCAAAAAAGGTGAGAGAGTAAATTTTCCCCAATAAAATTGGTGGACTTCCAAAGGAAGCGCCTCCAAAAGAGCATAAGGAGTCTGCTTCCCGCAACTAAAACCGATTGGCAAGTTCAATGACTCATTTATGTATGGATGTCCCCTCTTCTTTCCTTCTTTATATTATAATCTATTTTTATTCCCCGTGATAACCCGAAGCTGGTAAGGACAAAGGCCTGCCTCATAAGCTTCTGTCTTTGGTAGGATATCACCGTCCGCTTGGCTGAGAACCTTTTCCTCGAACTCAACCGTGACTTTTTGGACGGCCTTTTTTTCAGAGTCCGAAGCGGCCTGTGATATCATCTCCTCTTCGGCATCCCAGGCCCTATTGCTGAAGTACTTCACCTTTGGGTGACGGATGTTTGGCTTGCCGAAAAAAGCGCCAACCACTAGGGCGATAAGTCCTAACTTTGAGATTGGCCCTGAAAAATCCCCCAACATAACTAAATCGAGCGCCTTGTCGTCCATTGCCCCGTAAGGGTTAAGCATAAGGCCGCCGCCCGCTCTTTTTGAGTTCATGAGCACCAGCATAAACACCTTTTCATCAACCTCAAGGGGAATGTCATTGATCCTGAGGCTTTTGAGGCCAACTGGCTTATAGCTAAAGAGCGACAGTAAGGCTCCAAAAAGATAACGAGACTTGCCAAACCCGGGCATGTATTCTAAATAACGCTCCTTCATTTCTTTTGCTTTTTGTACAGCCCAGGCATCGTACCCCGTCCCCAAAATATTGAAAAAAACTCTCCTTTTCTGCCCTGGAAGTTGAAAGTATCCGATATCAACCGCCTTTATGTAATCATCGTTAACTGCAGACTCGACAACTGGCTGAAGGCTCAGGAGTTCTCTGCCCTTCCTGAGCTCTCTTCGGGTGCCGAACATTTTCAACGCTGCTGCGATATCATTGCCTCCACTACCACCGCGGAGGGCTCCAAAGACAAGGTCCTCAAGGCCGACCCGTCTCCCTTTGCCATGATCCTCGGCTAACTCATTTACAGCATTGAGGGCATGGTGAAAGGTTCCGTCCCCACCACAGGTAATAATCCCGTCTATTTCGTGAAGATATGAATCTATTCGCTCCCAAGCATGGCCAGCAGTCTCCGTTGGTTCATAGATGTGGTCGTACTGTCCATGCTCCAGGAAATAGTTCTCCATTGCTCCTCTCGCACTTTTTGGTGTCATGCCCTGGTTAATAATGAAAAGAAATCTTCTGTTCATTCTCCCCTTCAACGTAAAAAAGGTGGGGGCATCCATTTCAATGCCCAACACCTTTGACCGCTTAGCTCCAACCCCCTCTTGGACCAAAAGGAATAGTTGCGGGGTCACCTTTTTGTGGATGCCCCCCCTCTTGTTCGGTTCAGCTTTATTCCTGAAACCTCATTTTCAAAAACGTCATATTTCCCGGCCTGGCCCCATTTCCTGAGTGGTAACCTATCACTACATTACCGCCAATCCTCCCTGACAGGATGAAAAGCGTCAATAGCTCGGCAATCTGTGATCGCCCTCCCGGAGTGAATGGCACCTGACGGGATTACTGCTGCTGATCCCGCTCCGAGGGCCTCGGTTGCGCCATTCACGGTCATTTCGAACTCCCCTTCGAGAATAGTAGTAACCTGCTCATGCGGATGAGAGTGCTCAGGCAAAACGGCACCAGCCTTAACATCGAAGTAGCCAATTGTCATGTTCACGGAATGGATAATGTTGCCCTTAAAACCGGGATTAAGCTCTTTCGCTTCGAGTTCGTGAAGATTGACAAACGGCATAGGTGTTCTCCTTTCTGCTATGATAGCCAAGCGGCCTAACTACTGTTTATCGAGAAAAATCCCGGCATAACCTCCATTCTCATGACCCTCTACCCTCGTAGGATAGGGAAGTCCAAAGATAAGTCAACACCTTACTCTATTGACCGTACCATATGATCCATGCCGAGATAAGCCCGCCTGGACGCCCCAGGGGTCCTTCACCACGTAATCACCCGGGGCATAGAGCGCCGAAGGATCTTTAGAGACAAGAGAGACCGCGATGGATTTCTCAAGAGGCTCGGCAGGCTGCTTCCTGCACCCAAAACCGATTGACAAGTTCAGTTACTTATTTATGTATGGACGTCCCCTTTTTTCGCTGTCGCCAGCCTCCTTCCCAACTCATACGCCGCGCGAATCTCCTCCGGGTGATCGAAGATCTCCCCCTTCTCATCGACCCCCCTCACCAGCAGGGTATCGGATAAATCAATATCCAGGGCGTCGAAGAAATACCGCACCGTAAGGATCACCCCCTCAAAGAGCCTCTTGCCCCGGGTGGCACCTACCGAGATAAAGGCGCCCTTCCGTCGGGACCTGCCAGGAGCAATGGGCATCTTGAGGAGGTATCGCTTCACCCAGAAGGATTGGCATCGGTCCATCAACATCTTGGTATGGGCGCTGACCGCGTAAAAGAAGATGGGAGAGGCCACGATGAGGGCATCTGCACGGACCATCTTTTCGGCCACCTCGTGAAAGTCGTCCTCGATGACGCACCGGCCATCCTCCTTGCAGCCGTAAATCTCAAGACAGGGCGAGATGGTCTTGTTCCGCAAGAAGATCTCCTCCACCTCGGCACCCGCCTCGCGGGCACCTCTCAGCGCTTCCTTCAGGAGAACCTCCGTGTTTCCCTCTTTCCGCGGACTGCCGCAGATCCCCAGAATTCTCAAGAGCCTCCTCCCCACCTTGATACTTGGGTAATTATAGGCGCCGAAATAGGCAAAATCAATGAACCGGGACCGAGGCTCGCCGAGTTCGTGTGGAGAAGACCACTCCTCCAAAGGCTGTGAGGACTTCCCGGCTACCAGGTCCATTTCAGATCATGAAACTAATTGACATGGCTCCAAGAAAGTAGTATAAAGGGTGGCGTCTAAAAGACGTGGGACCCTCATTAAATCACTATTCTGGCGGGAGAAGAGAGCCAGGATGATAAGGAAAGTAGCGGTTTTGGGAGCTGGAAATGGCGGGCATTCTTTTTGTGCGCACCTGGTAATGGATGGATTTGAGGTGAGGCTCTATGAAGCTCCGCAGTTCAAGCGCAATCTCGAACCCATTCAGGCAAAGGGAGGCATAGAGGCATTCGGGGATAGGTGCGGCTTCGCAAAAATAGAAGTT
>Ga0209427_10005612_pt1 | contig 14385 bp, 14 predicted proteins | sample DeeMarSWOR136_30_FD_187465 | JGI IMG/M metagenome (GOLD analysis project Ga0209427, IMG submission 187465) | Marine sediment microbial communities from White Oak River estuary, North Carolina - WOR-1-36_30 (SPAdes) (version 2) | ecosystem: Environmental > Aquatic > Marine > Intertidal zone >... | reverse complement strand
CCGGCCCTTTAGAGGCCGGAAGGGGTAAGTATTCCCCGCCTGCGAACCCCGAAAGGGTCACTGCGGGAGCGTCGGAGCGAAGGGACGGTGGTGTTCTCCTGCAAAGGCAGAAAAAGTAAAGATCATCAAGGGATTACGAAAACACATGGTCTGAAAGTTCAGAAACTCCGGTCCATCCGCATACCCTCACGGCTTTGCCCTTTAATTCTACCACATTTGAGACAGGGCGAGAAAGCGGAGAATGCCTCGCTTTACGAACTTCCCAAATGATACGAGAAAATGGAAGACAAAAACCTCGACAACAAATCCTAATAAGGGTACGATAGTGCCGCGCGCTCATTGAGGATTAGAAAGCGAGTTAATAAAGGGATTATCGGAGGAGTGAACATGTCTCAAAAAGCCCTCGTTCCATGGGCAATGCCCGAGTTGGGAAAAGAAGTGCTGTCCAAGGCAAGGGTCGAGATGGTGCCGCTCCATGGCCCAAAAGGCCAGCTTCCGGCCCTGGAAGAGTTGATCGAGACGGTGAGAGATGTGCATGTCCTGATCTCGAGGGCGTTACAGCCCGTTCCGGGGGAAGTGATCACGGCAAATCCAAATCTTCTCGGTATTTCCAATTATGGAGTGGGGTATGACAATATTGATGTCGCCTGTGCCACGGAACTCGGTATTCCCGTGACGAATACCCCGGAAGTCCTGACAGAAACCACAGCGGATATGGCCTGGGCACTGCTTATGGCAACGGCAAGGAAGGTCCCCCAGGCGCACCACTTCACCATCTCAGGTCAATGGAAAGGCCCCGTCGGAGAAACCCTTATGGGAATGGACATAGGACCTGGAGGTTCCAACAGGCCAAAAGTTCTGGGAATTATCGGTTTTGGCAGAATCGGCCAAGCGGTAATGCGAAGAAGCCGGGGCTTTAAGATGAAGGTCGTTGCCTATGACCCATTTTTGAGGGGGACCATTGAGGGAATGAAAGGGGTGGCATACAGGGAACTCGAGCACCTCCTGAGGGAGAGCGATTTCGTTACCCTCCACTGTCCCTTGACTGACCAGACGCACCATCTCATCGGAAGAAGGGAACTCGACCTCATGAAGCCCACCGCAATCCTCATCAACACCTCCCGGGGACCAGTGATAGATGAGGGGGCGCTGGTTTCGGCCCTTAAGAAGGGAACGATCAAAGGGGCGGGACTGGATGTCTATGAAAAGGAACCTCGTATCAGCCCGGATCTTTTGAAACTGGACAATGTGGTCCTTCTGCCCCATATCGGCAGCGCCACAAGGGATACGCGGGTGCAGATGGCGGTCGCGGCTGCGAAGAATGCAGTAACCCTTTTGAGGGGGAAAAGGCCAATCCACGTCGTTAACCCGGAAGTCTTTGAGTCTCCGGAATATCTTCGGAAGGTAGGGAAAAAAGGAGGGACCCCCAAGGGCATTTGAGCCCGTCGATTTTCAAGTCCTGCCTCTACCCGAGGGCATTCTATTTCGAGCGGTTAGCCTTCCGCCAAACGGCCATGATTAGCAACGACACCGCGGCGAAGGCACCAAGACCTATGCAAAGGAGGCGCAGGCTACCAACGGCGATAACGCCGAAGAGCGGATTCGCGTCCGAAAACGGCGCCAAGGGATGCATATGCACATGCATGATGCTATCGATAAATACATGGCTGTAAACGCCAATCATCGCACCCATTAAAGCAGCAAGCCATGAGATCCGCGGTGAAATGTAAGACCGATTATGCCCTTCAGGGCTCACCACCTCGTTCCAAATCCACAGACAGGACTCACACACCGGTTTCCCAATCAGGATACTGGCTATCCCAATCAGGGTCGCACCGAGGTACGTGTGGGTGAATCCATGAAATATGGAATCCCCCCGACACATCCGGATCAGAACCTCTACATCTATGGCAACCTGAGAGAAACCGAAGACGGTGAAGCTGAAATATCGGCCGCCGAAGATCTTGAACGCTGCCCCGGGACCAAGGTGAACGGGTGTGAATGGCATATGCTTTATAATCCGTGTTCTTTCCGCCCCTGATTTGCGAGGTACAATCCAATAATAAGCAAAAATTAACCAATCAAGTCGTCGAGATGTTCCTGAAGACCCAGAAAAAGGGGACCGAGTATACCGATAAGCATGAGAACAATTCCAACGTGGCTAATTGGCTTGAATGAAAACCATTTGTGATGAAGTGTCATGAAGATCTCTGAGAGCATCCCTCGATAAACCCCAGGATTCTCTTGTTTCTCTGTCTGGACTTACTGTAGCCGCAAAAAATTATCCCCACGATTATCCCGTATGCAAGCCCAAAGATGCCCATCTGTAATCTATTCATCGCGAAGAGAAAAAGGCCTGAATACTGTGCGTCAACTTTAACTCCCTGAAACCATTGATAGAGCAGTTCCCCAAAGCCAATCCCTTGCATTGTTGCAAGCCTTGCTGCCAAACGAATATTGAGAATAGCACCAACCATAATGACACAGGCCGCCAGGGCCAGAATCCAGGCACCGATCCTGGCGCCCCTTGTTTGGGAACGTCTGAGATAGCTAAGATCGCTGGCTTCCAGCATTAAGGCTCCCCCCCTCATATTACTTATTTCTTAACGGGCTGTTGCCCATATCCCTGGAGCGAACATGAAAGAATTCTTGGTAACCCTTCTTGACGGCTTCGTAAAAAGTCCAACTGCCGTTCGACATGCTCACGGCCCTGAGTAAAGCCGAAGGGCTGCGTTACGATTCATCTTTCGTCGTTGCGGCGTACTGGTAAGTACGCCTCACTCCTTAAGATTCACAAGCCTTGCATTTGGAACTTTTTACTTTGCCGGCCCATTTTTTAACTTTTTACGAGTTCACCATTTTTACTGAGGCGAAACGGCCGCAAATTCCGCATTTGAGCTAGGATGGCGAGTTTTCGGAACGAGAGACCGCCGACCAAAAATTCTTTTCAGTGAGCGGAATGGGTTTTGGGCAACAGGCTCTTAATGCCTAACCCCAAGTCCACTAAACTAGTGAGGAATCGGAAAAATCATATTCCATTATGCCATGGATTTCGAGATGTGCAACTGAACGGCAGATGCGTCCCCTCTTCATAATATGCCGAAAAGAGCTTTGACCCCCTGAACCCCATCTGCTTCATGCCTTTCTTATGAGGGCCCTTTAATACCATTCTAATCCCCAATCAAAGCTGCCTCCACCCGGGGATCTTGCCCTTGCATTCCATCAATTCAATGTAGTAATAGATGGGATCGGGACCTCTGCCCGCCATAATTTCAGGAGGGGCTCTGCTTGCGGGTAAATAAACAGTGAAAGGGGGAGATCGATCTCATGGCCAATAAAATCTGCATAACGGGCGGAGAGGTGTTTTTCTCGGAAAAGAGAAGCATTCACAAAAAGGACATACTGATATCTGACGGAAGGATCCATAGAATCGACGATGACATACAGGCTGACCGAAGTGTAAAGATTGTAAACGCGACGAACAAACTTGTTACTCCTGGATTGGTCGACTTTCACATGCATGCCTTTCGATATGGACATTTATTAAGTATCGACACTGAGGAGCTCTCTCCTCGGTCGGGTACAACAACGTTTGTTGACGGTGGGAGTGCGGGATCCCTCAATTTTCTGGCGTTTCGCGAGTACGTTATTAGGCCCTCCAAATCCAATATCCTCGCCTTTTTAAATGTCTCCGCGATAGGACAGGGAACTGACGGCATAGAGGGTTTGCGCTTCTACGACGGTGATGACGAACGTCTATTGCATATCCCATCAGCCGTGGAAGTGATTGAGAAAAACCGAAACATCATCGTCGGTATCAAGGTAAGGGCCTACACTGGCTTAAAGGGCATAAAACCCATTCAAAAAGCCCGCGAGCTCGCCGATTTAGTAAATCTGCCTATCATGGCGCATCTCGCCCCCCCGCCCCCGGAGTTTAGCGAAATCTTACCCTATTTGAAACTGGGAGATGTTATTACGCATCCCTACCATGGAGGGAAAAAAACTATTCTTGATGAACGGGGGCAGGTGCGCCCGGAGTTTTGGGAAGCAAGGCAAAGAGGAATAGAGGTTGATCTTGGGCTAGACCGGTTTCACGGAAATCTTGCTGTTGCGAAATCAGCACTGGAGCAAGGTTTTTCCCCGGATTACATAAGTACTGACCTGGCCACGACGAATCTTCACCATATCGTCTACGATCTTCCGACAACGGTATCTAAGTTCGTTGCCTTAGGGCTACCATTGGTTGAAGCTTTGGCGAAATGTACCTATGCTCCGGCGGCAAAAATTGGAAGGGAAAACGAGATCGGTTGTATTCGAGAGGGAGCCATCGCGGATATCGCGATTTTTGACGTGGTTACCCAGGATCATGTCTTTGAGGATTTCTTTGAGAATACAATCAAAGCCAAAGAACGTATGTTCCCCTTCATGACCATACGAACAGGCGAGATTTTAGAGCCCAATCCACGAACAACAGAAACACTGGATTGTGTCTTCAAGGGCAAGTCGCCCTGGCATCTTGACAATTGATAGAAAGCGCAAGGAAACCCTGTTTTCAGAGCCCGAGGATAGCTTGCCTCGAACGCCATTCTAGTCGTCTGGGCTCTCCCTTACCGCGAAAGCCTCAATTAGCGCTTCTTCTCCCTTGCCAGGTATTCTGTCAGCAATGCATCGCTGCCCATGCGGGTAATTCTGTGAACTTCCAGTGTTATGTGACCGATCATTTCATCAATAGGCACAAAGTCTTCCTGATGCCGTAGTTCCGAGGGCAGGAGTTCTTTCACGTTCGCAAGGCGGCGGTCTTTTTTCCCGGATACGAGGTAGCGATATCTGGATATCTCGACCTCCAGCTTCTCTATTCGCTTCAGATATCGTTCCCGCTGCTTCATGTAATGTTGAAGCTCCCCCTGCTTCTCCTTAATCAAATTTCTCTTAAATTCAGCAAGCTGACCCGCCAACCGGGCGCGAAGGTTGCCAACTGCCTTTCTGGCTTTGGAAACGGCAAGCCTCTTATCCTTCAACAACTGATCGGTTTCCTTTATCTCTCTGAAGAGCTGCTCACCCCTCATTATTCCTTGCAAATAACCCTTTTTCCCGGACTCCAGACTTTGAAGATCTTGGCTCAGCGACTCAAGCCCCTTCTCTGCCCTCCTTAATTTTTTCAAGCTATCCGAAAGTGAGGATTTCATTCAGGCCCTCTCTATGAAATTTCTTCCCCAGTAATTGGGGAGATCACAGAACTCTCATATCTTATGCCATATAGCTCTGGTTATCAAATGAAATTATTAATAAAATAAGGACGATGAACTCGTAAAAAGTCAAAAATGGGTGGGCGAATGATTTTCACAATCCAAAGGGCAAAACGAGAGGCACAATAAAAGCTGCCATTCTTAGCACGACATTTGGGAAACTCTATTCTTCCATAACCCATCTTCTCGAGCGAAAAGAACTTGCTTTTTGGTAGCGTAAGCATAGAATGGATCGTGGTTTTCCAGTGTTTTTGGGTTATGTAAGCAACTGCCTCACCTTCGCCCGGGCCCGTTGAGCGTCCGGATATTTTTTTTCGCTTAGGTGCAATTGGGAGGGTACATCATGTCTAGCCTGGAGATTTGCTTTCTACCCGCCACAGAGTTGGCCCGTCGCATCCGTACAAAGGACATATCCGTTAGGGAGGTGATGGAGGCTCACCTTGCGCAGATTGAGCACCTCAACCCTAAAATGAACGCCATTGTCACCCTCTTGACCGAGCAGGCCATGTGGCAGGCCACTGCTGCCGATGAACGCCTTGCACGCGACGAGGAGGTGGGTCCACTGCACGGACTTCCGGTGGCCCACAAGGATCTTGTCCCAACACGGGGGATCCGCACTACCTTTGGCTCCCTCGTGTTCAAGGACTTTTTACCAGAAGAAGACGCCCTGATTGTGAAGCGCCTGAAGAAAGCCGGGGCCATCACTATCGGTAAAACCAACACGCCCGAATTCGGCGCCGGCTCACAAACATACAACGAGGTCTTTGGCGAGACCCTAAACCCCTACGATACGTTGAAGACCTGCGGGGGGAGCAGCGGTGGAGCGGCCGCGGCCCTAGCCTGCGGGATGTTGCCGATCGCAGATGGTAGTGACCTGGGCGGCTCGCTGCGGAACCCGGCTAATTTCTGCAATGTGGTGGGATTTCGCCCTTCTCCCGGCAGGGTCCCCGTGTGGCCCAACCTGGCGGGGTGGTTCCCGATATCGGTGCAGGGGCCTATGGCTCGTACGGTTCAGGACACCGCGCTCATGTTAAGCACGATCGCCGGTCCCGATCCCCGTTCGCCCATCGCGATCACTGAGCCGGGTAGTCTGTTCTCTCGGCCCCTTGAACGAGATTTCAAAGGAGTACGGGTTGCGTGGAGTCGGGAGTTGGGGGGGCTACCGGTTGACCCGCGCGTGACGGAGGTCATTGAGGAAAGTCGACAGGTGTTCGAGTCCCTGGGTTGCATGGTGGAGGACTCCGAACCGGATTTTGCTGACGCGGATGAGGTTTTCAAAGTGTGGCGGGCCTGGCGTTTTGAACTCATGTATGCCGAACTGTTAGAGAGCCACCGGGACAAAATAAAGGACGCGGTGATTTGGAACGTCGAAGAAGGCATGAAGTTGACCGGTCCACAGATCGGTCGGGCTGAACGGAAGCGAACAGAGCTCTACCACCTCGTTCGAGAATTCATGGAAACCTACGAATTCCTAATCCTCCCCGTAAGCCAGGTGCCACCTTTCGACGTGAAGCAGCGCTATGTAACCGAGATTAACGGGGTGAAAATGGATACATACATCGACTGGATGAAATCCTGCTATTACATCAGTGTCATCGGACTTCCCGCGATCTCGGTGCCCTGCGGTTTTACCCCCGAGGGGCTACCCGTCGGGCTCCAGATCGTTGGGCGGCACCAGGACGACTTGGGTGTGCTGCAGCTTGCTTACGCCTTCGAGCAGTCCACGGGCCTCTGGAGAACGAGACCACCGACGGCGGGGTGAATCTATCATCAGCACGTCGGGTCCCAAGTCGAATGCATAGAAGAGAGCGCCTGTTCCGCGCTACTTCGTTCCTAAAACTCGCCCCCTGAGCTCAGACATTATATTTGCGGCCGTTTCGCTTCATTAGAAGTGGTTACCAAAGATTCTTTAATGTTCCCTCCAGGGATTCGGGCAACACGGGCAACAGCCTGTTGACATGTAACCCCAAATTACAAATTCCTAAAACTAGGTTCCCTGATCCGTCTACCATATAAAAGTACCTCTAGTTAAAATAAAGGTAATAAGAAATGCAGTCTAAAAGGATAAAGGGGACGTAGTTAAGTTGTCAAGTTGTTCGAGCAGTCGGTTAACCTCCCACAGCAGAGTTTTCGAAGAAAAAAAATATTTAGTCAACAATTTAACTACGTCCCCTCCTTACTGTTCAGAAGACCCCCGGAATCATACGCCATCGTACCTCTTGTTTATATCGCATATATTCATGTGGAAATTTTTGCATCAACACCTCTTCTTCTTTTAAAGAAGTGATAATCCAGTGAATAACTGTCAGCAGGGCAATGACAAAAGTCATCATGATTCCAAAGGCAAGGGCAGTTCCTACATTCATGACAATCATACTGAGATACAATGGGTGACGAATCCTTGAGTAGACACCGGTGGTCACTATCATGTCGATATCTCGTGATTGTTTATGAGCCATCTTATGATCCCTTTCTGTCCAGGAATGAAAAACAAAACCGAAGAGGATCAGGATCCCACCAATAATATTTGATAATGGAAAAATGGAAAACGTTGTCCAAGAAAAAACCAATCCGCTTATCCCCGTTCCAATGAGAAGCACCAATGCAACCATCCCACGATAGAAGGGATTAGAAAGAAAAAAAGCATCAAAGACATTCCCGTCCTTCATCTCGTTCACCTCCTGCTAGAGCTCAACGCGAGCACCTGGTAGAAGCGTCAACGGTGAGGATGAGCCGCTGAGTTCACGAGGTTGGCTCCATCCTCTGGTTGACTATATTCCTCGTTCTCCAATTCGTTCCAATTCGTCACCAGCATGAGGAGGCTGTAAATCCCAACCCCAAGCATGATGCCATCCTCGTAAACACCATACCTGGCAATCTGGATAAACGGCGGAAACGGGATAGCCCAGAACAAGAGGAGAAAGTAGATGATCTTGTCCACCCTGGGCAGAGCAGTGGTCAGCAGAACTAAGGCAAGAGCTGTGGTTGGGCACGGCAAAGTCCCAGGCATGATCATTCTTGGGAAATGGTGCCCAAATGCCAGGCTGAACAGAGGATAGCAAAACACAACGGCCGTGAGGATTATGGTCAACCACCTTTGCCGGTTTGCTTCCGGAAGGAGAAACTGCATTCTGCCCCTGAGGAGGTCCACGGCGAACAGGATTGCCACAACGGTAAACAGGGAGCCGAAGAAGTAGTTACCATAGTCACCGGCAAGTCCTCTCCCGAGGATTATGAAGAAAACGATCCCATTCCAACCGAATGAAACAACAAAATAGAGCTTCATCAAGATGTTTGAAGCTTTTCCGGGTTTCACGAATAGAAACAGAACGAGCGCGACGGCAACCACATAGAAGATTGCCTGAGCCGGCCACACCCTGGCCCCGTATGCTCCCATAATTCCCCACCAATCTTCGGCGGAAAGCATTCATATCCTCCTTGAGCGTTATCGAGGACGACCTAAGACTTCTCACGCCCAACTCTTACCGAGCCGTTTTGAGAATCCTGGTGAAATCCTCCTCCAGCTGCGGGCCTGATGAATCCGGGGTATACCCGAGCATGAGTACCCAGCAATGCTTGCTTCTCACAATCCCCATCGGAATTTGCAGGGACACAGTGTGGCCACCGGCATCGACGGCCCCTCGCCACAGTTCCACAACCGCCTTATAGCCGCTATCAGTTTTCATTTTCGTTGGCTTCTTGATCATCTCCTGCCCCTTGGGACATGCAGCAGCTATGGTCCTCAAGCCCGCGATACGGATACTACTGTAGTTATACCGTCGACCCCGATAGCAGGACACCGTGATGGAGGTCCCCGGGATCTTCTCAGCCTTAAGCCATCCAATCACCTCTTTTTCAAAATTGCTTGGTATATCCTGCGTCACCCAACCGTCCGGTAAGGTCAAGGAGAGATACTCATGCTCAAAGACGTTCCCTTCACCCAAAGCCTGTATGGCGATAAGCAGAACAATTAGTGCCGTCATGCGTATTGCTATCTTCTTCATTGCATTCCCTCCTTGTTTTATCTCTTTTTAAAGTCCTTTCCATAGATTTACCTGTCCGAATCACTGTATTATTTCGCTCCTGCCGTCGCAAGGATTTTTTTACCACACGGCTTCTGCCTCGTGGTCTGAGAAGTCAGCGGTCAGAATGATTCCAGCTAAATCATGCAGGTCCGCGCATCCCCGATCCATGGTAAGCGCAAATCAAGAGGATTGGAAAAAATCCCAAGGAATACTCAGAAAGGGGGCCACAGATACGTTAATACGGCGACATCAGAACCGGAAGCCCTTCCAATCGGGGAAAAAGGGATATTCTTTGGGAAATACAGATACTCGATCACCTGGACAAATCACATGGTCTCGATATACGGCCCTGTGGTTGACCATAACCACCTGTACTTTGTCAGGGGGAATTGAAAGGAGATCCAGAACCTGGACCAAGGTGGTTGGGGTTTCAAGATCCAATTGAATCGGGTGGTTGCAACGGTCCTCCAAACCGCCTTGCAAGGACCCGAATAGGTAGACACGAGCTTTGGCATTCACCGTGGGCATGACGGACCTTCTTTTCGTAAATTCTCAAGGTGAGATGAAATATCCACTCGCCATGTGTAAATGTAATCGGTTTTTCCAAGGGAATACCTTGACTTAAATCAATCATGAGACGTCTTATGCCCCTTCAGAGCCGCTCCCCTTATTTCGGGAGACTAGCCTCCTTGTTTGTTCAACTTTTCCCTCGGAATATGAAGAAGCTCTGAACCCCTCGTCATAGCGTCTTCGGGAAAGTCCATGGCCAATAACTGCTGATAATTCTTCTCAATGGGATTGTCGATCTTTGTTATTCGGAAAAATTCCCGCAGGTCAAGCGTTTCAACGAAATGTGGCGGCATATCATCAATCGGAATGGGATAATCACTTCCAAAAACCATCCTGTCATGCGGAATTTTCCTCAATATATCATCGATGATCGACGCCCTGAATAAGGTACACATGGCGGAAATATCCGCATACAATCTCCAGTCCCTTCGATCAGCTTCTTCCAGCATCTCGCTCAGTTCGTTCAGATAACTACCCTCCCATGGGAAAAATGATGAAGCACAATGAGCTGCGATCACGGTGACCCCTTTATCCAGAGCGAGCTTTAACTTCCGAGGATCACCCAATTCCTGATACTGTTTTTTGATAACGGGAATTGCGTGTTCCAGTCCCGTGTGGCAGAGCAAGGGAATATCTTCATCGGCGAGTTTCTTGTAAAACCATCTGTATTTCTTGTTGGAGGGATCAATAATGTGAGAATTGGGGATCCATTTAATAAGAACTGCTCCACCTTCAATCCACTTGTCAAGTTCTTCAGTCCCGTTTCCTTCGCCTCTGTTTGGATGAATCGAGGCACCAAAAAGCACCTTTTGGTTATTTCTCGCAATGTCCATTACATATTCGTTGGGAGTTACCATATGGCTCTTTTCTTCATCGAGTTCTCCGTTCTCTTTATAAACTGCATCGAACGCCAGAAACACACCGAAATCCACGCTTGGGGCGTTGTTTAAGCGATCAATCAGGGTAGTGCGGAGAACCCCATCATGGTCATCCATGAGCTTATGCAAGGGAATTCCAGATCTCACAACCATGTATAAATAGGCCGGGCTGGAGAGAAACCTCCTCGACATTTTGCATGGACTGCTGTTCCCCTTTCCTCCGATATGCAAATGAATATCAACAACTTTCTTGCTCATCCTTTTCTCCTTTATGTCCCTATTCTGCTCTGCCATGCCAATGTAATTTTACACTTACTGTGGTTTGTAGGAAACCTGTATTTTCCCCGTCAGGCAGATAAACAAGGGTCAAGAGCAGGCTTGACCGTTCTACTTTTTGCGGGTAGGGCTGATCAAGTGGAAGGAAATTAAACGAGGCTAAAGTTGGAGATTAGCCGAGATTGTCCAATATTGACGGGGCGTTGCCTGAGTCCCTGGAGGGAACGTTATTCAGTGCTGCAGTGCTGCAGTCGGATAGGGGAAAGAGGTTAAAGATTGGAGGCGGAAGGCAAAATGTCAAAGTTCAAAATCCAAATGACAAATGGGAATGAGTTGGTTGGCTGTATTAGTTTGATTGGTTTTATTGGTTAAAAATGGAAAGTTCAAATGCCAAATGATGGGGTCCGAAACACGAGCACGGGCACGAACACGAAACATGCGAGCACGAACACGAAACTAACGGACACGGACACGAAATTCTGAGCGAAATGGGATTTGGGCAAGGGCCCGTCGAGGCCTGACCCCTCTGGAAGGCAATCATGGTTTAGAATTCAGCAAATCAGAGACGTCCCCCCTCTATTTCTTGCAGTGTGCCGGCATATTCGGGCTTAAGGCGAATCGCCTCCTTGAAGGACTCTGCCGCTTCCGAATGCCTTTGAAGCATAACATACACGAGGGCGAGAAAAAAATGGGCATCGGCATTATCCGGCATGAGGCGGATGGCCTGTTTGTAGGCTTCGACTGCTTCCTCACGGCGCCCAAGATTTACATAAACCCTGCCGAGAGTATAGTACGCTTCGCCAAAATCAGGGCGTATCCGGAAGACCTGTTTGATAGCCTCGATTGCTTCCTCGTACCACTCTAAGTATGTATAAACCAGAGCCAGATTATAGTAAACCTCGGCATTGTTGGGCTTGAGGCGGATCGTCTCTTTGTAAGCCTCGATCGCCTCGTTGAACCTCCCGAGCCTGTGATAAGCACGGCCCAAATTGTAGTGCGCCCCGGCATAATCAGGCTCGAGCCGGATCGCCTCATTGCAAGCGTCAATTGCCTCCTGATAGCGACCAAGCTGGATGTAACAATTTCCAAGATCACAATGAGCTTCCGCAGAATCAGGCTCGAGCCGGATGGCTTGCTTCAGGGACTCTATTGCCTCTTGGTAACGACCATCTTGAAAATAAGACAGCCCATGACTCTGCTTTCCATTTGGTTTACCATCCATACTCTTCTCTAATGATCCAGGCTTTCAATCTTCTTTAAGGTTCTGACGACCATGCTTGAAAAGGCGAATCTCTCCCTCGTGCATTCGGCCAATTACTGAATCGGCGTATTGGTGCGTTGAGAATTTTCTGCATTTTTTGTGCCACCCAGTGCTTATACATAACTATTTGAAATCATAATGCAAGCTGCATATCCTGGTGATAATTGCCAACAATTTTTCATAGCGCTGAAAAAAAATTGTCACATTGGGGACTGTTAGAGGCTTCTGAGGATTTGACGGGCAGAGGGAAGCAGATTATGATGGGCTGAATTACCCTTTTACCAGGAGGAGGAAGAGAAATTCAACACTGTAACAACAACCCCTTGTCGCTGACTCGCCGATTCCCTGCGAACTATCAAGGCGATTTCTCAGGCGCATAATCAAGATAACGTATTTTGAGGGCTCCCTTTTCCCTGACCAAAACCCAGCGGATGTCCCCCTTCCAAACCTTCTCTTTCCAATGTCTTTTCTGTTTTTGGACCAATGTGTAATGAGCCCTTGCTTCCGCTGCATTCTGGTTGACTTTGATCTTCATGTCCTCCAGGTGATAGCGGAGCTTCCGGCTTTTATTGAAAAAATCTGAATAGATACTTCTAATTTCATTGAATCCATCTCTCTGATTCTGGATTGCTTTGGGAGAAAACAGCGAGAGGAAACCGCCTATATCCTTTTGATTATACCGTTCGACATAATCAACAAAGAACTGCCTCATCTCTTCCCCGGTGGCAATGGGGGACGGCAGCTTGGGCCGAATGACTCGGTCTTCTCCTTCAGTAGACGCACTGGAGCTTTTGATTGGACGAGCAACGGAAATATCCTTGCCTTTGGGATCGCTTGGAGCGCCATATTTTTTGAGGGAATGAGCTTCGTTTGAAACAGCGCTATCGCTTATTTCCCTCTCAGAGCTCATGTGCTTTTCTCGCCGTTCGGGTGTTCTGACCTCAGCCGCTCCTCTCTCGTTTTCCAATTCCACCATCCCAGGAGTAATCGAGGGGGATTGGGGAATTTCCTTCCCTGACGATTCCTGAATCTCGCTTGGAGCCGGTTTCTTCTCCATTACCTTTGTATCTTCTCCCTCAGCGATTTCCCGTCGGAATACCACATCCCTGTAGCCCGTTTCCTCTGCCGGAGTCTTTCTGTAATTCTCAGTTCCGGCTACGAATAACTTCTCCTCCAACCGTTTCGTTTCGACCGCCATTGGAATTGTAGGCTCTTCGTTCCTTTCGCTCGAGGGAATGGGGCGTTTCATCCTTTGGCTAACGATCTGGGGCCTCTTGACCCATGGCTTCGTAAAGACGAGAACCGTTAACATGAAAGACCCAAGAACAACAAAGAAGAGGCTGATGAGAAAAAGCGAACGCCTTGACCCCTCATGAACTCCCATCATCTCACCCCTTATCCTCGTCCCAATCGAATATTCGTCTCTTCTTTACCCTTATCTCGGTAGCCCGGGAATCGCTAAAAGAATGACATTAAGGACATACTCTCAATGCCCAAATCTCTTTCCGGTTAGTGTCTGATTCGCCAGGATTGACAGCATCATAACGATAGAGAGGCTCGCCCCGGATCGAAAGAGGGATTCGAAGACCCCGTAGCTTCCGTTCCATCCTTATGGATAGTTTGACTTTATCGGAGAACAAATTAATGCTCCCAGATTTCAAACATGTTGTCAATTAAAATCTATACTGTTCTTATTGAGTAAAACAGAATGCCAATGTCCTGGAACTCGGATAACAGAGGAATCAATCGATCCCTGTTAGATTTCAGGCACAAGTCAACAGCGTCGCCTACCTACCCTCCTTTTTCTCAGAGGGATTCTGCCGTATCAATAGATGAATGCCACCGATTGCGGCAGTGTCGAAATAGGTAAAACCGCTGCCGTCTGCCCTCCTTCCGCTACTGAGAACTTCAAGTCCCAATTGCTTGACATAAGTCTCTTCCTTTTCTATATCATCAACACGAAAGCCCAGATGAAAGACCCCCTCACCCCTACTCTCCAAGAAATCACCGTAGATCGTTCTTCCCTCTGGAGGCTGTATTATCTGGAGAGACACGGGTCCAATCTGGGCAACCCTGATTTGTAAGTCGTAGAAGGCAGACTCATCAGGTACGTTAACCCGCACGTAATC
>Ga0209427_10005611_pt1 | contig 14387 bp, 19 predicted proteins | sample DeeMarSWOR136_30_FD_187465 | JGI IMG/M metagenome (GOLD analysis project Ga0209427, IMG submission 187465) | Marine sediment microbial communities from White Oak River estuary, North Carolina - WOR-1-36_30 (SPAdes) (version 2) | ecosystem: Environmental > Aquatic > Marine > Intertidal zone >... | reverse complement strand
GGTTTACGCCTGGGAGGATTTATAATCCTTTCTTTGCAGGAACTCAGAAACAGGGCTGCTCTCAGACAGAAAGGTGATTACCGCATCCTTTGTTTAGGGGAATCTACTACCCAAGAAGGATACCCTGTTTTCCTGGAAGAAGCGCTTAACCAGGGTAACACAGGCATGAAATTCAGTGTGATAGATAAAGGCTTATCTGGAACTAATACATGGACTATATTATCTAAGCTTGAATCCTATCTCGATACCTATCATCCAGATATGGTCATTACCATGATGGGGATTAATGACATGGGAACACATATGCCTTGTGAGCCTGTTTCTGATTCTAAGGCTATAATTTTTTTGAAATCTTTCAGGATCTATAAATTAACCCGGCTGCTTTGGTTGCATATTGTAACCAGGCTTAAAGAGTTAGGGTTTCATGATACCCCTCAAGCCATAGAGATTAACGCTGAAAATGATGAAGGATATGTTGATTTAGGCCGGCTTTACCGAGACCAAGGCAAATTCTCTGAGGCAGAAGAATTATTCAACAGGGCCATAAAACTCAATCCCAGAGATGATGGGGCATATGTTGATTTAGGCCGGCTTTACCGAGACCAAGGCAAATTCTCTGAGGCAGAAGAATTATTCAACAGGGCCATAAAACTCAATCCCAGAAACATCGGGGCATATGTTGATCTAGGGTGGCTTTACCGAGACCAGGGCAAATTCTCTGAGGCAGAGGAATCATTGAAGAAGGCCTTAGAACTCGACCCCAAAAACATTGCGACATATGATGAACTAGGGTTGCTTTACCAAAGCCAGCGCAAGTTCCCTGAGGCAGAAGAATTATTTATGAAGGCTTTAGAAATTAGCCCTGAAGACGAAGGGAGATATACTAGACTAGGAGCGCTTTACGATGGCCAAGACAAATTCTCTGAGGCGGAGAAGATGTTCAAGAAGGTCATAGAAATTAACCCCAGAAACTCTGGGGCATATGTTGATCTAGGGTGGCTTTACCGGGATTATGGCAAATTCGCTGAAGCAGAGGAGTTATTCAAGAAGGCCTTAGAAATTAGTCCCACATACTATACTGCATACCGAGTACTAGAGGAGTTATATGTAGAAATGGGCAAGTTTGAACTCGCCAGAAAATACGCTAAGGAGGCCAGGGAATTAAGACCAGAATACCAACCTCCGATTACAGCTGCCAATTATAAAAAGCTGAAAGCCATCTTAGATAAAAGAGGGATAACCTATGTCTGTGTGCAGTATCCCATGCGCAATATAGAGCCACTCAAGAAGTTATTCCAAGGCAATGATAAAGATATTATATTCGTAGATAATGAGAAGGTATTTAAAGATGAGGTTGAAAAGTACAGCCCCAAAAATTATTTTGAAGACATGTTTGCCGGTGATTTCGGACACTGCACAGAAAAAGGCAATAGACTACTGGCAAAGAATATAGCAAAAGTCATATTAAAAGAGGTGTTTGGTAAATAGTGCCTGACAAAAAATCTGCAAGAGATCTTATTCTTGCAGATTTTTTATTTTGTGCGGAAGGAGGGAGTTCCCGCCGAACGTCCCCAAAACGAGGGCGGGATCCCGCCTGCTATTTACTTAGCTTGGCGGGAGAACCCTCAATAAATTATGCGGAAGGAGAGACTTGAACTCTCATGAGCTTGCGCCCGCAGCGCCCTGAACGCTGTGCGTCTGCCATTCCGCCACTTCCGCAAAAATCACTCCAAGTATATCCCACTCTATTTACTCTGTCAAATTAAAAGAATTGCGACCTATCTTAATTATTGATATAATACAAGGTTAAGATAATATACGTCTAGCGGACAAAAGACGCAGGATGTTTGTCGATTACCGCTTGCCGGCAGGCGCGCTACGCTTCCGATGGACGTATAATGAAAACCTATGCTATTAGAGTCCTTTAAGATTACTGGTTCAGCCGTAGGCCAGATATTCATCCTGGGCGCTATCGGTTATTTGCTGATTAAAAAGAACATTTTAGGCCAGGAGGGCCTGGATGCCTTAAGTCGATTGGTTGTGGAAATTATTCTACCAATCCTTATTTTCTACCAGCTGGTTAAAAATTTCAGTTTCTCCGCCTTCAGGGATTGGTGGATTTTTCCTTTAATCAGCATCGCGATTACGGCTGCGGGCTTGTTGCTGGGATTCCTTTTCTCAGGTTTTATCAAGGGAAAGCAGCAGAGATTGCAGTTCCTGAATTTGGTGGGTTTTCAGAATTCAGGGTTTCTGCCGCTGGCACTGGTCGCCGCCATTTTACCAGACGATAAAATGCAGACTATGTTCATTTATCTGTTTCTGTTTCTGCTGGGTTTTAACCTGCTCATGTTTTCCCTGGGCGTTTACCTTATCACGTTTAGCCGCCAGAAGAAGTTTGAGTTAGGCAGCCTCTGGAGTCCGCCGGTTGTTGCCACGATATTCACTTTGATATTTATCTTCTTTGGGTTGGAAAGGTTCGTTCCACAGGTGGTATTGCGGCCATTGAACATGATAGGCCAATGCCTGATTCCTTTGTCCATTTTCGTGGTAGGAGGTAACCTTGCCCAGATAAAATTGACCCGCATAGACAAAGTGCCTATGTTTCTGATGTTAGTGGCGAAGCTGGTGATTTTGCCGGCTCTGGGCTTATGGCTCATTTTGAGATTACGTTTGCCGGAACTGCTGGGCTTATTGATTTTGATTGAGTTGGCCATGCCGCCGGCTACGATGCTCTCTGTCATCACCAGCCATTATAAGAAGCAGGACCTATTGGTCAGCCAGGGGATATTCATCGGCCACCTCTTCGGCCTGCTCAGTATCCCGATATTTTTAAGTTTATATTTTGCCATGAATGTGATAAAATGATAAAATTAATTGCCACGAATCGCAAGGCACACCGCGATTATGTCATTCTGGAAACTTTTGAGGCTGGCATAGAATTAAAAGGGTCTGAGGTAAAGTCATTGAGGATGGGTAAAATCAACCTCAATGACAGTTTTGCCCGTATTGAAGGCGGCGAGGTCATTTTATACAACGCGCACATAAGTCCTTACGCGCAAGCCAGTTACCTTAATGTGGAACCGGTGAGACTACGCCGGCTGCTTCTGCATAAGAGGCAGATTATGAAATTAACTCACTCACTCACCCAGCGTGGATTTACTCTAATTCCGCTCAAGGCATATTTTAATGAGCGGGGAAGGGCAAAAATAGACTTGGCTCTTTGTAAAGGGAAAAAACTTTATGACCGCCGCGAAACCATAAAGCGCCGGGAAGCAGACCTGGCGATACAAAGGGCGATGAAGGCGAGGAGGAGGTAAGGTTCTGCAAAAAATTCGGGGGTGAAATAGGCTCGACTTAAGGCGAGTCGGGTAAAAGCAGCATGCCGCGGACGCAAGGTTAGCCGCGTTAACAATCCCTGCACAATATAAACGCAAACTACAGAAATGTAGCTTTGACACCAATGCCAGCAATGGCAATGGTGCCAGGCGTTTTAGCCTTCAGTCCTCAATAGGCTGAAGCCACTTATCGTCTCGCCTACGTGACGAATAAGTGCCGGTAGTAGGCTGGCTTTGGTAAATTAGCCTTTGGGGCCAAAGCGAGACTCAAAAAGGCTGCGGCTTACGTGATCCTGTCTAACGGAGCGCGTAAGATTAAGTATAAAAGATAGACTAAGCATGTAGCGGCTTTTATCGGATTCCTTAAGGACGCCGGGGCAGTACCGGCCACCTCCACCAAAAATTTCTGACAGGGGTATGAAAGCCTCAAAGTTAATATTAGTTTTTACAACTTGTTGTTTCCTTATCGCTCTTCTCTGCGGTTGCGTTACTACCACGCCAAGAAAAGAGGCGCTTCCCACTTACACGATACACGGTGCAAGGTACTTGGCCTTGATGGCCTTCTGTGATTCTAGAGGGATTGACTGGCGTTATGACACCTTTACCAGATGTATTTCCCTGAACAAGAACGGGCACCAGGTGAATCTGAGAGCAGGGGATGAGGCAATAACAATCGACGGCAGGCTCCTGTTTCTGGGTCGTGACGTAGAAATTTATAATGGCACGGTAGCCGTCCCCTATTATAGATTTAAAGAATTGGTTCTCGACGATGTATTCAAAGACGCGCTGGTAGGTCGCGCAGCCGCTCCTTATATCTTAAACATCAAGAAGGTCGTAATCGATGCCGGCCACGGCGGCCGTGACCCGGGCGCCATCGGAAGAAGCGGCTTAAAAGAGAAAGATGTCAATCTGGATATTGCCAAGAGGTTAAAAAAGTTATTGGGCGAAAGGGGAATCGAGGTGGTGATGACCAGGTCCACGGACATTTTTATCCCGCTCTCAAGGCGTGTGGATATCGCCAACCGTTCAGGCGCAGACCTTTTTATCAGCGTGCACGCCAATGCCAACCGCGTGAGAAGTATCAATGGCTTTGAGGTGTATTATGTCTGTCCTACGGTCGGAGATAGTAAACGGGCCCTCAATACCGCAAAGAGCGTGTCTTTTCCGTCGAGTGTAGGGATGCTTGCCAGCAGCTCTCTGGATTTAAAGGCGATCCTCTGGGATTTGTTTTACACGGATAAGCGCGCGGAATCCATTGAATTATCACGTTCCCTTTGTTGGGCTATAGGCAAAAATTTAGATGCCAAGATTCTGGGAGTCAAGGGTGGCCGTTTTGAGGTTTTAAGAGGCGCGCGCATGCCGGCTGTGCTGGTGGAAGTGGGTTTTGTGTCGAATACCGCTGAAGAGCGCAAGCTCAAAAACAGTTTCTATCGTCAAAAAGCTGCTGAAGGTCTGATGCAGGGAATAGAGGAATACGCTAGAACAACTACCCTGATGGAGGTCGCTAAAAGATGAGCAGCGCTATCGGTGTCTTTGATTCTGGCGTGGGAGGCCTGACTGTTGCCAGGGAATTGATCCGTCAACTGCCTCAGGAAGATATTATCTATTTCGGGGATACGGCGCGCGTTCCTTACGGAATTAAATCCAGGGAGACGGTAATCCGGTTCTCCATCGAGAACATCCTGTTTTTACTCAAGCATGACGTGAAGTTGATTTGCGTTGCCTGCAATACCGTATCCAGTTTTGCCCTGCCGGTGATTAAGAATCATTTTCGGGTGCCGATCGTAGGGGTGATCACACCCGGCGTGCGGGAAGCAGTGTACGCCACGCAGAACAAGCGTATCGGCGTCATCGGTACAGCCGGCACCATCAAATCCCGCGCCTATGAATATGAGATCAGACACCTGGATGCCAAGATTAAAATTACGGCCAAGGCCTGCCCCTTGTTTGTGCCCTTTGCCGAAGAAGGGTGGCTAACCGGCGAGGTGGTCATGCAGGTGGCCCGAAGCTACCTCAATCCTTTGAAGCAGGCAGGGGTGGATACGGTCATCTTGGGATGTACCCATTATCCTTTGCTGAAGCCCGTCATAAAAAGGGCGTTGGGTAAAAAGGTGATCCTGATTGATTCTGCCAAACAGGTGGCAATCGAAGTCAAAAATATCCTCTCTAGCGAAGGCCTGATGAGCAAGGGGAAGAAAGGCAGACAAAAGTTTTATGTCAGTGACAATCCGGAGTGGTTCTCGCAGCTGGCGCAGAGGTTTCTCGGCAGGCCCGTCAAAAACGTCACCAAGATCAACACCATTTAAAAAATGTTTATCATAAAAGTTGAAGGACATTTCAGTTCCGCGCATAACCTCAGGGGCTACAAAGGGAAATGCGAGACACTGCACGGCCATAATTGGAAAGTCGAGGCAGCGGTGGCTCGTCCCTTGCTTGATAAAACGGGGATGGTGCTGGATTTCAAGGTATTAAAGAAGAGACTGCAGTATGTGCTGGATAAACTCGACCATAAGCACCTGAACAAACTGCCGTATTTTAAAAAAGTTAACCCCAGCTCAGAGCGCATTGCTGAGTATGTTTACACGCGCCTTAAATCCAGTATAAAGAATTTACGTTCCGTAACCGTGTGGGAGAATGATACAAGCTCGGCCACGTATCATGAAGAATAGACAAAGCCTGCCTGCCCTGCCTGGCCGGCAGGCAGGCGGCAGGCAGGCGGTCGTGCTTTTATCAGGGGGACTGGATTCAGCCACTTGCCTTTACATCGCCAAAAAAAGCGGCTTTCGCTGTTTCTGCCTGATCTTTGATTATGGCCAGCGTCATCGACGGGAAATAGAGTCAGCTCAAAAAATCAGCCGCAAGGCTGGTTGTGCATTTGAGGTCTTAAAGATTAATTTACCCTGGAAGGGCTCTGCTCTTTTAGGCAGAAACGGCATCATTCCCCGGCGTGGTAAAGAGATTCCTTCGACTTATGTGCCGGCTCGCAATATCATCTTTTTAAGTTTTGCTCTTTCTTTTGCGGAAATCATCAAGGCTTCGGCCATTTTTATCGGCGCGCACACCCAGGATTACTCGGGTTATCCGGATTGCCGGCCGGAATTTTTCCGTGCGTTCGCTCAAGCTGCTAAGTGCGGCACCAGGACAGGAGTAGAAAAAAGGCGGATCTCCATAAGAACACCCTTGCTGCATAAAGGCAAAGCAGATATCATCCGTTTGGGTTGCAGCTTGCACGTGCCTTTTGAATTGACCTGGTCCTGTTACCGGGGAGACTTGGTTCCTTGCCAAGAGTGTGACAGCTGCTCTTTCAGGGCCAAGGGATTCAGGGAAGCAGGACTTAAGGATCCTCTATTAAAGAGATGAAGGGCAGAATCTTCGACGTATTCGAGAGCATCCAGGGAGAGGGCTTGTATCTGGGCGAAAAGCAGATTTTTGTGCGCATGTACGGATGTAACTTAAGCTGTCGGTATTGCGATACAGCCATGGACCGGTTCAGGGAGTACGAACCGCTGGAACTCATAGAAGAAATTGGGCTCCACGGCAACGATTTCCACTCCATATCCTTTACCGGCGGAGAGCCGCTTCTGCAAAAGGAGTTTTTAAAAGAAGTCTTAAAGCATACATGCCTCCTTGGCTACAAAAATTACCTGGAGACCAACGCCACGCTTTCAGGGGAGCTGGAGGATGTCATCGATTATTTAGATTTTTTGTCCATAGACTTGAAATTACCCACCTCAACCGGCATGGGCCGTTTGTGGGGATTGCACCGCAAATTTTTGAAAATCGCCTCAAGAAAAGAGAATTTTATCAAGGCCGTAATCTGCTCCACTACCATCGAAGACGATCTCAGGTATGCGATTGACCTGATTAAAGACACAAGCCCACAATCGATACTGGTTTTGCAGCCGAACAGCCTGGATTACAACGAGCATCTTCAAGTGATGTTACGCAAATTCCGAGAGGTTTGCCAGGAATCAAAAGTGACGGCCTGCATCATTCCGCAGGTTCATAAGATTATTGGAATAAAATGAAGAAATCAAGTTACGAAGGGTTGCAAAAGAACATCAGAAAGTTAAAAACACCCAGAATCGAGATCTGGAAGAACCAGTATCCAGATAAGATCTACACGATCCATCTGGATGTGCCGGAGTTCACCTGTATCTGCCCGAAGACCGGCCTGCCGGACTTTGCCGAGCTGAAGATCGAATACTCTCCTAATACTTACTGTGTTGAGCTTAAGTCTTTTAAGATGTACACGATTTTCTATCGCAATATCGGAATATTTCACGAGCATGTGGTGAATAAAATTCTGGATGACCTTGTCAGGGCAGTTCATCCGCGCTGGATGAAGATTACTGGCATATTTAATCCGCGCGGCGGCATCACCACGACGGTGAGTGCGGAGTATAATAAATAGTTCGGAGTTCGTTGCTCGTAGCTCGGAGTAAATTCAAAATCAAAAGATGAGGAAGATAGAGGCGAAGAAGATAAGGCAAGTGGTTGCGGATTTGTGCGTTGAGGCGAACCATGTTTTGCGACCGGATGTCTCGTTAGCTTTACAAAAGGCCCTGGCCAGAGAGACGAACAAAAGGGCCAGAGGGATTTTAGGCGCTATCATCGCCAATGCAGGCGTGGCCAAAAGGGAGAAATTAGCCATTTGCCAGGATACAGGATTTCCTGTTGTCTTTGTTGAAATTGGCAACGGTGTCTGCATTTTGGGTGATTTGAAAGAAGAGATCAACCAGGGGATTGTAAACGGGTATAAAAAAGGGTATCTCAGGGATTCTATTGTCAGGGATCCTCTGTTAAGAGGCGCTTCAGGTTTTGGCCCTGCTGTGATTCATGTTGATATTGTGAAAGGAGACTGCGCGAGACTTACGGTTCTGCCCAAGGGGTTTGGCTGCGAGAACAAAACCCAGCTTAAAATGTTTAACCCCACAGCCAAGCTGGATGAGATTAAAAAATTCATCATAGAAGCTGTGAAGTCAGCTGGGCCAGATGCCTGTCCGCCTTTTGTGGTGGGTGTAGGGTTAGGAGGCACAGCAGATTATACAATGCTGTTAGCGAAAAAAGCATTGTTAAGAAAGTTAGGAGCTCGGAGCTCGGAGCTCGGAGCCAGAAAATTAGAACAGGACCTTTTAAAGCAAATCAATAGGCTAAACATCGGTCCCATGGGTCTGGGTGGAAAGACGACAGCCTTAGCCGTGAATATCGAGACATATCCTACGCACATCGCAGGCTTACCGATTGCGGTGAATATCAGCTGCCATGCTTTACGCAGTGCTACGGCGATCCTATGAAAAAAATAACCACTCCATTAGACGAAAATCAAATCAGGAATCTAAAAGTCGGGGAAATGGTATCACTGAGTGGCGTCGTATATACGGCCCGCGACCAGGCGCACAAAAGATTTTTGGAAAAAGGCAGCAGGGGCTTTTCTTGGAAAGGCCAGGTGGTTTACTATTGTGGCCCGACGAGAAAGCCTAAGGGTAAGATTATTGGTTCTTGCGGCCCCACCACCAGCAGCCGCATGGATAGCTTTACTCCCGCGCTTCTGGCACAAGGTCTCAAAGGAATGATTGGTAAAGGTCGTCGTTGCAAAGAGGTGATTGCTGCCATAAAAAAATACAAGGCCGTATATTTTCTGACTTTTTCCGGATGCGGCGCTTTGCTGAGTGAGTATGTGCGCAAGGTAACTCCCGTAGCGTATAAGAATTTGGGGCCAGAGGCGATTTTAAAATTAGAAGTCAAAGATTTTCCCTTGATTGTGGGGATAGATTCGAGAGGGAATAGCGTATATTAGTTCGTAGTTCGAAGTTCGTAGTTCAGAATAAAAGAAAAATCAAAGGCAAAAGTAAATTAAATTCAAAGGCAGAAGACTGGAGAAAGATGATGATGCGTTCAGATGGAAGAGGATTGGATAAATTAAGAAAAGTGACGATCACGCGCCCTTTTCTGAAATACGCGGAAGGGTCCTGTCTGATTGAGTTTGGCAATACCAAGGTGGTCTGTTCGGCTTCTGTCGAGGAATCTGTTCCTGTGTTTTTAAAAGGCACTGGCACAGGCTGGGTGACGGCTGAATACGGGATGCTGCCGCGTTCCTGTCAGACGCGCATATCGCGGGGCAAGGATTCGGGCCGCACCTATGAAATCCAGCGTCTGGTGGGCCGGTCTTTGCGCGCGGTCACGGATATGAAATCCTTGGGCGAGCGCACCATCTGGATAGATTGCGACGTGATTCAGGGTGACGGAGGTACGCGCGCCGCATCCATCACAGGTAGCTTCCTGGCTCTTTGCGATGCCCTCCATAAACTGAAAAAGGCAGGCCTGCTGAATAAGATTCCTATCAAAGATTTTGTGGCTGCCACGAGTGTGGGGATGCTCAAAGGAAATCTCCTGCTGGACCTTACCTACGAGGAGGATTCCCAGGCAGACGTGGATATGAACATCGTGATGACAGGCAAGGGTGAATTTATAGAGATACAGGGCACTGCCGAAAAAAAGACCTTCAGCAAGGAGGAGATGAACAGCCTGCTGACGCTGGCCAAAAAGGGGATTGAAGAGCTCATCGAGACCCAACGCACTCTCCTCAAATCCCTCTTCTAATCTCAAAGCGTTTCTAATTCTAATCTCAAAGCGTTTCTAAATTCAATCGGAAAACTGCTTTGGGCAAGCGAAATATGGAACTATTGGTCGCAACTAGAAACAAGAAGAAACTGAAAGAAATCAAAGAGATTTTAAATGGCTTGGGCTTAAAGATAAAGTCTCTTACTGATTACAAACAGTTGCCCCGCATCAAGGAGAACGGCAGGACATTCAAAGAAAACGCCGTAAAGAAGGCGGTGAAGATTGCCGGCTCGACAAAGAAATTATGCATGGGAGAAGATTCTGGGTTGTGCGTCAACGTACTGCATGGTAAACCCGGGATTTATTCCTCGCGCTTCAGCGGCAAAGACAAAAATGATTTAAAAAATAATCTGAAACTGCTTAAATTATTGGGCAGGATCCCACTTCATAAAAGAATAGCGCATTACACCTGCTGTGTAGCTCTGGCAGACAGGCACGGCCTTATAGGCGCGGTGGAAGGGAAATGTTACGGAATCATCGGCTTTGAACAGAAGGGGCACTTCGGTTTCGGATATGACCCGTTATTCATTATCCCAAAATACGGAAAGACTTTTGCGCAGCTTGGGCCTGGCATCAAGCATAAAATAAGCCATCGCTTTCGCGCCCTGGAAAAAGCTCGAAAGCTTCTTCAGAAATATATTGAGCAACACAAGAAGGGTTGATATAATAAAGTTTTACGGGGCGTGGCTCAGTTTGGCTAGAGCGCTTGGTTTGGGACCAAGAGGTCGACAGTTCAAGTCTGTCCGCCCCGACATTCGAATAGACGCGCCTGTAGCTCAATTGGATAGAGCAACTGCCTTCTAAGCAGTAGGTTGGCCGTTCGATTCGGCCCAGGCGCACCACGATAACATGGGACGACTCCGAAGGAGCTAGGCCCAGGCGCACCAGTACAAAACTCATGGAAGAATTAAATGTAGCCTTAAAGGCTTTTAAAACCATCAAGATCATCGGCAAAATTTTGCTGGCGGTCTTTTTGTTCCTTATCATCATTCTTTGCGGCCTGCATATCTTTATCAACCTCGCAGGCAAACCTTTAGTGGTCAAGAAACTATCGGATGCTTTTGGTCAGGAGGTCAAAGTCGGAATCGTCAATACCTCCTTCCCGGCCAGTATTCATATCAAGGACATCGAGGCCAAAGGAGTGCAGATATCGGAACTCATTGCCGGTAGTGGCGTATTCGACTTATTCCGGAAAAGATTCAGATTATCTTTTGTAAAGGTCATTCAACCCGAAATCACGACAGAGAGAATATCCTATACCCCGAAGGTTGCCCTGCCTGAGCCTCCTTCAGAAGGCCTTGAGCAGGCAACCGAACCGCAGGCAGTCAGCGAACCAAAGCCCGAAGAGGCTGTCACGGAGTTGGCCGCAGAGCTGGTTAGGGAACCCATTTTAGTGCCTCGGTTCCTCATCAGGCGGGTGGTCATTTCCGACGGCACCATAAATTTCACCGACAGGATCGCTGAGGATCAGTCCATCAAGATCAAGGCAAATAAGATAAATCTTACCGCGGACAACCTGAATTTCAGCGGCAGCGGCAACCAGGTCACTTATTTCAAACTGACAGGTTCGCTGCCCTGGTGCGATTCCGAAGAGGAGGCAGGCAAGATAGAAGCAGACGGCTGGGTCAACCTCTTTAAAAAGGATATCCAGGCAAATGTCAGCATCCATGATATCGACGGCATTTATCTCTATCCGTATTACGCCAAATGGGTGGATTTGGAAAAGGCGCGCATTGCAAAAGCCAAGTTGAACCTTACCAGTAAAGTCCAGGGAATGAATAATGACCTTACCGCTGTCTGCCGCCTGGAGCTGACTGATATTGAACGCAAGCCCAGGCCTCCTGAAGAATCAGCGGAGAAGGCGGAGAAGATTGCGGATGTGGTTCTGGATATGTTTAAGGCCTTAAATGAGGGTAAGATTGTACTGGATTTCACCATCAAGACAAAAATGGATAGTCCGGAATTCGGCATTATGGATATAAAAACAGCGGTTGAGGATAAACTTGTCAAATCCCGGGAGCCAGGTTTTAGTCCTGTGAATATCTTTTTTCTGCCGGTCAAGATCGTAGAAGGTAGCGTCAAGGCCACGACAGAGATCACTAAGGCCATGATTGACGGTTCCTTTGCCGTGGGCAATGAATTCAAGAATGCTGTCAAGGGCTCCTTCACTAGAGAGCCCCCTCCGGCCGAAGAGGAATAAATAGATTTGGTGGCTGTAGCTCAATTGGTTAGAGCATCAGACTGTGGCTCTGAGGGTCGCGGGTTCGAATCCCGTCAGCCACCCCAATTACCGATTTTATAGTGTGATTTTAAAAGGAGCATATGTTGGCAAGAGATAATTATTCATATAAAAAGTATCAAAAAGAATTGGCTAGGAAGAAGAAGGCAGAGGAAAAGAAACAAAGAAAACTGGAGAAAAAAATAACCAAGGTCGCACTTGAGTCCGGGCAGGCTCTCGATGACCAGGTTACCTTAGAATAAAGAAACACCCCCAATGCTATTGGATAGATTGGGATTTAGTCGGTAGAGTATTACCCTCCAATTTTATATGATAAATTGGGGGTTGAGTTTATGCTCAAGGAGGAAGTATGGGATACCAAGGTGGTGGCGGATACGGCGGGCCGAGGGAAATGCATAAGGCGGTTTGCGCAGAATGTAAAAAAGAGTGCGAAGTCCCGTTTAAACCCAGAGACGATCGTCCGGTATACTGCAAGGACTGTTATTCAAAGCGTAAGAACGAAGGCCGCTAAAAGTTTAGCGAGAAATAAACCCTTGACTCTCGGTAGGATTGTGTTATACTGAACACAGTAAAAGTTTAGAAGTCTTAACCGCAAGGATGGGATCTCTGACCTTGCGGTTTTTTGTTGCAGAAAGCAACACACTAAACCATCGGAGTGGTTTGGTTGTTATGTCATTTTTTGCTTGGTTAGAAGTCTAAAATCTAACAAGTAAAAGTGATATGGATTTCTAACATAGTTTACAATTTTAGGGAAAAGGAGGTAGCAAACAATGGCAAAAGGAACAGTAAAGTGGTTCAGTGAACAAAAAGGTTATGGATTTATTACTCCGGAGAACGGGAAGGATGTATTTGTGCATCATTCCTCGATTCAGGGTGAAGGTTACAAATCTTTAGCTGAAGGCGCCCAGGTTGAGTTTGAAATAGAACAAGGGCCTAAAGGCGAGCAGGCGACCAAGGTCGTCAAGTTATAACCTTAAAAAATAAAATAGGGCTCGGCATTATCAGCGTTGGGTCCTATTTTTTACTTTAGGAGGAGTTAGGATGAATAGCTGTATGAGATGCGGAGAGAAATTAGCACATAATTATTTGGTAACAATATTTACGATGATAAAGGAAGAAAGAAAAAGATTGATTGTTTGTTTAAAATGTAAAGGGATTTTAAATAAAAAGGAAAAGTAAGAGGCGGGGATGAAGAAGATTGATTGCTCAAAATGCAGAGAGAAAAATTCTTGTTGCGATTTTGGAACATGGGTAGACCTGGAAGAAGCTAAAAAAATATTATCCATTGGATTAAAGGGTGATTTTTATCATCTTGAGGAGGATAAAACTTTCCCCTCCGGATATAAAGTCGGAACTAGCTATGAAGATAATCGCTGTTCTTTCCTTACCGCGGGAGGGCTATGCGCTATTCACAAAGTTGATTATAATTTGAAACCGGCTCACTGTAAAGAATTCCCATACGAAAACGGAACACTATCGCCGTTTGCAGATCTGTTATGCTCAGCGGTTAAATCAAAAAGCAAAGAAAAAAATAGATAGATTAACGGGAAGGGTCATTTAATGGTCGGGTTACAGAAAGAAAAGGCGCTGTGGGAGATGATGGTGCGGCTGGGGGTGCGAGAGGCAGATATCGAAGAAAAATTCATCCGCTCTCAAGGTCCGGGCGGGCAGAATGTGAATAAAGTTTCCACCTGCGTCCACCTGCGTCATCTTCCTACGGGGATCGAAGTTAAGTGCCAACAGGAACGTTCCCAGGCTCTGAACCGGTATCGCGCTCGGCAGCTCCTGCTTAAGAAGATTGAGTGCGTAATCTTGGGAAAGCTTTCTGCAGAGCAAAAGCGTATTGAGAAGATCCGCCGGCAGAAAAGAAGAAGGTCTCGCCGGGCAAAATTGAAGATCCTGGAAGCAAAGCGGCGCCATGGCATAAAGAAATCCTTGAGGGCTCACGTGCAGGAAGTCGGACAAAACGGACAAATTTAGCGAGGAAATATCCTCTCTAAAGCCTGAATTTTCTTGCTAATCCTCCTATCTAACCCTATAATACATACCTGTAAATAGTGAGAGGTTTCCCCTCATGAAATACGAGAGGGACCCCAGTAATATCGTTCTCCTCATATAACGGGAGAGTTTAGGGCCTATGATAGCAACAGCGATTATAGGCCATTTTATTTTTGGCTGTGTCTAGAGAA
>Ga0209427_10005610_pt1 | contig 14387 bp, 9 predicted proteins | sample DeeMarSWOR136_30_FD_187465 | JGI IMG/M metagenome (GOLD analysis project Ga0209427, IMG submission 187465) | Marine sediment microbial communities from White Oak River estuary, North Carolina - WOR-1-36_30 (SPAdes) (version 2) | ecosystem: Environmental > Aquatic > Marine > Intertidal zone >... | reverse complement strand
CATCGCCTCTGCTACTCTTCCTATGGCGAGTGCGTAGGCACCCGTCCTCAGCGGCACATTGTACTTGTCGGACTGCTCCTTCAGATCCCTGAAGGCCTTGACCATCACCCTCTCCAGTCGCTGGTCGACCTCCTCAGCCGTCCAGTAGTAGCCCATCCTGTTCTGCACCCACTCGAAGTAGCTGACCGTTACGCCGCCCGCGTTGGCGCAGATGTCGGGCACCACGATTATACCCTTCTCCTCGAGGATCTTGTCGGCTGCCGGCAGCGTGGGTCCGTTGGCGCCCTCGATGATGAGCTTCGCCTTCACCTCGCCAGCGTTCTCCGTCGTGATAGCGTTCTGCAGCGCAGATGGTGCGAGTATGTCGCAGTCAACAGTTATCGGGTCTGCAGAGCTGATCTGCTTCGTTCCCGGGAAGCCTATGACGCTGCCGGTCTTGTCCTTGTGCTCCTTGAGCTTGTACGGGTTGATGCCCTCCGCGCTGTAGACGCCTCCCCTGGAGTCGCTTGCGGAGACGATCTTTGCGCCGGCATCGTGGAAGTTGGTCGCCGCGTAGAGCGCGACGTTGCCGTATCCCTGGACCGCGACCCTCGCGCCCTTTATGGGAATATTATACGCCTTCGAAGCTTCGACAGCGGCGAAGTAGCAGCCGCGGCCAGTCGCCTCGGTCCTGCCCAGTGAGCCGCCCAGGCTGAGGGGCTTCGCCGTGATGACCCCGGGAGTGATCCTGCCGGTGACCTTGTAGTACTCGTCGATGAACCAGGCCATGACCTGGGCGTTGGTGCCCACGTCCGGCGCCGGCACGTCGAGGTCTACTCCTACGAAGTGGGCGATGGAGGCCGCGAACATGCGGGTCAGGCGCTCTAGCTCTCCTCTGGAGAGGGCCTTGGGGTCGCAGTTGATGCCGCCCTTGCCGCCTCCGTATGGGAGGTCGACGACGGCGTTCTTCCAGGTCATCCAAGCAGCGAGGGCCATCTCCGTGTCCATGTCGATGTGGGGGTGGTACCTTATCCCGCCCTTAGTTGGGCCCCTCGCGTCGTTGTGGTGTATCCTGACGCCGGTGAACGTCTTGACGGTTCCATCGTCCATCTTGAGGGGCAGGGCTACCTTCAGTATCGCCTTGGGCTGGCTGACCACCTCGTAGACGGCTGGTTCTAGACCCATGAGATCGCACGTGCTCTTGACGTTGAGGAGCTGCGACTCCCAGGGGCTCAGCTTCTTGGACATTTTAGATCACCTTTGATTGCGTGCCGAGTTTAAATATATACCGTTTCGGGCAGATAGTATATACCGAAGTTTTACATGGGAGCGGAGAAATTTCTGACACATTTCCGTAATGGTAGGTAAATATCACACTGAACTTCCTAGGCGGATAAAATGTTGAGGTAGTAATAAAAAAAATAGCCCCGGAGTCGTCATCAGAGATCGGGCTTGGGGGGCATCCTATTGACCTTCCCGGCGAACTCTTTGATGAGCCTCGCGTACCTGTCGGGCTCGCAGGAGTTCACCTCGTGGATCTCCAGCCTCTCCGCGCCCAGGCCGAGGACGTCGAGGGTCTTCTTCATGGCCGCGGCCCTCTCGTTCGCCTTGTGGCTGCCGTCGATGTAGTGGCACTGGTCCTCGGGGCAGCAGAAGATGGCTAGGCCGTCGGCCCCCTTCTTGAAGGCCGTGAGCAGGTGGAGGGCGTCGATCCTGCCAGTGCAGGGCATCTTCAGCAGCCTCACGTTGTGGGGCACCTCCATGCCCATGACCCCGGCCAGCTCCGCGGCGTAACCGGCAGCGCCCTCGCAGGCGAAGCCGACGATAACCGGGTCCTCCCCGTTCCCCAGCCACTTCTCGGGCGCCAGCAGGCCGTCGAGCGCCGACAGGACCTGGTCGTCCATGAAGTGGCGGAGCTGCATGGCGCTAACAGGGCAGGTGGCGGCGCAGATGCCACAACCGGTGCAGGCCTCTATCCTCACCTTGGGCTCTCCGAAGGAGGACCAGAGGATGGCGTCGAAGGGGCAGGCTGAGGCGCAGGCCCCGCAGCCGACGCAGACGTCCTCGTCTACGACGGCTTTTGCCAGCTCCACCTCGATGACGTCCCTGGAGAGGACGCTGGAGGCCCTGGAGCAGGCCATGAGCACCTCGTTCATCGTGTGCTGTATGTCCTTGGGGCCCTGGCAGGCGCCGGCGATGTAGACCCCCTGGATGTTCGTCTCCACCGAGGAGAGCTTGGGGTGGCGCTCGTTGAGGAAGCCCTCCTCCGAGATGGTCACCCCCAACACCCTGGAGAGCTCCTGGTTGCCCCTGGAGGCCTCCATGCCGTTGGAGAGGACCACGAGGTCGGCCTCGACCGTCGTTGGCTCGTCGAACTCGTCCAGCATCGACAGCCTGTAGGCGTCTCCGACCCGCTCCACTGCCCCGGCTTCGCCCCTGATGAGGTTGACGCCCAGGTCCTGGAGCCTGTAGTAGTAGCGCTCGTAGTCCTTGCCTGAGAGCCTGATGTCCTTGTGGACTATGGTGACCTCTGTCCCGGGGAACCTCTCCTTGATGTCGACGGCGTGCTTCACGGCGATCCCGCAGCATATCCTGCTACAGTACTCGTGGATCCTCGGGTCGCGACTGCCGACGCACTGGACCATGAGGATCCTCCCCGGAGCGTTGCCGTCGCTGAGACGCCTAGGAGCTCCGCCCATGGGACCCGACATGTCCAGCATCCTCGCCAGCTTGAGCTGCGTGATCACGTCCTCGTGCTCTCCGTAGCCGAACAACCCCTCGGGCTCGAACATGTCGAAGCCAGTGGCCACGACCACGGCGCCCACCTTGAGTATCTCCTCGGTGGGCTTCATCTCCAGGTCGATGGCGTCGACTGGGCAGGCCTTTACGCACTCTCCGCAGCCGTCGCAGGCATCCCTGTCCAGGTGGTAGAGCCTGGGGAGGCTCTGGTTGTTGGGGATGTAGATCGCCTTCCTCTTGCTGAGGCCCAGGTCGAACTCGCTGGGGACCTCGACTGGACAGGCCTCGGAGCACCTGTCGCAGGCTATGCAGGCCTCCGCCTTCACGTAGCGGGGCTGGCTCTCGATGTAGGCCCTGAAGTTGCCGATGACCCCGACGAGCTTCTTAAGCTCGCTCAGGGTGTGGACCACGACGTTGGGATGGTGGACCACGGGGGATCGGTAGAAGCAGCGTCTGTGGAGCTCCCCGTTGAAGGGCGTCACACAGGTCCCGCAGTCCTTTGAGGGGAAGACGGTGCCTAGCTGGGGCGCCTTGCCGCCCAGGAAGGGTGTCTTCTCGATGAGGTGGACTGTGTATCCTTGGTCAGCCATCCTGATGGCGGCCTCAACGCCCGCCAGTCCTCCCCCCACGACGAGAACAGACTTCTCGACGGGGACCTTCGTGAGGCCGATGGGCTCCAGGGCTCTCACCCTCATCACTGCGGCCCTGAGCAGGATCTTCGCCTTCTCCAGAGCCCTCTCAAGAGGCTCTCCTGTCTGGGCAGTGTTCAGCTCGTTGATGTCCACCGCCTCCACGAGGTACTTGTTGAGGCCCGCCTCCTCCATGGCATTCTCCAGCCTCGGCTTGAGTAGCCTCGGCCTTGTCGAGGCGACCACGATCCGGTCCGCCTTCTCCTTCGCGACGAGGCCCTTGAGGGCCTCTCCCCCTGTGTCCGTCGGGGCGAACTCGCCTGTGACCGTGAAGGCTGTGCCCGGGATGCCCTGGGCGTACTCGGACAGCTCCTTCAGGACCTCCCTGCGGCCCTTCTCCACGCCCCAGCTCGACACTATGAGTCCTAGACTGTTCTCCATCTCTCAGCCCTCCCTGATCCTCTCCGTCATCTCCCTCACCGCCTCTGTGAACTGGGCCACCATCGTCCCGCAGGACCTGAGGCCCTTCACCCTGCTCTCCAGCCCTTGGTTGCTGAAGAAGGCCTCGATGAGCTTCACCTGGTCCGCAGACCTCTCCGTTCCCTTGAGGAAGTGGCAGCGGTCCTCGACGCAGCCCACCATCATGACGCCGTCGGCCCCAGCCTCCAGGGCGTGGAGCACGTGGCGGAGTGAGACGCTGCTCATGCAGTTGACGTATACTGGGACGAAGGAGGCCGGGTAGTCCAGGCCCTCGAAGCCGGCCGTGTCCAGCAGGTTGTAGCCGCAGTCGTCGCAGCACAGGCCGATTATCAGCGGCTCCTCCTCCCTCCTCTGGGCCACTACCGCCTCGACCTGCTCGTCGATGAGGTCGAAGCCGAAGTTGGGGTGCTCCAGCGAGTGGGTGGGGCAGGAGGAGACGCAGAGGCCGCAGCTCTGGCAGAGCTCGCTGTCTATGACGGGGTAGTCGTCCTCGGGGATGGTTATCGCCTCGTAGGGGCAGACAGATCTACAGATACCGCATTTTCCACACGTGTCCTGGTTGACCTCCGGCTTCTCCACCCTCTTCTCGACGTAATGGCCCATGTGCATGTCCGCGTTGTACGCTGCGGCACCGGCCTGGCTGATGGACTCGGGGATGTTCTTCGGGGAGCTGCACGCCCCGCATACATAGACCCCAGGCACCCGGGTGACGGTGTTAGCCACCTTCTCGTCCACCTCGGCCATGAAGCCGAAGTCGGTAAGTTCAACGCCGAGCATCTTGGCGAGCTCCTCGGAGCCCTCCGGCGGCGTCATGCCCACCGAGAGGGAGACCATGTCCGCTGTAAGTGTCTTGACGTCCCCCCTAGCGTCCGTGTACTCCACGGCTAGCGTTGAGGGGTTCTGCCTGTAGACCCCCACGATGTCCCCGTGGACGAACTTGACGCCGAGCCTGTCCTTCGCTTCGTTGTAGAGCTTCTCGAAGCCGTAGCCCGAGGCCCTGATGTCTTTGAAGAGGACTGTGACCTCGGCGTCGGGCCTCTTGAACTTCTTGATGATCGTGGCGTTCTTTATCGCCGACATGCAGCAGTGCTTGGAGCACCAGGGGTTGACCTCCGGGTCACGGCTGCCCGCGCACTGGATCATGACTATCCTCTGGGGCACCTTCCCGTCCGAGGGCCTCGTCATGATGCCTCCCGTCGGCCCCAGCGGGTCGAGCATCCTGGCCAGCTGGAACTGAGTCACCACGTCCCCGTCCCTGAAACCGTACTTGCCCACGTCCGTCGGGTCGAAGTCCTCGAAGCCCGTCGCGACGATGACAGAGCCCACCTCCAGCTCCTCCTCGACGGGCTGCTGCTCGAAGTCTATAGCCCCGCTCGGGCAGGCCTTTTGGCACTCCCTGCAGCTACCGTCCTTTAAGTAGAGGCAGCTCTCCGGGTCGATGAGGTACTTGTTGGGGACCGCCAGGGGTGTCGGCAGGTAGACGGCCCGCCTCTCTGTGAGCCCGTAGCTGTACTCGTCGGGCACCGATATCGGGCAGACGTCGGCGCACTTGCCGCAGCCGTCGCAGGCCTCGGGGTTGACGTACCTGGGCCTCTTGGTGACCCTGGCCTTGAAGCCCCTGTCCACCTTGACGACCTCGGTGACCTCGCTGTTGGTGCTGATCTCCAGGTTGGGCTTGCTCATCAGGGTGATGAGGTGGGGGCCCCGGAGGCAGACGGTGCAGTCCTCCTCGGGGAAGGTCTTCGCTAGGAGCACCATGGCCCCGCCGATGGTGGGCTTCCTCTCCACCAGGTGGACCCTCCTGCCCTTGTCGGCCAGCTCCGAGCCCGCCGTGAGCCCGGAGATGCCCCCGCCTATGACGAGGGCGTCGCCGAACCTCTCGAAGGTCACCCTCTCGGGGGTTGACCTGAGGCCGGCCTGCCTCACGGCGGCGCTGAGCATCATCCTCGCCTTGCCCGTGGCCTCCCCCTGGTCCTCGTGGACCCAGGCGACCTGCTCCTTGGCGTTGAGTATGACGAGCTCGTCGGGGCTGAGGCCAGCAGCCTTCATCGCCGCCTCCAGGGGCGCCTGGCAGACGACCCTGCTGCACGCGACGGCGACGACCTTCTCAGCGTCGCCCACCTGGTCCTTGAGCTCGGCGCTGATGGTTGGCACGCAGGCGCACGCCACTTCGCCGACACCGGCAACGCCTTCGACGCCCTCGGCGAATCCCTTTAGGGCCTCTATGTCGAGCCTCTCGGCGAGGGTGCCCCCGCAGTTGCAGAAGAGCACGTGGACGCTCATCTTAGGCCCTCCTTGACCTCGACCCTGCGCCCATCCACTATCAGGTCGATGTCCAGCGAGTGGACGGAGCAGGACGTGCAGGGGTCGTATGCCCTGACTATCTTCTCCAGCCTCCAGCAGGCGTCGCCCCGGGTCTTCTCGTCCTCGAACTCGGGGGCGTACTCTGAGGCCGACTTGTAGAGGTCCTGTTGTATCAGAGGATGGTTGAAGGTGGTAGGGGCAATGATGTTCACCCACCTGAGCAGCCCCCTCTCGTCGATCTCGTAGTTGTGCATTAGAGTGCCTCTTGGGGCCTCGATCATGGCCGCGCCGACGCCGGCCTTGCTCTTGACGGGTATCCGGGTCTTCTCGGAGAGTATCCTGTCATCCTTCAGCATCATTATCACCTCCTCTACGCCTGCGATGAGTTCGGGTATTCTCGCCAGGTTGTAGGCCTGGACTTGGGTGCAGGGTCGGGGGAATATCTTGAGATAAGCGTTCAGGTACTCCTCAGCCACGGGGAACGGCATCCCCTCGGAGACGTTGAGCCTGGAGAGGGGGCCGACGCGCAGTATGCTCTCGACTCCCTGGGGCTTGTAGTGTGGCACCTTCGTGGAAGAGTGCTCCCAGACGGCCTCCTCGATGTAGTCTAAGTAGTCGTGGGGTCTGAACCTAGCCAGCTGCGACCCGTCGCCGGAGATGATCCTGCAATCGCCGTCGTAGACGTCGTAGTCCATCCCGTTGACGAGGCCCATGAAGTTGGTCTCCACCCTCGGGTACTGCTCGCAGTAGGGCAGGTCCCTCTCGTAGAGGTCGATCTCGAAGTCGGCCAGTTTGGTGCAGAGCTCAAGGATCTCTCCTCCCTCCTCCACCAGCTCGTCCCTCCTCTGCTCGCTCAGACCGCTGGTCTGGCCGCCCGGGACGGAGGTGACGACGTGGACCACGCGACCTCCAGTGGCCTCCACCACCTTGTTGCCGTAGGCGTGGATCTTGACAGCGATCTTGCCCAGATCGGGGTACTTGCCCAAGAGGGCGACGAAGTTACGGGCGTTGGCTGGTAGGTCAACGAGGTCGGGTAGAGCCAGGAAGGCGTTGTGTAGGGAGTGGCTTGTGACGAAGCCGCCGGCGTTCATCGCCCTCCTGAGGAGGACCGCCGTCTCCGGGGGCTCCACGCCCCAGGCGTCCTCGATTGCCTTGACCGAGACGAGGTGGTGGCTCGTGTAGCAGATACCGCAGATCCTCTGGGAGATGCGGGGCGCCTCCTCCACCGGCTTCCCGGTGAGCAGGTACTCGTAGAACCTGGGGGCCACCATTATCTGGAACTTTAGATCCTTCAGAGCCCCGTCCTCGACCTCGAGCCTTATCCTGCCCAGCCCCTCGATGCGGGTCAGGGGGTCGACCGTTACCTCGGGCATCACTTATCCCTCCGCGCGAGCCGACTGATCTTGCTGTCGGCGTAGCTGAACCTGTGAAACATCCCGGTATACCTCTGGAGCGTGAAGTCGTCGGCGATCTGGCTGGAGAGGGCTGTGAGGGCATCCATCATCGCCAGGCCCTGGTCGCTCACCTCCTCGCAGGGGCCGCGGCAGCCCTCGCAGATGTTACCCGCCTTGGGGCAGGGAGCCCCGCATCCACCCCTCGTGGCCGGCCCCACGCAGAGGAATCCCTGCTCAAGCAGGCAGCGGTCGGGGTCGGGGACCTCCTCGTGGATCCTCTTCAGGACGGTGGAGTACTCGCCGAGTCTCTCCCTGGGGCAGTCGTCGCAGACCTGGGTCCTGGAGAGCTGGGGTGCCTGCCCGCTGAGCAGGCTCGTGATCACGTGGGCGATGTCTGTGACCTCGGGAGGGCATCCGGGTATGATGAAGTCCACCTTGACGTATTGGTGCAGCGCCCTCTGCTCCGCCGTTATCTCCAGGTGCCGGGGGATGGTGCCCTTGATCGTCCCCTTGTGGTCGGCGTATACCATATTCATCAGGTCGTCGCCGCACCTCAGGTTGGCTAGGCCCGGGATGCCGCCGAAGCAGGCGCAGGCACCCAGAGCTATGAGGACGCCCGACTTTTCCCTGATCTCCCTGATGATGTGCTCCTCGTGGTCGTCCCTTATGCCTCCCTCGACGATGGCGACGTCGACCCCCTCAGGGATCTCCTTCGCGTCGATGAGTGTGGGAGCGAAGACCAGCTCGTTCGCTGATATGATATCCAGGAGCGTCTCGTGGAGGGCCAGCATCGCTACCTGGCAGCCCGAGTCCCCGGCGAGGCCGGCGAGCAGTAACTTTACCATTCCATCTCCTTGCCTTGAACGTGTTTTTCTCAAAGAACAGTCATTTTTTTTAAACCGGTGTCTGCGGTGTTGATGTAGATCTGTTCTTTGGGAATCAGATCATGCTGGTGCCGCGTTCATTTATTGTTTTTGGTCTCGTATATACGGACGTATTACCCTAACCGCGGGGACGCCTTGATCATTATTAACAAGGGAAATTGATATTCTGTGTCAAAGCACGAAAACATTATAATGGATGAGCGCATCTGCAGTAGATTCGCCATGGTCATAGGGTTCCTCAAGGAGCTCAAAGAGGTCTGGAGCCGCCAGCACATCAACTGGAGGACCGTAGTGATCCGGCAGGTCTTCAAGCGCTTCTTCGACCAGATGACCGCGCAATACACCAACATATACATCCGCGAGCTGGGAGCATCAGCTGTCGAGCTGGGAGCAGTCAACAGCGCCTCGGGCCTGGGCAGAGCGATCGTCTCACTGCCACTGGGAATCATAAGGGACATCTACAGCGTGAGAAAGGTCTACCTATTCGGTGTGGCCCTCCTCTCCCTCTCCCCCCTGCTGTACGCCTTGGCTTATCGCTGGGAGTTTGCCGTGCCGGCCATCCTCATCTCGGGCCTGTGCATGGGACTTGGCTCCTGTGTCATGTACTGCGATCTATCCCTCCCTAACGAGGATCGGGCCACTGGAAAGGCCCTTTGTGAAGGCATAGGGGCCCTCCCAACTCTCTTCGCGCCCGCCACTGCCGCCTTTCTTGTTACCCTCTTCGGCGGTATGGATACCCACGGGATTAGGCCTCTATTCTGGCTCCAGTTCGCAGCCCAAGTCATACTTCTGATCTTTGTCTATCTGAAGGTCTCTGAGCTGGAGAGACCGAAGAGAGACGCAAAGTTAGCGAATGTTCTCAGGGACTTCGGAGAGGTCTTCCGAAGGGGTACAGCCACGAAGCGTTGGCTCCTCTTCCTCTCTCTCAACTTGTTCACGGGGACGATATTGTCCACCTTCATGTACCCCTTCGCCCACGAGGTGAAAGGAGCTGACCAGTTTATTATAGGGGGGATTACGACGGCAATGATCCTCACGGAGGCGTTGTTCTCGACGCCCCTGGGCAGGTTAGCCGACAAGATGGGACGGAAGAAGATGTTCTACATTCTTACCCCACTATTCTCCCTTGCCAACATCGTCCTTGTCATCGCGCCCAGCCCGAACTGGCTGCTGCTCGCTGGCCTCCTCATGGGCTTCAGGACGGTGAGCATGTTCGCCTACGGCTCCATGACCCCCGAGCTGGTTCCGAGGGACTGCATAGGAAGGTGGAGGGGGATCATAGGGTTCTTCACGGGGCTGGTATCCATTCCAGCTCCTATAATAGGTGGCTTCATCTGGGAACACCTGGGCCCCGAATGGGTCTTCATCATCATTGTGGCAATCGACCTAGTTATTCGGATGCCACTTCTATACACAGTCCCTGAGACCCTCGACCGGAACAGGAACGTCGAGAGCTAGGGTCTGGAACCAGCCCTGCTCCTGATCCTCCTCATGTAGTATTTTCTTTCCAGGTAGTCTAATTGAATCAGCCTTCCCTCTTTGATCAGATGGTCAACAGAGGTCCAGTCTGCTTCCGCCCTCTTCAGCAGGGTCTCCACCGCATCCTCCCTCATAGGGTGTACGGACGTGATGCTTAGGAGGTCCTCCTCGAAGTTCCCTGTGAAGGCGAATGCATCTCCCTCATATCCGATCAAGTATTCGACGTCACTCAACCGGTTGGCAAAGGACTGATAGGCCCTGTTTAGAGTCTCCTCGTCTGGCGGTTCGACCCAGTCCTCCGCAGGAGGCCTCGTAGGCATAGCCAGGTAAGCCTTGTCTGGCCCCAGCTCCTCTAGGAAGTCTGCTATTCGGGGTATCTCATCGTCGCTGTCGTTGACCCCCTTCACCAGCATCGTCTCAGTCGTCAGCTCTCCCCGGAAGACCTCTCTAAAGGCTCTCACCCCATTTAGGATGGCTTTGAGCCTTAGCCTACCGTGGGGCCTGTCCACCTTGTGCCATACCTCATCCGTGACGGCGTCGACCTTCAGCGAAACCCAGTCGGCGCCTGTTAGTTCCCTCCTAACGTCCTCTCTCCACAACAGCGAGCCGTTCGAGATGACGGCTATCTTGATACCAAGAGGCCTCAGCAGCTCCATCTCACGTCCCAGGTTGAGGTCCATCGTGGGCTCCCCGTCGGGTACGAAGGTCAGATAGTCGATCACCTTCCCCCTCTCGTGGGCCCTCTCCACCCGCTCTTCAACGGCCTGCACCACCTCCTCAAGGGGGTAGGTTTTTCTCCGCTCGCATCGCATCTGTGTGGTCCTGCCCAGCTGGCAGTAGACGCAGCTGTATGTGCACGTCTTCGGTGGGATGTGGTTGATACCTAGGCTTCTGCCCAGGCGTCTGGAAGGCACGGGGCCATAGGCTATCATGTCTCGCTCAAGTTGGGGAAGTATTACTCGACCTTGTGTTTTTGCAGGTCTTTTTTCCCCTCTGAGCGCCATTTGTTATTCTGTGATTATGCACAATATTTATATGTTTCCGCGCATATGCACATATACAATCTGTGCATAAGCACAAAAAGAGGTGAATCGAATGGGATACAGAGGAAGAAGAGGAAGATACCCCGGAAATGGTCCATTCAGAGACCTTCCGCCCTGGCAGCGGCCGGGCTGGATCTACGGCTCCGGTACAGGAGGCGGCTATGGCGCCGCAGGCGGATACGCCGGCGACCCCTCAAGGTGCGCACGGTTCCCCTGGCTGCCCAGGTGGTGGTGGGCGAACCCCGAGTACGGGGAAGCAGTCCAAGCCCCTCCGCTCCCCTCGTCTGGAGATGAGAGGGAGTACCTTCAGGGCCAGATAGCCTACTTGGAGCAGGAGCTGGCCCAGGTCAGGAACCGCCTGAAGGGAATCGGCCCCGAAGACAAATCAGTGTAGCTCCATTTTTTTATTACATATAATGTGCTGATGAAGGGATATTCTGGATCCAGGGCCCTCTAGAGGCCATGGTAGGACTGAAATACAGATGGAGGCCGATGATATCTGGGATGGGATAAAGACGCATAAGAGAATAGGCATTCTTGGTGGTCTCACACCCGAGTCCACGGTCACATACTACATGCACATAGTCCACCGCTACCACGAGCTATACGGGGATCACGGATACCCTGAGACAATCATCTACGGCGTCAGCTTCCAGAGGTACGAGGACTGGATGGGGGAGGAGGACTGGGGCAGCATCGAGGAGGCCCTGTCGGAAGGGCTCAAGAGGCTCCACGCCGCAGGGGCTGACTTCGCCGTTATCGCCACCAACACGATGCACATCCTATTCGACAGGCTACAGGATAAGTCTGCTATACCACTGATCAGCATAGTGGATGCAACGGCTGAGGCCATCAGGGAAGCTGGGCTGAAGAGGGTCGGTCTCCTCGGCACCAGATTCACAATGGAGAAGCCCTTCTACGTGGAGGGACTCGCAAGGCATGGCATAGAGGCGATCGTCCCCGAGAAGGAGGAGAGGGACTACATCAACAGGGTTGTCTTTGAGGAGCTCTCCGTGGGGGAGCTCAGGGAGGAGTCCAGGAAGGTGTACCTTGAGATAATCGACAAGTTGGTAGCTCAGGGAGCCGAAGGTATGGTGCTGGGCTGCACGGAGATACCGCTGCTGATCACCCCAGAGCACACAGATGTCCAGCTCTTCGACACCGCGGTGATCCACGCGGAGAAGGCCCTGAAGTACGCTATAGAGCCCTAGCTAAGAGAGCTCCAAACTAGGCGTTATTAGCTCTCCTCAGCGTGTCGGGTATCGTCGCGAGTATCGGCATCACTATCAAGACCTCCAGTATTATGGGTATGAGGAGAACCTCGACCTTCAAGCCCTGCTGCCATAGGAATCCCCCCAGGATCGAGGCGGGTATCGTCGAGAGGTTCATGAGGCCCTCAATGCCGAACCACCTACCCCTCTTCTCCTTGGGCACCATCTCCCAGAACATGGTCACGAAGGGAGTGGAGCTGACTCCACCCACACCCCCTCCCATACCGGCCCCCAAGGCGACGGCCCCCAGTACACCTACACCTATCAGATACTCGGGCCTGGGCGCCAAGATCATGAGAATCGTGCCGGCGAAGCAGAGGGGGCGAAGCAGGAAGTAGACCTTCTTCCGACCTATGACGTCGGAAAGCCTTCCAGCAGGTATCTGGAACACGAGGGCCATCAGCACAGAAGCCGTCCCAATTATCCCCAGTATGTAAGGCGTAGCCCCCTTGACGTTGACCATCCACAGCGGGACAAAGGGAAGAGCCAGGTTAATCCCGAACTGGCGGACGATCCTTAAGGCCACCCATCTCTTGAGCCACTTCTCGCCCTTGAAGAAGGAGAGGTAGCCCCCGATGAAGCCGGAACCAACGGAAGCCCCGCCATCCCTCTCCCGGAGGCCTTCGAGCGGTCTCAGGTATTTGGCGACTAGGACGAGCACAACAGTTGTCAGACCGATCTGTATGTAATAGAGGGGCCTGATCCCATGCGCGTTGATGCCACCGAAGTGTGCTACTATAACGGCCGCCGTCATCGGAGCGAAGACGTTGACTCCTCCCCAGACGACCCTGGAGAGGCTCATGACACTCGCCCTCCTCTCCGGCTCTGTCGCAGAGATGAATATGATGTCAGTGAGGGGCATTATCCTGATCAGCTTGCTGCCCATCACGAAAGCTGGTATGAGCATCAGCCAGTTGCCTGAAAGGGCGAATGTGACGGAGGAAATTATGGAGAGAGCGAAGCCTAGTAGCATCACCCTCTTGACGGAGTACTCCTCAGCGGCCCAGCCGAGGGGGACCGAGGCGATGGAGCTAATGGCCGCCGTGACGCTGTTCAGGACCCCCAGCTCGAAGGCGTCCGCCCCCAGGTCCATCGCGTAGAGCTGGTTGTACTGGGTCGTCAGCTGCTGGCCCCAGGTGTGGATGCCGGTCCCGGCCATCGTGACCTTGACTCTGGAGTCCAGCTCCACCAGAGACCGCCTCAGTCGTCCGAGCAACGGGCTTCAACTCTTCGAGATAATCCATTGGAAACGAGCGGGTTTCTATAAAAGGATTGGCCCTCAATTTATTGGGCTCAGTAAGATTGACCTGATGTCTAATCCAGCTCTAATAAGGCTTCTACATTGCGCCAAGCTTCCTCTATAGACTTCGAGGCGGGAGATGCCCGGTCATATTCGACTACAGGCTCGCCAGCCACCATCGCCCTAGTCACGCTGGGGTCGAAGGGAATCATCCCGACCAAGTCGATGCCCTCTCCCTCACAGTATAGTCGGACGGCCTGCGTGTTCTCCTCGTTGAGGTCACACTTGTTGATGCAGACCATGGGCTCGACGCCGAAGTGTTCGAGGAGCTGAAGCGCCCGTTTGAGGTCGTGTATTCCCGAGAGGGTGGGCTCCACCACCACGAGGCCGCAATCTATGTCGGCGAGAGAGGCGATGACGGGGCAACCAATCCCAGGGGGGCCGTCCACCAACACCAGGCCACGCTCCCTCTCCTCCGCGAGCTGCTTCGCGTTCTGCCTTACGAGGGTGACCAGCTTCCCGGAGTTCTCCATGCCAGGTGTGAGCCTCGCGTGGCTCATGGGGCCATACCTCGTCTCAGAGATGTAAGCGTGCCCGCAGACCCTCTCCACGAAGTCTATCGCCCCGACTGGGCAGACACGAACGCAGACGCCACATCCCTCGCAGTGGATGGGGTCGACCTGGAAGTCACTGACGGCGCCGAACCGGCACTTCTCCTCGCATAGGCCACACCTGGTGCACATGTTCGGGTCTATGACGGCGAGTTTCAGGCCCCTGAACTCCTGAGTCTCCTTCACCTCGGGCTTGAGGAGCAGGTGGAGGTTGGAGGCGTCTACGTCGCAGTCGGCGAAGACAGCGTCAGAGGACAAAACAGCGAAGGACGCCGTTAACGTAGTTTTACCCGTGCCGCCCTTTCCGCTCAGGATCGTCATTTTCTTCATTCGG
>Ga0209427_10005609_pt1 | contig 14388 bp, 12 predicted proteins | sample DeeMarSWOR136_30_FD_187465 | JGI IMG/M metagenome (GOLD analysis project Ga0209427, IMG submission 187465) | Marine sediment microbial communities from White Oak River estuary, North Carolina - WOR-1-36_30 (SPAdes) (version 2) | ecosystem: Environmental > Aquatic > Marine > Intertidal zone >... | reverse complement strand
ATTTATGGTAAGTTGTTCAACACGTTTGAATTCTTTAACATAATCCTGTTTTTGAGGAAGAGGAAATCTTTCACCTGAGGGACTAATTGAATAATTAATTTTATTATCTGACATAAAAATGCCTCATTAAATATGATTTAATTAAAGCTGAATCAGATAGAATTAAATATAATTTTTGATAGACTAGTTTATAAAATCATTAACTCTTTAGATTTATTAATCAGGTTTTGCTTCTGAATTAAAATATCTACAATTCTTTGTGCAGTCATTCCATCCCATTTGGGAGGAATTCTTCCTGTCTTTCCTTTCCCATTTAAAATCTTGGATACCTCGGTTAAAATTTTATTCTTATCTCTACCTACAACAACGTTTGTTCCCTCAGTAACTGTTATTGGTCTTTCTGTTTCCTCTCTTAATGTAATACAAGGAATTCCAAGAATAGTTGTTTCTTCTTGAATACCACCAGAATCAGTTAAAACAAATCGCGCGTTATCCATTAGATGCAAAAAATCAAGATAGCATAAGGGATCAATCATTGTAAAATTATCCATCTCCTCAAACTTTTTTTCAAGACCAAATTCAATAATTTTTTTCCTTGCTCTTGGATGAACAGGATAAACAACTTTTACTTGTTTTTGAACCTCATACAAAGCATCAATAATATCAAAAAGGTTGTCTATAGAATCAACATTAACAGGCCTATGCATAGTGAGAAGAGCATAATTTTTACTATTTAGATTCAAATCTTGCAGAATATCATGTTCCATCGGAATTCTTTTAAATTTCAATAATGTATCAATCATTACATTACCAACAAAATAGATTTTTTCTGGATTAATTCCTTCTCTTTTTAAATTTTCATTTGCATCTTCACAAGTAGTAAATAAAAACTGTGATAAACGATCTGTTAATACCCTGTTGATTTCTTCAGGCATTCGCCAATTATAACTTCTCAGACCGGCCTCAACATGAGCAACAGGGATATTTTGTTTTGCTGCAACTAATGCACAGGCAAGCGTTGAGTTAACATCACCCACAACTATCACAATATCAGGCTTATAATCATTTAACACCTTTTCAAAACCTATCATTATCTCTGCAGTCTGCACCGCATGTGAATTTGAACCAGCATTTATATTTTTATCAGGTTCTGGAATACCTAACTGATCAAAAAAGGTTTTTGACATATTCTCATCATAATGTTGACCAGTATGAAAGATATAATAATCAATCCCTTTTTTTTGTTTTAGTTCATCACATATCGGAGCGATTTTAATAAAATTAGGCCGAGCACCCGCAACTAATATCAATTTCAAAAATATCCCCTCGACAAATTAAAGAATTTAGTATTATTATATTTTAATTTCCTTTCTGAAACCATTTAACAGTCTCCTTTAAACCATTCTTTATTTCAAAACCAGGGTTATAACCAAAATGATTTTTTGCTTTAGAAATATCTGCCAAAGAATGCTTTATATCACCAGGTCGGGGATCGCTATATACTATATCAAAAGCCTTACCAGTAATTTCCATTACAAGCTCTGCCAAATTATTTATTGTAATACGACGCCCCACCGCAATATTAAACACACCAGTTGCAGTACTTTCTGCTGCTTTTATATTTGCCTGCACAACATCATCAATAAAAGTAAAATCCCTACTCTGCATTCCATCACCATATATGGTAGGTGATTTATTATTATTAATATTTGCTATGAATTTTGGGATAACCGCTGCATAGGCTCCTTTGGGGTCCTGCCATGGACCATACACATTAAAATATCGCAATGAAACTGTCTGTAAATCATAAACCTTAGTAAATACATCGCAATAATATTCACCAGTGAGTTTACTAACAGCATAAGGCGATAAGGGGCATGGCTTCATATCCTCTTTTTTAGGAAGAGTGGGCGTATCACCATAGACACTACTGGAGGAGGCATAAACAACCTTTTTAACAAAATTATCCTTTGCAGCTACAAGCACATTAAGCGTTCCATCAATGTTTGCTAAATTTGACATAATTGGATCTTTAACACTTCTTGGAACAGATGGAATTGCCGCCTGATGAAACACAAAATCCACACCTTCAAATAAATCATTCAACAAATTAATATCAGTTATACTTCCATTGATAAATTCAACTTTATTATTATCAATAAGGTCTTGAATATTTTCAATATGGCCAGTAGAAAGATTATCAACAACTATAGTATTATTCTCAGATGCTAACTTCCTAGCTAAATTTGAACCAATGAATCCTGCCCCACCGGTAACCACAATTTTTTTATCTTTTATTATAAGACCAACCTAATTATTTCTTAACAAGAAATCAAAAAACAGATAAAAAAGTTTGTATAAAAAAAAGTGTGATATACATTAACAATTAAATAATTATTACAAATAATTTTTAGAAGTCATTTTCCCATTATGACATTTTGTCAAAATATATTTATATACAATAAAAGTCATAATATGATTATTGCAATATAATATTGCATTGAATTTAAAACAAATAAAAATGAGGGGATGGTTATAAAAAAGATAATTTTTGTAGTGGATGATGAACCCGACGTTACACAATCTGTGAAGTGGGCATTGGAATATCTAAGTCCCTCTGAATACGATGTTAAATGTGTTGATAATGGCAGGGAATGTCTCGAGCTTTTAGAAGATAAGCAGATTCCTGATCTAATACTTCTGGATATCATGATGCCTGGTATGAGTGGATGGATGCTATCTGACAGATTAAGAGAAAATTTGTCTTGGAAGAAAATTCCCATAGTCTTTTTAACTGCACGTAGAGACGAATTTGCTGAAGAGGCGGGAAAAGAGATAGCTAAGGATTACATAAAAAAGCCTTTTGATATCCATGATTTAAAGAAAAGAATCAAAAAGGTTTTAAAATAAAGCCACTAAGATGTTTAACATATAGGGCTAATACAGTTCTTTAATTTTATTTAATGTATAATTAAAATAACACTTTATATAAAAAAAATATTAAGATCCTATTATCCCAGTTACTTCCTGATCTGGATAAACAACAACTCCTAAATCAGTAACGTTCATTTTAACAATCTTCTTTAAATGTTTCTCTCCTCGCATCTTTATAATTTCAATTGCGGTTTCTCGAGTATTTTCCTTTCTATAGTTATATAATACAATAACACCATCTGCTAAAAATTCCTCGACACCCGTTGGTGAAAAGATTTTTGGTATTTGTTTAGTTTCAACTATTAAAAAGGTAGTACAACCAATCTTTTCAAAAAATCTGAATAAACGCTCAATGTAAAATCTGTATGATTGTTCCTTTCCTGTAAATGAAGAAGAAACAGCAGTAAGTGAGTCAATTACAATAAACTCTGGTTTAAAGCCAACATCTTCTGTGAAAGCAAAGGGTTCTAGTTCCATAAGGATCGGATCTGCCTCTTTAGCCATCATAGCTTGAATATCTTCATCGCTTTTTTTATCATAATAATAAATTTCATTAGTTAAAAACCTCTTTATTCTTAGATTACCATCATTTACATGCTTATTTGGATCCCATCCAAAGTCCTGCATATGTTGTATTATTCTTTCTTCAGATTCTTCAAAACTTATATAAAAACATTTTTTACCAATTGATGCTTGATTATTTAGAATTTGTAAGCAAAAATTTGTTTTCCCTGAACCTGTTCCACCAGCAACAAGAACTGAAGAACCTTTTGGGATCCCACTCTTGAAAAGGTCATCAAACCCTGTAATTCCTGTTTTGATATACTCCTTCAATAAATTATTTTCCATTTGTGCTCCCATCTACGTACCCAATAATTGTCAGCAAAATTCTGAATATAAAATTTTCGGCTAGAACTGTTAAATAAATATACAAATATTTATATATTAACAAAACAACCAATTTTATAACGTTTATATTTAAAATCAGGTGAGAAATAGATGAGAACAAAACTATTAACAAGAGCCATAATTATATTAATTATATTATCAAATATAAATATAATATTTATATCTATTGCTAATGCAGATGAAAACCAACCACAATGGCCAGATACATGGATATTATTTGATAGCGATCCTGCGGAAAATGGTGATAGCGATGATTATAGAGATGTTTGTAACGCTTCTTATTATGTAAACAATTCTTATCTATATTTTAGATTAGAGTGTTACGGCAATCCTAATTTTACTGCAGAACCTGAATCCAGATATAAATGGTACATTGATACAGATGATCCTCACAACATGGGACAAAGTGGTGGAAATGTTTTTGATGCGGAATATATGCTCTTTATTGAAGATTCACCAAAACCAGGTGGAGATGGAACTGGAGATATCTACTTACTGACTGATTTAAATAAAAATGGTTTAATCCAAGACGATTGGCCAGATTATATAAATTCACCAGGGCCAATATTAGATAGCAGTATTGCAGGCTACACTATTGAAGATAATTATATTGATTTATATATTAGTCAAGAGAGTATTTCTTTTCCAAAATATTCATATTTTACATGGGCAACAGATCAGGAAGATCCTAACCTTGATTCAGCCCCAAATATTGACAGGTCTAATAGTTACTGGGATGCTGATCTTACAAAAGCAGATCTAAGTATTATAAAATCTGCAAGTATTAATCCAGTAATTGCAGGAGAGTCATTTGTATATAATATTAATGTCACCAATCATGGTCCACACATTGCAAAAAATGTAACCATTATTGATACCCTACCCCCAGATGTTGTCTTCAACATCGCAGATCCTTCACCTACTGGTTCTAATGATTCTATCTACTACTGGAATTATTCTTCATTAGCTGTTGGTGAATCAGTATATATCTCAATTAATGTAACTGCTGATACTGATTTCACGGGAGACATTTCAAATTTTGCCGAAGTGGATAGTGAAACACATGATCCTATACCGGGTAATAATGAGGATACCGAGGAAACCGAGATATGTGAAATTTTTTATCTATTTACTAATATTGATGGAAACGGCACTATCATCAAAAACCCAGATAAAGAATTTTATCCATCTGGTGAGAATGTAGAACTAACAGCTGTTTCTGATCCGGGATGGAGTTATTGTAACTGGAGCGGGTGCATAAGTGATACAAATAACACAATAACTATTCTTATGAACTCAGATAAAAGCATAATTGCTCACTTCACGCAAGACCAGTACATATTATATATAACAATAAATGGAAATGGAACTATAGATAAAAATCCAGATAATGATAATTATACCTATGGAACCACAGTTTTATTAAATGCAAATCCCGCCACTGGTTGGAAATTTGACCACTGGGACGGAGATCTAACAGGCTCAGATAACCCAACAACAATAAATATGACAGAAAATAAGAATATTATAGCTTTCTTCACACAAGAACAATACAAACTAAATATAACAATCAACGGTAATGGAATTGTTGACAAAAGTCCAGATTATGAAAATTACACCTATGGAACTAATGTTACTTTAAACGCAGATCCAGCCGCAGGTTGGAGATTTGATCACTGGGACGGAGATCTAACAGGCTCAGATAATCCAGCAACAATAAATATGACGGAAAATAAGGATATTACAGTCTATTTTGTTAAGAAAAAAAATAGTGGAGATAATACTGGTGGAGGATTTAGTGATCCTTTTGCGGCAGTTCCTGAACCAAATATTGCTCCAGTAGCAAATGCTGGAGGACCTTACTATGGAACACCTGGTGAAGACATTCTATTCAACGCATCCCTCAGTTATGATACAGATGGGTATATTGAATCATGGCAATGGGAATTTGGAGATGGGGCAAACGGTGAAGGTTTAACAATATACTATAATTATTCTACATCTGGAGAATATATAGTAAATTTAACTGTTACTGATAATGAAGGTGCCAGTGATAAAAATACAACAATTGCAATAATCATAAAGCCAAATTCACCTCCATCTTTACCTGAAATTAGTGGACCAATCGAAGGAATTGTAAATATCTATTACAACTTCTCATTTGTTTTTAATGACGAAGACAACGATAAAATAAAATATACTATTGATTGGGGAGATGGGAACACTTCTGAAAGTGATTTTATAGCTGCTGGTCAATCTTTCAACGTTTCACATAGATGGATAAAATCTGGTGTCTATAAAGTAACCGTCATTGGCGATGATAACGAAACAATTACAACAGAAGATTTTGAAATTACAATTAATGATCCAGAACCAACTGACATTCCTGAACAGAATAATATTTGGTTAATAATTATTCTAATTATTGGATTATTATTTCTTTTACTTTTTTATTTGCTTTCAACAGGGGATAATAGAAAGGAAGAGGAGAGGGATAAAAAGTAGATAATTATTTATATAAAATAAATTAAATAATAATCACGATAAAAATTGTAAGTGAGGTTGATATAGAATGGGAATCTTTAACCTAAAGAAAAAAAATCAAAAAATAACTCTAAATATGAGAAAATCTACAGAAAATAATGAAGATAATTTTAATATTATTAAAAATGAAGAGAGATTAGAAGAAAAATCCAAACAAATCAAGAAATTTAAGATATTTTTAGTAAAAAGTAATAAAAAACAGGATAAAAAAAGTAAAAAAGACAAACAAAAAATAAAAGATAAAAAACTTGATAAAAATAAATCAAAAAAAGAGATAAAAATTCGAGAAAAGAAGAAAAAAGAATTTAATCAATCAGAAATAGAAGTAATAAATATACATTGTGAAGAAGATAATTTTATTAAAAAAACTCAGGAAGAAGATATTCAAAATTTAGACATCCAAGAAGGAGATATAGTATATAAGAAGCAAGGGTTTGGATATAAAGGACTTGGTTCAAGAAAAATTATATTTGATGAAAAACTAAAAGAATATTTTTACAAGGTAGAAGAGCCAAAATTAACTCCTGAAGAAGAGGAAATTAAAAACCTTCTTATTTATTTCTTTAGAGTTCGCGCTGACCTTGATGTTTTTGATATAGACGAAAAACAAAAGATAAAAAATCTTGAAAACGCCCTGGATAAAATAATATCTGAGAAAAATATAAAACTAGATGATAAATCAAAGGATAATATCTATTATTATGTATTCCAAGAATTTCTAGGATTTGGCAAAATAGACATTTTAATGCATGACCCAGGAATTGAAGATATATCCTGTGATGGTATTAGAGTACCTATCTTTATCTATCACAAGGACTTTGATTCTATCAGGTCCAATATCTATTTTGAAAATGTAGATGAACTAGATTCATTTGTAATTAAACTATCTCAGATGTGCGGAAAGCAGATATCTGTTTATGAACCAATTGTGGATGGAAAACTTGAGGACGGTTCAAGACTTCAAACAACACTTTCTAGAACAATTACAAGGTATTCAACCTTTACAATTAGAAGGTTCAAAGAGGACCCATTGACACCAATTGATCTAATAGAAAATAACACAATGTCAATAGAGATGGCCGCATACTTCTGGATGGCAATTGAACGAGGGACAAATATCTTATTTTGTGGTGGAACAGCAGCTGGTAAAACAACAGCTCTAAACGCACTTTCATTATTTTTGCCTTCCACATTCAAAATAGTATCAATTGAGGACACACGTGAAATAAACCTACCTCATGAAAACTGGATTGCAGGAACTACAAGAACAGGTTTTTCTTCATCAGAAGCAATAAAATCTGGTAAAGATATCGATATGTTTGATTTAATCAAAGTAGCTTTAAGGCAACGTCCAAAAGTAATAATAGTTGGGGAAGTCAGAGGAAAAGAAGCATACACTTTGTTTCAAGCAATGACCACGGGTCATCTTTCATATTCAACAGTTCACGCAAGTGATATGCATACACTTGTTCAAAGATTAGAAAATAAACCAATTGACCTACCAAGAGCTCTTTTAACATCTCTAGATTTAATTGTTTTTTTAAATTCTGTGGTTATCGATGGATTACCTGTAAGAAGAATTACAAATATTACTGAAGTAATTAAATTAGATCCGGGAACAAATCGATTAGTAACAATTGCTCCATTTCACTGGGTTTCAGAGATAAAAGATAAGTTTGAAACAAATGGTGGAAGTAAAATACTTGAGAAAATAAAAATGCAATATGGATGGGACGACACGCGATTGCAGCAAGAGCTTGAAATCAGAAAAAAGATTCTGAAATGGATGATAAAAAACAATCTGCGATCTTATGAGGACGTAGGAAGAATTGTATCAGAATTCAAAAAAGATCCAAAAGCTGTCTTAAAAAGAATCGATGAGGCATCTTAATGAAATCATCCAAATATTCAGAAATCAGTTTAAAATTATTTGAACGATTGGTATCAAGATTTAATAAAAAAACATTAGAAGAAAAAAATCTGATATTTGTAAAAGCAAATATACCAATGAGTCATGAGGAATACTATTCCACTGCTATCACGAGCACAATTTTGGGAGGAGCTGCTTCAATTATTTTTTCTTATATTTTTTATATGTTATTTCCGTCATTGTTTATCTTAATAATGATACCATTTACTGTTATATCTTTAATAGCGGGATCATGCTATTATTATCCTACATATGTTGTAAACAACAGAGGCAGAAATATTAATTTATTCCTACCATATGCTATCAATTTTATTAGTTCCATGGCTGTTGCAGGGATATCACCCTCTGAAATATTTGAAACCCTTTCAAATGTAAGTGTGTACGGTGAGATACAGATAGAGGCAAAGAGGATAACCAATGAAATAAAAGTAATGGGAATGGACAATATCACAGCTCTAAAACACGCTATAGAGATTTCACCATCAAATAAGTTTAGAGCCTTTCTACAAGGTATAATTGGAACAATACAATCTGGAAGTGAACTTCACGTTTTTCTATCAAATGTTTCATCAAAATACATGGAGGAAGACTTAACTGATAGAAAAAAAGATTTAGATTTGTTAGTTGTAATTGCAGAAGTTTTGGTACTTGCTGTAATTGCTTTTCCAATATTACTTGCAATAATTCTTACGGTCATGGGTTTCTTTGGAGGCAATATGGAAGTCTCTCTTGGAATTCTATTAATATTTTCATTTTTGATTCTACCGTCAATCTATGGAATGTTTTACTATTTGATAAAATCAACAAGTATAGAGGAAATAAGAAAAGTTAAGCATAAAATGAAATCGACATTAAGAGAAAAAATTATTAATTACAAAACTCCCCTGTATATATTCTTATTCTCTCTTATAAGTGTTATTTTGGCATATTTTATAATTTTCATCTTAGGAAAAGCAGGCTATTTAGGACTTGATCTTTATCTGCATTGGGATTTTATTTTCTATGCCTTATTAATCTTAATGGCACCTATTGGGTTTTACAATTATCTAAAAATGAAAGAGCAAAAAGAAATGCAGCAAAGGTTACCAGAATTTCTAACAGAAGTTGGAGATTCACTTGCTACCGGTATGAGTATTTTTGATTCAATAAAAAAGGCTCAAAGGGGACATTATGGAAAGTTAGACCCTGAGATAAAAAAGATAAGGAATCAAATATCATGGAATATCTCTATAAAAAATGCATTATTTGACTTTGCAACAAGAATGAAATCTGCAATCGCAGAAAGAATAGTAAACGCAATTAATAAAGGCCTGATTATGGGCGGAAATACAGATAAAATCTTTAAAGCAGCATCAAAAGAAGTAGACCAAGTAAATCAAATTGAGCATCAGAGAAAATCTATTATGTCCATATATGCCCTGGTAATTCTTGTTTGTTTCTTTGTATTTATGGGTATAATCTTGATACTTTTTGGTTCATTTTTTGCACCTTTCTTGGAAATTCAGTCAGACCAACTCTTCAGAGCGGGTAGTGCAATAAGGCTCAGTAGGATTGATCCCTTTATGCTGGAATATACATTGTTTTCATTTACATTTGTTCAAAGCATAGGCGCAGGCATTCTTGCAGGATTTATGTCAGATGGTAGATTATCATCTGGTGTTAGATACAGCCTCATTCTTGGAATAATTACAATAATTGTGTTTAAAACCATATTATAAAAATATGAAGCGGAAAACTATGAAAAATAAAAGAGCAAATAAAGCAGTATCAGAAATCATAAGTGTTGCCTTATTATTAGGTATTTCTATAGGTCTATTTTCTTGTGTTCAATATATTGTATATTCATATCCATATGAACCATCACCTCCATCTTTAGATTTGGTTGGATCAATATATGGAGGAAATATATCAATAGAACATCGTGGGGGAGAGAGCATATCATTAGATGCTCAAATAAGAATTTTAATTGGCAGTTCAAATAATATTTTAATTAATGCAGAAGATTATTTGGATCATGATTCATCAGATAATGATGAATACTGGGAGATTGGAGAGATAGTAATCTATAATCCAAATATTGAATTGACTGGTTTAAGAATTGAAACGATTGTAGTTGATAAAGAAACCAGTTCTGTTGTTATGACTGGGCTTATTCAAGGAGGATAAATTTTAAAAAATATAATGGTGATTAAACATGTTAAGAAAAATCAAAAACTCAGATTGTGGCGTTGTCGGCATTGTTGTAGCAGTATTGCTGATTGGACTAATGGTATCAGTTCTCTCCCTTATACAAATGGTCTATGTTCCAAAATGGATGGAACAAAGAGAAGCTGAACACATGGACATGGTTGATACTCAATTTTCTCAGTTGAAATTTGCAATAGATACACAGTCTTCCACAGGCCAATTATATATCCCAATTGCAACATCAATAACTCTTGGAAGTAAGGAACTGCCATTTCTAATGTCTGTTAGAGCTTTTGGCCATTTAAAGATATTACCTGGTTCCTATGAGTTAAGTATTACAAATGCTACAAACACCTATACCTATTCTTTTGCAAATATTGAATATTCATCTACTAATGCTTACTATCTAGATCAATCATTTATTTACGAGGCTGGAGCAGTTATAACAAGTCAACAGGAAGGCAATATGATATCAATAAAACCATCTTTTTATATAAACAATGTTGGAGAAGATGAGGATATTTCAATTAACATTCCAAACATTAATGTAATAGGTGGAAAAACAACTGGCAGTGGATATGGAACAACTGCAATACAAACCGAATACACTGGTTCTAATAATGTATATATAAAAGATGCCAGTAAAATTTCAATTGAAACTTCCTATACAAATTCCTGGAAAATATTTTTAAATTGGATGTTAAAAAGATCATTAAATTCCTCAGATTACCTAGTTACAGTTGTTAATGATCAAGTAATAACTCAATTTTTTAATTCTCCTGATATATATCTTACAATTGTAGATATAAATGCACAAATCGGAGCTGGATGGGTTGAATAAAAAAAAACTGATAAGAAACAATCATGCTGTCGCTGAATTAATTGGTAGTTTTTTATTAGTAGCAATAGCAGTATCTGTTTTTGCATCAATTTTTGTGTTTGTTATGTCAGATTCTGGTCCTTCCCCTGAAACGTATGTAAAGATAGTTGGAAAATTGGAATCTGGTGATGTTGTATTTGAAAACCGACGTGGGGAATCTCTAGGGCTAAATACTCAAGTAATTCTTTTATTGGGTGGAAGGATATTTGATATGAATATTAATGATAATCTATTAATTTCAACAGAAGATAAAGAAAATGGATTTTGGGATATTGGTGAAAGATTAGTTTATTCGGAAATGAATATTACAGATCTTCAAGTTGAAGCAACCATTGTAGACAAAGCAACAAATTCTGTTGTTATGTGGGGTATTCTTCAGGAAGGTGGTATTATTGAGATACCTGGGGCAATATGGCATTTCAATGAAAAAAGTGGAAGCAGAGCATTTGACTCTTTAAATAACAATACAGGTTATCTAAAACCTGATACAACTTTTGGCCCTAAGTGGGAAACCCAAATTACAGCTAGTGGTGCTAGTTCATTAAAATTTGATGGTATAAATGATTATGTTTCTGTAGAAGGAAACTCAGTAAGTCTTGATATAACTGATCATATATCAATTGAAGCCTGGATAAAATTTGCAGAAGATAACAAACTAAATAATTTCAAATATGGACCTGCCTTTGGTTATGAACCAGATATAATTCACGTCTCAGGAAACGTATATGCTGTAGTGTATAGAGATCAAGCAGAGATAGGAGTATTAAAATCTGTAAAAATCGCATCTGATGGAACAATCACAGAAGATATACATAATAATTCTCTGAGTATTTCTGATAAATGTTATTGGCCAAAAATCGTTCATGTTTCAGATGATATCTATATGGTTGCCTTTATTCAGTCTGATATAAATCCTAAGTTTGCTAATTTAAGAACTGTTAGAATGCTTGATAATGGAACCACTGGGCCAGTTCTGGGCAGTCACACGTTTGGTGCAAAAGAAGTTTATGATCACTGCTTAATGAAAATTTCTGATAATATAACTGCATTGGTTTACAGGGATAATCAGGATAGAGGGATTATAAAAACAATAACAGTTTCTGAAAATGGAACTGAGATTGTTTTAAATAAAGCAAACAGTTCATTAGAGTTTGAAAACTGGAATTGTTATGAGCCAAATATTGTTCCTCTATCAGGAGATATATATGCAATAGCCTATAGAGGAAATGATAGTTTAGGTTATTTAAAAACGATAGAAATAGCAGATAATGGAACTGTATCAGACAAAGTTATTGATTCTTTTGTTTTTGATTCTATAAATAGAAGTTATAATCCTAGAATTGTACATATATCTGGAAACATCTATGGAATTGTATATAGAGCTGAAACAAAAAATGGAATTATAACAACTGTTGAGATATCTGAGGAAGGGATTATTACGGATAAAATTATTGACAGTTTATTATATGAAACAGATTACTCTGAATTACCTAAAATTGTTCATATGCATAATGATATCTATCTTATTGCCTATCAATCAGATCAAACAGATGGATATATAGTAGAAATTAGTATAGCAGCTAATGGCTCTATCTCAGATTCTGTTTTATCAAAATATAAGTTTAATACTGGGAAAAATTATCATGGACTGGAACCGGATCTAATAAGGGTTACAGATAATATCTATGGAGTTGCATTTAGATCTGGATCTGAAATGGGAACACCACATGAAGGTCACCTGAACACCTATAAGTTGCATAATTATAATCAGAGCAATGGGGAAATAAAAGAAGGAAATGGGATAATTTCCAAAAATGATGCCTACGGAATATATGCAAATACTACTCATGTTGCTGTAAAAATTAGAGACTATAAGATTACAAGAGAATTATCTTTATCACAATCTAGTTGGAATCATTTAGTTTTAACCTATGATGGCTCATATATCCGTCTATATTGCAATGGAACTGAAGTTATATCCGAACATTATACACAAGGCTTAACTAGAAATACAAATGAAATCAAAATTGGAAATAACTTTTTTGGATATATTGATGAAGTTACAATTTTTGCAAGGATATTTGATTTAACTGATATACAAAACCGTTATAATAATCCAGGAATGCAATAAAAATTTATATACGAAATGATTTTATTAATTGTTTTCCTTGTTAAGGCAAGATTTATCTATTTAACTGATAAATATTGAGATAATTTATACGTAGAGAAAGAACATATGTCCCTTCACATTTTTGTACCTGAGGTAACAATTGAATGCTGTTTTAGTTTAATCCACTTACCTTCATCAACACCAATTAGATTTCCACATTTACAAAAAACATTTTTTCCGGAATGAATGCTAAAATCTTCAACAATTCTACCCTTCCAGCAATGCCATAGTTTTCCTTTACCAATCTTTACATATCTGAAGATTTTTTGATTGCATCTTGCACATTTAATGGTAAGCATTTAAAATCAACACATATTGATAATCTTGAATAATGTTTATATATTTAAGAAGATTAATTGTTATATATGCAAGAATTTAACATTATAATAGAAGAAGGGGAGGATGGTTGTCTAATTTCTGAGGTTATTGAACTTCCAGGTTGCCATACACAAGCAAAATCAATGGATGAACTTATTAAACGAACTAAAGAAGCAATAGTATTGTATCTGGAATGTCAGGAAAAACCTGTTAAATTTATTGAACGATTTATTGGTTTGCAAAAAATTGCTGTTTAGTATGGCATAGTTACTACTTTTAACTGGTAGAGAATTAATTAAAATTTTACTGAAAATAGGTTTTAATAAAATTTTAAAAACTAATAAATAAACAATTGAATTTTGAAAAATAACTAAGTTATTTTAGAAAATTAATGCAAAATTAGATTCAATTACAATTACTATTCAGGCATATAGCGCATTTTATGTATCTCTGAAAAAATAAAATAACTATAATTTTTTATAGTGTTTGGAAATCTTGAAATTACATCATCCATAA
>Ga0209427_10005608_pt1 | contig 14388 bp, 18 predicted proteins | sample DeeMarSWOR136_30_FD_187465 | JGI IMG/M metagenome (GOLD analysis project Ga0209427, IMG submission 187465) | Marine sediment microbial communities from White Oak River estuary, North Carolina - WOR-1-36_30 (SPAdes) (version 2) | ecosystem: Environmental > Aquatic > Marine > Intertidal zone >... | reverse complement strand
ACCCCAGGGAAAGATATTCAGAAAAAAGTCGCAGAGGCGATAGAGGCGAAGGGATTCGAAACGATGAAAACTACTATTGGTGCTTGAATTTCACTTCTTGTACTGTTGCCCAACTACTATCATATTCAGGTTGTGATCAGGGGATGTTTGATGTGGGTTATCATCTATTAAACCCTCTTCTATAAGTTTGTTAATCAAGGGAGTATCAAGCAAGAATCCAGCATCTTTTAGTTCTTCTTCGTAAATCCATTCCGGGCAATGCCCCTCAACAGCAAAGAAGTCCTGATCTGGGGTGAACTCGCCCCTTATTATAAGTCCTTGCCTATCCTTATTCCAGGTATTCCAGTAATGAGAAAATACTTCGAGATTTTTTAAGTCAAAATATCCTATTCTCGACAGTTCTTTTAAGGCATCTGGAAACTGTTTGATGAAGGACTTGATCCCTTCTTCTTTTTTGGGCCAGTCCATTCTTTTAAGGAGCCACTGGTAAACAAATGTAGGACTCTCCCAAATCCTTGAATGCCAGTCACCTGAAACGAAAACTCCTCCATATTTGCCGTTTTCTTTTTCTGTTTCTATCCTTAGACCGTTCTTTTTTAAAGCATATGCAACCGCCTTGAAGGCAGGCCCCAGATATGCGTGGTGATGTATGGATGCAACTTGTATAGCTATATCAAAATAGTCAGCGCTCACTTCTCTTGGTATATCTATGTCCCTTCCCAAAACAGAATCGAAATGTTTACCTTCCTTAAGACCCAATGTTTTCTCTAAGAAATCCTTCGATGCCATGATGTTTTTTTCAGAAGGGTCTATTAGGAAAGCATAAACCTTGTCCCATTCCTCCTTCGGTAGTTGGGAATAAACAGCTTTTATGGATCTTCCACCTCCTGCTCCTACATCAATAATCTTGACATCATCAACAACTTCATGAATTAGATACGCAGCTATTGTTCCGCATACGTTTCTCAACGTGAAAGAAAAGCTACCCACACCTGAGTGAACCGCGGCATCGGCGACTCTTTGCATCTGTAGGGGTCCGCCAGTCCATTCTTTAATGTAAAGTTCATCGCTTTCCTCTTTATATTTTCCTTCAGGTATTCCCCAATTTTTATAAAATCTTTCATTTATCCTTTTCGCGGATTCGAATTTTATTGGCATGAATTTATTATCAGGCGTCCATTTGTCACTCATATTAAACACAATATTTTCCTATATTTTTCTTTGGATCCACTGCTATTTCGAGAATCGATTCTGCATTTGGTTCACCAACTGCATAAAGCATGGGTATTTCATTTCTTTCGTAGACCCTTCTCAGTATACTGTTGTTGGGTCTGAATGCTATTATGTTTCCTCCCTTTGACTTTATCTCTTTCAACATTTCTGTGTCTGGCTCCGCAGATTCAACGTACAGAATCTCGAAAGGTTCAAGGTTGAGTTTAGAAATTGCTCTGCGAACTACGTCAGAGCTGTCATACGGTCCCTTAAAACACGATGCTATTTTTGCGTCATCTATTTCCAGAATTTCTGGTTTAAACAACCTTTTTTCTCCATCCACGTAGACGAATGTTTCTGGGGCCTCGACATGATCAATACCACCCATTCTTTTTGCAACCGCATGGATAAAAGGTGAAATTCCAATAGACGAAGCCAATTGATACACACCCCTTTCCTTCAATTCTTTAACAACCTTATCTATACCTTTGGTTAAATCCGTGGCGTTTGCTATCTCTTTTATGGTTTTCATTTCAACTCCTTTTGCAAATGCCTGCGTTATGCCCGTTATTCTTTTTCTCATTCTTCCAGCGTATTCTTCGTGTTCTTCAAGAGAATAAGAAGATCCAGGCCACGGACCTCCGATAAGATCACCAAGCAGACCTGCAACATTTATAACAACTTTGCCGTATCTTTTGAGCCTTGCCTTCAAGCTTCTAACGTCCGTTTCTGTTATGTACTGATTTTTTTTAAGAGCATCTATAACTTCGTTTACTGGTTTATTTGGATCTAAACATATGTCCCAGGAAAATCCCTCCCAGAAAACATTTTCAGCACTATAAGCAACGGCCTTTACGCTCACTTAAATCCCTCTCATTTTATTACTTTTAAATGGTTATTAAATCTTTTAAAGCTTTTCCATTAAATTCGACCTTTAACGAATTTATTTAAATAAATATTTAAAACGTTAAGACATTTTCTCTATAAGGTGATATTCATGAATTTAAGGGAATTTGTTGATGTAATCGACAAGAAGGGGATGCTCGTCAGGGTTAAGAAGCCTGTAAGCACGGAATACGAGATCTCCACGATCGTGAAAAGGCTTAAGGGAAAGCCTGTCCTGTTCGAGAACGTTAAAGGCTTTCGAATGCCTGTTGTTTCGAACGTGTGTTCGACCAGGGATTTGGTGTGTTTAGGTTTGGGGATAGAGAAAAAGGATTTGATACGGAGGCTAACGGAGGCGATCGATCACCCGAAAGAGCCGAAAGTTACGAAGGGGGAATACGAGGAGATTCCCTGCGACCTTTCCAAGCTCCCGATTCTAACTTATTACCCGAAAGACGGAGGGCCTTACATAGCATCAGGGATAGCGATAGCGAAGGATAAGGAATACGGTATTAATGCCTCCTATCACAGGGCTATGATCATAGGAAAGGATAAGCTCGTTTTGAGAGTCCTTGAACGCCATCTGAACGAGTTCATGAAGAGGGGTTTGAAGGAATTCGCTTTTTGCATAGGAAACCCTACAACCGTCCTTATCGGCGCTGCGATTTCGGCCGAGCTGGGAAAGAGCGAATTGTCGATAGCGAACGCGCTCAGCGAAACGGGGGTTGTCGAGCTAGGAAGGCATGTCGTTCCGGAAAGCGAAATCGTGATGATATGCGAATTCACAGGGGAACTCGCGGACGAAGGGCCTTTTTTGGACTTGACAGAGACGTTCGACATCGTTAGAAAACAGCCTGTAGCGAAGGTGAAAAAGATATTCGCCAGGAAGGATTCGATCTTCCACGCTTTACTTCCGGGGGATCTGGAGCACAAGATTCTTATGGGAATGCCGAGGGAGCCTACGATTTTCCGTGAGGTTTCGAAAGTTTGCGAATGCCTTGACGTTTACGTGACACCGGGCGGCTGTTCATGGCTGCACGGAGCTGTGAAGATAAGGAAGAAGAATGATGAAGATGGAAAGAAAGCAATTGAAGCGGCCTTCAAAGGTCACACGTCAATGAAACACGTATTTATCGTTGACGAGGATATAGATATTGAAAACCCGAACGAGATAGAGTGGGCGATGGCTACCCGCTTTCAGGGAGACAGAGATATAATTATGAAAGCTAAGGAGAAAGGTTCGTCTCTTGACCCTTCGTCCGACATGGCAACGAAGGAGACCACAAAAATAGGGTTCGACCTCACGACCCCCATGAAAACAACGGGGAAGGATTTCAGAAGGCCGGATTTACCCATGAGGGTCAGGATTGAAGATTATGTGTAGGTTTTCTGATGAGCTGGCAGAAATGGTACGGAGTTTTTCTTGAAGAGGCAAAAAACCAACTTGAGGAAGCCCCGAAGGTTTCACCTGCACATAAAACAGATCACATATTAAGGGTATGGAATAAGTCTAAGATTCTTTGTAAAAGACTAAACGGTGATCTAGAAGTTATGGTTGCTGCTGTGATGCTTCACGATCTGGGAAGGCACCATGGACTTGAAATACACGGAAAGAAGTCAGAAGAACTCGCAAAACCCATACTTGAAAAACATCATTTCCCAAAAAACAAAATTCCAAAAGTTTTGGAGGCGATATCGCAGCACGACTATAATTTTCCGTCATACAAAAGAAAATTGCTAGAAGCGAAAATACTTTACGATGCGGACAAAATGGATGCTTTCGGGATCACCGGCGTGTATAGGCACGTACTTTTCGTGGAGGCTGGTAGAATTAAAATGAAAGAAGTTCTTCCTTTACTTGAAAAGAGATGGAAGGGGTTGAGTTTTGAAGAAAGCAGGAAAGTGGCGAAGAAAGATTATGAATACATAGTTAACTTTTTTAAAACCTTACAAAAAGAATTTGATAAGAGGTGATGATTATGGAACTCACGAAAGAGCAAAGGGACATGCTTGAAGGGAAGAGAGGGAACGCTGTCAAGAAATCCATGTCGATCCTTGTCGCCCTCGGGGAGATATACGGGGCGAAGAGGCTGATACCCGTAACGAGCGTCCAGATCTCGGGCGTTAGTTATGATAACTTGGGAGATGCGGGTCTCGAATTCCTGGATGAGATGGCAAAGGACGGGAAGGCGAGGGTGAAAACCACTCTGAATCCCGCTGGCATGGATATGGAGAACTGGAAAGCGTTGGGGATAGATCCCGGCTTCGCTGAAAAACAGAAACTCGTAATCGAGGCTTTCGAGAAGATGGGCGTGGAAGCCACTTGTACGTGCACGCCTTACTTCATAGGCAACAAGCCGAAGTTCGGGGATCACATTGCCTGGGGAGAGAGTTCAGCTGTCACGTATGCAAATTCTGTTCTTGGAGCAAAAACCAACAAGGAAGGCGGTCCGAGTAGCATAGCCTCCGCTCTTACGGGGTTCACCCCTGAATACGGGCTTCACCTTGATGAGAACAGGCAGGCACAGTTTGTTGTGGAGGTTAAGGCGAAAGTGGGCAATCCGATGTTGTTTGGTGCGCTAGGGAACGTGGTAGGAAAGCTTGCAAAAGGCCGGATCCCGCTTATAACAGGGATAAAGAAGACGACAACGGAGGATTTGAAGGCGTTGTCCGCTTCTATCGTAACTTATGGAGGAGCTCCTCTGTTCCATATAAAGGAGATAACCCCTAACAAAACTAAAATTCCGAAGGAGAGGATCGTTGTTAATCAGAAGGATATTGATAACGCTGTAAAAGAGATGAACGATGCGGAGGATGTGGAATTCATCTTCCTTGGGTGTCCGCACTGCTCGATGGAGGAGATCAAGAATATCGCTAAACTTCTGAAAGGCAAGAAGGTCAGGAAAGAACTGTGGATCGGGGTGGCTAGACCAATAAAGAGGATCGCGGATGAAGTGGGCTATTCGAAAATAATAGAGGAGTCAGGGGCGAAATTCGCATGCGATACCTGTCACGTGGTCGCTCCATTGAAGGGGAGATTCACTTCGATCGCGACGAACTCGGCTAAAGGAATCTTCTACGGAAGAGGGAAAAACAACTTCAAAACCATATTCAGAACGCTCGAGGAGTGTATAAGATTGGCGGTGGAAGAATGAAGGGAAGAAAGATATTCGGTGGTAAGGCAGAAGGAGAAGCGATAGTCTCGAACGAAGGGATTTCCTTTTACGGCGGGGTTGATCCGGATACGGGGGTCGTGACGGAGAAGGGACATCCGCTGGAGGGAAAGAACATTACGGGGAAAATTCTGGTTTTCCCTACAGGGAAAGGATCGACAGTCGGTTCATATACGATATACAGGCTGAAGAAGAACGGCAAAGCTCCTCTCGCTATCATCAACAGGGAATGCGAAACCGTCGTTGCGGTGGGAGCGATAATTTCGGAAATCCCGTGCGTGGACAAGATAGATACAGAAAGGATAAAGACAGGGGATAAGCTTAGGATAAAAGCGGATGAAGGGATAGTGGAACATGCCTGAGAAATTAATAGTAGGTATATCCGGGAGTTCCTGCTCGGTTATTGGTGTTCGGCTTCTGGAGGTAATGAGGAAGCTTGGGATAGAAACACACCTCGTTATAACCGAAACTGCTAAAAAACTGATCGAGCACGAAACCTCTTACAAGGTCAAGGATGTAGAGAAGCTCGCCTCGAAGGTTTACAATAATAATGATCTTTTCGCTTCGATCGCTTCCGGATCCTTCCGAACGAAGGGTATGGTTGTTATTCCGTGCAGCATGAAGACGTTGGGAGGGATCGCATCCGGATACTCGGATAACCTCTTGCTGAGGGCAGCGGATGTTTGTCTTAAGGAGAGGAGGAAGCTCGTTCTTGTAGCCAGAGAAACCCCGTTAAGCTACATTCATATAGAGAACATGCGGAGGGTTACGCTAGCGGGAGGGATAATACTTCCTCCTGTTATGACCTTATATTCAAAGCCGGAAAAAATAGAAGAGATGGTTGACCACATAATAGGGAAGGTTCTGGATTCATTGGGAATAGGAAACAGAATTTACAAAAGGTGGAGTTAAATTTTCCTTTCCTCTTCGGCGAAGTATTTTTTGAATTTGTCAAGAACCTCATTTTTTATTTCATTCTTAAGTTTCTCGAATTTTTTCCGGAGTCTTTCTGTTTTTTCAGTCAGCAACATTTCGCAGACCCCTTCAACATCCTGTTCTATTAACTTCAGTATTATGAAATAATGCCTCCTCTCCTTTGCGATTTTATGTAGTTTGGAAAAGCCCAGAAAAACGAGCGAATTTTTAGCGTGTTCCAGATCAGAGGTTTCAAGTGTCCTTCTGAAAAAGCTGTTTGGGTAAATCCTGTGATAAGCGTTCAGAGAAATCAAACACACGCTAGCGGAGTCCATAGATTTAATTTGTTTTAAATTTAAATAAGGTTTCCATATTCTTTTAATTATGAAAAATCTGGTCTTTGTTAAGCTCGGCGGATCTCTGATAACGGATAAATCCAGGCCTTACACGATCAGGGAGGAAGTTATAAAAAGGATCTGCAAGGAAGTGCACGAGGCGAGGGATGGAAAACCTCTTCTGATAGGGCATGGGGGAGGGAGCTTCCCTCATGTCTCGGCGAGCAAATACGAGACCCATAAGGGTTTGATAAACGATAAGAGCTGGGAGGGATTCGTTCGAGTGCAGGATGATGCGGCGAAACTTAACAGGATTATTATTTCTTCGCTCATTGGGGCAGGGGTGAAGGCGATATCTTTCCAGCCTTCAGCTTCCTGCATCGCCAAGGATGATCAGATAATTGAATGGTATACGAAACCTATCGAGTCTGCTTTGTCCGAAGGTCTGATACCGGTTCCTTACGGGGATGTGTGCCTTGATCTCAAAAAGGGATTCTGCATAATCTCGACAGAGGAGGTGTTCAGGTTCCTCGCGAAAAAACTTAAACCGGAGAGGATCATAATGGTGGGAAAAACGGACGGGGTTCTAGATTCGGAGGGAAACATAATCAAGGAAATAACAAAAAAGAATTTCGAAAGCGTTAAGAAATCTCTGATGTCATCTGACGGTTTTGCGGACGTCACGGGAGGGATGGTTCTCAAGGTTAAGAAAGCGTTGGAAATGGGGACAGAAGTTGAGATAATAAACGGCCTGAAAGCGGGTTTGCTAAAGCGTTCGCTTCTTGGGGAGAGGGGATTGGGAACTATAATAAAATACTAAAAACCGATATCCTCTGCCTTTTTGCCCAACTGCTCTGCAAAATTTTCTTCCAGAACGGTTACCAGAGGATCATTCTTTGCCTTTTCAACATCAAAGGGGAAAATGTAACCTGGCAATAGGAAATTGAATCTGTAGTTTTCTCCCCACAATCCCTCCAGTTCTTCTCTGCCATACATATCGTTAAGGTTCCAGACCTGTGTCTTAGGAACACCTGTTATTTTTCCGAGCATGCCAAGCTGATCAACCTTTCTTCTGCTCGGCACCCTGTCCTTTCCCACAATCAGATCCCTCTGAACAGTACATGCATACGCTTTTTCATCAGAATAATGCCGTTTATCGAGTTTCTCTGTCTTCACAAAATGAACGCATACTATATGGCTAGTATCCTCATCTTTAGCTGTGGCGAAAGCTGGAATGAAACCGGATACTATTTCTCCCTTCTCTGATTTCTTGGTTTCAGCGAGTTTGCCGAATTCTTCCCACCGGTTTCCTATTGGTTCGTAAAGTTCAAGCCAGTCAAAGTGGTGGTCTCTTTTCATCCTCTTCCTTTCGTCGTAGAATAAATCATCCGCCTTTTTCTGCATTTTTTCGGGTGTCAATGCTTTCAGTTCTTTGAATTTGTTTATGAAACCCAGGTAGGAATTTTCGTTTTCAGGATTTTCAAGAATATCTTCAGTCCAGTCCGGGTTCTTGTTTATCATGTCAAAAACAAGGAAATAATGCCAGGCCTTCTTGACAAGGGGGCGGAGTTTCAGGGCAGCATCAAGATATTTTGTTTTTAAGAATTCTTCCTTGTTTTCTGTAAATTCCTTCGGTTCTATCACGTGATCAAATGGCTCTGCCCTTTTGTAATTGCTCAAATTTTTAAGCGCGGCGTTATGCGTAACCAGATAACATTCCTTCGCTCCGTCCCATACGACTCCTTCTGTGCTGCTTGCGATAACTATCTTGCTTTTTGGTGAGTATATCATATTCTAAGATATTGGAAGGTTATTTTTATAAACTTTTTCCAAATATCATTATTATGTCTTCTATAACGGAATCCCGGAAGGACGATCACATCCGGATATGTTTAGAGAAGGACGTCGAATTTGTTAAATCGAACGGTTTTGAGCATATCGAGCTCGAACATCGCGCGCTCCCTGAGATCGACAAGGACGAGATCGATCTGGAAACAAAATTCCTCGGGAAGAAGTTTAACTACCCCTTGTTCATAGAAGCGATGACCGGGGGGACAAGGGAGGGGGAAAGGATAAACAAGAACCTCGCTAGGGCTGCGGAAGAACTTGGAATTGGAATGGGGGTTGGATCGCAGAGGGCGATGCTGGAGGATCCGAGCCTTGTCAGGACTTATTTCGTCAGGGATGTCGGTCCTAAAATATTTTTGTTAGGGAATATCGGAGCTGTCCAGCTCCCGCAGTACAATCTTGACAAGATAATCTCGTTGGTTGATTCCGTAAAGGCGGACGGTTTGGCGATACATTTAAATCCCGCGCAGGAACTCGCCCAGCAGGAGGGCGATCGCTCATGGAAGAACCTTCTTAAGGAGATAGGTTACGTCTGCAGGAAAGCGAAGTTCCCTGTTATCGTGAAGGAAGTGGGATTCGGAATCTCGGGGAGACTTTCCAAACAGCTTGTCCGGGCAGGGGTGAAGGCGATTGATGTTGCGGGGGCTGGAGGGACTTCATGGGTGAAAGTCGATAGTTTCCGGACGAATGAGGATTTCTCCCACATAGAGGAATGGGGGATCCCGACGGCTGAGGCTTTGAGAGATGTGGTCAAATCGGTTAAAATCCCTGTAATCGCTTCAGGAGGGATAAGAAACGGGAGCGAAGTGGCGAAGGCGATCGCTATGGGGGCTTCGCTGGTTGGGTTCGCTCTTCCATTGTTGAGGCCGGCGACCGAGTCTTCTGAATCCGTCAGAAAACATCTGGAGAAGATAATATCCCAGCTGAGGGATGCGATGTTCCTAGTGGGAGCGAGGAACATAAAGGAACTGAGAAAGGTCCGCATGATTTACACTTAATTATTTTCTTAAGAACACGTATCTCCTTGGAGCAAACTTCCCGTTTTTCCCTGAATATCCGCATCTTGAGCATACAAGCTTGTAGAGGAGTTTCTTCCCCCGTAAATTCTTGGTGTAGATCTTACGGAGGGTTTTCGAACAGGAAGGGCATTTGCTGACTGATTTGCCTTTCTTGGTCTCTACCGTCAGCTTGAGGTTTGGCAGACCAAGGGACAGCAAACGTAACCTACGTGGGGATATTGTTAGTTTAGGATCAACCCTTTTCAGACTAGAGTTTACAAGATCTGTGAATTCTTCCTGGGAATTGATCTTTTTGTGTTTCTGCATGACTTCCTTCACAACGAAAACAACAACATCCCTTTTAGGGAGTTTCATTCCCTTCTTCATGAGTAAATTTTGAAGTGGGGATTTTTAAAATGTGTAAAGGTGTTTTTTGAGGTTTATTTTTCCGTTCTTTATCTCTATTCCATCCCTTCGTAGAAGCCGGATTTTCGTTCTTATTCCTCCACTTCCTGAGTATCCTCCCAGGGACCCGTCAGAACGAACAACCCTGTAACACGGAATGTTGACAGGGTCCTTGTTACCTTTCATCAGCATTCCTATCGCTCTTGGGTGGAGGTTCGAAACCCTTCCCAGTTCCTTGTAGGTGGTTACCTTCCCCCTAGGGACTTTTCTTAGAAATTCGTAGACTTTTGGGATCATTTTAAACCTTTGGGATGGAAACTTATAACTTTGATCGGATCGTGCAAAACATAATGTTTAAACATATAAACAATATATATACCAAAAACATATATATTATATAAACGTATGGGGATTAAATTTATTCTTGGAGAGTTCTTGTCATTTGTGAGGATAGAGATCTGTCTCTTCGTGACTGGGATATCCTTGTCGGGTTATCTGCTATTCAATCCTATAGGTTTCAAAGTCTTTCCTCTGTTTTTGGCGATGGTTTTTGGGACAGGGGCAAGCTATGCATATAACCACTTGACGGACAGGAGAGAGGATGTTGTGAACAACAAAATTCTTAACAGCTTTGTTCTGAACATCGACCTCGGAAGAAAGATCGTTTTCTTTCTTTTTCTATCGGGCCTCCTTTTTTCAATTTTCCTTTCACCTGCGTCCGTGCTTCTTTATTCATCCCTTGTCATTCTTTCGCTGATTTATTCGGGATTCAGAATAAAGGAAATGCGGATCAAGAACGTGTTTACCGGATTCAGCATGGCCCTGACCTTTTTGGTAGGATCCTGTGTTGCGGGTTTTCTGAGCATTGAAATGCTTTACTATTTCCCGTTCATTTTCATTTTCGGTTTTGTCATAAACATGCTCGGGGATATGAGAGGTTATACCGGAGATAAAAAAATAGGGATGAAAACGATTCCCATAGTTTTCGGGTTCAAGGCGACAAAGTTCGTGATTTACACGACAGCAGGAATTTTCTTGGTGTTTATTACGATTTTTAATTTCCTGATTCTTTATCCTCTGATCCCCTTTATATTTTTGGCCTTGTTATTCCTTCAGAAAAACAATTTGAGAGGAACGAGATTCGCTATCCTGTCCTCGTTCATTTCCTTGCCGGTGTTCATTATTATGTTAAAGGTTTTTGGTGTCTGATATGTGTGTGGTTACGTTCGATTGGGAAGAGAATGACGCGAAGGAGAAGGTTAAACAGTTCAGAAAGAAGAAGTCGGTGGTATGGGCTGTCATAGAGGTTACTAACAGCTGCAATCTAAACTGCATCTGGTGTTACGCCAATTCTGGTTACAAGAACAAGATGAAGAGGCAACACATGGAACTGGGCAGGCTTAAGAAACTGGTGAACATACTAAGGGATTCCGGACTTAAGCAGATAACCTATTCTGGCGGGGAACCGACTGTATACCCAAGGATAAGAGAAGCCGTTAAAATCGCTAAAGATAACGATTTCGTTGTTCACATGAACACGAACGGTTTCGCATTAACGAGGAGTTTCGCAAAGGAATTGAAATCCCTTGGTCTATCGCAGATCCAGACCAACATAGACAGCACGAGCCCAGGGAAACACGACTATCTTCGAGGGAGAAAGGGTTCGTTCTCAAGGGCTGTCAGCGCATTGAAAAATGCGAGAGAAATCGGGATAACTTGCGTATCACAAACTGTCCTAACAAAAGAGAACGAAGTGGAAATAGTTGATATTTTCAAATTCGCAAGGAGTTTAGGCCTGCAGAGGTGCAGGGTATGGGACATGATGCCTTCAAGCGGCTGCGCGCTGGAGAATTTCGATATAAGACCCACAAATTACATAGAATCCCTTAAGGAACTTGCAAGATTCGCAGAAAGGACGGGGGGGAAGCACATAGAGTCAGGAGAACCCTTCTTCCCGATGGATTACAAAACCTCTCTTGAGGTATCGCATGTTCCCTGCGTTGCCTTACATGGCATTCTGGTCAACTTCGCATTCAACGGGGACGTTTACTATTGCGTAACCCAGAGGAAACCCATGTTCAACGTTTTCAGAGATATTGACGGGAGATTTGATGAATTTTACAAGGTTAAGCTCAGGGAATTTCTGGGGTCTGCAAAGCTGAATTCCAGGTGTACGGAATGCGAATTGTTAGAGAAATGTAAGGGTGGATGCTACACAAGGAGAAGATATTCAAAGGAGGGCATGGATTACTGGTGTACCTAGGATTTGTAATACACAATTTCGATTGTCCTGTCACGCAAGCGGAAACTTCTCAGTTTAAAATTCTTATCCAAAACCCAGAGATAGCCGAGAATTGCCTTGATCATGAAAATCCAATTATCATTTTCCCTTTGCAACCCGAAAGGGGGATTTCTTATCTCAAAGATTAATTTTTTATCTCTGTCTATTATTTTCACAATCCCCCAGCCCATGGTTTGCAAGAGAATTTTTATCAGACCAAGCTTCTTGTTTTCGGACGTATTTGCATCGACAACATTGCTGAAAAAGTTATAAGATATTGTAGAAATTCTGTCAGCCAGAATATTTTTTTCCCCGATCAAATGAAAGAGCGTATTCTCAACGGTGTAAACTGATCTTCCCCTGAAATATATTCTGTTGCCCCTGAGATTGAAAATTTTTTTCTTGAAGGCGTCACTGAGCGTTAATCCGCTTACGGGTTTAAGGTAATTCAGTTTGTCGTACGTTTTCTTGTCCTTAGATTCGATTCCGAATTTTTTATTTTTGTTCACCCTGAAAATGTATTTATTCATATTCTTAGTCTGCGATACCTTGGCTACTTCGATCCCTGAGTTGAAGAGGGCATTGCATATCCCCATAAACAGACCGACTGAGAACTGGTTTTTACCGATAATCCCTGTTATTGCCTCCTTACTGGTTTCTATCTCTATCAGGCCGTTTTTCATTTTTATGTTGAAGTCCTCCATGAGACCCACGTTTATCCATACCCTTTTCATTATCCTGCTCAGAATCGACAAGGGAAGTTTTTTGATCGTGCCCGGAACGAGCTGCCCGAAATAAAGGAACATCCAATTCCTTCCAATATTAATCATTTCCTTAGAAAAGCCGGAGGATTCGCATTCTCTTACGTATTCTATGAATATGTCCCCAAAGAACAGGCTGTTTCTCCTCTTCCTTATCCTTAGTTTGTTCACAACTCCGCCAACGCCTGTTTCAAGAATGTTTTTCCTGAAGAGCTCTGATATTCTCATAATCTAAACAAGATCATATGATCTTGGTCTTTGTTAATATCAAATCTTTTTCATTTATTACGAATTCATGAGGTATCTTCGGGTCGAAGTTCGCGTAACGCATTTTGTGAACTGTGAGCGTTCTCATAGGTTTCTCCTCAAGCTCGAGGAACGAGAGATGAACGACCCCATCGCACTCGAACGATTCTCCGTTGCCCGTGTCTATATCTTCTCCCCTGGTCTCGCAGAGGAGAAGCGTGCAGCCCATTGGTTTCAGGTGTTTTACGAGTTCGGAAAGATGCAATCTATAACCTCTGTTGCTGTCTGAGAATATCAGCAGCTTGTTGACGTTGTCTATGACAAGCCTCTCTATTTTCGGATAAGAAGCGATAATGTCTATGAACTTCTTCATGGTTATGTTCTCGCCCAGGGGTATGTGTTCTATCGCGAGGTTCTTTCCTATGTGTTTTTCAGCGCTGCTCAGTGTTTTTATCCTCTTGCATGCCCTCAGGAGCTCGTTCCTGGTCTCGTTGAGGGAAACAAAACAGCATTTCTCTCCTTTGCCAACGCCTTCCAGAAGGAATTTGAGGGCGAAGAGCGTTTTCCCTGAACCCGGTCCGCCGGATACAAGGATCGCCGTGCTTGAGGGAAAGCCTCCTCCAAGCACATTATCAAGTTTTTTTATTCCTGTACTCACGAACATCATTTCACCTCTCTGAATAATGGTATACCAAGACTTGATTTTTTTAGCTTTATTAAAAGGTAAACCTCGTCATTTATTTTGAATGTTTTTGCAGGAACCTTTTTTTCGAGATCAGTTATTTCGTATCTGTCCAGAATTTTTTTGGGGAGCATGATCCTGTTGCTATTCCCGAGCTTTCCCGTTGTCAATGGCCTGTCAAAAATATTTGAATGTGCTGGGAGGATTAGCAAATCTCTTGTTTCTTGGCTCAGTAAATCATACTCGTCCTTTGATATCCTCAGGTTTACCAGTATGTTTCCCTTTCTCATATCAATAGAACGAATCTCGGCCATATAGCTATATATTTCAGTAAGATATTTAAACTTTTTTATCCTTTGTTAAAAATTTAAGTTTATAGAAAAATCAGGTCCAGAGTTCGGATGGTTCAGTTTCTGTTTCAAGGACAAGCCCGAATTTTGAGAAAAAGGTGAAACATTTGGGGCACAAGAACGCTTCGGGCCTCCTGTTCCATACCCTACCCAATGTTCCACAAACAGGGCATTTTTCCATAAAACATCAACTTTATCCATTTATTAAATAAATTTATAGTTGCTGACCTTTATATTTCTTTTCTTTGCCTCTTCCAAAATTTCGAATTTTTTCTTTCTGCCCACGGTTTTTGATAT
>Ga0209427_10005607_pt1 | contig 14390 bp, 13 predicted proteins | sample DeeMarSWOR136_30_FD_187465 | JGI IMG/M metagenome (GOLD analysis project Ga0209427, IMG submission 187465) | Marine sediment microbial communities from White Oak River estuary, North Carolina - WOR-1-36_30 (SPAdes) (version 2) | ecosystem: Environmental > Aquatic > Marine > Intertidal zone >... | reverse complement strand
ATTCCCACCGCTTTGACAGGTCTGCTTTTCAGATCGCCCCTGGAGGCGCTTTTTGGCAATGTCCAGAGGGTGGGTCTCATGATGATATGCACAGGATTGATACTCTCTGTTTCCATCTTTATATCAGCCACATATGCAGGACGCAGGGATGTCGGCCTGTTGACCTCGCTCGCCGTGGGGATTGCCCAGGGACTGGCCATTATCCCGGGCATATCCAGGTCAGGGACAACCATCGTATGCGGTATGGCATGCGGCATGGAAAGGGAGCTTTCAGCCCGTTTCTCATTCCTTCTTTCCATCCCCGCCATTATCGGGGCCATGCTTCTTCAGCTTAATTTCGAGGGGCTAAGTGGTCCCGATATCTTTCCCCTCTTACTGGGCCTTGTCACTTCAGCGATCTCCGGGTTTTTCGCGCTTAAGATACTAATGGGCGCGGTGCGAAGGGGAAGACTTTTCTACTTTGCCCCGTATTGTTGGCTGGTGGGCCTCTTGATCATTATCTTTAAATACAGTCTGTAGACTGAAGACCGGAGATTCTCCGCTATGCCGGGCGCGATTCATTGCGCCGCTACAATTTCACCATATGCCTTTTCATTCTGAGGCCCTTCGACATGCCATTCGACAGGCTCATGGTCCCGAATAACTTCTAGGGACTCACGGCCTTTTCTATTTGCCATTACAGACACGGGCCACCGACATCGACATGTCCTTTTGCTTCCCCGGACATGGGAAATGGATACAGACACCTATTTTCCTACCCCATGCGACATAAGCCACGAGAAAATCGAGAGGTGAAAAACGCAAATAGACCTGCAGTCTTAAGTCTACAGCATGTAAGATACAAGAGAATAATCCTGAGATTGTATCTGCTGATAGATATTAACTAATTTTTGAAAAAAGCCCGAGATGTGTACATTATTTCTATCCTTTAACACCTCTTAAAAGCATTTAAGAACCTTAAATTCCGAAATAATAGATTTAAGAATAAATAATTCTTATTCTAAATTTTTTAGACATATTAGATTATTATCTATATTTTCCCCATTATTTAAGCCTATATGCCCCCCTTATTGTTTTAAAAAGAACTATAAGTTCCTATTTCTTTTTAGGTCAAATCCTGATAATGCCAATAAAACAATAGGTTATGGATAAAGGCACGTTTTTTGCTAAATTGTTTCATAAAAAAGGACCTCTTGTTAGCGGAGTAGATGTTACGCTCGTAGAAGGTTAGGGGTCCATATCTAATTTAACATCTTTAATGATCGTCAGACAGGATGATAGGCGGGATATATCCTATGTTGAGATCAGAGGAGGGATAGGATTTATTAAATGAAAAAAGATAAAGACGATGAACAACACATAGAACCCTGGGGACTCCTTTCGTGCATAGACCTTTATAAATGCGATCCGAAGAAGATCCGGGATGCATCGGCAATAAAAAGATTCGTGGTGGAGCTTTGTGATCTGATTGAGATGAAAAGATACGGTGAGACCCAGGTAGTAAATTTCGGAGAGGATGAAAGGGTTGCCGGATATTCCATGACACAACTCATTGAAACATCGCTTGTCTCCGCACATTTCGCCAACCAGAGTAATACCACCTACCTAGATGTATTTAGCTGCAAGTTGTATGATCCTCAAAAGGTTGTTGACTTTGCAAGGACCTATTTTGGCGCTAAAGACGTCCATGTTCAGGTTATCCGAAGGCAATGAATCAGGCATTGTCCATAATTTACTGCAATGCAAGAGGATCCTATGACCACTAGACGTTTCGTGAACGACCTAGAAACATGCAGGCAATTGTGGAACGCCCTCCTGCCTGTCAGTGTTGTTTCCGACATGTGGGAATTCCGCATGTGTTTCCATAGACAATACGGAAACAGCCCATGTTTTATAATATTGGAGGATGCTGAGGGAGTATCGGGGATGATGCCCCTTTCCTATATCGAGAGCAGCGATAAGATCGGTTTTTTCCCGGGTGAGATATGGAACGAAAAGACCTGGCTGGAGAGGACGCCTTTCTATGCCAGGGACATGGGTGCCATTGATGAACTCTTTTATTCATGTCCGGAGGGGACATACCTGAGGTATATGGAGCCACTGCAGGAGCGGTATTCTCATCTCCAGGTATTGGATGAGATCGGTTATGTACTGTATCCGTCACAGCTTGATTTTCAACTGGAGGCATATTCCGCAAGGTTCTCACATAAGAAATATAAGAGTATTATTAAGGTGATAGATTCCATTAAGGGACAAGGCAGCAGGTTTTACGTTAACAGATTGGAAGATTTTGATACGCTTGTCAGTATGAGCATTGAGAGTTTCGGGGAAAATTCTTACCTCCACGATCATCGATTCCGAAATAGCTGGCAGAATGTGATCCATTTTCTTCATAAAAACGGATGGCTTCGAATGATCAGCCTTGAGATAATGGGTAAAACGGCGGCCGTGGATATCGGATCCCTGTATAACGGGGTATATACAGTCTATCTCGGCGGTGCCTCACGAGATTTGCCTGGTGTAGCAAAGGTGATGAATATGTACCATATAGAATATGCCTTTATAAATCGCCTATTCAAAATGGACTTCCTATGCGGCGACTTTCACTGGAAAAAATTATTTCACCTGACCCCGGAACCGCTGTATAAGTTTATATCGCCCCCGCCTGTGGAGGAATACGCGGTCAAAACAGAGAAGAGAGATAACAATTATCCATCTATAGACAGAACGACGATAGAAGATCCTTCCCCGATGGACATGAAAGACCTCCCAAATTTCAAGTATCTGTTGTAAGTCATGTCAGTGTCCCCGATGATCGTAGTGGGAACCACACCAGATTATGTGGAAAGGATTTCAAAGAAGCGGCCTACAGGGTCAGTCCTTTTCATACTTGATCAACGCCACCTAAATAGCTATCTTTTATCCGGTCTCGATAGATCCATACTCATTTTCACCGACCTGGAACAATATGATGAGACCCTGGACTCCCTTAAAAAACACCTGTCAGTAGGTCATATGTCGGATCCGCGTTTCGCCTGCTTTGACTGTGAGTCTCTAATCATGGCGAGCCGTCTGGCCAATTATTTCAAGAGCCCGTTTCCCCCCACGGAGGCCATCATCATAACAAGGAGCAAATTTCTATCAAGGGAGGTATGGAGAAAGGCGGGGCTAGATAATCCCAGGGCCGTTCTGGCCTCAGGCATTGACGAGACAATAAGGTATTTTTACCTATTTAAAAGAGATATTGTGTTGAAACCGATTTCAGGAAGCGGCAGCGAACTCGTCTTTCGCTGCGTTGATGAGAAGGGTGTCAGAGAATCTGTCTCAATCATGGAAGAGCAGCTTGAAAAGAGAAAGAGCAATCCGCTTTTCAAACCCCTGAGGGATCCTTTCACATCGATAACCATGGATCCATGTGAAAGATGGGTCGTGGAGGAGTATGTGTCTGGACCGGAGTTCAGCTGTGACTTCATCCTCCATAAAGACAACATCCATATCGTAAGGGAGGCAGGAAAGATCAGGGCGGACGACCAGACCTTTGGGTCGGTTATGGCATATACTATGCCTGCTGTGTATCCGGAAAGTTTCCGCAGGGAGGATCTTTCCAGGGTATTTTCCCTGGCTGCGAAGTCCCTTGGTTATGAATGGGGGCATTTTATGGTGGATTTTATCATCCGTAAAGACAAGGCAATAATACTGGAGATGACTCCAAGACCCAGCGGTGATTCTATCCCAGATCTGCTGGAGGCGGCTACTGGCAGGGACATACTTGCGGAATATATGGATTTTATGGCAGGCCGTTTCGACGCATCACTGGTCCCGCAGACGCCGACCCGCCCCTATGCGAGCATCAACTTCTTCATACCCGCAAGCGGGGTTATTACCAGGCTCGATGTCTCGGATGTCATGAACCAATCCGGTACAGTTGCCCTGTTTTTAAAGAAGAATGTGGGCGATAGGGTAACATTGCCGCCTGATGACTATGACAATAGGCTCCTGGGACACTGTATCATGCACTGGGATTATGGCTGGGAACAGGTTGCTGCCTGCAGTCGAATACAGGGCCTCTTAAAGGTATCTGTCAATAATATTCAGACTGGAGCCGGCATTGAGACAGTCAGGTCGGAAAGTCAGATAAAAGATATCTTTTATAATAAGTGAATTGGGCATGGATAGATTAAATAGCGCATTGATGGATTGGATCGGTTCGTGGGCGAGGATCCTCCCGGATGCAGAGATTTTCCGGTATGTAGAAGGTTTTATATCCAGGAAAGAATCCCTTCTGGAGAGCGCGCTACGCTTCGGCACGCCTCAATACTTTTTTGATGAGCCATCCCTCGTAAGGCAGATTGCCCGTTTCAGGAGGACATTTTCAAAATACCTGGATAATTATCGTGTCTTTTATGCCATGAAGAGTAATTCCTTTAGCGGGATATGCAAAAGGATCGTGGCAGAGGGGATAGGTCTTGATGTGTCCAGCGGGATGGAGCTTTCCTCAGCGCTTGCAATGGGTTGTGACAGGATCATTTTCAGCGGGCCGGGCAAGACAGATGAAGAGATATCCCTGGCGGTTCAAAACAGGGACAGGGTGACCCTGTTGATGGACAGTTACGGTGAATTCCAGAGGGCCCAGGCTATATTAAAAAGAGACACCACAGGTAAGAAATCCGTTAAGGCGGGTATCCGCGTCCGAGGCAGTTATCATGGAGACTGGAATAAGTTCGGTGTTTCATTAGATGATCTGATCTTTGTTTTGGATAGGATAAGGTCCGCGGATTGTATGGAGGCCGCAGGCATACAGTTCCATACCAGCTGGAATCTTAACCCGTCACGACAGATTCGGATGATCAATGAGATCGGTACGTTTCTGAAAAGGCATATTACGGCAAGGTGTATAGGGGATCTTAGATTCATAGATATCGGAGGCGGATTCTGGCCGGAGCAGGGTGAATGGCTGAATGCCGAAAATAGTTATTTGGGCAGAATCATAAAAGACACCTTTCCTTCGGTTCGTCTGAGACGGAGACATTTCCGACGAGCCGCAAAAAGGCTTGATTATTTTGCCGGGGAGATTTTCAGGGCTATTTCGCGACAGGGCAGGCCTTTGACGGATCTGGAGGTCTGGACAGAACCAGGAAGATGGATATCCACACCTGCCATGCATATCCTTCTTCAAGTGATTGATGTTAAAGGACCAAGGACAATCATAACCGACGGGGGCACTAACCTTTTGGGTTGGGAACGCCCGTTGTCAGAATATATACCGGTGATCAATCTAAGCCGGCCATCTTTGACAGAGATCGACGCGACGATATACGGTTCACTGTGTACACCTTATGATATCTGGGCCAAGGCAGTTTTTGGAGACGGGGTAAAGAGTGGGGATATTCTCATTGTGCCGGATCAGGGCGCCTACACATATTCATTGAGGCAGTCATTCATAAAACCCAGAGCAAAGGTTATTACCTATGATGGAGGATTGCTGGAGGAATCTGAAGAAGGTGATATCCCCTTTATTCTTTGACATACTTCGCATAGAGTCTTCTAAGCACACCCAGTGCTTCAGGGGGATTACAATCCTTGTTATCACCGAATTCCATAAACTCCAGCCCAGCTATAACATCACTGCTGAGCGCTACGGGGCCCTGCCACTTTACCGTTGAATGCAGGTAAAGGGGATCTTCATAGGGGGCGATAAGTTGTATTAGCAATATCTCACCCTGGTGTAACTCCTCATCGGACAGGAACGCGAGTCCGCCTATGCCAGCGTTAAGAACGGGATGAGGCTTTGAAAAATGCTGAACGAGAATTGGCGTCGTAATCCCCTTGTATTTAACACCCCCTCCAGGTATCTCGAACCGGCGGTATCTTCTTCTTTCATCCATAATGACATTTTTTTACTTTCATCAGGATATGTTGTCAATATAATCTTCTCCAGGATTATTTCATCTTGCATTTTTATCGAAGATTAGATTAACATAATAAATAATATCTTGCCTTCGAGGGAGTCAATGCCCAGACTGATTCTGAAGTTCAACGACCAGGTCATCAGCGAATTTTTTGTTAAAGAAGACAGGATCACGATAGGTCGTCATAGCGACAATACCATCGCCATAGATCATTTTGCCATATCCCGTTACCATGCAAGGATAGATAAGGTAGGCAATGATTATGTTGTTTCAGACCTCCAGAGCACTAACGGCGTTTTTGTGAATTCAGAGAAGATTACGTCCCCCCGGATACTGGCCAACGATGATGTCATCCTCATTGGTAAGCACATCATCACCTTTGTCAGCACCGAAGGTGAAGAGTTCCCGTCCCCGCGTAAGACCGAGGGACCCTTTGACGGGGGCGAGACGATGGCCCTCGATAGGGACTATGAAAAGGATCTCCTTGCCAAGATAAAGGAAAAACCATCTGCCCCGCCGCCACCTCCCGAACCAGTGGGAACCCTGGGATTTCTGGATGGAACCAGTCTGCGTGAAGTCGAATTGACAAGGAACCGGATGACCATGGGAAATGCCGAAGGCTCAGATATAAGGCTGCCCGGCCTTTTTATCGGATCAACTGCCGCTGTTATCACAAGGAATCCAAGGGGTTACATGATCACATTCGTGGGGGGATTAAGCAAGCTGAGGGTCAATGGAGAGATCGTGAAAGACACAGTAAGGTTAAAGGATATGGATCTTATAAAGATCGGTCCGCATAAGCTTCAATTCTACATCATCCACAAGGAACCCTGAGAAATCTTAAAAATACTGTATTATACCACCTCCTACTGCCGCACCTCCGCTGCGGCCAAGGGCCTCGTCATAGTGCAGCGCAGCATTGTCTGTTATGTCAACCTGATCCGCCATGATGGACCCATAAAAAGTCACAAAGTCTTCAATAGTCGCGGTGGCAGCAGGGGCGTAGATCGCAGCATGCATAATGGCATAATCACTCACCGTCAGCGTATTGAAGGTCGATGTCCCAAAAATTACAAGACTGCCGGGATTCTGGGTTCCATTAACCATTGCAGACGTATCAACAACCATATTTCGGGCAGCGTAGATAGTCAATGATCCTCCGGCCTGGATGTCTATCCTGCTGCTGTTGCTAATCCTTATAGAATTCTCCGCGTAAAGGGTAACATTACCAGATATGTTCAGGACGGCATTATCCAGGATAGTCATCCGATTCAGCCGATATGACCCATCTGTAAAGATATAAGTGTCAGTCCCCTGAAGGATAAGGTCAACCGGCGTTCCACCGCCTGTTGGCATGGCCATCGGCGTCATGTCAACAGCTGTGAGCAGTGCCCCCCTTGTACCCGTGAGGGTGGCGGTAGCATCCACTCTTATATGCCCGGAAGGGTTCCCCCCCACACCTACCGTGGCATTTCCATATACAGCGCTGTATCTGCGTAACCAAACTGAATTAGGACCGGTGCGGTTTGTCCCTACATGTCCGTTTCTAATGGCCCCCCTTGAATACCATGGGCCTGATGATGAATCATAACTGTCTATGTAGGCCCAGTTGTCTACGGTAAGTCTTCCGTCGGAAAAAGCGGCATATGGAAATATAAATGACTTTGGGATACTGTATATAACCTTTGCCCTTACCTCAAGCCAATCCCCTGCCTGGCTGACACCCTCGGATTCCAGAAGCGTAATGCCGGGAGTCGCATTGTCAACCGAGAGGATAAATTCCTCTCCGTTGTCAAAGGGGAATGTCCTGCCATTGAGATCTATCTCCGCCTGTGCAGGATCCGCCTTGATCATGGGTATGGCATATCTTCCGCCTGATTCCGCCAGATAGTAGGCGCGAGAATGAAGGTTGGCAAAAATCTCCCCGAATGTTGATGTCGTGGTGATGCTGACAATTGCCGCGCCCGCGATGGCGATGATGGTTAATGTTATGATCAGCCCGATGAGGAGGGCACCCCCCTCGTTCATACAGGGCCTGCCATTATCCCATCCCTCCGGACAGGCCCCTTTGAAGACTGAAAAGAGCCCTTTGAAATATCGTCCTCCAAGCATGTCAGGATGCCTCATAGCAGTTCATAGGTTTCTCGGTATAACACGGTCAGTAAATACGGACACAGCGTTGTTTGCACCCTTAAGACTCAGGGTGATCTGGATCATCCTTCTTGAAGAAGCCCAGGTGCCCTGTTTCGCTCCGCTGTAGGAATCAAGGTAACCGAGGTCAAATCCCGCCACATTGTCTGTCAGGATATCTCCGTCTAAGGTGAGGGTATCGGCCGTCCACGAAACCACATGGACGCCAGCAATCCCCTGTTTGTAAGAAGTAAATATTATGGATGTGGGGCCGGAGGTCACAGGATCAACGGACGTGATGCACACAAACTCCCTGAGCAGCCTGGCCATTGCGAGCTGGCCCTTCTGGGTTGTCTCGGCATTTGCCCTGGTGATCAAAAAACCCTCTACAATGGATGATACCCCCATCGCTGAAAAGATGGCTATTATACCTACAAGGACAAGGCTTATAATTATCTCAATAAGGGTAAAACCATCCTGATTTAATCTTCTTCTCATGATTTTTTCACCACCTTATGTTGCGGGCGCACCGGATCATTGCGCTGATTTCTATTGGACAGTAAACAGGACAGTGATTGTTTCATCAAGTTCATTTCTAAGCCTGACCTTGAGTATGTCTTTAGGATCTGCACCTGTTGCTGCCGTCTCAGCCCCGGCCGTGAATTTTATAAAACGGTTCTGCACAACATGGTATTGACCATAGGTATTGTCCTGGTCCGTGCCCTCCATCCCGATAGAATTTTGCAGCGAATCCTCCAGAAAGACGGAGGTCTTGGCGGATCTCTCATATTCTTCGGTGATATTTTCCACTACCTGCTGTAATTGAAGTGCCCTCTGGAGACGTTCAATAGGAGCCGAACTCGCGGTAAAAGACTGGCCGAAGTACTGAAACAGCAGGGTACCCAGGATAGCAGTGATGAGGATCACGGCGATGATCTCAAGCAGGGTAAAGCCAGACTCCCTTCCTGTTTTAGGCCGGGCCCTCATGGAATAAACCCCGTGTTTTTAATGATGGTTATGGTCCTGGAATCCGAACCAGCGGAAAGCGTGATGGACTGATCAACGATCCCTGGACTGCCCCACTGGTCAAAGAGGATGATCGTGCCTGATCCCGCGGATACTGACACTCCGGAAGGGAGCATATGGACCTGTGAATCCTCTCCAGGCAGGACGTATGGCGCGATGGCGCCATCTTTCTGAAGGGTATAACTGTTTCCGGAAAGAGAGATTCCCCAGGCCACCTGATCACTCATGGCCCGGAATTGGGCGTAACGAAGGTGATTCTTAAGTATGCCCTCCTCTGAGACCAGCTGATACAGGTCCGCTGAGGAGTACCTGGATATCACGACTGTGCTTATAATCCCCATAAGGAGGAGGACCGCGATGGCCTCGATCAGGGAAAAGCCCCGAATTGCGATTTTATTGAATATTGATCTCATTAAGGAAATTAATTCCCCTGAAGCCAGGAAGAGAAATGGATGCCCCTTGCCCTAGAAATCATCAGAAGGCAAGGGGAGGTTAGATTATCTTGACCACCTGCCCGGCGCAGTTGTGGTCGAAGCGGTCCTTGTCAATGCAACGGTCTGGCTGCCGAAAGTCACGCTTCCGCCTGCCACGGTGGGGCCTACGGACCAGGTGTAATCTGCCCCAAGATCAGTGCTAACCAGGGCGAAGGTCGTGGCGTCATCCACATAACCCGCTGTGGATATCTTGACATTGGCCCAGGTCAGGGCCTCCCTCCCGTTGAGCTCTGAGACGCCTGCGTCTATGGCCCTGTTCTCGGCATTTGCCGTCAGATCGACGTACCTGGGTACTGCCACAGCAGCCAGAATGCCAAGGATAATAAGTACTGCAATAATCTCAATAAGGGTAAAGCCCTCTTGCTTATTTAATCTGTTCTTCCACATATTGCATTATTCTCCTTTTTTATTTTATAGTGTAGCCTTCAGCACCATACAGCAGGAATTGATCCCTATTAAATTTTGCACACATCATGCCAACAAAAAACGGGGAAAAAACATAATCCTTATTATATCTGATAAAGTGAATTAATTCAAATAATTATCTTATAATAACCATCTCTTCACCAAAAAAGCTCAACGCAGGAAAATGGGTAAACCTACATATTTTGTAGGTCTATCCCTAAAATGTGCAGATGGCCCATAGCCTGAAAATCATCTATATATCGGATCTGTTTGTCTCTTGTCTATGCCCTTTATGTCAATCTTATATTTTTTTACCCTATGCCAGAGGCTTCTCTGATTGATACCGAGCAACTCTGCTGCCCTGACCTGAACTCCCCCTGTCCTCTGGAGGGTCTCCCTTATTATAGCCTTCTCGATCTCGATTAAGCGATCATCAAGAGAGGCAGATCTATTTATATTGCTGAGGATCTGGCTATTGAGGCCATATCTGATATCAAAGGTGAGGTGATGTGGTTCGATCATATTATTTTCACACATCACAGTTGCCCTTTCAAGGACATTTTCCAGCTGCCTCACATTGCCCGGCCATGAATAGGCCATCAGCATCTGCATAGCGGTGGCCGAGATCTCCGCCCTTTTATGGTCCTGACCCAAGAAGTGTTCCGTCAGCGCAGGGATATCCTCCCGCCGTTCTTTAAGGGGTGGAAGGTACAGGAAAAAGACATTGAGCCGATAATAGAGATCCTCCCTGAATGTCCCCTCCTTCACCATCTTTTCCAGGTTCTTGTTCGTTGCCGCGATAAATCGCACATCAACACTTATGGGCTTTGTTCCGCCGACCCTCTCAAATTCCCTTTCCTGCAGCGTCCTCAATACCTTTGCCTGCGTGCTCAGCGGCATATCGCCTATCTCATCCAGGAAAAGTGTCCCTCCATGGGCCATCTCGAATTTCCCGAGTTTTCTGTTTGTTGCACCGGTAAATGCACCCTTCTCATGTCCGAAAAGTTCGCTCTCCAGCAGACTCTCCGGGATAGCGACACAATTGAGCTTGATAAAAGGTTTCGCCTTCCTTGGGCTGTGCTGGTGGATACTGACAGCTACAAGCTCTTTTCCTGTCCCGCTATCTCCTGAAATGAGCACCGTGGAATCTGTGGGCGCAACCTTCATTATCTGGCTCAGGATCCCCCGGATCGCGAAGCTCTGCCCTATTATCTTGGGAAACAGCACCCGCGCCTCAACATTGCTCAGCACCCCGGTTACCTGGTCAAAGACCGCGGTAAACCTCTGAAGCTCATCGCCCTGTCTCCCATTGCTGTTCTCTGCCTGCCCAATAGCCAGCGCGGGGAACTGTTCGGCATTCCTGACAAATCGTTCTGCCGGCCTGAGAAGCAGCCGGACCACTATCATCCCGCAAAAAAACGCCAGCACCGCGATAATAAGAAGCCAAGAGAGGATAGGCCAGAACAGATCGACCGATTTTTTTATAGCCTCCGACGTGATGCGGTAGGCAATGATGGTTGAAAATATGGCCATCCCTGAAAATATGATCGGGACAACAATATACAGGCTGATATAATAATATTTCTTTTTCATGCGGTTATAGCACCTCAGCCCCTACATGACTACTTTAGACAGGTCCCACATCGGCAGAAATATGGCAAGCGCGAAGAAGCCGACAATTACGGCCAGGCCAATGGTCAATAAAGGAACTATAGCGTCTGACAGGCGCTTGATAGCGTATTCCACTTCATCGTCATAATGTTTTGATATCTCCCTAAGCATCTCGTCCAGTTTTCCGGATCCTTCACCCAGGGCCACCATGTGGATAACCATAGGTGTGAAATGCCCACCGTATTTGAGCGGCTCTGAAATGCCTCTCCCCTCTTCAACCCGATCAATAATCAGATTAAAGTCCTCTTTTATCACCCTGTTGCCGATGGTATCTGAAAGTATCCTCATGCAATCTATGATCTGCATGCCGCTCTCATACAGAATGGCAAAGATACTCGCAAACCTGGACATTACGGCCTTAAGAAACAGGGGCCCGAAAACAGGCAGCTTCAGGATTAACGCGTCCTTTATATACCTGCCCTGATCCGTCCTAAGATAGAAGATCAGAAGCGGCAGCCCTATGATGACTATGCCGGCGATCCCATACCAGTAGTCTATCAGAAACCGGTAAAGCGACATGCAGATCCTGGTGGGCAGGGGCAGTGCGATGCCGGACCTCATAAAGATCTCCGAGAACCTGGGGACGGCAAATGTGAGAAGGACAAAAAAGGCAACGCCTAGAAATACGATCACCATAATAGGATAGGTGAGGGCCGCCTTTATATCCGACCGGATCTTCTCCTCATGTTCTATGATATATATGAGCCGGTCCATAACCTCCGCGAGCACGCCACTTGACTCGCCGACCCTGATCATGCTGCAGTAAAGCGGAGAAAAGACCTTCGGATGTTTGCTGAAGGCATCATAAAGCGTCAGACCATCCCGTACGCCCGCCAGTATGGACCCTGTCACTTCCCTGAGCCGCTCATTTTCGGTCTGGGTCTCCAGGACCTGCAGCAGATTGAGTATCGGCATGCCCGCGCGAACCATGGTCCGGAACTGTTTGGTAAACAGGATCAGCTCAGAAGAACGGATCGGGGTCATAGTCTTCCACATATCTGCCCAGCTGATATCCCGGCTCCCTTCCCGTATAATCTGTGAAGGGATCAGCCCCCGCTCTGTAAGGAGATCTGTTACCTCCTCCTCTGAATCTGCCTCCAGGACGCCTGAGACGCTGTTTCCGATCTCATTTATTGCCTGATAGATGAATCTCGCCATCATTAACCTTATGCTCAGCTGTCATCCTCAATCAATGACAGCGAAGGCCGCCTCCTCCAGGCTTGTGATCCCATCCGCCACCTTCCTAGCTGCGTCCTCCTTTAATGTCCTGAGGATCCCCGCCTCCTTGGCTGCGCGCGTAATCTCCCTTGCCGATCTCCTCTGGAGGATCATTGACTGAACCATCTCATCGATTATCAACACCTCAAATATCCCTGTCCTTCCTTTGAAGCCAGTATTCATGCAGTTCAGACAGCCCTTGCCCCTGTTATAAAGCTTGCCTCCCGGACGCTCAAGCCCCCAGGCTGCCAGGACCTCTCCGGGCGGGCTGTAAGGTACCCTACATTCAGGGCATAGTTTCCTGACGAGCCGCTGCGCAAATGAAACCAGCATCACGGAGGAGACAAGGAATGGTTCAATTCCCATATCCAGGAAACGCGTTATGGCCCCTGCTGCGTCGTTGGTGTGTACTGTGCTGAGTACCTGGTGTCCGGTCAGTGCTGCCTGGACGGCAATGGTTGCCGTCTCCGGGTCCCGGATCTCTCCCACCATTATAACGTCCGGGTCCTGTCGCAGTATGGACCTCAGCCCGCTGGCAAAGGTCATACCGGCCTTCCTGTTGAGCTGCACTTGACGGACATTATCCATCCGGTATTCCACAGGATCCTCCAGTGAAATAATATTGATATCCGGCTTGTTGATCTCCTTTAATATTGCGTAAAGGCTTGTTGTCTTGCCGCTCCCTGTGGGCCCGGTGCTCAGGATCATGCCGTGGGGCTTCTGGATCATTGATTCTATCTTCCTAATGTCTGCCTTATTCATCCCAAGGGCGTTCAGTGAATAGACACCTGAACTCATATCCAGCAGTCGGAGCACAATATTCTCCCCGTAGATTGTGGGGATAGAGGAGGCCCTTATGTTGACCTCCTTGTCTTCAAGTTGCACTGTAAAGCGACCGTCCTGGGGGACCCGCGATATGGATATATCCATCTGGGCAAGGACCTTTATCCTGGACACGATGTGAAGAAACATGGATTTGGGCGGGGCGGGTACATCATAAAGTCTCCCGTCCATACGGAAGCGTATTTGAACATTATCTTTCTCCGGACTGATATGAATATCGCTGGCCTTGTCGCGTATGGCCTTGGAGAGTATGGAATTTACGAGCCTCACGACCGGCGCCTCATCGGCCCCATCCTTGATGGATGATACTTCCACGTCCTCGATCGCCTGCACCGGTTCGGGCTCTTGATCTCCGCTTTCCCCCTTCTTCCGTATATCTTCAAGTAGTTCATCGAGGTCTGAACCGCCCCTGGAAAGGCCTGCCAGCAGCTGTCCGATCTCATGCTCCGTGCATATGACTGACTCGACATCGAGGTTTGTTATCGCCTCTATCTCGTCAATAGCCGCTATATCCAGCGGATCGGTAATGCCTACCTTGAGAGATTTACCGCTTTTCCTCAGGGGAATCACCCTGTATTTTTGAACCGTTTCGGCCGGTAACAATCTGAAAAATTCCGGATTCACCGGATACTTGTCAGGGCGATATCTCTCCATGCCAAGCTGCCTGGCCAGACTATCGGCCAGCTGGGACTCG
>Ga0209427_10005606_pt1 | contig 14391 bp, 10 predicted proteins | sample DeeMarSWOR136_30_FD_187465 | JGI IMG/M metagenome (GOLD analysis project Ga0209427, IMG submission 187465) | Marine sediment microbial communities from White Oak River estuary, North Carolina - WOR-1-36_30 (SPAdes) (version 2) | ecosystem: Environmental > Aquatic > Marine > Intertidal zone >... | reverse complement strand
CGCCTGCCATGCGAGATACGCTTCGTTACTAAGGCGTCAGCGAATCGCCTGGAGTGAGGGCAATGGTTTTCAGCCCTAAGCAGTTAAGGAACGAGCGGGCAGGTGGCGGGCGAGCGGGCTGCCTTACGCCAAATAAGTCCCAGAAGCTCCAGTCCACACCGAAACGTGAGTATGCATAGTATATTCCATGTGAATTTGTCAATTTATTAAGACCTAAGTTGAAGGGTTACGATAGTAGTTATGGAGGCAATATCCGCTCCATGGAGGCGGGGATGAACCCCGCCCCTACCCATTGGGTCTGCCACCGTGTCGTAGGGGTGGGCTTTACTTGTCGCGCCACAGCCCCCTTACCGCCGCAGCTTTAGCGGCAGCGGTTGGCGAAGGCGGATGCCCGCCCCAATGGGTTTTCTGAACCTCGACATCGCTCAGCTTACGTAAGATTTTGTTAGCCTGTGATTAGAAGCCGGCCCGTGTTGAAATATGCGACAGCGGGTGTAGCAAAAACCAGCACAAACCCAACGACTTGATAACACTACAGAAAAAGCCGGACACTTGGAATGAAAAAACCGCCACTGGCGCATATCCCCACAGATTCTTTTCAAATCGCTCCGGATGGTTTTTCCGTCGCCATTGGAGGTAAACGAAAAATACCATGAAATATCAAAGGATTATTATGGAATCGCTCCTGACGCAGCGGCGATGGCATCCCCTTTGCTATTTCATAAAGGCAAAAGAAACAAAAAAATCCAAAACAAGGAGCAAGGCAGATGGCAGAGGAGATCAAAGCGGGAAGAAGGGGTCAGGTCGGTTACGGATCCTCCTACCGTCGAGGAACCGGAGAAGATTTGGGTGGAAAATCAGAAATCGGTTCTGTGTTGGGAGGCCAAGTCTGGATGATCAAGCCCGACAAAGGGGCTGAAGCGGCGAATCCATGCCTCTGGATGCAGGCCGGTGTGGTGAACTTCAAGAATTGTAACAATTTCTACGACTGTACGACCTGCAAGTACGACCAGGGCATGAAGAAACAGGTGGAGAAAGGAAAGCAGATCAGCTGGCAGGACGCCATGAGGAGGAAGCCGAGTCTGGAAAGGATTTGCCGGCACAGTCTGACCCGGCGCATTGAGAAGCGGGCGTGCGCCTATGATTATGAATGCCCCAAATGCGATTTTGATCAGTTCTTTGAAGATGTGTGGACTACCAAAACGATGACCTGGCCCAGTGAGGTGGAGGACATTAGAGGGTTTTCGGTACCCATGGGCTACTACTTTCACAACGGCCACACGTGGGCCCGGATCGAGAGCGGAGGCTGCATCCGCGTTGGGATGGATGACTTTGCACTGAAACTCCTGGGCAAAGCAGACGGTTTTGACCTCCCTCTTATGGGATATGAATTGAATCAGGATAAAGCAGGCTGGGGAATGAAGCGAAAGCAGAATCTTGCCGATCTCTTGTCCCCCGTAGACGGGGTCATCATGGAGGTCAATTCGGCGGTGAGGGAAAAGCCTGACCTTGCCAATGAAGATCCTTACGGCGGAGGCTGGCTTTTTGTGGTTCGTCACCCGAACGTCAAGGGGACTTTGAAAAAGCTCATGGTGGATTCAGGGACTCTGGACTGGATGAACAGTGAAGTGGATACCTTGGAAGGGATGATCGAGGCGGTCTCAGGTCCTTTGGCTGCTGACGGCGGTTTGATCAGAGAAGACATTTTCGGAAATCTTCCTGATTTGGGATGGAAGAATCTGACCAAAACATTTCTCAAAACGGGATGAGACCCAGACCATTTCGAAAGGGGGCCCATTTGAAATGGGAAAAAGAATGATGAAATCAATCCGTTTGGAAAACAGAATGTCACAGGCAGGCCGTCCCTGCATCTGGGTGCAGACCGGGATCGTTAGGCGAAAGAATTGTGAAATCGATTACGCCTGCAAAGAATGCCGATTCGAAAGGGCCCTGCGACGCGTTGCCAGGAAAAACGCCTCCAGGATAAAATCAGGCCAAGCGGTCCAAGGAAAAAGCGGTAGAATCGTAGCGTGGGAAGAAAAGATGAAAGCCCTGCCGCCTTCCAAGCGACCGTGCATCCACCATCTGAAGCAGCGCATCGATTTCAGGGCCTGCACGAATGATTATCGGTGCGGGAGTTGTGAGTTTGATCAATATTTCTATGATGAGTACAGGGTTCACGCCGTGGTGAAGCCCATTGACATCCTCGAGGTGGAAGGATTCAAGGTGCCCCAAGGGTACTACCTGCACCGGGGACACACCTGGGCGAGAATTGAAGAAGGTGGTTTGGCCAGGGTGGGCTTTGATGAGTTCGCCCTTCGCGTCCTCGGACCCCCTGACCGTGTTGAAGCCCCGCTCATGGGTAAGGTGGTGAAACAAGGTCGAGGCGATATCGGCGTTTTTCGGGGACACCATAAGGCCATGGCGCTGTCTCCGGTGAGCGGCGTGGTCACCGCCATCAACCCTGAGCTGCGGGAAAAGGGAAGCCTTGCCCACCGAGAGCCTTATTCTGAAGGTTGGGTCATGACGGTTCATGCCGACGGGCTCCGTGAGGACCTGAAAAACCTGATGATTCTTGATGAAAGCAAGGCATTCCTGGGAGATGAAGTGGGCCGACTCTATCGCATGATGGAAGAGGTGGCCGGTCCTCTGGCTGCTGACGGTGGTCAGTTGGGACAGGATATTTACGGCAGTCTGCCGCAGCTTGGCTGGGACCGGTTGGTACAAGGGTTCCTCCGCACCTAGCCGGTTCTTTTTCAGAAATGGCCCTTTTCCGCAACCTCTGCGTCAATCTGCGGGATTGGTTGTGCGGCGTACGATTTGTACGCCTCCGCCCAATTCTTCGCTTTCCTTAATCTTGCGAAAAATTGCTCATTTCTGATCGGTAAACGACACTGTGCAAAGTCTTTCGCGAGCCGGGTTGGCTGTTAGCTCGTTTTAGGCGCAAGGCGCAAGGCATAAGGCTCACGGCAAATCAGGCATTCAAATGAAACTTCCCTGCGCCTTACGCCTTTAGCCTAAGGCCGCTTCGCAATATCGTCTTAACCATTCCTGGCGAAAGCCTAAGCGGTTTAAGGCAAAGCTTTGCTAACTATTGTCCTGTCTCTTGATTTCGTCCTCCAAAAGGATCCTGCAATAGCGGCAGAGCCTTTCCAGTTTCCTATCCACATCCCTAATGCTCCGGCAGTAGTGCATGATACAGGTATGTTCAGGGCAGTGACGGAGATTGAAGGTGTGGCCCAGTTCGTGGATCGCCTCCTTGAGAATGCGGCATTGGTAGGTTTTGGGACTGGCATTGATGCAAATCCCTTCTTCGAGCCGGTAGGTGGAGATGATGCACGCTTTTCCTCCCAGCTGGGCTTCTCCATAGACATGGGTCAAAACGGGAATAAAGAGATCCACTCTCGTGATGGCCAAAACTTTGATGGCTGGGCTCGGGAGTAAAGCGGCCAGTTTTTCCAAAATGGGCGTGGAATGGACCTGTCCGCGCAAAGGATCCGGTACGAGGTCTGCCTCATCAAGGAGGGGCACAACCTGGGTAGGAAAGCCAAAGACCTTTTGAACTTCCGTGCCGACCCAGGCAAGGAAAGCGCCGTCCAAACCCAGGTCGCCGATGGGTGAAATCACAATGGTCAGTTCAGAAGGCCCCATCAGGATGGCTTACGAATACGGTAACGTCTGATTTTGTTGTAAAGGGTGGAACGGTCAATGCCGAGTATACGTGCACTCTTCAAGATATTCCATTCGTTTTCCTTGAGAACGGTCAGGAGATGGGCCCGCTCCATTTCCTGGAGGCTTTTGTTCGCGGGCGGGGTCCTGTATTCCGGTCGAAATATGGGCAGATCCTGAGGGAGAATCCTTCTCCCCTTAGCAACGACCACCGCCCTTTCTATGGCGTTTTCCAGCTCGCGAACATTGCCGGGCCAGTCATAGAGCATCATTTCATCCATGGCTTCACGGCTGACCTGGTCTATGGGCTTGTTGGTTTCCTGGGTGAACCGACGCAGAAAATGCTCCGCTAAGAGGGGAATGTCCTCCTTGTGTTCGCGGAGAGGTGGCATTGTAAAGGAGATCACATTCAGACGGTAGAAGAAATCTTCCCGGAATGCTCCCTCCTTGATCGCTTGCTCTATATTTCTGTTTGTGGCGGCAATGACCCGAAAATCCGCCTCAATGGGCTGGGTCCCGCCGACACGGTAGAAGATGCGGTCTTCCAGGACTCTGAGCAGGTCAATTTGCATTCTCATGCTGATGGTTCCGATTTCGTCCAAGAAGAGCGTTCCTCCATGGGCCAACTCCAGTCGCCCCTTCTTTGTTGTCTTGGCATCGGTGAAGGCGCCCTTCTGGTACCCAAAGAGCTCACTTTCCAACAGGTGCTCGGGGAAGGCACCGCAATTGACCACCACAAAGGGTCCCAGGCATCGAGCACTCTGGGTGTGGATAGCTCTGGCTGCCAATCCCTTTCCGGTGCCTGTCTCCCCGGTGATGAGGACCGTGGAATCGGTGCTGGCCACATCTTCGATCAGGTCAAAGATCTTCTGTAACGCTTCGGACTGGCCGATCATGCTCTCGAAACGGGTCCTGTCCTTGTACTGTTCCCGCAAGAACAGGGTCTCCCGCCTTTGAGCCTGATGTTCGATAATCTTTTCAATGATGACACCCAATTCATTGGGGTCGAAAGGCTTCAGCAAATAATCATAGGCGCCGTTTTTCATCGCCTCGATGGCGGAGGCGATTGAACCATAGGCTGTGATCATGACCACCGCCACGTCCGGATCATTCTCCTTGACCTGTTTCAGAACATCTAGGCCGCTCATGCCCTCCATCTTGATATCCACCAGAAGAATATCGAACCGGGTATCCTTGACTTTTTCCAGCGCTTCCTCTCCGCTTGCCGCCGTGTCCGTCTCATGGCCGTCCCGCTGAAGCCAGCCGGCTAAGGATTCCCGCATGATCAGTTCATCATCCACAATGAGGATTTTAGCATGTCCCATTTCAGAATTCCTCAGAAGTGTGCCCTACAACGAGTGTATCACCCTGTAAGGGCTTGTTTCAAGGATGTCTTTGCTCCCTTCAGCTCTGGCCCCAAATGACGAGACCCATGGCATGGCGGCTTTCAGGGTTGGGGTGATTGGGTGTGACGCGAACATTGAGACCGAAGTGACCTGCATCCTCAAAGGTGATTTCACAAGCATACCGGTAGAGGTGATCGCCCATGGGTTCCACGGGGCTCATTGTTCGAGTGAAGCGATCAGTAAACCGATCTGAAGGGTCGAGTCGTCCTGCATAGGCCTCGACCATGACATCTTCCGGCGCAAGCTCCCCAAGAAAAATAAGGGCTTCCACGGGATAAGACGCTCCTGCCTCGATCTCTGAGATTTCTTTCATTCGAATTTCCTGGATGGCCACCTTGGACCAACTGTACATGAGCCTTTCTCGCCATTTGGCCAGTTGTTTCAGTCCCTCCCATTCTTTGTCCATCAATTGGGATCCCCGCTCCGCCGCAAGGAGATAGAATCGGTCCCAATACTCGGAAACCATTCTGTGGGTATTGAAAGCAGGGCAAAGCTTGTGCATGGAAGCCTTCATCATGGCCACCCATTGTCTCGGTAGGCCATCGGGGCCCCTTTCATAAAAGATAGGTATGATATCTTTCTCTAAGATATCGTAAAGGGCCCGGCTTTCCACGTCGTCCTGGAATTCCTGGTCCTCATACTCCTCTCCGTTACCAATCGCCCATCCAATTTCCCGCTCGTAGCCTTCGTCCCACCAGCCGTCCAGCACACTCAGATGCAGGGCGCCGTTCGCCACAGCCTTCATGCCGCTGGTACCGCAGGCTTCATGGGGGCGCCGGGGTGTGTTCAGCCAGACGTCCACGCCCTGGACCATGGTTCGCGCAATATCCAGATCATAGTCTTCGAGAAAGACCATGTGACGCCTCAAGCTCTCCTTGTTGGAGATTTCCACCAGGTATTTGATGAGTTCTTTGCCGGGTGTGTCCTGTGGATGAGCCTTCCCGGTGAAAATGATCTGGGCGGGCCTTTCCTTGTTGGTCAGTATTCTCTCAAGTCGCGCCACGTCTCTAAGGATGAGATGAGCCCGTTTGTATGGCGCGAAGCGTCGTGCAAAGCCGATGGTCAGGGTTTCCGTATTGAGAACGTCGTCAGCCATTGCCAGATCCCGGTTGGAGGCGCCCCGTCTTGAAAGTTGCTCCCTCAGTCTCCTTCGCGTAAAGGCAACAAGTCTTTCCCTGCCCCGCTCATGGGTCCGCCACAGCTCGGTGTCCGGAATTTTGTCGACCCTTTCCCAGACTTTCACGTTGTCGGGATCTTCAATCCACCGGGGACCCAGATACCGGTCGTAGTTTTCCCCCATGCCTTTGGAAATATAGGAGGGAATGTGAACCCCATTGGTGATATGCACAATGGGAAGATCGACTTCAGGGGTCTTGGGCCAAATCTTTTGCCACATTTTACGGCTCACCCTGGCATGGAGACGGCTCACGCCGTTGTTCCAGTTGGAGAGTCGGAGAGCGAGAACCGCCATGGAGAAGGCCTCCTCTCTGTTTCTGGGATCTTGACGGCCGAAGCCAAGGAGCACATCGATAGAAATCCCCATGGACCGGGCAAAGGCATCAAAGTAGGTGCGCACCAGGTCAGGATCAAAGGTATCGATGCCAGCGGGCACGGGCGTGTGGGTGGTGAAAACGCTGGTAATTCGAACGAGCTCCACCGCTTCGTTGAAGCTGAGGCCCCGTTCCGTCCTGAGCTGGCAAATTCGTTCGAAGGCGGCGAAGGCGGAATGGCCTTCATTCATGTGATAGACAGAAGGTTCTATGCCCATGGCTTTGAGCATCCTGACGCCCCCGATGCCCAAGAGGATCTCTTGAAGGATCCTCATCTCACGGTCTCCGCCATACAACTGAGAGGTAATGTTCCTGGCCCACTCCGTGTTCTCGGGCACGCTGGTGTCGAGAAGGAACAACCGGGTTCGTCCGATATGAACGCGCCAGGCTTGAACCTTTATCTCTTCGCCTTTCAGGGCAATGGCAATTTTGATGGGCTTGCCCTCTTCGTCCCTGACCAAGCTCATGGGCATGGCGGCAAACTGGTTGATTGGATAGCTCTCCATTTGCCAGCCGTCCTGGATGAGATACTGCCTGAAATAGCCTTTCTGATAAGCCAGAGAGATGCCGATGAGCGGGAGGTTGAGGTCACTGGCTGATTTCAGATGATCCCCGGCCAGGATGCCAAGTCCGCCTGAATAGATGGGAAGGCAGTCCGCCACCCCACATTCGGCTGTAAAATAGGCGACCAAGAAAGGCTCGCCTCTGTTGCCGAATATCGCCGGGTCGGGTTTTTCGGACATGTATCGATCGAAATCCTGTTTGACCCGCTCCAGATGGGCCATAAACCCGTCGTCCAGAGTCAGACCACTGAGTTCGCTCCGGGTCAGGCGGCCGAGAAAGGCCACGGGATTTCCTCTCGTCTCCTCCCAGAGGTCGGGGTTTATCCTGCTGAAAAGGCTTGCAGCCTCGTAGTTCCACACAAACCAGAGATTCTCCGAGAGGTCCCGAAGGGACTGAAGGGCCTCTGGAATCCTGGGTTTCACGTCCAGGGTCTTTAGGGGTAAGGTCATGGGGTTTTTTCCCTCCAGGGTTTACATTCAAGATTTTCGTTGGAAGCTGAATGTCACTTGGGACGGCTCGATCTGGACGATTTGGACGCTCCCAATGGGAAGCAGGATGTCGTCCCGGGTAATGGAAAAACTGCTTCGGCCAGTATCAGCCGTTGAGAGGTCCACAGCCGCCCTAACATTTTTCTCACTCAAAGTGCTCGCATCCTTTCGGAGTCCTCGAACACGAAGGCGAACCTTCGGGTTCACAGGGGTGACGATAACCAGCGTTTCCGGAAGGTTCTTGACCTCCAAAGGAACCGTCAAGGCGACCTCGAAATTCTGTTGTCCTGCAAGGAGGAGCCAGATCAAAACAACCAGAAACAAGGTTCCCGCTTTGGCACGCCACTGGTTGAGGAGGCGTGAGCGGGCTCTCTGCCGGTGGGTGCCTTTTGCCGGCTTCTGGGGCGTTGTCGTTTCAAGAACCAGCCGGGAGAAGTCCTCCTCCGAGGCGACAGGGATAACCTCTCCACTGCGGAACACAGAGACCTCCCCCCGTTCTTCTGAAAGGGCAACAACCAAAGCGTCGGAGCGTTCACTCAGTCCCATGGCCGCCCGGTGCCTCGTTCCCCATTCCTTGGGGAGCTTTTCCTCCGAGCTGAGGGGAAGGTAGCCCGCTACATGAGAGACATGCCCGTCCCTAATCAACACGGCGCCGTCATGGAGGGGAGACTCCTTTTGAAAAATACTCAGGAGAAGTTCGGGGCTTGGATCTCCCTCCAGAGGCTGGCCGCCCGTCACCCATTCCGCCACCGCATCGGCCCGCTCGATCACGATCAGGGCGCCCATCTTTCGTCCAGCCATGGAGAACACGGCCTCACCCAATCCTTTGATCCACTTACCGGGGGCGCCACGCTTTCGCAAGCCGAAGGCTTGTAGAGGGTTGACCTTTTCCAGGGCCTGGCGGATTTCCGATTGAAAGAGAATAATGAGCAAGATGACCAGAACCTGCCAGAGAATCTGGAACACCCAGGTGGTCAAGAAGAGACCCCATGTTCGGGCCAGGGTGAAGATGATGCCCAGGACAAAGAGACCCACGAGCGCCTTAAAGGCTTTGGTTCCCTGGAACCACAGATAGAGGTGATAGGCCACCACGGTGAGAAAGAGGATATCCAGCACATCCTGGAACCGCAAGTTCGTGATAATGGCAACCAGGTGCATTCTGACCCTCCTGGAACAGCGCAGCGCGTTGGAGACCGCGCCCCTTTTCTCTCTGAGATTATATCATATTAGGCAAGAGTGACGTCATGGATTCCCTCTTCCGAAAGTTTCGGTCATTTCCAAGAGCCTCCGGGACAACTCGGCCGGCGGCCGTCCGTGCAGGAGCCGCCAACGCCAATTTCCGCCTTTCCGGGCCGGCCGATTAATGCGGGCTTCCTCACCCAGTCCCAAGATATCCTGCATTGGGAAAATGACCCGGTCTGCAACGGACATCATGGCGAGGCGTATCATTTCCCAATGGACAGTCTCGGCTTTGACTTCCTTGCCCAAATATCGGGACAGCCTGTGCTTATCCTCGGTCCCTGCCTCGCGCTCAAACCATCCCCTTGCCGTATTGTTGTCATGGGTACCGGTATAAACCACGCAGTTCTTCACATGATTGTGGGGTGCGTAGGGATTGGTCGGCAGGTCCTGGCCGAAGGCGAAAAGGAGGACTTTCATGCCTGGAAATCCGAAATGGTCCATGAGTTCCCAAACATCGGGCGTGATCGTGCCGAGGTCCTCGGCGATGATCGGCAAATTGGGGAACCTTTCAGAGAGGCGATTGAAGAAATCCATGGCAGGCGCTTCCACCCACCGCCCGTTTGTGGCCACTTCCTCGTCGGCTGGTACCTCCCAGTACCCCATGAACCCTCTGAAGTGGTCCACCCTGACAAGATCGAACAGCTTGAGGTTGCAAGCCATACGTTGAATCCACCATTCATAACCGGTTTCCCTCAAGACCTCCCAGCGGTATACGGGGTTACCCCAAAGCTGGCCTGTTTCGCTGAAGTAGTCGGGCGGAACGCCCGCCACGGTAACGGGCATCTTTTCTTGATCTAGATTGAAGAGGTCAGGGCGGGCCCACACGTCGGCGCTGTCCAAAACCACATAGATGGGCATATCCCCGATGATCTGAATGTTCCTGTCGTTGCAATACCTTTTGAGAGAAGACCATTGTTTGAAAAAGAGATACTGGAGAAATTTTTCCTTCCCGATTTCGTCCTGGCACGCCATCCGGCTGCTGATGAGGGCTTGCCTTTTCCTGTCGCGAAGCGCCTTGGGCCACTGATTCCAAACCTGACCGGGATGGCGGGATTTGTTGGCTACAAAATGAGCGAAGTCATCCAGCCAGAAGGCGTTCTCGGTGCAGAATTGCTGATAAGCCTCCGGCTCTTTGCCGGTTTTGAAACGCTCATAGGCTTTTTGAAAAAGCAAGCTTTTGTGTTCAACCACGGCCCTGAAATCCACAGTCTCTTCCGGGAAAGGGGGAGTTGTGTCCAAGTCTTCTTGATTGAGGAATCCTTCCTGCACCAAAAGCTCGGGGCTGAGGAGTAGCTTATTTCCTGCGAACGCAGAGGTGCCGTGATAGGGGGAATTACCATAGGCGAGATCTGTCGGGTTCAGGGGCAGGATTTGCCAGAAGCGCTGTTTTGTTTCAGCAAGCCAATCCGCAAACGCATAGGCCGAAGATCCCAGGTCCCCGATGCCAAAGGGCGAAGGGAGAGATGTGATGTGCAAAAGAACGCCGCTTCCTCTTCCGGCCATGTTTTCTCCAGCATAGTAGGGACCCATTTGTCATTTGTCACTGGCCATTTATCACTGGCCAATGTTCAATGCTCAATCCCTCAATTCTTCAATCGCTAATCCCAAAGAATGAACCGATCATCACGAAAGCACGAAAGGACGAAACCACGAAAAAGAAATTTTGTTTGCTCTCGCCCGCTCGCAAGGCCTCGCTCGAGCCACAGAGCTAACAGAGAACAACAACATAATTACTCTGCGCCTCCGCGTGCTCCGGGAGGGGTATATCATGAAAATCTGCGTTCATCAGCGTCCCCTGAATTCCCAAATCCCTCAATTCCCCAATTCCTCAATCATTTAATGACTGAAACCGACCAAGAGGACCGTAATATTGTCTTTTCCACCGCGACGATTCGCCAGATCGATGAGCGCTTCTCCCAGTTCTTTCAAGGGATTTTGTTCATGAGACCGAACAAGGGACAGGATCTCTTCATCCGGGACCATGTCTGAGAGGCCGTCGGAGCAGAGGAGATACAGGTCCTCACGGCGAATATCCAGACTGGTGATATCCGCCTCGGGCGAGTCGAAAATACCCAGGGCCCGGTTGATAACATGCTTCTGGGGATGATGTCTTGCTTGCTCGGGTGTTATGTGGCCTTTCTTCACTTCTTCCATGACCAGGGAGTGATCTTCCGTGAGTTGCTCGAGTTGGCGATTGCGAATTCGATAAGCTCGGCTGTCCCCGATGTTGGCAAGGACGGCTTTCTCCCCGTCCACCATAAGCCCCACCAGGGTGGTTCCCATAGGGGTATTTCCCGGGCTTCTGAGCATTTCATTATAGATGTTCCAGTTGGCCAAGGAGATAGCGGCCAAGAAGCGGTTCTCTTCCATGGAGTGTTGCGTTTCGTACTTGATAGGCCAGGTGATATCCTCGCGGCGAGATTTCGTGATAAAGGTTTTTATGGTCTCAATCGCTATGGTGCTGGCCACATCCCCTTTGGCAAGACCTCCCATGCCGTCCGCAACCAGAAAAAGGCCTTCTTTGTCGTACTTGAGGAAACGGTCCTCATTGAGCCCCCGAATGAGACCCCTGTCGGTGATACCGAAGGAGCGGACTTGCATTTTTTATCCCTTAGTGAGTTTTCATTTATATAATTAATTAAAATTATTCAGAATTTTGCAAAAAAGTATCGATTAGCGTCTCTGGAGATAGTATTGCTCCAGTTCATTCAGTTTGTGGATATAATCGTTTTTGAAGTGAAAATTCGGGTATACAAGGATCTCTTTTCCCAACGGTGCGATGTAAGGAAATACGTCTATACCATAACTGTTGTTCCCCTGTTTGTCCGCTTCGTGAACGATGAGGAGGCTGTAATAGCTGCACAACAGCCGCAGTCCCAATGCCCTGCGAAAGAGATAGGCCCTGCCGCCGATGGTGTTCAAAAAAAAGCCGGCGTAATGGTACAAGGCGTCGAGGGAAGGTCTGATCCCTTCGGGGTCAGGGCACCGATCTCCCAGGGTGAGCCATCTGTAGAAGAGATCCAAATTTATTTCAAGCGTGTCGGCCTCATTCGTGACGACATCTTTGATCAGGCGGATATCTGTTTTGTTCAGAACCCTGTAAAAGTGGTATACGTTCTTGGTCATCAGTGCTGCGTCGATCCCTTCGCCTGCAGGGATAGGCGGTCTTGCAGACAATCTCTGAATCAGTGATTTGAAATGGTCAAACGTATTCCCACCGTTTTCGAGGTGTTGAATGTAGGGCTTCGTATCCAAGTATTGGAAAAAATCAGAGATATCGTTTTCAACCCGAGCACAGTAATCTTTCGGTTCCGGGGGCTCTTTCTCCGCAACCGGCTCTTGAATTTCTTTCTCAATCTTCTCTGTGACGACAGGCTTTTCTTCTTTGGGAGTTTCCGCTTCAACGACGGATGGAGCAGCCTCTTCTTTGGCGCCTTCGGTCTTTTCGCTGATCACTTCCTCGGGTTTTTCCCGAAGGATTTCTTTGCCCAGGAAATACCCGGCCAGAATAGCCGCAGCAATGAACAGAACAATGATCAGGACCCATTTGAACCGCCCGGACTCTTTTTTTCTCATAGTTTCTCCTTCACGGCCTATGCCACAGTTACGGGTAGTCGAATGGTTACACGGGTGCCTTTATTCAACTCACTGCTCAGGCTGATTTCACCGTGGTGGTTCATGACCACTTGATGAACCATGGTCAGACCCAGCCCCGCACCTCTGGTCTTGGATGTGACAAAAGGGTCATAGACGGCATCAAGCTGGTCCGTCGCTATGCCGCAGCCTGTGTCTTCCACTTGTATGGCGATGTAATTGTCTTCGCGCTTCGCTGTCACAGCAAGGGTACCCCCATCGGGCATGGATTCCAAGGCGTTTTCCAGGACATTGCTAAGGGCGATCACAATCTGAGCCGGATCCAATCTTGTGGGCGGAAGGTCGTTACCAATGGCCGTCTTAATTTCTACCCCCAGTTTCTGTGCGATCGGTTCGAACCGTTTTATGGTCTCCATGACAGGGGATTTCACTTTTCCGAGAGTGAGATTCGCGGTCTGTACTTCGGCAAATTCTCGCACCTGTCTGACGAGATGCTCGAGGCGCCCCGTCTCGGCAATGATGATATCGACATATTTCCTGAGCTTGCGGTTCTCGCTATGTTCGCGCTTTATTCTTTGTGCGAACCCCCCTATGGTCATGACGGGGTTTCTGATCTCATGGGCGACACCCTGAACCAGGTGCCCCATGGCCGCCAAGCGCTCGGAACGAATCAGCTTTTCCTGCGCGATTTTGAGTTCCTGCGTCGTGGATCGAACCTTCTCCTCCATGTACTGGTAGAGTTTGGCGTTTTCCATGGCAATGACGATCTGTTGCGCCATGCCCACAAGGAGCTCAAATTCAATGCGGGTGAAGGGTCTTCCGGACTTCTTGTTGAGCACCTGAAGAGCCCCCATGGGTTTATCTCGCAGAATGAGAGGCACACAGAGCATGGACCTGGTTTTGAAGCCGGTCAACCGATCAAATTTGTCACTGAATCTCTTCTCTTTACCCACATCCTGGACCACCAACGGTTTGCCGGTCTGGACCACATAACCGGCGATGCCTTCACCGAGGTCGAGAGTAACCTGCTTCATCAGGTCCTTTTTTTCTCCCCGAGCGACACGGATGAACAGTTGATTTTTCTCCTCATCGAGTTCGTACACCGTGCTCGCCTCTGCGCCGATGAATTCCTCCGCACACTGCATCGCTCGATCAAGGACGTCTTCTATATTGAGAGAGGAGATGATGAGGGCACTGAACCTGAGAATAGTCGCCAGTTCTCTGCGGTAGATATTTTCGGAGGGCTCTTGTGTCAAGTTGGCACGACCTTGGTCTGCTAAGGTGGGTTGAATTTCTGCTGCCCGCGAACCGTCCCATGGTCATGTCGGGAAAGCACTTCCAGACAGCAGGAGAACCCAAGTCAAATGTCCTGTACGCTGCGCAACGTTTTATTTATACAGGAAAATGTGCAGAGAAGCAATCAAAAGTGACCATTCCGGAGCAACCAACCGTCCTCTCGCTCCATTATATGAAACGGGCTGTCGGGGGGGTTGTCGTCCAGCGCGCAACAATACCTCCCATGCCATTGGAAGGGCCGCTCGACACGCCGTTCGACAAGCTCACGGTCCTGAGTCAAATCGAAGGACCCCGTATTCTTACTATCCATCGCAGGGCAGCCCCAATGTTGGGGCGGGCTTTACGCCCGCCCGCGGGAGGGGTTAAACCCCTCCCCTACGGCAGCGCCACGATTTGACGCTGGTGTCTTCAATGTCCCCCCCGACGGCCCCGGGAAAACCTAATTTTGACCACTCCCTCTTTGGCAACTATGAAAGGAATTTCTGGGACACGACACTGGGAATGGGTATATTTGGCTTCAACCTTCCGTCTGTTGGTGGTATATGAGATGCAACAGAGGAGCGGAAACATGAGAGTGCTTTT
>Ga0209427_10005605_pt1 | contig 14396 bp, 19 predicted proteins | sample DeeMarSWOR136_30_FD_187465 | JGI IMG/M metagenome (GOLD analysis project Ga0209427, IMG submission 187465) | Marine sediment microbial communities from White Oak River estuary, North Carolina - WOR-1-36_30 (SPAdes) (version 2) | ecosystem: Environmental > Aquatic > Marine > Intertidal zone >... | reverse complement strand
CTCGTAGCGGAAGCGCTCTAACGACAAGCACGATTTGGGGTCAGGCTTGCATGTATGCATTTATTGTGACATGATCCGTTTTCATGCCGCAACCTCACCGCATAGAATCTCTTGGAGCCTTATGTCATGTCTTCGTACGCGGCAATCAGAAGCAGGAAATTTTTCTGAACCAGCGAGAGAGGCCTGCCTCCCCTCGAAGGGCCCAACAGTATAAAGAAGAGGCAGGGTCATTTTTCGCGCCTACGTGCTCATGCCGAATCATGTTCACGTATTAATTGAGACTACGCAGCTGCTGGAGTTGCAGCGAAAGCTTAGAAGGGATTTCTCGATGAATAAAAAGGGGATACTTGTCCCCTTTTCCCCACTGGATGTGCTTTGCGCCTGGCCTTGGAGGAGGGTATTGTTGACCTTTTTGTTGCTTGAGTGAACAAATAAGGCAATAAGGCATCAATCGGATAATCCGGGTCTTTGTTGACGTCGTTCTCAAAGGATGGGATCTGGGAATCCGAGTAATCTACAAGGAGGACAGACGATAAGCACTATGAGCAAAGAAATTCGGCGCATGTAAACAAACAACTCATATGGACTATTGGGAATCCAAAAAAAGCTTAAAAGGAGGACGGCAATAATGGCAGAACACATAATACACCCTATTCCGATGATGCTATTGATGCGATCAATACACGAGCAAGTCTACCGTGTGGGCGCGTATGTCGGGCAAGTAGCAATTGACTGTGTTTATCTGTGGTATATTGAGGGAACAAAGCAGAATATTGTGGTTGACACGGGAATGACCGCGGAGATGTTGAAGAATGCCAACGTTCCCGGACTGAGTACTGGTGTCATACATATCCAAACGTTAGAGGAAGGACTGGGCAAGTACGGGCTTAAGCCCGAGGATATAGACTTGGTGATCATAACCCATTGTCATGTTGATCATATTCCATTGGCCCATAAATTCCGTAATGCTAAATTCCTCGTGCAACAAGCAGAGCTAGATTACCATCGAACTCCCCCCCCGGCTCCTGTTGATCCACGACCTTGCCCCAAGGAAGTGCTCGATACGCTAAACTGGGAAGTGGTGAATGGAGATTACCAGATTGAAGAGGGAATAAAGGTATTACTAACTCCAGGCCATACTCCTGGGGGACAGTCCGTGGCCGTGGATACGGCCAAAGGGGTAGCGATACTAGATAGTCTGTGCACTACCGATGCTAACTGGGATGTTCCTCCGTCCCTGGAAGAGAGAATGGAAGTTCTTTGCCCAGGCGTTCACAGTGACCCGGCACAGGCTTATGAAAGCCTTATCAGGGTTAAGGAGATGGCAGACATAAGGGTGCCTATTCATGAGCCACGTTTTGCCTGGATTGATAGGATACCCGATTAGAGGAAACCTCCATTTACATTGGGGAAGTTGTGCAAACCCCTCTTTCCTAAGCACGCGTTCAACCGTTCGAATAGATATCTTGACATCTTCTTCTCATAGCGGTCATTACTATCAGCTTGATCATCGGGAATGGATTGATAGTATAAGCCATATTGACCATAGACGGCTTTTCTGTGATAGAAACAGCCAAGATTTGCTTACGGTACAGGGATATGATAGGCATAAGATGACCCTTATAGAACAGAGAATTATCTTGAAAAAAATATCTCAAGATATGTTGACTGGTCTTTTACGTTCTTTTTTCGCACGAGGCGAAATCTATGGGAAAAAAGATCCATAGATTCAACGCCGCGAAACGTGGTGTAAGAAGTCTACAATGAACATAAGAGTGTCGGTTGCTTCGATCTTTTTCGTAAAAGGCGAAAACGCTGGCATTAGCTTCAACGAAAGGACATGATGGAAGAACTATTTGTGAGCACTAAGACAGTCTATGAATTGATGTATGATTCCATGGTCATGGCGGTCAATATCATGCCCGCAGATGTCAAAGCAAAACTATCAGAATTAATAACCAAGGAAGACAATGAGGTAGCCAGATTAAACCTAGAGCTAACGATGAAGAACTGCTTTGATTTCAATGAGAAGGGAGATCAGCTTCTCTGCCCTGATACTGGTGCTCCTCAATACTATGTGAAGATTGGGGATAATGTGAGAATAGAGGGAGGAATTTCCACCCTTTATGAGGAGAGTAAGAGGTCCATCAAAGATGCCACTATGAACGGCAAACTAAGACCAAATATGGTTGACCCGATTACCCGAAAGAATACGGGAACAAATCTTGGTTATTACTCTCCTCAGGTTGAGGTAATATTCGACCCAAATATTGACTATATGGATGTCGTTGCGGTTCCAATAAGTGGTGGTTCTGAAACATCCGGTACATTCTTTCGCATGATGTCTCCCGTAGATGGGAAGAAAGGCATAATGAGATTCATTCTCGATTGTATTAAGAGCTCAACGTATGCAGGCAAGACGTGTCCGCCTAATGTCATCGGCATAGGGATTGGTGGAACAGCAGATACCTGCATGAAAATAGCCAAGCAAGCGGCTGTTCTTCGACCAATTGGTAACCGCCATCCTGATAAACACATTGCAGAAATGGAACAGGAACTCGTAGATCTTGTCAGCTCATTTGGAATAGGGCCAATGGGAATGGGTGGTAGTTCTGGAGTTCTTGATGTACATATAGAATATGCTGCCACCCATGTTGCTGGTTTGCCAGTAGCCTATAATGCCCAGTGCTGGCTTAGCCGACGGAAAGTGGCCCGAATTGGGTCTGATGGAGAGATAACGTACCGTGACTTCTCGGAGTGGGAGTACAGATAAGAGGATAAATGAGGCCTCCGGACAGGGGAAAAGGGGAATATGATCACAAAAAGATTAACCATTCCACTTTCAGAGAAGGAGGTTCGGCAACTAAGTATTGAGGATGTAGTCTACCTAGATGGACTCATTTATACGTGCCGATCGCTCTTTCAAATAAGAGCAGTGGAACAGAGTATTGTACCTCCGATCGATTTTAAAAATATGAATGTAATGTTTCACATGGGCGGAGTCATGAAGAAGGTGGAGAACAGATGGGAAGCAGTTAGCTTGATTAGTACGTCAAGTATTCGTTTCGAAAAACTTGGGGCACCAATAATAAAAAAGCTCGGTGTCCGTGCGATAATAGGGAAAAGTACCATGGGTGGGAAAACCATGCAGGCTATGAAAGAGGCAGGATGTGTACACCTTTCGTGGGGTGCATTGATAGGTAACATTCTGGCTAGAAATGTTGAGAGAGTGGTAGATGTATACGACCTGGAAGAACTGGGGCCCCTAGAGGCAACCTGGGTATTGAAAGTTAAGAACTTTGGGCCCTTTATTGTGGACATAGATGCAAATGGTAATAATCTCTTTAATCATGTAAATGCGCAGGTGAGTAGGGAATTAGAAGCAGCTTATGAAAAGTACGGCATCAAGGACTATACGTATACCTGCACTGATACTGATATCGATTCGGGTTGCTGAATCTGTTCAGTCCCAACAAAGGCAGCTCTATGTGACGATATAGATATTTCTGGGTCTTATCCCAACGAGGTGGAACAAAGGGGCCAAGGGTTCAAGGATTCAAGTGAAATGATTAAAAATTACAAAGAGTTGAAGGTTTGGCAGAAGTCTTATCAACTATGTTTAGAAGTCTATAGAATTACAAAAGGATTTCCAAAAGAAGAAATTTGAACTTCGGAGTGATAGAGGAGAGGTTGAAAGGATGCTCAAAGCACTCATAAAATCTTTAGAAAATAAACACTTGAATCCTTGAACCCTTGACCCCTTGAATCCTTTTTAGGACTTGGGTTTCCCAAAGGGAATCACAACTTCTTTAACCGCTCAATCGCGCGCCTCCTGCTCTTGGAAGGCCTCCGGGCCGGCCCTTTTTTCTTCGTCCCCCTTCTCACTATCCCCCTTTCCGCCTCTTCCGTATCCACTCCTTTCTCCTCCATCACCACAGCCATGCCCATTCTACCATCGAACTCCTCAGAGGAAACGGCCGTGGCTCCAACCGTTTCGGCGAAACGGACAACCTCCCGGTCTGAGGTAACGACCACTGCCCCGTTCCCGAACCGTCTCGCCATGCGCTTGATCACCTCATCGGCCCTTTCATCCCGCCTTGAATAAATTACGAGAATTCCCCTCTGCCATTGCTGGTTTTCCGTCAAGTTACCTGATTGCCAACCATCGAAGACGACGGTGATCTCATGCCCTCGAGCCCTCTTATAGGAGGCAAGCTGATGGATCAATGCCTCCCTCCCCATTTGGAGATTCCTCGATTCCATCTCCCTCAGGGATGGAGACTGTCGGATGAGATTATATCCATCGATGATGAGTCGAATTGCCACCTTTCTAACCCCCTCTTGGCAGGGAAAGGATTAGAGGGGGGAGAGCCAGTGGCGATATTCATCGAGCTTCCCCTTGACCATATCGAAAAATGTCGTCTGAATGGCCTTGGTAACGGGACCAACCCCGCCCGTACCGATGGCCCGATCATCCACCTCCCGGATCGGAGTCACCTCGGCCGCCGTGCCCGTGAAAAAGGCCTCATGGGCCACATAGAGTTCATCTCGCGTGAATCGATCCTCGATGACGGGCCAACCCTTTACCTTGGCTATTTGAATAACGGAATCCCTCGTAATCCCCGCCAGGATTGAGGTCAGTGGGGTTGTCTTAATAATCCCGTCTTTGACCATGAAGATATTCTCCCCACTAGCCTCTGAGACGTATCCCTCGGTATCCAGCATGAGGGCTTCATCATATCCCATCTTGACCGCCTCTCTCTTGGCCAGAACCGAGTTGACATAGTTTCCGCAAATCTTCGCCTTGGTCATCATTACGTTGACGTGATGGCGAGTAAAAGAAGAGGTCTTAATCCTGATGCCCCTCTGCAAGGCCTCATCTCCCAGATATGCCCCCCAGGGCCATGTGATGATGGCCACCCGGATCGGGTTATCCCCTGGGTGGACCCCCATCACCCCCTCCGAGATGAAGGCGAGGGGCCTGATATATCCTTCCTTTAAGCCATTTGCCCTCAGGGTCTCCTTGCAGGCCTCGGCGATCTCCTCCTTGGAAAAGGGCATTTGGAAACCGCCGATCTTTGCCGAGTCGAACAGGCGATCCACATGTTCCCCTAACCTGAATATGGCCGATGATCCATCGTGGCAAACATAACATCGAATGCCCTCAAATACCCCGAGCCCATAGTGGAGGGTATGGGTTAAAATGTGAACCCTGGCCTCATCCCAAGGAATCAACTCTCCATCCATCCATATCTTTTCTGCCTTCTCAACCATGACCAGTTCCTCCTTGACGGTTACCTTTTACCCATAATGAAAGTTAGTTGATTTCTACCCCATTTGAAGGCTTTTGTCAAACGACAAACGATCCCTCTCACCCTTAACCTCAGCCTTTGCGGTAAATTGCAGCACGGAAAGGTGTCTTTGGTCTTTACCCTTGAGCCTTCTGCCTTTCTCCTTCAGCTGCATTCATTTCCAAATCCGAACTCTTGTTTGAGCCTTAAGCCTTTTCTTTTGAGCCTCTAACCTCTGACCTCAGACCTGTTTCTCGCTAACCGGTGCACTGGTTTTCCTTAACCTTAACCTTAACCTCAGCCTTAACCTCCTGAGGGGCCTGTTGGCCCCGAAAGAATCCCCTTTACAAATTCCCAAGGCTATGATAGGGAGAATCAAGATACCAAGGAGATACTTCTCATGGAGAGGACACTGATTACAGGTGGGGTGGGTTTCTTGGGCTCTCACCTCTGCGATTACTTTGTCCGGAAGGGACACGAGGTTATCTGTATGGATAACCTCCTCACCGGGAACATGGAAAATATCTCCCACCTCATAGGGCACGAATGTTTTAGGTTCATCAAATATGATGTCACCGAGTTCATCTATATCCAGGGACACCTTGACAACATCCTGCACTTCGCCTCCCCAGCCAGCCCCATCGACTATTTGAATCTCCCTATCCACACATTAAAGGTTGGCTCACTGGGAACCCACAAGGCCCTGGGGTTGGCCAAGGAGAAGAAGGCGAGGTTTCTCCTTGCCTCAACCTCCGAAGTCTATGGGGACCCCCTCGTTCATCCCCAAAAAGAGGATTACCAGGGCAATGTGGACCCGGTCAACCCCAGGGGGGTTTATGACGAGGCCAAAAGGTTTGCCGAGGCCATAACCATGGCTTACCACAGATCCCATGCCATTGATACTCGAATTGCAAGGATATTCAATACCTATGGTCCGAAGATGAGGCTCGATGACGGCAGGGCCCTCCCCACCTTTATGGTTCAGGCGTTGAGGGGTGAAGATCTCACCGTATTCGGCGATGGATCTCAAACACGCAGTTTCTGCTATATCTCCGACATGGTGGAGGGCATCTATAGGCTCCTCTACTCGGGGGAACATCTTCCCATCAACCTGGGTAACCCCGACGAGATCAGTATCGTGGATTTCGCCACGGAGATCATCGCCCTTACCGGATCCAAAAGCCGGATCACGTGCAAGCCACTCCCATCTCATGATCCCAAGGTGAGGCAGCCTGATATTACCAAGGCGAAAACCCTTCTGGGTTGGACTCCAAAGGTCAGTCGGAAGGAGGGATTACGAAAGACGGTGGACTATTTCAAGAAAAAGATTTCGGAGCCACTGAACCGATAGGAAGCCCTCTGCTCAAGACCTGGCCTCTTGCTTGACCTTTAGCTTCATCTTTTTCTTTAATACCACCTTGGCCGTCTGAGCTCCCAGGAGAGCCTCATCCACCCAACGGTCTTCCTCCGTGATCCTCATCCTCATTTCTCCCCGAATTTTACCACTGAGGTCCAGTGCGTCCGCCAATCCCTCGACCCATACCTCAACAGCCTTGGAACATTCGAGGGGATATGGCTTGGAGTGGGGTATTGAGCAGCAAAAGTCGAGAATATTTATCTTCAGAAGGGTCTGAAGGAGATGAGCTGAAACCTCCCTCAATTTGGGATAGCTGATGTGACGTGCCGATCCCAAACCAACGAGCAAAATCTTGGGAGATTGAATCCATCGACTGGACGGGATGATGACGGTCTCTTTGAACCGACCCGTTATTCGCCCACCGATGATTTCCCGAGATATAACTCCGTTGAGCCTCCAATCCAGAAGACCTGCAGGCCCTCTCAGAGGCCTTTCATCCTCAAACAAGCCTGCCTCAACCAGTTGGCATTCCTGGCGGTCTATGGGCTCGGAGGAAATAATGATTTCCATCGAATCCTCGGGAAAACAGGCTCGTTCTGGTCTGTAGCGGCTATCCGGCCTGTCGTCTTTCCTCGGATTTAATCTTATCCAAAATACCGTTAATGAAGGCTCCGGAGTCCTCAGAGCCATATTTTTTGCCGATATCGATGGCCTCGTTTATGGCCACTCTGGGTGGAATATCATCACAGTAGAGGATTTCGTAGGTGGCAATTCTGAGGATAGTTCGATCCACATGGGCCATGCGGTCGACCCTCCAATTAGATGAGTATTGCTCGATGATCCGATCCAACTCTTCCCGATGCTGTTCGACTCCTTTGACAAGGCGCTCCGAAAAGTCCATGGCCCCCTTTAATACCTCGAAATTGTTCCAGAAGAGGGCTATAGCCTCCTCGATTTCTCCATGATCAAATTCCCTCTGATAAAGAACTTGGACGGCAATTTCCCTGGCCCGTCGTCGTACTCCCACGACGCCCTTCCTCCCGTGAGCTCATGGGTCTGCATAGCAGGGGCCGATGACTACTCCTTTACTCCCATGGTTCTGAAGAGATTTATCATCTCGATGGCTGAAAGGGCCGCATCCCATCCTTTGTTACCGGCCTTTGTCCCCGCCCTCTCGATTGCCTGCTCTAAGTTGTCGGCCGTAATCACCCCAAAGGATACGGGAACACCGCTTTCCAAGGAAACCTTGGAAATCCCCTTGGCGACTTCGGCACTGATATATTCGAAATGGGGAGTAGCCCCTCGTATCACGCATCCCAAACAGATGACGGCATCATACATCCCACTGTTTGCCATCTTCTTTGCGGCCAGTGGAATTTCAAAGGCCCCGGGAACCTTGACAACGGAGAGGTTCTTTTCATCGGCTCCATTTCGAGTCAGGGCGTCCAAGGCTCCTCCCAGCAAACGGTCATTGATGAAATCATTGAACCGGCTGACCACAAGGCCGAACTTCAATCCCTTGGCGTCAATCTTCCCTTCCAAAACTTTCGGCATCTTTTTCCCTCCCCACCATTAGTCACCTGTTTTAATGGATAGAAGGTGACCCAATTTCTTTTTCTTGGTCTTCAAATAACCGAGGTTCTCCATATTGGGCTTCATCTCAATGGGGATCCGGTCGACCACCCTTATCCCATAGCCCTCCAATCCGATGATCTTCCGGGGGTTATTGGTCATCAACCGTATTTTACGAACCCCCAGATCTACGAGGATCTGGGCCCCAATTCCATAGTCCCTCAGGTCCGCCTTGAATCCCAGCTCTTCATTTGCCTCAACGGTATCCTTTCCATCTTCCTGTAAGCTATAGGCCTTCAATTTGTTTATGAGGCCAATTCCCCTGCCCTCCTGGCTCATGTAGAGGATAACCCCCTTACCCTCCTCCTCTACCATGGCCAAGGCCTTATGGAGTTGGTCCCCACAATCGCACCTCTTGGACCCGAAGACGTCCCCCGTCAAACATTGGGAATGAACTCTCACCAACACCTCATCCTCCGGATGAATCTCCCCCTTAACCAGGGCCAGGTGTTGAGAAGAGTCAATATCGTTTTCATAAGCGATGGCCGTAAAGGTACCTCCGTATTGCGTTGGAAGTGTCACTGTAGCGCCTCGATGCACCAGAGATTCATTTCGCATGCGGTATTTGATTATGTCAGCGATGGTGACGATCTTCAAATCATGTTTCTTGGCAAAGATCGCTAAGTCGGGCATCCGGGACATAGTCCCATCTTCGTTCATGATCTCGCAGATTACGGCCGCCGGTTTCAATCCCGCCAACCTCGCCAGGTCAACGGATCCCTCGGTTTGTCCGGATCTAACCAATACCCCCCCCTCCCTGGCCTTGAGGGGAAAGATATGACCCGGGCTGATCAGATCCTCAGGTATGGTCCCATCATCGATGGCGGTTAACACCGTGGTCGCCCGATCCGCTGCTGATATACCCGTTGTTACCCCGCGTCTGGCCTCAATAGATACCGTGAAGGCAGTCTGCAATCTCGATCTATTATCGGAAACCATCATGGGTAGCTTCAGCTCCTCTATCCTTTCCGGGGTAAGGGAGAGACAAATGAGGCCTCTACCATATGTAGCCATGAAATTAATTGCCTCCGGGGTCACCTTTTCCGCCACGATCATCAGGTCTCCCTCGTTTTCTCGATCTTCGTCGTCGACCAAGATGATCATTCTTCCCTTCCTAATTTCTTCAATTGCCGACTTGACGTTAGTCACCATCCGATTAACCCCATCTATTTGAAGCCATGTTTGGCCAAGAAATCCATGTCCAGCCCTGATTTGGCAGCTCTTTCCTCCCCTTGCTGGCCGGATAAGAACCTCTGGACATATTTGCCGATGATATCAGTCTCGATGTTCACCTTGTCCCCCACCCTCTTCCGGCTTATGATAGTCCGTTCAGAGGTGAGGGGAATGATAGCCACGCTGAACCCATTTCCCTTGCACTTGTTTACCGTTAAGCTGACCCCATCGATGGCTACCGAGCCCTTTTCTACAATGTAAAGGAGCAGATCCTCCGATGTCCGAAACGTGATGGTGATAAAACCCCCTTCTTCCTGTCTTCCGGTAATGGTGGCCATACCATCCACATGGCCCAAAACCAAATGGCCTCCCAAACGATCCGCAGGGGTTAAGGGCCTTTCCAAATTTACGGGATCCGTGGGCTTTAGCTCCCCTAAGGTGGTACGAGCAATGGTCTCATTGGATACATCCGCGGTGAAGGTCATCTCATCCACATCGACGACGGTTAAACATGCACCATTGACGGAAATACTATCACCCGCTTTAATCTCTGTCAAACCCCAGGGAGAACCGAAGGCGATTCTCGTGGATGCTCCTCTCCTTTCGATTTTTGAGACTGAACCGATTGCCTCGATTAATCCCGTGAACACCTAACGTTCCCCTATCCTCGGTCCCATGGGGGAGGCCGGTACTCCGCCCTATCGCTTTGCCTTGCCCTTCTTGGCTTCCTTTGTCCGATTCCCCAAGAGCTCCTTGAGTTCGTCCATAAATTCGTTGATATCCTTGAATTGCCGGTAAACGGAGGCAAACCTCACATAAGCAACCCCGTCTAGGCTTCGGAGTTCATTGGTCACCTGTCCCCCTATGACGGTGCTTTTGACCTCCTTCTCTCCCGCCTCTTGCACCCCTTGCTCTATTCGGTTGACGACCCTTTCCAAGTGGTCAATGCTGATGGGACGTTTCTCACAGGCCTTCCTCAGGCCGTTCAAGATCTTTAGCCGGTTGAAAGGCTCTCTCCTTCCGTCCTTCTTGATCACCATTGGCATGGCGTCATCAATCCTCTCCGAGGTGGTGAAACGTCTCTCGCAATGCAAGCACTGACGACGACGCCTAATTGTCTCCTTATCCTTGCTGATCCTTGAATCAGCAACTCGACTTTCGGTGCCCGAACAAAAGGGACACTTCATGGCTAACCCTTAAACTGAACTACCTCCACGGACGACTGCTGGATGAGATCTTTTGCTAACTCATCGCAGTAACCATCCTGGTAAACAATTTTCTTAATCCCCGCATTGATAAGCATCTTGATGCAGATGGTGCACGGATAGTTAGAACAGAAGAGGGTGGCTCCTCGAATCCCAACCCCATGATAGGCCGCCTGAATGATAGCGTTCTGCTCCGCGTGGAGCCCTCGACACAGCTCATGCCGCTCCCCCGATGGTACGGTCATCTTTTCCCGAAGGCATCCAACATCCAAACAATGGGGAATCCCCGAAGGAGCCCCATTGTAACCCGTTGCTAATATGTTGCGGTCCTTAACCAAAACGGCCCCCACTTTCCTCCTCAGACAAGTGGACCGCTTGGCCACGAGGTTGGTGATATCCATGAAGTATTCATCCCAGGACGGACGAGACATCCCCTCTCCAGAGTTACCCAATTACCCTCAACCTCAACCGAAATCACCGGGGTTCCTTAACCCTGAGGGCTTCGACTGTCTTCGACCCATGGGAGGTTTTCCTCAAGGGCCCGGATTCCCTCAGATTCCCTCTCAACTCAAATCCGCCGTGACCATAGGCGAGGCCAATGTGCCCCTTGGGATTCATCATCCACTAAATGTGGAAAAGATGAGAACCGCATTGGTGCCGCCAAACCCAAAGGAATTGGACATCGCGATCTTGATCTCCTGCTCCCTGGATTCTTTGGGGACATAGTCGAGGTCACACCGCGGGTCGGGATTTTCCAAATTTATGGTAGGAGGGATGATCCCATCTCTCAAGGTCAAGATGCTAAAAATCGCCTCTGTGCTTCCCGCTGCCCCGAGGAGATGCCCCGTCATGGATTTGGTTCCGCTGATGGGGATCTTATAAGCGCGGTCGGAAAATACCGTTTTGATGGCGATGGTCTCCGCGAGATCATTCAAGGAGGTTGAGGTACCATGGGCATTAATGTAATCGATTTGGTCCGGGGAGATTCCGGCATCCACCAAGGCGGAGCTCATGCACTTGGCCGCTCCCTCCCCAGAAGGCGATGGGGCCGTTATGTGGTAAGCATCTCCGTTAAATCCATACCCGATGATTTCGGCGTATATCCTTGCCCCTCGCTTAAGGGCAAAGCCCAACTCCTCCAGGATAAGAACCCCTGCTCCCTCCGAAATAACGAATCCATCCCTCTCCTTATCAAAGGGCCTGCAAGCCTTTTCCGGCTCATGGTTTCGGGTGGAAATGGCCCTCATCACATTAAAGCCACCCACACATAGAGGGGTGATGTTGGCCTCAGTTCCTCCCGCGATAATGGCGTCCGCGTCCCCATAGTGGATGGTTCGAAAGGCATCCCCGATGCAATGAGCGCCCGTTGCACATGCCGTCACCACGCACGTATTTGGCCCCCTTGCCTTACAGTGCATGGCAACATACCCCGAGGCCATATTGGCGATCAGCTTGGGTATGAAAAATGGTGTAATCCTGTTCGGACCCTTCTCCAAAAGGACCTTGTGATATTCCTCAATGGTAGGAAGCCCTCCTAGACCCGTTCCGATGATGACCCCAACCCGATCACTGATGTCCCCGTCGATCTCCAACCCGGAATCCTCCACTGCCATTTCTGATGCGGCAATGGCGTATTGGATAAAGAGATCCATCCTCCGGACCTCTTTCCTCTCCACGTAATCCTCCGGGTTAAAGCCCTTTACCTCCCCCGCGATCTTGGTCTCAAATTGGTCCGTATCGAAACGGGTGATTCGGCCGATTCCGGAGAGCCCTTCACAGGTATTTCTCCAGGCCTCTTCAACCCCAATCCCGTTGGGAAGGACCAGCCCCAACCCTGTAACGACAACCCTTCTCTTCAATGCACTACCCTGTTAAATCCCTTTCGGCAGGGGATAATTTCCCATCACATGACTGCCCGAGTCTACGTCACACTATGACCCCGTGTGGGATTTGATATACTCAATAGCATCACCAACGGTCTGGATCTTCTCGGCGTCCTCATCCGTTATCTCCGTGTCGTATTCCTCCTCCAGGGCCATCACCAGCTCGACTAAATCGAGGGAATCCGCACCCAAATCGTCGATAAATTTGGCCTTCAGCGTCACCTCTTTTTCATCCACACCTAGCTGGTCAATAATGATCTCCTTGACTCGACTCTCGACGGACATCTGGTCCTCACCTCCTTTACCATTCTAAATCTACATGTATATTCCACCATTTACGTTTACGACTTGTCCCGTAATATAACTCGAGGCATCTGAAACGAGAAAATAGACGGCATTGCCCACATCCATGGGAGTGCCCAATCTGGCCATGGGAATCTGTCTCTTCAACTCATCCTTCACCTTTTCCGCGAGGGCCTCCGTCATCGGGGTTTCAATATAACCGGGTGCAACAGCGTTCACATTGATTCCCCTCTGGGCATATTCCCTGGCAATGGACTTGGTCAATCCAATGATGCCCGCTTTGGATGCGGCGTAATTAGCCTGACCGGCATTTCCCATCTCTCCCACCACCGAGGCAATATTAACGATCTTCCCGCTCTTACGCTTAATCATATGTTTGACTGCCGCCTTCGTGCAGTTAAACGTCCCCTTCAGATTCACATTCAACACGGCGTCCCAATCTTCCTCTGCCATCCTCAAAAGGAGTCCATCCCGGGTGATGCCGGCGTTATTCACGAGGATGTCGATCCCACCCAATTGCTCCACAGTCTCAGCCACGATCCTCTCGGCGTCAGCAGGATTGGAGACATCGCCTTCGAGGGCAAGCCCTCTCCTGCCTAAGTCCTCGATCTCCTTGGCCGTCCCCAAAACCCCTTCCATATTGATATCCGAGACTGCCACGTCAGCACCCTTCCTCGCCAAGAGCAGGGCGGTGACCTTTCCAATCCCCTGGGCCCCACCCGTAATTAAGGCCACATTGCCTTCTAAATCCATCATAAGGCTCCTTCGCTACGTGCCGGCCCTTCCCTTGCCGGCGGACTCTTTTATAATTTCCTGGCCGATGATATTCCTCTGGATCTGATTTGTTCCCTCGTATATCTGCAAAATTTTGGCGTCCCGCATCATCTTTTCAACGGGATATTCCCTCATGAAGCCGTATCCACCGAAGATTTGCACGGCATCGACCGTCACCTTCATAGCCACATCTGATGCGAAAAGCTTCGTCATCCCCGAAACCTTCGAGATATCCCTTGGATTGCTGTCAACGAACCTGGCAACTGAGTAAACAAGGGCGCGTGCAGCCTCTATTTGGGTCGCCATATCCGCAAGCATATGTTGAATCGCCTGGAAGGAGATAATCTTACGCTCGAATTGAATCCTTTCCCGGGCATACTGGACGGCGGTGTCCAACGCCCCCTGAGCCAAACCTACACCTTGGGCTCCAATTCCCGGGCGAGTCTTGTCGAAGGTCTTCATGGTGACGATAAACCCCATCCCCTCGCGGCCAATAAGGTTCTCCTTTGGGACCCGGCAGTCCTGGAAGACGAGCTCCCGAGTTGCCGAAGCCCGAATACCCATTTTCTTCTCCTTCTTGCCGAACTCGAATCCCGGAGTCCCCTTTTCCACGATGAATGCGCTGGCCCCCCTGGCGCCTCGTGACCGATCCGTCATGGCAATGATGGAGTAGATTTCCGCTTCCCCTCCATTGGTGATCCACTGTTTCGTTCCATTCAATATGTACGAATCCCCGTCTCGGGTTGCCGTCGTCTGGATACCGCCGGCATCGCTTCCG
>Ga0209427_10005601_pt1 | contig 14403 bp, 7 predicted proteins | sample DeeMarSWOR136_30_FD_187465 | JGI IMG/M metagenome (GOLD analysis project Ga0209427, IMG submission 187465) | Marine sediment microbial communities from White Oak River estuary, North Carolina - WOR-1-36_30 (SPAdes) (version 2) | ecosystem: Environmental > Aquatic > Marine > Intertidal zone >... | reverse complement strand
AGTAGAAGCTGCCAAACAAGCTTATGCACAGGCGAAAGTCAAACCATCGGATATTCAGGTTGCAGATGTTCACGATTGTTTTACTATAGCAGAAATCATGGCGTATGAAAACCTTGGTTTCTGTCCTAAAGGCAAAGGTGGTAAGTTCATCGAGGAAAAACAATCATACATTGGTGGTAAAACACCAGTTAATGTAGACGGGGGACTCAAAGCAAAGGGTCACCCGGTTGGAGCAACTGGTGTTTCAATGACCACGGAGATCGTCAAACAACTTAGAGGCGAAGCTGGAAAGAGGCAAGTCTCTGGTGCTGAAATTGGACTCACTCACAATGTAGGTGGAATAGGACAATACACCTTTGTACAGATACTTCGGAGGTAGAAAAATGCCATTCAAATACTTTGGAAAAATCAACTTCACACCATATACCAAAGTGGACAAGTTTGCCGACTATCTCCAGAAAGGAAAACTCATGGGCACACAGTGTAAAAAATGTGGTGAGAAATATTTTCCTCCACGCGCGGATTGTCTAAAATGCATGAATGATACCTTTGAATGGGTGGAATACTCGGGTAAGGGAACGCTTAACAGTTATACCACAATCCATGCTGCGCCAAAAGGATTCGAAGACATTGCTCCATATACATTAGGTGTGGTCGACCTTGAAGAAGGCGGACGGCTAATAGCTTGGATGCAAGATATTCCTAAGAATGAAATAAAAATTGGTATGCCTATTAAAGTTGTACCGCATATCTTTGAAGAAGTTCCAGAAATTAAACTATATTACACAATTGAAAAACCTTAGGATTTAGGTTTCTTCATTGGTTTTGGTAGAACTGCTTCTTTTAGTTTGTCATCAAACGGGTGTCCATCTGCCAATAGTTGCCGGTATTTAATGAAATCAATAACATCTTTTCCGGTTTCTTTTCTAGTGTTAAAAGCATGGAAACCAAGGAATGCTTCAGTTGCCATATTAGCAGCAAGCCAATGACGGTTTGCCAGTTTTGTCTGATCCCAGAAGAACTTCTTTTTCATTCTAATGCCATCGATAGATTTCATCAAACATCCAGGCATTAGATTTGTATAAGTCCAGACTATGTCATTTACTGCTTTGTCTAATAGTTCAAAATCAGTAGGAGTAGATTTCAATATTTCTTTTGCTTTTTTATACTCCTCACCCTTGACAAACTCTCCATAAACAATCTCACCATTTTCAGCCCATTTATCGATTATTACCATCGGGTTTCTTATGAATTTATTGCCTTTCTTTAAAACTGGGGCCACCTTACTAATGAGACCAACTCGTTTCATTTTATAGGCTGACCACAGCTCACAAGAAATACAGTTCCACATTGCATCCTCAATTCCCAAAAACCATGGTAGAAAATCAGTGGAACCACCATCAGGTGCAGAGCCATGCCGGGGGCCAGCTTGACCAAATAATGCCAAATCTGAGGAAACAGCTATATCACAAGCCATGCCGATTTCTTGTCCACCTGCAACTCGTATGCCATTTACACGACAGATAGTTGGTTTTTTACAATTTAGAATTGAATCAACCATGGCGTTGAATAGATCCATGTAAAGTCCATATTCATTTGGCCTTTCACTATAGTACTCAGCATATTCTTTAGTGTTTCCTCCAGTGCAAAATGCTCTGTCTCCAACAGCTGTAAAAATAGCTGCTACAACACTTCGATCCATTGATGCTTTGTGAAATCCTGCTATTACTCCTTTTACCATGTCAGTAGTATACGAATTATATTGTGCTGGATTGTTTAATATGATCCATGCAGAATTCAAACCTTTTACTTTGTTTCCTTCGGAATCAATTACAGGCTTCAATTCATAGATAACACTTGGGGGTTCTTTACTAAAAAATTCTTTTCCCCATAAATCATGATTCTTTATCTCATTATCCTTGGGTAACCAGTCTAAAGACATTTCAAGCCTCCCTCAGAGCAGAATGAAATTACATTATTTATATCTTTTTTAATTGCGCACTCCCTTAAACAAATAAAATTAAATACTATTCACCATATCACAGAAGCCGGGGGAAAGATATGAAAGCTGCAGTTCTTTATGGAAAGGAAGAGTTGAATATTGTTCCTGATTTTGATGATCCAAAAATGGGTGATTCAGATGTTCTTATAAATTCAAAACACGTGGGATTATGTAGCACAGATCGAACTCTCTATCGAGGTTTCGTACCTTTCAAACCACCGCTGATCATAGGACATGAAATCGCAGGTGTTGTTGAGGAACTTGGTAAATCTGCTAAAGGTTTAGATGTTGGTGACCATGTAATTATCCCCCCTGTTTATCCGGGATGTGAGGACGAAAATTGTCCCGCGTGTAAAGAAGGACTAACAAATAGATGTAAAAATTCTGTGTTTATCGGACATGGTGTACATGGTGGTGACGCAGAATTTATTTCTGTTCCATCAAGATACACATTCAAAATTAAAGAAAGTGTACCTTTAGATGAAGCATGTATCATACCAGACGCTGTTTCAACACCGTTTCATGCTTTGAAAAGTAGATCTATTCCTCCACATATAGTTCAGAACACTTCGAACCCTGGTAAGTTGTTTGAGCGGCAGACTCATTGGTTAAAAGGAAAAAATGTAGTTGTTTTTGGTGTCGGGGGTGTTGGAGGACCAACTATTAATCTTGCTGCACGTTATTTCCAGGCAAAGAATGTTCTAGCTGTTGATATTTTTGATAATAAACTTGAGTTTGCCAAGAAACTTGGAGCAACTCATACAGTGAATTCTAAAACATATTTTGAGGAAAATAATATCCCGATAAATGAATTAACTGGGCGAGACAAGGCTAAAGCAATATCTGGTCTAGCAAGAAGTATATCTTCTAATTTTGCAGAAGATAAATTCCAGGTTGACTGTGTGATAGACTGCTCTGGTGTTCCAGACACATTTCCAGTAGCGGTAGAAACGGTTAGTAAAAATCGAACTGTTATCCAAGTCGGATGGCCACCTAAGCCTGTTCAGGAATTTTTGAATCAAAAAATCATGGACAAGTATCTTACAATCAATGGAACGTGGGCATGTCCCATGAATGAGTTGGAGGAAAACGTAAAAGCTGTAGAGGAAGGTATTGTTGATTTGAATTTACTTGTAACAAACAAGGATTATACATTAGATAGATTAGAAAACGCTATACATGATCTTGAAGCTGGTAAAATCCTTGGTCGTGCTACTATCAGTATTGTGTGATTTGAGGTGATTATTTTATGGGTTATAAAACAATAGTTGTAGAGGAAAAGAATTTGATTGGTAGAATAACCTTCAACAGTCCTCCGTTAAACATTCTAAATATTGAGATGATGAAAGAAATCAATCAAGCGTTGAAGAGTTTTCAAAGTAAAAACTTGAAGGTTCTAATATTCAATGCTAATGGTAAGGCATTTTCAGCAGGTGTAGATGTATCTGATCATACAAAAGAAAAGGTAAAAGAGATGATCCAAGTCTTCCATGAAATCTTTACTAACCTTCACAAAATCAATGCCCCAACAGTTGCACTTGTCAACGGTGCAGCACTTGGTGGAGGTTGTGAGGTTGCTACATTTTGTGATATAGTAATCGCTTCAGAGAAATCTAAATTTGGACAACCTGAAATAAAGGTTGGAGTATTCCCGCCAGTAGCTGCGGCTATTTTTCCTAAACTTATGTGGAGCAAAAAGGCACTGGAACTCATGTTGACAGGCGAAACACTCCGTGCAAATGAAGCAAAAGAACTAGGGCTTGTCAATCATACTCTCCCTGTAGAAAATTTTGAAGCAGAAGCAGAAAAATTCATCACTGAGAAACTTGCGAGCAACAGCGCGGTTGTTCTTCAGTTGACAAAGAGGGCATTTATGGAGGGGGCAACCCAAAACTACGGCGAGGCAATCAAGAAAATTGAGGATATCTATCTCAACAAACTCATGAAAACCAATGATGCAAATGAGGGACTTTCTGCTTTTTTAGAAAAAAGATCACCAGTTTGGAAAAACAAGTAAAATATAAATTACAATAGTATTTATTTTTTACTCTTTTTAATTATTTAATAACATTTAAGTCTTGAAATTATATTATGGAGGTTACATCTTTGGGGAGGAAAGATAAAATGCAGAATGATATATGGAGAAAAAGGCTATTTTTAGGTATAATCCTTTGTTTTATTGGAGCGGTTATTACACCTTATTTACTTTCTGTTGAAATATATCCTGCAACCAATCAGGAAAACTCTGTTGTATCCGGAGATATAAGAACAAATGAAATATTGTTTTATCCATTAGGTGATGATGTTGGTGGAGATGAAATTGGAGATGCCTGTGATTGTGAATTGCCGCTAGAAGCTTGGGATAATTTCACTGCAACAAATGAAAAGTATGTCTATCATTTTTCTGTTCTCTGGAACGATGAGACTTGTACTCCTGAGGGCGTTTTTGGACCGGTGAGTTTAAACTCGTACTTAGGAAATGAGAGTCTAAATGAGAGCAATATCGAGCAAGTAACGAGAGATTTTATATCGGATTATAAGGAACTGTTAGGTGTGGACAACATATCTAATCTGGTTAAAGAATGGACTGTCCATGAAGATAACTCATGGTTTATCAGATATAAACAGTACTATAAAGGAGTTCTTGTGGATAGGGGTAAAGTTAGTCTATCCATATTTGATGAAAATATCATATCATTTGGATCGCTTTATTTTCCAAAAATCAACATTTCAGTGACTCCGATTGTTAATGAATCTGAAGCCATAGCCATAGCGAACGAGACTGTTAATGGTATCGGGAGTGAAACGAAGGCAACGTTAATGGTGCATAAACCAAATGCAACATGCCTCTTTTATAAACTGGTATGGAGCATCGACATTGATGACATGAGAGTAATTGTCGACGCAGAAACAGGAGATATTGTAGATAGTTATACAACGGCAATATGGCAAACTAATATACTGCAGGGGTATGTTAAAGGAGAACATACTATAGATGGCCCAGGTGCTAGCTTACCTGAGCAGAATGATACTTTCCCATATGGCCAGATATGGCTCTACAACAACAGTCCACCAACTAATTTATTGGATATTACAAATGTTGATAGCAATGGTTTTTTCCGTTTTTCTTGGGATGAGCCTCTTGATTTTAGTCAAAAGCCTAACAAGACTATAAATGATACTCTTATATCGCCTTGGGTTAGGATTGTGGATGGTGATAGCAATGTACCGGATGGTCGAGAGTTTTTAGAAGAAAAAGTTACTTTAAGTTCGAATAATGAGCGGAAAAATGTGACATGGCTTAATAACATGGCTGAATGTGAGGTAAGTGCTTATTATCATGTCAATTATCTTATAGAGTATACTCATTTATTGCGCTTAACTGCTATCAGAGATGGAGGAATACAACTAACTGTGGATGTAGATGATGGTTCCTCAAGATCTAATGGGCCGAATATTTGGTTCGATAGTAGCATACAAGATGCTTGTTCTCCAGATGTAAACTACCATGAAACTACTCATAGTGTTCAATATTATGAGAATGGAGGAGGTTTTCCACCAATAGGTCTTAGTACAGAAAGTCGAGCAATACTTGAAGCATTTGCTGATTATTTTGCGTGTTCAATAAATAATGATGATATATTTAATGAAGAGGATCCCACCCCACCTACTAACCGTGGAGACGTACCAAGAGATCTCTCCAATAATTGGAAATATGACACTGATTTTGTCGCTCCAAATGGTGCCTATCAGAATTCAGTGATAATATCTGGTGCAATGTGGGATTTCAGACAGCAACCAAATATAGGAAGAAACATTTCAGATTTCTTAATGGCACGTGTAATGGATCTGGATAACACAGGAGGCATGCCAACTACTTTTAGAGGGTTTTTAAGAGAACTATTAGAAGAGGATGATTTCCCAGGCAATGATTACAATGGCAATAATTATCTAGCGGATGGGACACCTCATATACACGAAATCTGCACGGCCTTCTACACTAACCATAACATCCCTGATGAGACTTGTAACAAAACGATAGATGCTGTTGATTCAACTGGTTTCATTATGGAGGCTTTCCATGCCGGCGACAGGGTTTACGTTCGAGGCTGTGGTTTCCCAAGAAATTCAAACGTGGATATCCACATAGCAAAATATAATGATTCAATCGATTGGACTTCTACATTTCCGCTAACTATTCTTGATATAGTTGCCTCACGGACGAATCATCCCACAGATGCAAATGGAACTATTAGCACAGTCGATATCTGGGATACGGATATGGATGACATAGGATATTATAACGTATTAGTTAACATAGACAGGAACAACGAGTATAACGGAAGTATTGATACAGTCGATAACCCAAGAAGCTGGGGCTTCAGAGTACATATTGTTAATTCTACAAACAGTACCGGCGATATAAAAGACGTATTCTGTAAGTATGGCGAATCAATTTATGCGGAAGGCGCTGGTTTTCCTAATAACACCCGAGTAAATATTTACATCGTTGAAAACAAGGACTCATGGCAGAACAGAGATCTGCTGGCAGAGAAATCTGGAATTACTGAGACTGTTACTACCGATGAAAACGGGACGCTCAACAATACAAAAATATGGGATGAATCAATCATAAAAGATGTTGGACTTTATGATATTGTCGTTGATGTAAACAGAAATGGTAGGTATGATAAAGGTGTAGATGCTGTTGATAATCTCACAACTCAGGGTTTCGAGATTCCTGAAAGTAATTGGACAATTATGGTCTATATGGCAGCTGAAACGCCATGGCAGGACCGCTTTGATTTAGATGACGAGGCGTTTATAGACATAAATGAAATGGAAAAAATTGGGTCAGATGTAAACGTTAGTATAGTTGTTTTAGTTGATTTTGATTCTACTCAGGGGTTAAAAGGGAAGGATTTTGACGATGAAAACACAACCTATCTCTTCTATATAAAACGTGATGATAAACCTGATAATATTACTTCCCCATCATATAAAAAATGGAAAGACCTCAATATGGGTGACAATGGTACAATTGAATATTTTGTTAAAAATGCAACAAAATGTTTCCCAGCGGATAACTATGCTCTTATACTCTGGGGCTCTGCCGATGGATGGAAAGTCAATCCGGATGATGCTCTTGGACTTCTTCCGGATACTAATCCAAAGAAAGATGCTTTAAACATGAGTGAACTCCGTATTGCAATGCAACACATTGCCAGTTCTGATATATTGGATAAAAAACTGGATATACTTGGTTATGATGCCCCATTAATGGGCTTAGTATCAGTTGCTCGACAGGTAAAAGAATACGTCGATATATCAATCGCATCAGAAGGTGTTAATAATAAAAGCAAAGGAAAAGAGTCGCCAACTAAAGAGGGTGATGGGGGATGGAATTATACAATGGTACTCGATAATATCACTAATAATCCAGATTGGGATCCAATAAAATTCTCAAAAGAAATCGTTAAACATGGAGAAAAAAACGATGATTTGGATATAATTAGTGCAATTAACCTTTCCGCGCTTCAACCTTTATTAAATACCATTGATACTTTTGCTTTAGAATTAAGAGGACTAGTCCCCGTAACATGCCCTGAACGTGGTGGAATAGATGACTATGACTTTTTTTATGGAATTAATACAAAACATATAGATAACGTACAGATACATGTTCGAGAGCATAGATTTACAGTTGAAACCTATGGTGGAATAATTGACTTAGATCCAGAAGATTTCGCATTTGATCTCGAGAAAAGACCTCTTGGTGATGTCCTACGTCCTTTAAGATATACAAAAGATGATCCGGTATGGGGCGATATGGATTATATGGATCTCTATCATTTTGCACAGTTAATATGGAACGATGGTACTATACCACTTCCTTATAAAGCAAGTGCTCCTGTAATAATGGATCTTATAAAAAATGGCCCTGTTGTATTGGAAGAATATCATAACGATAAAGTTTACACAGATAATTCACATGGTATATCAATATACTTCCCATATCAGCAGGCTAGAATAGATGAAAATGAAAAAACTGGTTGGGATCCACTTAGAGAATATGCATATGATGAGCCATCGCCATATAATTATTCATTAACTACTTATCATGAAACCGACAATTTCCTTTTCCCTCAGGAGACTCTTTGGAATGGTAATCATAGTCAGAATCCTGACACACATGGCGTTCTTGCCAGGTATTATGAACCTGTTTCAGATGCTGGTGAAGATAAAATTACATGGTGCTGTCATTTAGTATTTTTTGATGGTACTGGGTCATCTGACTCAGATTTCAAAGGTGATTTTAAATTAGGGCTTTGTGCTAGATATCTTTGGGATTTTGGAGATGGAGCCTTTTATACTGAGTATTGGGATGATAAACATCCATTGCCTGGTGATAATGATGGCTTGTTAGACCCGAATGAATGGGTTGCACCAGACGGTGTATATGATGGAAAAACATTCCATCACTATAAAGATCCGGGAGTTTACACTGTGCGACTATATGTCTGGGATGACACAGATATAAATACAGTGGATGATAATGTTTCAATGATAAAATGGGATTGTGATATAGCATATGTTTTAGTTGTAAATAAATTCAAGGACATAGAAGGACCTGTGTACATTGATCAAGAAACAGGGGATTCCTATGTAACCTCGGAAACCGAATTTTCACTATATGATATCCCTTCATCGATTCCAAATGTTTATATATTTAACTTCTTTCGTTGGTGGTTCGATGGTGTTTGGTACCCTGAACCTGGTACTGGTGTTGGCATTGGAAACAACTACACACTCTATACAGAACCATTTACATTCGATGAAGAATGCGAACACCATATTGAATATTATGGAGAAATGGTTATTTATGGAGATTGGTTCATAGAAGATGGATATGTGTTTATAGAAGATGAATATGAAACAATACCAACATATATTACATCAATACCATATTACAACATCCATTTTGTTGATAACTCACCACCAGTTACAACTCCAGGATGGGATGGACCATACATCTCAAAACCTGAATGGTATGAAACAGTTGTCCTATATGAAAACTTTTTAGATAGCACCTATGAAAGCCCACCACCGGGATGGACAGATTACGGTGGCTGGAAATACCCAATCAGTAACTATGCAGGTGGAGAATCACCTGAGGCAAAGTTGTGTTGGACTTATGCCTCTGGTGATGACTGGCTTATGTCTTCTCCAGTTGATACAACGGGAGGAGATACTCTAGAATTAGAATTCAAGACATTCATCGATTATTATACTACTGGCTGCTCCTTCTTCGTAGAAATACGACCTGATCCTGATTCTCCGTGGATTGATATCACGCCATGGCCGAACCCAATCACAGATAATGTCGGACCCGATACTTTTGCCGTAGACGCAAGTGCGGGTATCGGAACAGAAACCCAGATACGATTCCGTTTTTCTGGGTATTACTACGACTTTGACTATTGGTATATTGATGATATAAAACTAACAAGTCATGTTTTAACTGAAATATATTGGGTAACATCCGATACATTGATTTATCTAGATGCAACAGAAGAAGGTCCCTGTAACTCTGGAGTAAAAGATACATATTATAGAGTTGATGGTGGAGAATTGTGTATGTATGCCGGTCCCTTCTCGTTTTTGCAGGATGGCGAATACTTAATAGAATACTTCAGCGAAGATAATTTAGGTAATACTGAGGATGTCAAGAGTCAAATTGTTAGGGTGGATAATACCCCACCAATAACAACTCTAGAATTCGGCGAGCCGTATTATCCAAATGAAAGTGGTGAATGGATAACAAGTCGGACACCTGTTTATCTGAACGCTACGGACTATCCAGATTATGGATGTGGTGTAAAAGAAATCTGTTATAATTTTGGTTATGAATGGATTAATGTTTCAGACGACCATGTAATATTTTATATTCCTGGTGAGTGTGACCATACGATTCAATGGTATGCAGTTGATGAACTGGGTAACACTGAATCAATAAAATCACAAGATGTAATTGTTGATAACAAGCCGCCAATTACAATAATAACTACTGACTCAGCTTTTTCACAATCCTTTATAGATAAAATTAATGTTACTATTAATACAACTTTCTATCTATATTCATTTGATCATGGACCATGTAATGCTGGAAGCCGTAATGTATATTATAGAATCTTTCCCAGTACAAGTAGTAATACTCCATGGATTATCTGCACATCAGGAGCTAACTTCACTTTAACAGAATTAGGTCTTTACATTGTTGAATATTATTCTGATGATTATCTAGGCAATCAAGATATTATTCATAGACTAACTATTTATGTTTATGATTTACCACCCAATGCACCTAGCAACCCTATACCACCAGATGGCGCAAGAGATGTACCCATTGATGCTATTCTCAGCTGGAACTGTAGTGATCCAGGTGGTGATCCTCTTACCTATGATGTTTACTTTGGTACCACAAGTCCACCTCTGCAGGTTGTGTGGAACCAATCAGAAACTGTGTATGACCCAGGGATAATGAACCACGATACGCAGTATTACTGGAAGATTGTAGCATGGGACAACCATGGTGGCAGTGCAGAAGGTCCAATATGGACATTTACCACAGAGCGGAATAATCCACCAGCTGCACCAACTATAAATGGTCCATCAAAGGGTAAGGCAGGGGAAGAGTATGAATACACCTTTGTCACGACAGATCCAGAAGGACATGATGTATACTACTGGATCGAGTGGGGAGATGGAATTGTAGAGGAAGACGACTGGATTGGTCCTTATGCTTCTGGCGAAGAGGTAACTAGAGTACATACGTGGGATGAAGACGGAACATATATGATTCGCACTAAAGCCAAAGACATATTTGATGCTGAGAGCGACTGGGGATATCTAGAAGTGGAAATGCCTGTAAACCGATGATCAGAATCGAAACGGCAGTCCATAAACCCGTTGCTATTAAGATCTTTAGAAAAGTTACCATTACTGAAAAGATTGTTATCTCTTTATAAAGTAGATTATAGGTGTAAAAAAGAACTTCTGATACAAATCTATTTACCTTTAAATGCAGGTCTTTGTCTCTTAACTACGGAATTTAAACCTTCTAAGGCATCCTCAGTTGAGAATATCTCTGCTAAATGACTGAGTTCTATTTCTAATCCTTCCTTCAAATCAAGGTGACTACCTTCATCTATGACCCGGTTAGCCAGTTTTATTGCAAGAGGTGCCTTGTATGATATAGTCTTTGAAATCTTCTGTCCAAGTTCATTCAAGTCGCCCTCGCCAGATAGCATAGATTGGATGTTTGTATCAGAGAAATAATCCTTGATTTTCTGGAAGTTGTCAGGTAGTTTAACTTCTTTTTTCATTGATTTCTTCAGCAATTTTCCACTACTAATCAATTCAGATATCTTGCTATCTATCTCATCAGGTGGAACAACGTATTCAACTAGTCCAATCGACGCTGCAGTCTTAGCATCAAGAATTTTTCCTGTAAATATCAAATATTTCGCAAGCTCTTTTCCTATATATTGCGTGGTTCTCTGAGTACCACCAAGACCTGGATATATGCCTATACCCGTCTCTGGAAAGCCGATACTACCTTTTTCAGTGGCAATTATCGTATCAGCAGCAAGTGCAATCTCAGCTCCACCACCTAGAGCTAAACCATCAAGCTTTGCTATAACCGGTTTTTCAGATGCATCTATTTTGTTTAGAACAGAATGACCATATCTTGTGAATTTACAGATATCGTCGACCTTGTTTTGTTCTATCTTTTTGATGAAGTACTGAATATCTGCCCCTGCAACGAAAGCCTTGCCAGCTCCCTCTAAAACAATTGCCTTGACATTTGGATTGCTATTTGCCGCTGTAAACTGTTTATCTAATTGAGAAATAACTTCCTCATTTATTGCGTTCATAGCCTCAGGTCTGTTGATAAGAATCCTTGCGATATTGTCTTTAATCTCAAGATTAACATAACTGAAGCTCCATGGTTTTTTATTTTCGTAATGCTGTTTTAAAAGGCTAGGCATCTTTAGCATAGGATATCTTTCAACGAATTTTTTAACAATCTCATATGAGCGCTCAATCCCATACCTGTTCATCATCTCAAATGGGCCCTTACGCCATCTAAGACCTATCTTTGCACCTCTATCAATATCTTCGATACTACATGCACCTTCTGCTGCAAGTGTACAAGCAACTGTGAAAACTGCACCAAGAAGACGTTCTTCAATGACTTCAACCTTCGAAGCATCAACCTCTCCACTTAGATCCCATTGCTCTTTACTTTCAAACTGTTCCTTAAGACAAGCGCTGTGGATATAGAATTCACCTAGTTTATTTCCGAGACCAACTGTAGAGTGATATGCAATAGGAATGCCTGTCACATTCATCAATTCAAAGGGCCCCATAGGTATTTTGAATACCTTTTTTGCAGTATCATCTATTGTAGGAATGTTAGCTACATTCTCCTCAAGGAGTCTAGTAGCTTCATTTAACCATGGAACAAAAAAACGGTTCACAGCAAAACCTGGCGAGTCAGTCACATGAATAGCTGTTTTACCAATCATTCCTGAAAAAACATTAGCTAAAGAAGTAGTATTTTCGCTTGTATTTTTTCCAGGGATAATCTCTAATAAACGATTCTTTGCAGGATGATAAAAGAAATGAAGTCCAATAAATCTATCATTACGATTAACTGATGAAGCTAACTCTGTTATGGAAAATGACGATGTATTGGATGCAAAGATCGTCTTATCTCGACATAACTTGTCTAGCTCTTTGAACAGATCTTTTTTAACATTCATATCTTCAAAAATTACTTCAATTACAAGGTCAGCATCTTTTATTTCATCCTTATTTGTAGTACCCTTAATGCGACTTAGAGTATCTTTTGTTTGTTCTTCAGTAAATATTTCCCGCTTGACGCCTTCTGATAGGGTTTTTTTAATGCTATCAATTCCTTTTTGAACAAATCGATCCTCGACATCAACCATTACTACTTGTATACCCTCTTGAGCAATCTTCTGTGCAATACCGCTTCCCATGACACCTGCACCAATAACACCTATTTTTTGTATCTTCATAGTTTTACCCTTTTTTAAAATAAAATAATCAGTCAACTTTAACGTCTAAAACTATAGCTGCGCCTGTATCACCAGCTGCACAGCCATCAAATAATCCATAGCCTCCTCCTTTCAACACTAACTCTTCGATGAGTTCGATAATTAATCTTGCCCCTGTTGGTGCTTGTGGATGACCATATATGAGAGAAGAGCCGTAGTTGTTCATATCCTTCCAGTCAATGTCCATTTCTCTACAGAAATAGATGTCATTTACAGCAAATGGATTATGTGTTTTGATAGCATTTACGTCTTTTATTGAAATACCTGCTTGTTTAAGAGCCATCTTAGCAGCTGGGATGATAGCCATTGCCATGTAACCTTTCTTTGCTCGGCCTTCACCATAGGATAAAACTTGGATCTCTATTTTTTTATCTTTACGTAGCTGTTTTGCCTTATCGCGCGTTGTTACTATAATACCACAGTTGGCATCTGCTGGATGAGTTTGAGTCCCGAAGCTAACTGTGCCATTTGGCAGTACAGGTTTGAGTTTTTGAAGTCCTTCTAATGTAGTTGGATAAATACCTTCATCTCCTTCTACAGTAGCCAAAACCTTACGACCTTTTCTATCTTTAACTTCAATCGGAGTAATCATATATTTTTTTTGAAAAGCTCTGTTGTTTTTAGTGGAATCTTGATACTGCTGATAACGCAAAAGCGTGAGTTTATCCTGCTCCTCTTTCTGTATTCCTACCTCTTTAGCCACATTCTCAGCGGTTTCTATCATTGCATTCTTGGCAAATGGGTCATTGCCAAAGTTATCCCAAACCCAACTTTCTTTATCTTGAGTGCCACCTGGAGCTTCTGGGTTTGGATAAACTAGAAGTGGACCATTGGAACATCGATCTGCATATACTACAAGTATGTTCTTACGTAATCCAGATTCTATGCTTAACGAGGCTAACTCAACACCTCTTGCACCAGTAGCACATGCCTGCCCAATCATTGGACCAGTGATATGCTCAGCACCGATCATACCAGCTAACCAGGGTGTGCCATAAAAGCTAGAGAGTTGTGGGATTGTTATACCAAAAATCAATTCATCAAAATCTTTTGGAGAAATCTTCGTCTCCTGTAAAAACCTCGTTCCAATATCAGCAGCAAACTTTATTGCATGGAGATTCTGAAAGCTGCCTTGCCAAGCACTAAATGGAGTACTCCAATAACAGCCGTAAGGTACGTATGTATTTTTGAAAGCCATAATTACTCACCTTTTTTCAATCCTTACTCAGGTTTTTCTTAAGTTCCTCATTTAAT
>Ga0209427_10005600_pt1 | contig 14404 bp, 11 predicted proteins | sample DeeMarSWOR136_30_FD_187465 | JGI IMG/M metagenome (GOLD analysis project Ga0209427, IMG submission 187465) | Marine sediment microbial communities from White Oak River estuary, North Carolina - WOR-1-36_30 (SPAdes) (version 2) | ecosystem: Environmental > Aquatic > Marine > Intertidal zone >... | reverse complement strand
GCCTATTCACATCATAAAGGGTCTTACAATATGGGCATTCGATTCTAGTCATTTCATTGAAGTGTTTGTCTACTATATCCATCCTCTTTTCCTGCAACTCTTTTTTGCTTTTCAGTTTCGTCGTCTTAAACACAAATAAGACTGCAACTATCGTCAGGACAATAGCCGTTAATGCAAAAATCAGAAAGAAAGTCTCCAGAGCAAACGTTGCCATTTCTTCTTCACCATAAAGGTAACTCGTTTTAGCGAGACGCGGACTCGGTAATTTTCCGAATTTATTTCTACTTCAGTGGGAACTTAACCTTTATGAATTGGAAATCAAGAGCCTTCAAGTTGGATATGTGAATCGTAGTGCGCACTTTTTTTTGACATGATTTCCTGGAAAGAGGAATATCTTTTGGCTGTAAACTCTGTTTCTTAAGGTGATCTTCCAGAAATCTATGTTTCTGAACTATTACGAGCCTCTAATTGCCATTTGGATAAGAGCTCTTCCTTGTTTTGTATCATGCCTTGGATTTCTTCGATTCTGGTCTTTATTAATTCGTCCATAACTTTCTCAATGGAAACAGCAGAAAAAACTGCAGGTCGTTCATGTGTGGAGTTTACAATACCTCTTTCTTGTAAGTTTTTGAGACTAGGGTAGAGCTGTTGTTTAGTTATTCTCAGGGAGTTGACTAAGTCTTTCCCTCTTTGAGGACCTTTTTTTGCGAGGAATATGTAGACTTGAGCATCTGCTGGTTTGAATCCAAGTTCTACGAGTGTTTCTATCAATAGTTTCAAACTCAGACTTGCACTCTCCTTCATCATGTGCACACTAAACTGGCTAATCTTTCAAAATTAAAAAATGGGTGGAAGGTGTTTGTGGGCTCATTACTTGATTATTACGTATCTTTTGCCACAGTTTTTAGAGATTATGAACAATGGAGTGAACACTCTTGCACTAGTCTTTTAGGCAATAGCCTGTCCACACAGCTCCGACTGGTGGGCCTTCATAAGATAACATCAATGTATGCCCCTCAAAATCGCCGAAGCCAAAAAGCACACCATGGATTGAGTAATAACCGTCAATAGCTGATAGCTTCATCTTCAGGTTGCCTTCAAACCCGCCTATGCCCTCGAACGTCCATATCGCTATGCCACGATTATTTAACATCATAGTTTTTGAGTTAAACATCTGGTTTCCATAATTATAGGAGTATCCATTTGTGTACACGTCGCTTCCAATAGTGAGCGTAATAGGGTAATAGTCTACTTCTCTGCCGCGACCCTGCGATATGCCGCCATTAGTATCCCAATGTTTTTCGGGTGGAGCACCGCCTACTTGAGGACCAGGAATCAATGAAGCGGGAACCTTTTGTCTCTTCGTTGGTTCAGCCATTACTGGAATAACGAGCATGGCTGCAAAAACTAGGGCTATCGGAATTGCTAGTACTTTCTTATTCATTTTGCGCTCTCACCTCCCTTTAAACTAAAATTTTCTCCTCCTATTTGTAGTCAAAAAGCATTATTTACCTCAAAACCTATATTCTAGAGGTAGTCGGAAAAAATGCGACTAATAGTGCTGTTCAAGCATAGAGTAGTAGGGGTGAGAGATTGAGCCAAGAAACAGTGCTCAACACACTTGTCAACTTCGGACTTACCCAGATAGAAGCCCAGATCTATATTTTCCTCGCCAAGAAGGGCGCTCAAAAAGGAAGAGACATACACAAAGCACTAAAAATTACAAAACAGCAACTCTATCCCAGCCTTAGAAACCTGCAAAACAAGGGCATCGTGAGTTCAACCATCGAACATCCCGCTAGGTTCAGCGCGCTATCCTTTGAAAAAGTTTTAGACCTGTTTATAAGAGCTAAGGTTGAGGAAACTCAACGCTTGCAGCAGAGTAAAGATGAAATTCTTTCCAAATGGCAGACCTTCGACATCGCTGAAACCGATACGCCTAAGTTCATGGTAATAGAGGGCAGAAACTACATTTTCTCCAGAATTCAGCAGATGATACAGGAGACGAAAAACCAGATAGTTACAATAACAACAGTTCCAAGCTTGGTGCAAGCTGACCAATACGGGCTTTTCGATGCTGGATTTAGTCATCCTTTGAAATCCAAGATACAATTCCGTTTCTTAATCGAACTCTCAAGTCAAAATGTAAAAGCAGTGAAAACACTTCTAAGTGAAATAGCAAGTGCGAAGCTTAATTTTGAAGGAAGAAACCCAGAGTTAGGCTTAAGGCTCTTCCCTCGAATGGTCATTAGCGACGAAAACGAAGCCTTATTCTTTATTAGACCTAGAACCGAAGCGTCAATAATAGAACGCGATGATGTGTGTCTCTGGACTAACTGCAAAACTCTGGTGAAAGGTTTCGTGGCCATCTTTGAGGAATTATGGCGCCACTCCACTGACGTAAAGAAGAAGATTATTGAAATCGAAACAGGCAAACCGCTGCCTAAAGTGTATTCTATAAGTGACGCAGAAATGGCCAGAAAGAAATACGACGAGGCGATGCAGATGGCGAAAAAGGAAATAATGTTGCTGACTTCAACCGAAGGAATTATCGAATTGTGGAAGAAAAAAGAGATCATAAAGAAGTTGATTGAAAGAGATGTCTCATTCAAAATTATGGCGCCTATTATACTCAAGAACGCAAAAGAGGCAGAGCAGCTTTCAAAATTCTGCGCAGTTAGACACGTCTCTATTAACTATTGGAAAACCTTGATCGTCGACGGGAGTCATCTTCTGCAATTTAGGGCATCTCCTCCAAACCAGAAAAAGGTTGAGCTGCGTTTCGAAGAGGCTTTCTACACGGAAGATCTTGAATACTTGAAAATGATGAAAAAAGCTCTGGATGACATCTGGGAAAAGTCGCAGGTGCTATCAACCGTCACGATAGGATCGATTCAACCATTTGGACCCCCAGTTGTACCCCTTCCCAGCGAAAATGTGTTTGAACGAGGGCATTTGACTGTCATCGATTACAAACCGCCAGGGACGATAACAGAAAAAGAAATATTGAACAAGATTATCAGAGCAAAAAAACTACATGTAAAAGATATTTCAAAGGACCCATCAATAATGTACTCTAGCATGGCGATGGCTGTTATCCACCTGCCAGATCACTTTAACTTGCCTAAAATTATGCTTCAAGCTGCTCATGTCGAAAACTGGTCTTCTTTAGGTGGAGGTTGTCACTTGATTGTCCTCTCATGGGTTGAGACGCCAGCTGGCCACGCTTTTGTGCCAGTGGCCGTGTTATGCACGCAGGGGAGTCCTCAGCTCCAAGCCTATTTTGAGATGTTTTTCGCAGGTACACCTGCTGCCCAAAATATTCAACTGGTCAAGAACGACGAGTTGCAGGTACGCGTGCACGGCAACACGCTTTTTGCTGGCTGGACTGTGCCCGTAAAGCTTTTTCCTCCGCAGGGCATTCTTCAACCTGGGTGTCTGATAGTTGAAGGATATGGTGACGTCATAACAAGTGGCTCCACCGTTGTGTTCCCCTCAGGCGTCAAGGCAGAGATGGAAGGAAACAGCTTCGGTGCCTTGGTGACTTTCATGCAACCATCTTATAATTACTCAGGACCTGGAACCGAAGGATTCTTTACACGAGACTACATAATGACCAAATATCCCCCCGCAAAACAGCGGCAAACCAGCAAGCATGATCCAACGAAAAACCCGTAAACAAAAAATATAACGGCATCTTGCCCTGCTCATTTCTAAATACCAATATCTGCAACGCTGCATCAGGTTCTGGTTGGTTCCTTCGCCCAGAAGAAGCGGATCATAGCTGAGACTACGAACATGCCTCCAAACGCAAGTCCCACAGCTCCATAGAATTCCATGGTCAAGACAAGCAATGCTCCTCCCACAGCAGGTCCAATAGTTGACCCCACGCTTTCAATTGCACTGTTCAGCGCCATCATCGTACCACGAGATTCGGGAACCTGCGCAACAGCCAAACAAGCATATGCCGTCAATCCTATGGAGCCAAACCATGACATCAAGAAATTGCTAACCAATGCTCCCCAAAGATTGGGAATGAAAAAGAATGTTATCGTGAAAACGCCGCAGAGGAGTGTACCTGCTACTGTCGTGGTTCTTGCTCCAAACCTATTCGCGAGTCGCCCAGCAACAAGGCTCCCAACAATGAGAATCGCTAATGAAGCCATTGCCACTACAACAGTAAAATCCAATGATACAGCAAATCTTTCTCGGTAAAAAGCAGTAGCGAAGATTGAAAACATGGCTCCTGCTGCTGCAAGAATTTGACTAACCAAGCAAGCCGTGGCAGACTTATCCCTTAGAACGTGCTTAAAACTTTCCAGATAGGAAGCTTTCTCGATGGCTGTAGCCTGCCTACGCAGCTTAGATGGGACAGTCAACAAAGCCAAGGCTAAACCCGCAAGTGCTATGGGCAGCGTTTGCAGCATAAAGTTGGAGCGCCACCCCGCGACATCCGCCAAGAACCCAGACCAAGGCAAACTGATGAGAGCTGTCCCCATCAAGGCTGCTATCAAGTAGCTCACTGCTTTGGACCTTCTCTGCGGGGCAAAGGTATCTCCGATCAGCGTAAAAGACATTATGCTAAACATGACTGTCCCGAGTCCTTCCACGGCGAGGAAAATCTGCATCGTGGCGAAATCTGGAGCAAGGAATCCTCCTATGGCTGAGAAAAGAACAAGCAACATTCCCGCCAAAATCAAGGATTTGTACCTGAACCGAACGGCCAAGGCACCCATTATCAAAGCGGAAACGAACTCGCCAATATGGTTAGCAGTTGCAAGTTGACTCGCGACACCAACGGAAACATTGAAAGTGGAACCTACATCCAACATGAAGAGCTGTAGCATGGTATTGGAAACACTAACTGACATGGCACCGATGACCATTGCTGGAACAAGCAGTTTTTCTAGATGTTTCTTTCCAGACGACATATGTCTCAGCGCTGACTAAGTACGAATTACAGATTACTTCACATATAAGATTTGTATTGCAAGCGAATGAAAGCCATTGATAAGGTATTAAACGCGTAACATACGATGAGTATGAAACTAGGGTTGCAGACACGATGGAAGCAGCGCAGAAACTTGTTGAAGTAGGCTTCGAATATCACATGGAAATAGAAGGACACAAACTACTGCGAAGAAAAAAGGCATACAACGGATTATCGTGGTAAGTCCATCAACCTTCACGGTATAATCTCGCATCCGTTGTACTTCATGAACTTAAAATCGTTTAGGCTCACTTTTCCATTATTGATTAATTCGTTAATCCGAGGGAGTTCCGTCTTTACTGCATTTACGAGCGCCCTTACTGTGCTGCAGACTGTGGCGTAAGCGCCTTTGCTCCAGCGTTTGGTTATGTTCGCGTAGAGGCAGCGACCACCGCAAACATTAAGGATGTCACATTCTGTGCAGGGCGAGCTTATGAAGAGTTTTTTCATTTTAAGCGGGTTCGTGTTGCTTAGGTGACCTACATAGTAGTTTTTCATTCCCCACATGGTGGGGCACGGAATTATATGTCCGTCGGTTTGGATGGCGTAGTTTATCCATCCGCCGCCGCATCGGAGTTTGGTGTCTTCATTTGACAGAAGCGAGTTGGCTATGCCTAAGAGAGGATAAAGCCGCAAGACAGCTCGTTTAGTTTGCATGTAGTCGACCCAGAACTGGGTCAGCCGCTCTAAGCCGGGAACGTAGCTCTCCGTGCTCCAGCGTTTGAAATTGCGCCTTGTGTAATCGTTTGCCCAGAACCCAGCGTTCAGCTGCCAGTGCACCGAAGAAAACTGGATCTCGTGGTTGCCCACGAGCCATGTGACTTGCTTGCGTATGTCTGTTTGCTCCATCACCGTCATTCGTGCAATCAACTCGCCGTGGAAACCGTTCTGTACAATCAACTTCACGTTATCAATGACTTTCCGAAAGGTGCCTTCTCCCCTGTAATAGTCGGTTAACTCTTCGTCGCCGTCCAATGAAACCAGAATTGTGTGGAAACGGTTAACGTATTCAGGCTCCAAGCGGTCCAAGAGCAAGCCGTTTGTTTGAATCATAAAATGGCGCGTCTTCGCCGAGTCCATGATTTGCCTGATTTCGTTTGTGCAGAGCAGGGGTTCGCCGCCGTAAAAAGTCAAAACGCACCTTGGGTCTTTGTTGCAAAACTTGGATAGCAACGTCAAGTCGTAGTTGGCTTTTCTGGGCAAAGAGTAATCCACATCAAAATCGGTGAAATCCTCGTCAAAATCCTCAAGCGTCTCGCCGAAACAATACCTGCACTGAAGATTACATTCAGTTGTCAATATTACGTGAAAAAACATGATTTTCCCGCCGAAAAGTTTATTCTTACTCTTGACATGTCTTTCTTAAGCCACTTCTCAGTGGGAGGCAATTAAGTTTTCTATCCAGGCATCCAAGCAAGCGGTATTGCGTTTTGAATTTTTAGGTATATGCAATAGATTTCAAGTAAGGGTCTTTTGTATACCCACCTTCTTAGCATAGTATCCAGAAAAAACGTCTGCCCGTATGTTTCAATCCACAATTTATTGAATAGTTCTGGATGATCTTCGATGATTACTTCTGCTGCTAGTTCTCCGTCTAATAAAGCGTAAAATATGCCACTTCCGCTTATCGGGTTCACATGACCAGCTGCATCACCGATTAATATCCAATTTGATCCTGCAATTGGGTTGCAAAAGGTCTTGACGTTCTTAACATTTGGTATTAGTGCAGTCCATGCAGAGATTTTTTCTGCTTGTGGGCAAAATTTGCTGGCAAATGTGTCCAATTCGTTTTTGAGTTCATGGTAAGGGCATATTTCTGCGCTACCTATTCCTAAGCTGGTATCTTCTCCCCTTGGAATCACCCATATGAAACCTCTTTTATCTGGTAAGAATTTTATGGTTATATCTTCTCTTTCAAGCCCTTTGACGAAATAGCCAACACACAAGCCTTTGTCCCTTTTGCTTAATGAGCTAATTATGTTCCTTCTTACCATGCTGTTGACGCCGTCAGCGCCAACTAGAGTTTTAACAGCATAAACCTGCTTTTGCGTTCTAACTTTCCACCATCCATATTTGCGTTCTAAGCCTATGACTTTTTCCTCGATTAACTCAGCGCCTTCATTTACCGCCATATTCAACAGGTGCATATCAAATCTTAGCCGTGAAAAACCAATGACTTCGTTTTCCCGAAATCGGATGACCCGTCTTCTTCCACTGGGCGATATCAAATTCATGGCATTTCTTTCGCTGTGAGGTATTGGAAGAGTTTTGAGGAAGGGAAAAAATTCTTGCGCTACAACAGAAATCAAGCCACCACAAGGCTTCTCTCTTGGATGAGAGTAATCAAAGATGCTTGGACAAATGCCTATCTCTGCAAGTTTGTACGCGCAGTACGAGCCGGAGGGACCAGCCCCCACAATTGCGACCTTAATCACGGCTTTACTCCAAAGCTAATAATATACAAGTTGTTGGCTATAAAAGTTACAATAGATCCCTTTATTGAGACAGGAGAGAGCTTCCAGAGCGATAAGATATTTAATAGTATTTTTCTGCTTCCTTCATTATTTCCTAAAAGGCTTCGCTGTCACTTTCTATCTCAGAGTCCCCGCTTTCTCTTAGTGCGTTTTCTGCTTCCTTTTTCTGGGCTTTTTCTACTGCTTTCTGGGCTTTCGCGATATAGTTTTTCAGTTCGCGATCTTTCATGGTTTTCTCAGGCAAAGTCTCCGGCGCGTACATCAACGGCAAGACAGCTAAGAATAGGAAGAAAGCTGTAAAAGAAAAAATTGCATATGGCGAAACATTTGAAACGTACAGACCTATCGCAGACCGGAGAAACAACGAAACAAAAAAGGGTATCCCTGCAATCGCATAGTATTTGTCACTAGATGCACCATAGCTTAGATCGCCCCACACGATTATTACAAATATTACAAAAAGGATTCCCCAAGCAACTCCGTCAAGTACTGTGTAAAAATACAAACTTAACAAGTTTTCAGGAGCGATCCCTAAGATTGTATAGCCTATACCTAGCATGACAAACCCTGCAGTAGCCATGTGTTTACGTCCAAAGAAATCTATGAGAAAGCCTGCAACGATTGCAAAAATTCCTGTAATAACATTTTCAACGCTAATTGAAAATTCGATAAGTGATGGGTCAAGAATATTTGCCAGCACTGGCTGGCTCAAGTAGTTTACCAAAGAAAAAAGGATCCATGGAATAAGATACAGGATGAAGGATCTTTGCCCAAGTACAAATCTAAAGGAAACCTGGCTTTCCTTTTTTGTTTTCTCTTCGCTTTCTTCATGCGGTTTAATTAATAGAAAAAGAACTAAGCCAATCATTCGCCAACCTGCAAGCACAAGCGCTTTTGTCGTGAAGCTCTCACCAACCGCTGTACCCAGAAGAAGCATCCCTAAACCATTCGCAAACACTATTATGCCTGCAAGGCGTCCGCGATTTTCAACAGATGTGTGGTTGGAAAAGTATCCCATGCAAGTGGGCATACCTGAACCAAACGCTACGCCGAAAAGAAAAGAAAGCACCAATAACCCAGGAGTATCGGCAATATTTGCTATCAATGATGCAAGTGACGAAATCACTCCGAACGCCATCCAAGAAATAAGAAAGATGGTTTGTTTACCTCTCTTGTTTATCCATATTGCCCCAAACAGGGCAGAAAATATTGCACCCACAAAATGTAAGCCCCACATTAGCAAGATAGTAAAGTGATCAGATGCCAAGTTCTTCGCGATGTTTGACAAGATAGTGAAGGCATAGAAATACCATACAAGCGTGTTAGTTACTAGTATAATGTTCACTAGTCCAACTCTTGAGGTAATCGCGTTTTTGAATGTCACTCGTGGCATGCGCATTTCTATCAGTTTAGACGTTCATAATAAACGAAGATAAGCTTTCAGTATTTTGAAGTTTGATTCAACATACATAAATAGCAAAGCTTTTAAGCTTATATGTAGAACATAAATACAGAAGAGGATGGGAATGGAGAAAAAGAAGGCAAAACCTAGTAGACCAATTAGATGGTATTGGGCATAACGCTAACTTCAATTTTTTTACCAAACTAAAAATTAGAGGTCCTCCAACGAAGAGTTTAAAAATAGTATAAAAGTTTCTTTAAGTCTATTATCAGACAGTCGTTTGCTTTCTTTATCTGACATCAATCGCATCTTTTTCTTAAGCTCAAGTATTCCTTCTACGCTCATAACCAGATCAAGTATTTGTTCAACTTCTTTTTCTGTTATTTCCCTTCTCCTCAGAAGTTTGATAATTTTGTCTTTTTTCTTTAAGTCTTGGAGTGCAACCAGAATCGGTAGAGGTAAGCATTCGTTTTCAACTCTGTTTTTCAGCTCATCTAGCTCGAAAATATCTATGAATTCATCTCTTATAGTAAGTAGAATTCCAAGGGTTTTGCCGTAATTACCTAAGGCTTCTATTTCTTTTTTTGTCCCGCCGCCAAGAACCGCGCCAATTTTCATCATAGCCTCAGCAACTGAGACTTTCATTCTGATTATGTCTAAATATTCTTCACTAGATACATCGAATCTCCCTCTTAGGCTGGTTTCTTTTGCTTCTGCAGTGCCTACTTTAAAGAAGGCTTGCTTTGCCAATTCTAGTACTGTTTTTTTCTGATTTTCTAGAAGAGGTGCGCACGCTTCATGCAACATATAAAGACCTTTAAACAGGAGAGCATCCCCAACCAGAACGGCGATGTCTTTGCCGAATTTTCCAAGAACTGTTGGTTTAGTATCTTTAATTGTTGATTGGTCTATTATGTCATCATGCACATCTGCTCCACCTGCGAGCAGCACTATGGCAACGCCTAACTGAGTTGTAACCTCTGCATTTCCTCCAACCGATTCGCAGGCGAGGGAAAGTAAAGCAGGATGTAGAACGTCTACCCAGAATTCCTCCATGAAATAGCGTAAAGCCTCTTGAAGTGGTTCAAACTCAATTTTCTCTTGTAAGATTAATTGTTTTGCTGTTTCTAGCGATTTCTCTCCTTTTGCCCAAAGTAGAGCTTTGACCTGTTCAATTAACTTTTTTTTAGGCATCATTTATTGTCAGTTTGTTTTATGGCTCATTTTTGTATTTGTTCTTTTAGGTTGAAAGACCGGGCTAAGGAAATTTGTTCTATGTTTACGAAAGCAAAACTCTTAATAGCCTACGGCTTAATTCAACAGTTTCATGAGCCAGATCAAGCAAATCGAGGAGAAATGGCAGAAAGAGTGGGAAAACGCCCGTGTATTCGAGGCTGACCCGGACCCGAAACGAAAGAAAATGCTAGTTACTTTTCCTTATCCTTACATGAACGGTCCTTTGCACGTGGGTCACACGTTCACGGCTACACGAGTCGATGCCTACGCGCGGTTCAAGCGCATGCAAGGCTATAACGTGCTTTGGCCATGGGCTTGGCATTGGACAGGCCAGCCATTGTTAGGCGCCAGCGAGCGCGTGGCAAAAGGCGACGAAGAGTACATACGTGTTCTGCGTGAAGTTGACGGCGTGCCCACGGAGGAGCTTAAGCGGTTTGTTGACCCGCTTTACATGGCGCAGTACTACACTAACGAGGGGCGTTTGGCTGCGAAGCGCATAGGCTTCTCGATTGACTGGCGGCGCGAGTTCAACACGGTTTTGCCGACGTACCAGAAGTTTATAGAGTGGCAATACATGCGCTTGAAAGAGAAAGGCTACGTTACGAGAGGCACGCACCCGGTTGTGTGGTGCCCGAAAGACCAGAGCCCGACGGGCGATCATGACCGCCAAGTAGGCGAAGGCGTCACACCCGAAGAGTACACGCTCATAAAGTACAAGCTGGACGGCGGCCCGTTCCTGCCAGCAGCCACGTTCAGACCTGAAACAATCTATGGCGTAACCAACATGTGGATAAACCCCGACGCCACCTACGTCGAAGCGAAAGTAGACGGGGAAAACTGGATAACAAGTCAGGAAGCCGCGGAAAAACTCAAGGAGCAGGAACGCACTGTGACGGTAAAACGCGTGTTCAAGGGCAAAGAACTTATAGGAAAAAGCTTTGAAAACCCGCTTACGAAAGCCAAGTTTCCAATATTGCCTGGATGGTTTGTTGATCCGAAGCAGGCTACGGGTGTGGTGTATAGTGTCCCCGCACACGCGCCGTATGACTGGCTTGCGCTGAAAGAACTGCAGGAGAAACCTGAAGTGCTGAAGGATTTCAGTGTGGATGTTGAAACGGTGAAGCGGATCAAGCCGATTTCGCTTATTGAGGTTGAAGGATTCGGCGAGTACCCCGCGGTCGAAATCGTCGAGCAGATGGACATAAAAGATCAGCATGATCCACGGGCGGATGAAGCCACGAAGGCTTTGTACAAGAAAGAGTTCCACGCAGGAGTGCTAAAGCAAAACTGTGGACGGTACGCTGGGGAAACGGTTAGAGAAGTTAAGGACACGCTTATACGGGACTTCAGGAAGCTAGGCGCCGCGGACAGCATGTACGATCTGCCTGACCCCGTGGTTTGCCGTTGCATGACGCCGTGTATAGTTAAGATTCTGTCAGACCAATGGTTCCTCAACTATTCAGACCCAGCGTGGAAGGAGAAAGCCAAAGTGGCAGTCGCCCAGATGAACATTTACCCTGATGCTGCAAGACAGTGGTTTATCGCGGTTATTGACTGGCTGAAGGAGTGGGCTTGCGCCAGAACCACAGGCTTTGGAACACCGTTGCCGTGGGGCAAAGGCTGGATAGTTGAAACCCTCAGCGACTCCACCATTTACATGTCGTTTTACACTATAAACAAGTATATACACGAACACAACATTAAGCCTGAGCAACTCACGTATGAAGTTTTCAATTATGTTTTTTACGGTGAAGGCAGCGAAGTAGCGCTCAGCAAAGCGTCAGGAATAAACGCTGAAGTGCTGTTGGGGATGCGAGTGGAATTCCTATACTGGTACCCGTTTGACCTCAGAGTTTCAGCCAAAGAACTCGTGCCGAACCACCTGACTTTCTGCATATTTCAACACGTCGCCCTGTTCCCGCGCGAGCAGTGGCCACGCGCTATAGGCGTGAACGGCATGCTCATGGTTGAGGGTAAACAGATGCACAAGTCAAAGGGCAATTTCGTAACCATGAAGAACGCCGTTGAAAAGTACGGTGCTGACGCCACAAGATGCGCGCTTCTGTTGGGCGCCGAAGGCATGGATGACCCTGACTGGAGAGGCGAAAACGCAGCAGACATTCAAGGCAAATTGAAGTCCCTTCGCACCCTTGCACTAGGGATAACTGAGAAAGCCAGAACCCCCGAGACAGAGCATCTGGAGAAGTGGCTATTGAGCAAAATGCAGCAGCGCATTGCGGACGTTACTCAAAACCTCGAGGAGTTGAAAACTAGAACAGCCTTGGAAATTGCGCTTTTTGAGGTTTGGAACGATTTCCGCTGGTACACTCGCAGGAAAGGCAAAACGGAAGCTAAGGCAGTTGAGGAAGCTTTGGAAGTGTGGCTTCGGCTTCTGGCACCTTTCGCGCCTTACGTGTGCGAGGAGTTATGGAGCGCGGCGGGAAAAAAGAACTTCATTTCTTTGGCTGAATGGCCACGGGTTGACGAAGCCAAAGTGGATGTGCTCGCTGAGGAACGGGAGAACCTGCTGACCGACTTGGTTGAGGACACGTTGAACGTCTTGAGAGCCACGAAAATTAAGCCTTCGCAGATATGCTATTACACAGCTGCTGGTTGGAAGCGGAAAGTGTACAGCAGTTTAGTGGCAAAGGAAGTTGAGGGTGAGGCTAAAGTGAACGAGGCCATGAAGGAACTTGCGAAAGACCTTAACTTAAGGGAGAACATGAAGGCGGTTGCCAGTTTTGTTCCTAAAGTGTTAAAAGCTTTGAGCAAGTTGCCCAGCGAAAGAAAAAAGCGCCTCGCAAACGTCGAACTTTGCAGCGAAAAAGAGTTTATTGAAAGCGCCTTAGACTTTTTAGAGGAAAGGTTTAACGCTAAGGTAACTGTTTATAGCGAAGAGGACAAAGCGCGCTATGACCCTAAACAGCGAGCTGCGTTGGCTATTCCTAGTCAACCTGCAATCTACATAGAATAACGCAGTAGAAGAGTCTGAGAGAGTTGTCATGCCCCAAAAACAACGAAGGCACTCTTTGAAATCAAAACAAGCTAAGCAAATCCTAGATGAGATTTCTGAAACGCTGAAAGTTAACGTGGTTGCACTTTTTGGCACAAAGGCAAACGTTGAAGTTGCCGACACAGATGTCGGAAAAATTTATCTCATAAACGGCAAACCATTGTTCATCAAGGTAGGAGAAAAGGCTTTGCCGACGCTGCTTTTCCAAGATTTCGTTTTGAATGCGCCTAAAATTGTGGTGGACATGGGGGCTGTCCCTTACGTGTGCAACGGTGCTGATGTTATGGCGCCCGGCATAGTGCGGGTTGAAGGCGAATTCAGCAAGGGCGACTTGGTTCTGGTTGTTGACGAGAAGCATGGAAAACCGCTTGCTTTGGGAGAAAGCCTTTTTGACGTTTCAAGCGTCCGTAACACCAGGCAAGGCGTCGTCGTCAAGAACGTTCATTTCGTTAGTGACAAAATCTGGAATTTGGTTAAAACATTGGTTGGATAATAGTAGCTCTGTAGTTGTGAAGTCTGGTGAATCATTACCGTTCGGTTTTTTTGGTTGCTTTATTGGTTCGTTTATGGTGAAATAGAAAAGCTACTCCGCCAGTTGCTGTAATAGCGATTGCAGTTGCTGTCCAGGTTGTTGGGAAAGGCTCTGACACGCTGAAATGAATTGTTTCTGACGTTGCGACATTGCCGTAAGTGTCGGTTGCGTAAACTGTTATTGCGTGTGACCCATAAGACAAGTCCGTGAGTGTAGTGTTTCCTGTAATTGTAACGGGTTCTTGTCCATCAAGACTGTAGCCGATCCATGAAGCATTTTCATCTAGCGTGAAGTTTAACAGCAGTTCTGCTGTGTTATAGGTTTGGTTCCGCGGCGACAGAAGTGATATGCTTGGGGAGGAAGTATATACGGTGAAGTGTATTATTTTAGATGAGCCGATGTTTCCAGCTAAGTCACTTGCGTAAACCGCTATGCTATGCGAGCCGTCGGGCAATCCGAGCAAGGTTGATTCGACAGAAATTGCAACTTTTTCTTTTCCGTCTATGCTGTAGCTAATCCACGAAGTGGGTTCACTCAAAGTAAACGTTAATGTAATGTCTGTGTTAAAATACGTTTTGTTTAAAGGCGAAACAATCCTTATGGTGGGCGATGTTGTATCTGACTGATCTTCTGAGAGAGAAGATAGATCAGAATCTTGAACAGGTGGGGAAGGCGTTGGAGGTGGCGTTGGAGGTGGCGTTGGAGGAATAGGTGGAGCATATGTTGGGTTTAAATACGCGATTTGCTCATTTAGTGG
>Ga0209427_10005599_pt1 | contig 14406 bp, 11 predicted proteins | sample DeeMarSWOR136_30_FD_187465 | JGI IMG/M metagenome (GOLD analysis project Ga0209427, IMG submission 187465) | Marine sediment microbial communities from White Oak River estuary, North Carolina - WOR-1-36_30 (SPAdes) (version 2) | ecosystem: Environmental > Aquatic > Marine > Intertidal zone >... | reverse complement strand
GTAGGTGTAGGTGTAGGTGTAGGTTCAGGCGTAGATGTAGGAGCACCTCCTCCAGCTGGTGCAGATGCAGCAGCCACGGTAAATGAGACGGCGCTGGAGGAGTAGGTATGGGTTCCACAGTCAACATCTCCTCTAGCATAGTATGTGTTTGTGGCCCAACCAGTAGTACCCACAGTGCAGCGATAGACTACGGTTACCCCCCCACCATAGCCGTACCCATAGCCAAAGGAATACCCCTGCCCCGCGTTGGGGTCATACCCGTATCCGTATCCATATCCGTAGCCGGGGGCGGGAGTTGCGGAAACGAAGCTCATGCTTCGTGGAGAACTATAGGGAGAGGCAGTGAGCTCCGCGGTGCATTGGGCATTGGAAAAGATGCGCAGATACACACCGCTAATCGGGATGCGCTCATTGGACTGGATGACGATACTGACAGTAAATGTTATCGAATCACCCACAGTGGCACTGGTGACAGATGGCGTAATGGAAACACTGACTGCCTCAGCTGACTTCGGGCCTATGAGAAACAGAACAAGCAATACAATGACAACTGCTACAGTCAGGAGAAGGCTGATGGCCCTCCTATTTAGCTGTGACTTTTGCATTTGTCAGTACCTGTCTGCGTAAACTCCTTGTGTGAGTCTATACCCACGGAATTAAGAGTGGGGTTAAGGAAATAAAGAAAAGATTACGGATTTGTTACAGTTGGCTTACAATCGAGATGCTGGAGTCCATGGACTCGCTAATTGGGTTCTAGTTGGGGGAGACTCTTCAAACCGCGGATTGACACGCCAAGAAAGGGGTATCCCGCTCTTGAGGTATTTCTACTGGGACTACTATGGCATAGGGTAGCCGCCCTGCTCCCTCGCGGGATCTTGGAGTACAGACGCTGGAATACGGTGATACCCTTAATCCGCTTCTAATAAAAAATTGTAATCTGTTTGTAAGCACTTTCTAATGTTGTCTTTACTTCCTTAACCCCTTTCTTAATGCAATGTGTGTATGGTGGCTAAGAACAAGTGAGCCAAATGGCCACCGAGTCTGCGATAAAAACTTGAAGACATAATCTCCGGAGCATCTCTTCCACGCGGTGGCTCAGCGTGGGCTTCGAGATTAGGTTATTAGGCTGTGTGGCTCTTAACAAGAAATAGGTCGAAGCTAGATCGACAGGATAAGGAGGGCTGCTGCGGTGACGAGTACTATGAGGAGCTTTGTCGTTACAGATACCTTTTTGCTGGGGACCATTACTTCCTATCTCGCGGCGGCATCTGATCTTCTGAGCAAATTGCCTGTCGATAGATTAGGGCAGGTGATCTATCGCCTTGAGGATGCTCGCTGGAGGAGGCAGGCAGTGTTTATCTGTGGCAACGGGGGCTCCGCTGCGACTTCTATCCATTTTGCCTCCGATCTGGCAAAAGGCGCAATGGCGGAGAACAAACCTGCTATTATGGCAAGATCCTTGTGTGAGAATACTTCTTTGGTCACTGCCTGGGCAAACGATACTTCCTACGATCATGTCTTTACTCAGTGCCTGGAGCCATGGATCAAATCCGGGGATGTGCTTATAGCCATAAGCGGAAGCGGCAACTCTCAAAACGTGATTAACGCTGTGGTTATGGCACAAGCTGTGGGAGCCACTACAATCGGCTTTACCGGCTTTGATGGCGGGAAGCTGGAGGACATCGTTGATATCTGCATCACAGTCCCTAGCGACTCAATGGAGCAGATTGAAGATGTCCATCTTCTCCTCTGCCATCTTATCACCTGTTGCCTGAGGGAGACTCGTCCTGGGGACATCCATCGGCCGACTTCGCGCTCGCTACTATTCGCCACCAGAAATTCAAAGAAGATAGATCGACGGGATAAGGTCTATGCAGGGTTTCACACTGCACCAGACACCAGGGTAGAGAATCCTAGTGTGGCAAGAGTGACATCTCCGGACTGATGTCATCAGCGCGTTGAAACACCTACAAGGCGGATGGCAAGCTGTGCGCAAAAGAGCTGTATTTCTGGACAGAGATGGCACCATCGCCAGAGATGTTCACTACTGCCGACGTGTGGAGGACTTTGAAATCTTGCCCACCGTTCCTCAGGCAATAAGACAGCTAAACGAGTGTGGCTTTGAGGTGGTGGTCGTTACCAACCAATCCGGTGTTGCCCGTGGCTACTTCACCGAGGAAACGCTCCTTCAGATTCACCAGCATATGAGACAAGAATTGGCGGAATACGGTGCCCGGGTAGACGCTATCTACTATTGCCCCCACCATCCCGATGACATGTGTGACTGTGCAAAACCGAGGCCTGGTCTTCTGCTAAGGGCAGCCGAGGAGCTTGGTATCGATCTGAGGCGCTCATTTATGATAGGTGATGCGGTAAGGGATATAGAGGCTGGCAAAACTGCCGGATGCCGTACCGTTTTGATAGCAGATGGCCTTGACGCCAGGAGGGAATTAACTAATCCCCCTGACTATGTTGCCGGTAGCATGCTCGAGGTAGCCCAGTGGGTAGTGGGAGAGGGACATCAGGCTAGCTCTTAGCCGGACGTTCGTCAAATTTCTTGAAACTTTCCAGTTTAAGGCTTTTGCGCAGAGTATTCCACAGCTCTCCTGGTCCCAGCTTCATAGGGTAGACCCTGGTCTTGTTGAGGTAGACCTTTGCGAGATAGTAAAGCAGGAAGAAAAACCTATTGTAGGGCAAGTAAATCAGGTAGTTCAGCACTATGTTCCTCAAAAAGGGAAGCCAGACAACCACTAGTCCCAGGGTGGAAAGGTTCCGCTGAATATTCTTTTCTTTCTCGGTAAAACAGGAAAGCGGTGATTTGTTCATATAGGACATATGAAGTCCAGAATAATCGGGCTGGTATATCCCCTTTTCGATACAGTAATCACCTAACTCAGTCCTGGGGTAGGGGTGGAAGATGGGGAATTCAACAAAGGAAGCCTTAGCCTTTATGTTTAAGTCTATGGTCTCGATTTCGTTTTCTATGGTGGCGAAGGGCAGTCCTAGTATGTTATTGGAGAAGGTGTTGATGCCATACTTGCGACAGGTGTGAAAGGCGTTTATGATTTGCTCTTCACTCATATTTCGGTGCAGTATTTCGTTGCGGAGGTAAGCATTGCCCGATTCAATTGACATGCTTATAGAGAAACAGCCGGCTTCCTTAAGCAACTTCGCCATGTCTTCCGTCATCAAATCGGCCCTGGTTAAGCAATGGAAAGGAATACCTATGTCCTTTTTGTATTTCTTGACGAACTCTTCAAGCCAGCCATCCACCTTATATGTAAATATATCATCGTAGAATTTGACAAACCCCATGGGGTATTGGTGTTTCACCCTCTGAATTTCTTCTATCACATAGTCTACAGAATGCCTCCTTATTATCTTTCCCTTATCATGGTGTAGTTTTCTGAAAACATGGTTGAAACAATAGGTACAATCATAGGGGCATCCTCGCGAGGCCACAAAGCTCCTCAAAGGCCAGCGCCCGAGCTCAGTGGTCCGATAGAATAGATCCCGATCGGGAAAGGGAAGACTATCTAAGTCTTGATATAGCATTCTGGTACCGGCATCGTTCTCCTGGCGTGTGACGATGTTCTTTACCGATGAAACATCACCGCCGTTCTCCAGTCGGGATAGTAGCTCGGTAAATGCTTCATCGCCCTCCCCTGTACATATCGCGTCTAGTGTGCTCTCATGTATGCATTGAGGGTAGTATGTGGCGTGGGGGCCGCCCATAATGGTGAATATGTCTGGGAATTTGGACTTAATTAGCTTGTTGACTTCAAGGTAATATTTATGTTCCCCGGTAGAGGCGCTGTATGCAACAATATCAGGCCTAAGGTCGTGGATTTTATCAATAACGTTGTCTCGCGTCAATACTGTGAGATTGGTACTATGCCCCTTCGCCTTGGCGAGGGCGGCAACCAGCATTATACCAATCGGGTCTATATAGTCTATGGCTTGGGTGACGAAAAGTATCTTCATTGTCATCCTCCACATTGGTCAGACATATTCCCAACAGTGGCGTGCACCTACGCCTCGTAGAACCGCCTGATTTCATCAATCACATAGGCTAGCTGGTCATCAGTTAGATGCTGGTGAACTGGTAGTGAAATTATTGACCTGGCCTGGGCTTCACACATTGGAAAGTCCCCTTCTCTATATCCCAGGTACTGACTGGCTTCTTGGAGGTGTAGTGGTTTGGGATAGTGTATTTTGGCTTCTATCCCGTTCTCCAAAAGGTGTTGATATAACCTGTCCCTATCCTTACCTTGAATCACATAGGTATGAAACACCTGTCTTACATTGGTCTTTCTCGGAGGTATGATCACGTGTTCTCTGAATTTTGATAGGGCCTCATCATATACTCTGGCATTTCTTATCCTCGTCTTGGTTATTTCATCCAGGTCTCTCATCAATCGATTGCCTACTATCGACTGAATGGTGTCCAATCTACTATTGTAGCCGAAGACTGCGCAATCATCCCGGTTCTCTAGACCATGGTTTCTTAGCAGCCTTATCTTCTCGTACAGCTCATCCGAATCGGTGACGATGACTCCGCCGTCCCCCCATACATTCAAGTTCTTTAACGGGTGGAGGCTGAAACAGCCTGTGATTCCAAATGAGCCAACAGCCTGCCCGTCAATAGAGGCACCTATTGCCTGACAGGCATCTTCTATGACATAGAGCTTGTGCCTGTTGGCGGTGTCCATTATCCTGGGCATATCGGCAGGGTTACCGGTCAAGTGCACTGGGATGATGGCCTTGGTTCTGGGCGTTATGGCATCTTCTATGAGATTGGGGTCCATGTTGTACTCATTATCGACATCCACAAAAACCGGCTTCGCCCCCACGTTTGCTATGGAAGCGGCGGTGGCGAAGAAACTGTTGGGAGCGGTAATAACCTCATCGCCAGGGCCTATTTTCAGCGCTTTCATACTCAGGAAAAGGGCATCGGTCCCCGAGTTAACACCGATGGCATACCTGGTTTGGCACAGTTTGGCAAACTTAGATTCGAACTCCTCAACTTCTGGGCCAAGTGTGAATTGACCTGTCTCGAGCAATAGCCCTTTTATATCCCTGAGCATGTCTTCAGCATGGGCCTGTTTGGGCAGGTCTATATACTTCACTCTCACCTCCTTCTTGTCCACGCCAAATTGTTCGAGCAGATAGGAATAGCCCACTTTCATTTCACCCCTCCTTTATTAGTCTTGTGTCCACAGCCCCTTTTTACGGACTTATTGTAGCTTCTACCTTCTTCAGGATTTCTACAGTTTCCTTTATTCCTTGATGTATGTCGATCTTTGCTTCATAATTCAATGCTGTCATTGCCTTTGTTGGGTCTGCAAACAGTCTATTGACATCGCACAACCTATCTCCAGAAGAGATAATTGTTGATTTCGATGCGCTCTCCCTTAATATGATGTCTGCCAGTTCATTCAGACTCGTTTGCTTACCGGTACACAAAGTAAACTCACCATAATACCCATTTTCAGTTGCTCCCAAATATTGTATCCCCAGCAAAATGCCATTAATTATGTCCTTCCAATGAGTGAAGTCGAATTGCTGCTCTCCACTTACATATAAATCCAAATCTTTCAAAGCTCGTAAAATCAACTTAGGGAGAACTTTATCCAGATTATCTCTATCAGACCCATAGACGTCTGAAAATCTTAGTATCATGACCCTTAAGCCGTAATCTTTGGCGTAGCGTTCACAGCATAACTCTGCGGCAAGTTTGGACACTGCGTATATGTTTGATGTATTTTGAGGAGTGCTTTCTGTAGTCGGAAGTTTATCCGATATACCGAAAACTTCTCGGGTACTTCCAAGAATAACCCATGCCTGGTTGCCAGTAACTCTAACACTCTCAAGAACATTCGTTGCTCCAATCACATTAGTCTTCATGCACTCCAACGGATTCTTATTACCTGCGCTCACTCGACTTACAGCCGCTAAGTGAACAATACCGTCTTTGCCAATAGCTGCCTTTCTTAATTGCTCAAAATCCCCGATATCTCCTCTTATCCATCTAACACCCTGTGGGATGTTGTATCTTGTCTTTTGTATGTCATAAATTGTGACATCAAATCCACATTCTACCAGCTTATCTGTTAGATGAGATCCTATGAATCCCATTCCACCAGTGACTAAAATCTTTTGCATTGCCTCCCCTTGCTTTCTCCGAAAGACTGGTATTAGAGCGCTATCTCATGTTAGAGAGAGCATGCCTGGTCAAATCAGTAAAGCAACCTATCACCTAGTAAGGCAAAATCTAACTTTTTTCTCTTGAGCACAGACTAGGCAGTTCCTCAACAGGCACCCGCTTCATATAGAAATTACGGATGGAGTCTATTACGAATTCCACCTGCTCATTGCTTATCTCAGCACTTATGGGTAACGAAACCACCTCTTTGGCGAATTCTTCAGTCTTGGGGAGTTGAAAATGGCCCAAGCCCAACGCTTCCTGATGATGCAAGGGTTTGGGCCAGTGAATGAAAGTCTCAATGCCGCATTCCCCCAGATGGGTAACGAGTCTATCCCGTTCCTGAGCTCGTATCACGTAAGAGCTATATATATCAAAAAAGCGGCCGTGCTGTTGCGGAGGCGGTGGTAGTTGCAGGAAAGGCAGGTTCGACAGCCCCTGATGATAGAGGCTAGCTACCTGCCGCCGTCTTTCGATCCACTCGGGCAGAGATTTAAGCTTCACATTGAGGATAGCTGCTTGCAGGTTATCTAGTCGGCTATTAAAGCCAAAGCAGGGGAGATCCTCTTTTGTCCTCTGCCCGTGGTTTCTTAGGAGACGCAGCTTTTCTGCTAATTTACTATTCTGGGTCGCTACAAATCCCCCATCCCCGGCCCCTCCCAGGTTTTTCATAGGATGGAGGCTGAAGCAGCCGGCAAGGCCAAATGTGCCCGCCTTTTTGCCTTCAAGGCTTGCTCCCAGTGCCTGAGCAGCATCCTCGATTACCAACAAATTGTGTGTTTGCGCTACTGCCAACAGCTTTTCCATGTCACAAAGACGGCCATTTAGGTGAACTGGCAAGATAGCCCGAGTTCGGTGGGAGATAGCTTGCTCCAATTGCTCCACGTCCATATTAAAGTCCTCTCTCACGTCCACCAAAACTGGACTAGCTCCGCAGTGAACAATAACCGCCACTGTCGCCACAAAGGTGTGGCTGACAGTGATAATCTCGTCACCAGGCCCTAACTCGGCAGCCCGCAGAGCCAGGTACAGTGCATCAGTTCCGCTGTTGACCCCCACCACATAATCTGCCCCCAGAAAAGAGGCCATACTCTCCTCAAACTGCCACACCTGGTCGCGAAGTATGAAGCTCCCCGAACGCAGTACCTCCTTAACCGCAGCAATGATCTCGTTTTCTAATCGGCGGTACTGTTCTGGAAGATCTATATAGCGAACTTTATACGTCATGCGAATTCTCCTTTCTCAGAGTTCTGATTATCCTGCCTGGCACACCGGCAACTACAGAATATGGTGGAACATCTTCTCTAATTACAGCTCCGGCTCCAACAATAGACTTCTCGCCAATAGTAATCCCGGGCAAGATAATGGCACCTGAACCGACCCACACATCATCTTCAATTGAGATTGGCAAAGTGGCAATGCAGCTATTAGCTACTTCGGGATGATGGCGAAGCAAAGAGTGATCCGGCGATGATGCAGCAACTAGGCTAACATAATTGCCGAAGTCAACACGGTCTCCTATCCTCACTATTGGCTGATAATTATCCAGGACAACCAAACCTATACTTATGAAAACATCTATGCCAATTTCAACCCCTGAAGCGCGAAAGGCTTCACAGCGAACTCGCGAATCGGGATGGAATGTCCCCAACCATCGCTGTTTTTGCACAATTAACTGCTTTAACGAGTGCCTGATTTCATCAATTGACATTTCGTCGCTATGCCAAAGCAATTTCTCAAAGTGGGATTGAGCTCCGCCTGACATTTCAAGTGACCTCCTGCACAAATCAATTTGTGATTTGGACAATTCTTTTGTTATATTTGTTCCTTTCTTGGAAATAGACCTCTAATGAAACATTAAAAATAGACTTTGCAATATTGATAATATTCTTTAACTCAAACATTTTTGAACTTCCGCTGGTCCTCTTACCGATATTGACTCCCACTTCAATAAAACTATGCCCACTTTTTATGAGCTTTATTAGAGCCTCAGCTTGATAGGCAAAACTGTCGGTCTTGATTTCAATTGAATTAACAATTTTGCTTTTGTGTAGTACTGTTCCGTTATAGTATCTTAGCCTTAGTCCGAATATCGTATTTAAAACAATAACAAAGGCCTTCGAGATAACTTGTCTGAAAAGGGGTCTAATTTCGGGGTTAGCTGTATAGGGAACAACAATATCCGCCTTACCGGCAAGGCTTAAGATACTTTCGATTTGTTCCTTTGTTCCTTCATTATCACCTGTAAATAAGAATACATATTCTGTTTTGGCTAATTTAATGCCTGCCTTATAGACATACCCTAAACCTTTAGGTTTATCATGATGAATAACTCTAATATTTTCATTTTTTGCCGCAATTTCCCTTGCCACATCTCCTGTTCTATCACTACTTCCATCATTGAATATGATTATTTCAAACTTGGTAAACCTCCTCACCACGCTTTCCACTGTTTCAATGCTTGGTGTAAGGTTTGCTTCTTCATTTAATGCCGGGACAATTACTGTAATAGAGTTTTCTTCTTCCATTCTATTACCTCTTTCATTAAGGACTAGGCTCTACCTCAGTATTAGCCTCATGCAAGATTATGTCCCTGCAGTATCACAGCCCCATTGGTAAGCTGGGGCCTCTGTAGATTTCCAGCTCGGCTAGAGAAAGAAAACTGCTATCTTTAATGAGTATTCGGTAATACCTGAATCCTTCCCCGCTTTCGATGGAGAAGTCTAACCATTGCGGATCCTCGTTGTTCAGAGTGCTTTTATCGACGGTCAGAGCTCCCAGAGAAGTCCAGGTCTCTTTATCATTGCTTCCCTGGAATACTGCATTGGCACCATCCCAAAAATGCGAGGGATATCCACGCCTGGCTTTAACTCGCAACATATCAATACTGCCTGGTGTTCCCAGGTCTATCAGCGCCCAATGTTCATCGGTCTGTGGTGGCCACTTCACATGCCAGAATGTCTCGAGGTTGCCATCAACCAAGCTTTCTTTGTTCTCCCAATCAGGATTATTGAAACTGCTTACCTCGATGGATGAGCTTTCCAGAGTCACCTGTATAAGGCCTTGGTAGGTTTTAGGAGGAACTTCAACCGGAGGAACTTCCCCCGGGCTTCTGTAGATTTCCAACTCGGCTAGAGAAAGAAAACTGCTATCTTTAATGAATATTCGATAATACCTGAATGCTGCCCTGCTTTTAATGGAGAAGGACACCCATTGCGGCTCCTCGTTGTTCAGAGTGCTCTTATCGACGGTCAGAGCTCCCAGAGAAGTCCAGGTCTCCTTATCATTGCTTCCCTGCAATGTTGCCTTGGCTCCATCCCAAAACTGCGACACAACACCACGCCTGGCTTCAACGCTCAACGCATCAATAGCGTCAGGTGTTCCCAGGTCTATCAGCACCCAGTGTTCATCGGTTTGCGGTGGGTACTCTACATGCCAGAATGTATCAGGGTTGCCATCGACCAAAGATTGTGTTTGCCCAGGATCACCGAAATTGCTTAACTCGATGAATGAGCCTTCCAGGGGAACTTTAATATAAGAGGTCAAATCTATATACGGTATCGGGCGAATCTCAGCAGGGAATTCCTCTTCGGTCAGGGCTCGGTTCCAAATTTGCACCTCATCGATATCACCTTTAAAATATCTTGCGTCCATAAGTGCCGGTTTGCCCAAAGCCAGGGGTGTGGAACCGAAGCTTCGCTCATTGACCCATTCGGATTCGGCACTCTTCTCACCATCAACATAGACCTCAAGTTTTTTCTTATTGCTATTGGCTATGAGCAGCACATGAGTCCATCTGTCGTGGGGCAGGTCAAAAAGTGCGTTGGCACCAAAGCAGTGCCAGGCAAAGGTCTTCGCCGTTTTGTCTGTTGACTGCACCACAAAGTTCTCGGTTGCAGTGTGTTCGTTATCGAGGATAGCGACATAATCACTGGTAGTCTGGTCAGCATCAACACGAACCCAGAACGAAATAGTAACATCAGAAGAGCCCCTTAGGTCCAGGGTGGTTTTAATACAGGAGTTATGACCGTTAAAGTGCCTAGCTTCACCCAGCGGTCCAGCAATGACTTCGGTGTTAAAGGATGTGGCGCGGTAGACACCGGTGGCATCAGTCAGCTCAGCCCCATCCGTTTCATCCATATGCCATATGGCGTGAATCTCAGGTGGGGAAGCTGCTTTGAGACGCGGACCAATCTCGGTTGACAGCAACGCAGGGAGCATGTCTATTGATGACATGTACATTTGGTTGACATCGCCATCAGATAGTTCAGATAGTATGCAATCGCTGTAGAACAGCTGGGCAATTTCTGTTCCGGCTGGCAAAGGCGGGAACCTACCTAGCAGGTCATAGCCTATAGCTAGGCCGTACTGAGCCAGAGGCTTCATAATAGGCGGAAATATGCCTGCCGGCTCCCCATTTACCCAGATTTTCACTCCACTTCGGCTCTTAGTAACTACCACGAAAGTCCATGTGTCCTTCTCTATCGGTAGTGAACTGGTCCCTATCGTTGTTTCGCCATGGGAAACAACGACCTTGGAGTCACAAATGGCAACGCTTATTCCTTCTGCTCCTCCAAATGTCAGAATAGGATAGCTAGTCGATGATTCAATTAGCGGAAGCTTAATCCAGAAGCCCAAAGATAGTTCCCCTGAGATATCGATACCATGCTGTTGCTCAATTTCATGCTTGTAGTCCGTTGTGGCACCGTAAGTTAGAGACAAGCCTCCATTTCCGTTAAATTCCCAAGCCTTGGCTATGACCTGCCCGGGGTGGAAGCTAGTGGTAACGGCATTATTGGGGTTGATTAACTGCCTCCAGCCAACTCGGCTAGTTAGCTCTCCATTATCCCATACTACAAGGTAACCCGTTTTGGCGTAGGCCTTTCTAATATCTGAAGTGCGAAATATGGTCTCATTTGTAGGGGGAATAACCCTTAGCCATGGCAGTTCGGGGAAGGTCTTGGCTGCATTTCCTAGATAGATATTGTAATATGCGCCTTCCCTGTTAAAATACCGCACTGCCGGTGCTCTATTCAGTGAAGCCACAGGCTCCACACCTTCCTTTTCAACCAAATAGGCTAGGTAAGGAAGCATTTCACTCACTGCCCCAAAGAACATCACTCGGAAGTAGAGAGCTGGTTCACGTAATATGAAGTAATCATTTTGCGTCTCATCGGTTTCATCTCGCAGGTATCGGAGGAAACTCGCCAGACTGAATTCCCCTTCTCTTCTAAATGAAGCATTTGCATCCCAGTGGGGAATATCCGAATAATTAGCCTCACCATGATGAGTGTAGGCATCTGCTGACTTAACATAACCATTAACAGCTAACAGTGGTATAGACATCAAGAGTAGTGCAAGTACAAATACCACGCTATAGGAGAAGGCTTTGGTCCTGAATCTTACCCCCTGTATTTGGCTGATAAAAAGACCAAAGAGCAATGCCTCGTAGATTGTCATAGCTGAATAGGCGCGACCAATAGCGGACAGCCGCAGCAATGTCATCAGCAGGAAGGTTGCTCCGCCTATGGCGAGAGCAACAAACAGTATTTGTGATTGGTTTCCAGGGTCGAGCCACGAGGCCCTCCTAGCTCTCATGTCTTGAACTAGACTTACAAGTCTATAAAGGCAAAATATTGACAAAATGACAAAGAGAGCGAGCAGGATTGGTCCGCCAAGAACATACAGATAGTCGAAATAGAACCTAGGGAGAAAGTCTTCAATTGAGCGGCTGCTCCCGCCGAACACCATTAAAGCATCCCTAAATACGTAAGGGCCGTGTTGATCTCCAACGGGATAGTTATTGTAATACAGCCAGATATCCCTAGCGCCATAATATAGGAAGGGAAGAACGAATCCCAGAGCAAGGAAAGAAACCTTTCTCAGCAAGGGTAGCACTTGATATTTTCGCGCACTAGTTAGTATCAGGCGCACCACCAGTAAGAGGGCAAGACCAATAGAGGCAGCAATAGCATGATTCGAGGTGAACAGGGCGCAAGATAGGAAAAGACCAGCAAGCAATAACCTTCGCCGCTGAAGGTTGGTGTAGTCAATAGTAACCAGCATGTAGGCGGCTAGTAAAATGAAGGTCATGCCCAGTATTGAAGGATAACCCCTCACCCCGACTATCAAAGGAATTACGCTGAAACCATAGAATAGACTCCCCACAAGGGCTGATCGGCTATCAACACCCTTTTTGAGAATTAGGAATATTAGAATACAATTGACCACTAGCAGAGACATGTTTAGGAACATGTCAGGGCGCTCTATAGGATGAATTGAGTCAAATATGAAGCTTGTGTAACCTAAGAACGCCGCGAAAAGGGGGTTATACCCGAAGTTATTCGGTGTAATGTGAAATAGGAAACCCAATGTAGAGTTACCCCAGTCTCCAACGGTTCCAAATTCATGTGGTGCGTGCCAATAATCCCCTATGTGCTGGGTATTTGTTAGATACTCTCCATTTTCGGCCACACCTCCAGAGACCTCACAGATCGTGTCTAGGTGTGGGAGAAGAAGGCCTATGTAGAGACCCAATATAATGGCTAGTAGGACTACCCAAGCTAGAGTTCGTCCCCTGCCCCCGCTTAGCCACTGGTTCCAATAGTGTTTCATTATTTTCCTTAGCTGAAAAACGCTTTTATCTGGTGACGCTCAACATCCACCCAAACTGCTACCTCCAGTGCCAAGTCTTGAGAAGTAGCAAGAAGGCAAATTTTGCTTTAAGCAACAGCAGTTTGGGGTGGAAAAGGCTTCCTGTGAATTCTCTCAGAATAAACTCCGGTCTATAACAGAACCTTCTCTGACAATTGTCTGCCATTACCTCTAGTTCCCTCTGCAGCTCAGGGGCTCTAGGAAGTGGCAATTCATAATCCTTTTTAGGATTTCTGATAAAATCAGCCCAATAATCTTGCTTGAAGGTGCCGTTTCCCAATAGTGATTGGTAATATTGAGTTTTTGGCAAAGGGTAGAGAATGTTGAAATAAACATAAGTGGGACCCAATTTTATAATCTCTTCCAACATATGTTCCCGATATTCTCTACTCTCTCCAGGAAATCCGATAATGAAATAGGTCAACGTTTCCATACCGAACTCTCGGCACAACTTGAAGAGATTGCGAATTTGCTCTACGGTTTGCTTCTTTTTCATATATTTCAAGATAGTGGGGTCAAGGCTTTCCACCCCTACATGTAGTCGGACACACCCAGCTTCTCTCAAAAGGCGCATCATCTCCTGATCAAAGGGGAAAACCCTTACCCTAGTGCTCCACCTTATCTTGAGACCCCGCTCCAATATCTCATGGCAAATATCTATTACCCTTTGGCGGCGAATGTTGAATGTATCGTCAAAGATATGGATCTCTTTGATGCCTAATCTTATGATTTCCTCAAATTCGTCAACTACGGATTTAGCGGTGCGATAACGAAATCTTTTCTCCTGAACGTCACAGAAGATGCAGTGATAAGGGCATCCCCTTGATGAATACATGGTGGTCATTTGAGCCTTGCGCACTGCCGTATAATAGTCATTTAGATTTATCAATTGCCTATTGGGAAAGGGTAAGGAATCCAAAATAGCGGGCATCTCGGCAGGGGGATTGGAATGGATTTGCCCGTCTGATGAGCGGTAATATAGATTGGGGATATTTGTCAGTAGTTGTGGCTCGTCACCCTTTTCTAAGGTGTCGATAAGAAGCGGGAAGGTTCTCTCACCCTCGCCAGGTAGAACATAGTCCAATGTTCCCAGTTGCATCGTTTCTTCAGGCCAATGATTTACATGAGGTCCACCAGCCACAATCTTGGTATCAGGAAGAGCCTCTCTAATTCTGCGAGAGATTGCATACATAGGATAAAGACGCCTGGTAACAACAGAGAGCCCTAGGACATCCGGCTTGTAATCTTCAATATATCGGACTGTATCCTCTATAGACATATTCTTAACGATAACATCCAAGACTTTGATAGAATGCTTCGGATTCACATCAGCAGCAATAGCAAGAAGCCCCAAGGGGGGATATGCTGCGAAGTCTTCTAAAAGATAATTCGGTGTGGTATAGTCTTTTGTTTCCGACTCTCTTGGCAAATTCATCAGTAAAATTTTCATGCTCTATTACCTCCGCTATAGTTCCATCACGTAATTAGCTACTTCGCAGTGTCCTGCTATAACTATGTTTACCACGGCCTAAATAGCGTAATGGTTA